>Ga0134126_10008814_pt1 | contig 12700 bp, 16 predicted proteins | sample KB31752_FD_96881 | JGI IMG/M metagenome (GOLD analysis project Ga0134126, IMG submission 96881) | Terrestrial soil microbial communities with excess Nitrogen fertilizer from Kellogg Biological Station, Michigan, USA - KB3-175-2 | ecosystem: Environmental > Terrestrial > Soil > Unclassified ...
CATGCTCAAGGATGCGATCGGGGCGGTCACCGAGACGGGCCGCAAATCCGACGCGCAGACGCAAGCCATGGCCAATGGAAAATCCAACATGGTCGACGTGGTCACCGCGGTGGCGGAGACCGAAGTTGCCGTTGACGCCGTGGTCGCGGTGCGCGACCGCGTGATCCAGGCCTACGACGACATCATGAAGATGCCCATTTAGCGCATGATACCGAAAAGTGGACGCCGGTTTTCGGAAAAGATCATGCGCAAAGGACTAAAATGACCGGACCCGAAGTTCTCGACGTCGCCCGCGACGCGATATTCACGCTCATTGTCGTCTCCAGTCCGGTCATGTTGGTGGGCCTCGCCGTCGGTGTGATCATCTCGCTGCTGCAGGCTGTCACCCAGATCCAGGAAATGACGCTCGCCTTCGTGCCGAAAATCCTCGCGATTTTCGTTTCGCTGCTGATCGCTCTGCCGTTCATGGCCGAGAAACTGCACGCGGAGATGCTGCGGATCGCCGCCCGCATCGTCAGCGGTTAACGCATGATCCCGAATAGTGGGCGCTTGTTTTCGGACAAGATCATCATGCGCAAAGAAAAAAACCTATGAAGGTCGACGTTTCATTCCTTCCGGCGATTGCCGCCGCATTCCTGCTCACGTTTGCGCGTGTCGGCACCATGGTCATGCTGCTGCCGGGCGTCGGCGAATTGAATTTGCCCGCGCGGGTGCGCCTTGCCATTGCCCTGGTGCTCACGGCAATCCTGCTACCGTTGCACCAGAAGGCTTATACCGTCGATCTAACCGCGCTTGGGCCGGTGCTGTTGATGCTGTTCCAGGAAATCATCATCGGGGCTGTGCTGGGCTTGACTGCGCGGCTGGCGATCTCGGCATTGCAGGTAGCGGGCTCGGTGGTGGCGCAGCAACTGGGCCTTGGCTTCGTGACCGCGGTCGACCCCACGCAGAACCAGCAGGGCATATTGGTCGGCAACTTTCTCACGCTGCTCGGCATCACGATGATCTTCGCGACCGATCTGCATTACCTGGTGATCGCGGCGATGAACGACAGCTATACGATCTTCCAGCCCGGCGAGATGCCGCTGGTCGGCGACGCCGCCCAGCACGTCACCCGCATCATCGCAACCTCGTTCCGGATTGGTATCCAGCTTTCGGCGCCGTTTTTGGTGTTCGGATTGCTGTTCAATCTGGGCTTAGGCGTGCTGTCGCGGCTAATGCCGCAGATGCAGGTGTTCTTCATCGGTCTGCCGCTATCGATCATGCTCGGCTTACTGCTGCTGTTGCTCGTCGTCGGCGCCATGATGGGCACCTTCGTCGGCTATCTCGAAGGCGTTCTCGGCGACCTTGCGCCGCACGGCTGACGGTGAGCGCCCATGGCCGAGTCCGACGACAACGACGACACCCAAAAAACAGAAGATCCATCGCAAAAGCACCTGGACGAGGCGCTCAAGCGCGGCGATGTGGTCAAAAGCCAGGAGGTCAGCACCTGGTTCATCATCGCCGGTGCCACGCTGGTGCTGATGGCGTTCTCCGGCGGCATGAGCTCGCAGCTGACCGCAACCATGCGCGGGCTGATCGCCAATGCGCACAACATAAATGTCGACGGGCCGGCGTTGCCAAGATTGTTCCAGAAGATCGGCGCCGAAATGATCGCGGCGGTCGCCATCCCGTTCCTGCTGCTGATGCTGGCGGCGCTTGGCGGCAATCTGATCCAGCATAAACCGGTCTGGTCGCTCGAGGGTCTGGCGCCGAAGTTGTCCAAAATATCGCCGGCCGCAGGGTTCAAGCGGCTGTTCTCCAAGCAGGCGCTCGCCAATTTCGCCAAGGGCATCGTCAAACTGACGCTGATCGGCTCGGTGCTGACGGTGCTGATGTGGCCCGAGCGCGGCCGCATCATGGCGCTCGAGCGCGTCGATCCGGCAGCGGTCATGCCGCTCGCCCAGACGCTAGCGTTGAAATTGCTGGGCGCAGTGGTCGCCATGATGGCGATCGTGGCGATCGCCGATTATTTGTTCCAATACCGCCAGTGGTACGAGCGGCAGAAAATGTCGCTGCGCGAATTGCGCGAGGAGTTCAAGCAGACCGAAGGCGATCCCGCGATTAAGGGCAAGATGAAGCAAATCCGGCAAACCCGCATGCGCCGGCGCATGATCGCGGCGGTACCGAAGGCGGCGGTCATCATCACCAACCCGACTCACTATTCAATCGCCCTGCAATATGAGCGTGGCATGGAGGCGCCGGTCTGCGTCGCCAAGGGTGTCGATGCGCTGGCCTTGAAAATCCGGGAGATCGCCGGCGAGCATTCGATCCCGATCGTCGAAAACCCTCCACTCGCCAGGGCGCTGCATGCCACAGTGGAGGTCGATCAGGCGATTCCGGTCGAGCACTACAAGGCGGTGGCCGAGGTGATCGGTTACGTCATGCGGCTGCGCCGGGCAGTTTCCAGGTAGTTGCCGGAGGGGCGCAACCATCCAAAGCGTGGGATTGCCGTAGGCTGGCTCTTGCGCCAATAGGGCGGCATAGCGTTTGATCCGTCAGTTGAATCGATCCATCCCTAACATTTTGTTTGCGCATGATCTTATCCGAAAACAGGTTCCCACTTTTCGGGTTCATGCGCTGAGGCGCTCAGGAGTCATGGCAGGCCAGGAACAGCCAAAGCAGACGTCGGCGAACGACCGCAGCGACGGGCAAGATACCGGGCTTGGGCGGCGGGCATTCGACAAAAGCTGGAGCGCTCCGCGCAGCGGTTCGGTCGGATGGGTGCTGCTGGTCGTCCTGGCGCTCATCGTGGCGGCGGCCGGCACGATCTATATCGATCAGGCCTATGCCGGAACCTACATCCTATCGCTGTTGGCCTTGTTCGGCACCATCGGCGTGCTGGCGCTGTTCGCCGTCGCCTCCGGCATCATCCGGCTTGGGGGCCGGGGCCAGGGCAATCCGCTGCTCAAGGCCGTGGTCGACAATGCCTTTGACGGCATCGTGGTCACTGACCAGTCGGGCCGCGTGTTCTATGCCAACGCCACCTATCTCGACCTGATCGGCGCGGCTGACAGCGACGATGTACGGGCGGTCGAGCGGGTGTTCGTCGGCGATCCCGAGGTGTCGGAGGCGATCTTCCGCTTGCTCAAGGCCGCGCGCGAAGGCCGACGTCTGCAGGAGGAAGTGCGCATCGCCGGCGCAACGGGCCAGGCCGCGCGATGGTTGCGCATGCGCGTGCGCCCGCTCGGCACGGCCAAGCCGGACGCGCGCATGACGGTATGGTCGATTGCTGACGTGACTCGCGACCGCGAACGCCAGGAAAACGTGTTCCAGGAGCTCCAGCACGCCATCGATTATCTCGACCACGCGCCGGCCGGGTTCTTCTCGGTCGATGCAGCGGGATCGATCGTCTATCTCAATGCCACGCTGGCGAATTGGCTCGATCACGATCTCGCCCAGGTCGGCGCCGGCTCGCTCAAACTCGGCGATATCGTCGCCGGCGAAGGCGCCGCGCTGCTGACCACGCTCAATGCCGCGCCCGGCGAAGTTAAAACCGAGGTGCTGGACCTCGATCTGAGAACACGCGGCGGCAAGCCGGTGCCGGTGCGGCTGTTTCATAAAGTCGCTTTCGGCGCCGACGGCACCGCCGGCGCCTCGCGCACGCTGGTGCTCAACCGCGCCAAGGACGACGGCAGCGATCCGCAGCGCGCCGCGGAAGTGCGCTTCATGCGCTTCTTCCAGAATACCCCGATGGCAATCGCCACCGTCGACAAGACCGGCCGCATCGCGCGCAGCAATGCTCGCTTCGCCAGCACGTTTGAGGCCAAGCTCAGAGGTGACGCGCGCTCGATCCTGTCGGTGGTGGCCGAGCGCGACCGTCCGGCGCTGGAAGCGGCGATTGCCAGGGCGGCTGCGGGTCATGGCGATATCGCACCGGTCGAGGCGGCTCTGATCGGCGGCCATGAGCAATCGGCGAATTTCTTCGTGTCCGCCGTCGAGGACGAGGATCGCGACGGCGAGGCGGCCATCGTCTATGCGCTCGAGACCACCGCGCAGCGCACGCTGGAAAATCGCGTGCAACAGCAGCAGAAAATGGAATCGGTTGGGCAACTCGCCGGCGGCATCGCGCACGATTTCAACAACGTGCTCTCCGCCATCATGATGGCAACCGATTTTCTGCTCAATGCGCACAAGCCGACCGATCCCTCGTTCAAGGACATCATTCAAATCAAGCAGAATGCCAACCGTGCCGCCGCACTGGTGCGGCAGTTGTTGGCATTCTCGCGCAAACAGACGCTGCGCCCGCAGGTGCTCGATCTTGGCGAGACGCTCAGCGATCTCGGCATGCTGCTCAAGCGGCTGATCGGCGAGAAGGTGATGCTGGAGGTTGTGCACGGCCGCGATCTGTGGCCGGTGAAGGTTGACCTGTCGCAGTTCGAGCAAGTGGTCGTCAATCTGGCGGTCAATGCCCGCGACGCCATGCCGAATGGCGGCAAGCTCGCTTTGCGTACCGCTAACGTGCCGGCGAACGAATGCAGCAATTACTCATATAAAGGCATGCCGATCGCCGATTACGTGCTGGTGGAAGTGAGCGACACTGGGACCGGTATTCCGGCCGACATTATCGATAAGATCTTCGAACCATTCTTCTCGACCAAAGAGGTCGGCAAGGGCACCGGGCTTGGTCTTTCCACGGTCTACGGCATCGTCAAGCAGACCGGCGGTTTCGTCTATGTAGATTCAGGCCCCGGAAAAACCTCGTTCCGGATTTTCCTGCCGCGTCATGTCGCGGTCGCCGAGGAGGCGTTGACGCAGATTCCCGCCGCCGATGCTCCGGCGATCGCCGGCGCGTTATCGGCCGCCGACACATTGGCGCGCGCGGCCAACGCCGATCTCACCGGGCAGGGCACCATCCTGCTGGTCGAGGATGAGGAAGGCTTGCGCGCGCTCAATGCGCGCGGGCTTATCTCACGTGGCTACACCGTGTTTGAGGCCGGCAATGGCGTCGAAGCGATCGAAGTGCTGGAAAAGCAGGGCAAGGTCGATCTGGTTGTATCGGACGTGGTAATGCCGGAAATGGACGGGCCGACGCTGCTCAAGGAACTGCGCCGGCGCAACCCGAACGTCAAAGTCATTTTCGTCTCGGGCTATGCCGAGGAAGCATTCCAGAAAAATCTGGACGAGCAGGAACAGTACGAATTTCTGGCCAAGCCATTCACTCTCAAGCAATTGGTCACAAAGGTCAAAGAGACGATGGCGAATTCGGCGGGCTAGATATTGCCCGTCAGCACCAGCACGAGAATGACGACCAGCAGCAGGCCGGTTATGCCGGACGGCCCATAACCCCAGCCGCGGCTATAGCCCCAGCGCGGAAAGGCGCCGATCAGCGCCAGAATCAGCAGAACGATCAATACTGTTCCAAGCATGATGTGCCCCGTCGGTTTATCGCGCGGGCCGACGTCGCAAGGACGCTGGCCGCGTCTGTCTAGATGCGATCAATAACGGCGCGTCTGCCGCTTGGTTCCATGCATCAAAAGACTTTGCGCTCCGCGCAACATCGGAATTCGTTCCGTTTGATGGTCCGGCCGCGTTCCGCCTAGTTGCACGTTTGCGCGAGGCGCGTCTTGTCGAAGACGAGTAGCTGCAAGCGGCAGGGAAAGGCATGCCCGCCGGCGTAAGTTGGCTGTATCGCGCGGAAATAGTTCTGCTCAAGCGTGGCGCCGGCCGGCCCGGTCGAGATCGTCAATTCGTCGGGCAGTATCGCCGGCTGCTGCTGTTCCACCGGTGCCGGCTTGGCTTGCACGGCGCCGCCAAGGACTAACGACAACGATAATACGATGAAGATTTTCATTGGCCCGTCTCGGTCATTTCTCCCATGAGAAATTTCCGAACCGGTCATCGGTTCCTCGCGCGGCATGACGTTTGCGTGAATTCGCGGGCGTGAATTCTTGCGCGGTCGCGCTGCGCCAGTTGATCAAGCGGTTTTGGCCGGCTCCTTGGCAGGTTCGGCTCTAGCCGCTGCGATCGGCGCCTCATTTGGCGTGGCTTGCGCGGCATCCTGAGCCAGTGCGGCTTTTGCCGCGGCCTCGGCGAGGCTGGATTCGAATTTGACCCCGACCTGCGTGGGCTTGCGCCACTTCACGCGGCAGAAGCGCCGCGCCGTGCCGCTGCTAGTCAGCATCAGAACGAAATAGTTGGGAAGCACGCTGGAGTCCTGCACGTCGATGCGCGCACCGGTTTCGGAAACGTCTGAGACCACGCAACCGTGCCGTTGTTCGGCAGTGAGCGCCACCCATGCGGTGTATCGCAAGGGCTGTCGCTTGGCGGCGCGTTTTTCGTTGAGCATAGTGTCTCACCACTGGCAGGCCGGGCGAGCGGCCCAGGAATTCACATTCCATTAATATTTGTCCAAAACTCATTATAGGCACTGGCCATTACCAATTCATAAAGCGCGATATGTCGCACAATATCCGCGTGAAATGCGCGTAGCGTTGACCTAGCGGCGAATTCCGTCTATGCCGCCGCCCGCAACATGGTTTTCGGCCTCATCTTGCTGACACGCTGCCGATTTGGGCTGCGCCTCAAGTGATCTCCCAGAAACTCGGAGTGTTGCCGCCAGTGCGATGCGCGCGCCGGCGTTCAACAAGAAGCGTGAAAGGAACTCTGATGCCTGTCGGAACTGTAAAGTTCTTCAATACCCAAAAAGGCTTCGGCTTTATTCAGCCGGACGATGGCTCCAAGGATGTGTTCGTGCACATCTCCGCGGTGGAACGCGCCGGAATGCGTTCGCTGGTCGAAGGCCAGAAGATCAGCTACGAGATCGTCACCGAACGCGGCAAGCAGGCGGCCGGTAATTTGCAGTCGGCCTGATTCAAGAAGAAAAACTTTGCGCAAGTTGAAGCCCGGCGGCGACGCCGGGCTTTTTGCTGCCGCGCCGGCCGTGCTAGTTTAGCAATTCGCGAAAAACGTGATTGGCTGCGAATACCATAAGGGGAGTAGATCGTCATGGACATTATTGCTTGTGGATCGCGGCCGTCGCGCAAAATGGGCGCGCCGGCCTTCACCGGAACAGTGTGGCAGGATCCGATCATTCAGGCGCCCGATCCCGCATTGCTGCGTTCGGCCTGGGTGCGTTTTGAGCCGGACGCGCGCACGGCGTGGCATACTCATCCGCTCGGGCAAACTTTGCACATCACGTCGGGAACTGGTCACGTGCAGACCTGGGGCGGTCCAGTCCGGCAAGTCCGCGCCGGCGACACGGTCTGGATTCCGCCGGACGAAAAGCACTGGCACGGCGCGACGTCCGAGCATGGCATGGAACACATTGCCATGCAGGAGCATAAGGGCGGCGAGCATGTGACGTGGCTGGAACCGGTGACAGACGAGCAATATAAGACCAAGCCCGCGGCCTGATGATTGCCCGATCAAGGATGCGTGAACGCCGGAATAGCGAATGGCCGCTGGTGTGAGCTTTTCTCGATGGCGGGCGACGGGCCTATGCCAATGTTGGGAGGTTCCAAATGATTGCTATTCGGATGACCGCGCCACTGGCGGCATGTCTGGCGATGTTCTGCGCGGTGCCGGCGCAGGCGCAACAGGCGAATATGAGTTTCTTTGTGACCAGCGTGGGTGGCGGCAAAGGCGCCGATCTCGGCGGGCTGGCCGGTGCCGACAAGCATTGCCAGGATCTCGCGAAGACCGCCGGCGCCGGTGCCAAGACCTGGCATGCGTATCTCTCCACCCAGGGCGCGGGGGCGGTGAATGCGCGTGACCGCATCGGCAAGGGGCCATGGATGAACGCCAAGGGCGTCGTCATTGCCACCAGCGTCGAAGATCTGCACAGCGCCAACAACAAGCTCGACAAGCAAAATGACCTGTCAGAGAAAGGCGAAGTCATCAATGGCTTCGGCGACAAGCCCAACCGACACGACATTCTGACCGGCTCGACCCCGGACGGTCGTGCCTTTCCGGCGGACAAGGATATGACCTGCAAAAACTACACCAGCAGCACGCAAGGCTCAGTCATGCTCGGCCACGCGGATATCAATGGTCCGCCGACCCTTCCGACCGCGAAGTCCTGGAATTCGTCGCATCCTTCGCGCGGTGCCGAGGGCGGCTGCTCGCAGGCCGACTTGCGTTCGGCCGGCGGTGACGGGTTGCTGTATTGCTTCGCGATCAACTAACTTTGGTATGCAATCTTTTGCGGTGGCCGGGCTTGTCCCGGCCACTGGCTTTTTGTTTGATTGCTTGAGAGCGATAAGTGGACGGTAGCAAAGGTGCTCCATGCGCTATCAATTATTGTATTGGCCGGAAATCCAGGGTCGCGGCGAATTCGTTCGGCTGGTACTGGAAGATTCCGGCGCCGCGTATGACGATGTCGCGCGCAGCAAGGCCGGCATGGACCGGATGCTGGCGATGATGGACGGCGCGCGCGACAAGCGCCTGCCGTTCGCGCCGCCGTTCCTCAAGGCGGGCAAGCTTGTCATAGCGCAGGTCGCCAATATCCTGTTTTATCTCGGGCCCCGTCTTGATCTCGCGCCGCGCGACGAGGCGGGGCGGCTCTGGCTCAATCAACTGCAGCTCACGGTGACGGATTTCGTGAAGGAAATTCACGACGTGCATCATCCGGTCGGCAGCGGTCTTTATTACGAAGACCAGAAGCCGGAGGCCAAACGGTTCGCCGAAAACTTCCTGGCCGAACGCGCGCCGAAATATCTCGGCTATTTCGAGAAACTGCTGAAGAAGAGCGGCGGGCCTTATCTGTTGGGGCGCAAGATCAGCTACATCGATCTGTCGATGTTCCAGCTGATCGAGGGTCTGCGTTACGCCTTTCCGCGCTCGATGACGTCCATCGAGCGCAAGGCACTGGGGATTGTCGGCGTGCGCGACCGTGTTGCCGTGCGCCCGAATATCAAAGCCTATCTCGGCTCGCGCCGGCGCATCGCCTTCAATGAATCGGGGATTTTCCGGCACTATCCGGAATTGGATGGCTAGCGCTACGTCACCCTTGCGCCTTCAATGCTTTGCCGCCGGCTGTGACCGATTTCGACGCCACCAGCGTGAATGCGATCACGCAAGGCTCTTTGCCCTTATTCACCCAATTGTGGATGGTGCCGCGCTGCACCAGCACGTCGCCGGCCTTGAGATGGACGCTGCCGATGTCGAGCTCCATGTCGATCTCGCCGGACATGACCACCGCGTAGTCGACCGAATCGGTGCGGTGGTTGCGGGGGCTGACGCCGGGCCCGAAACTGACGATGCGGAACACCGTGCCGTTGTCGATGGTGGTGTGGATATCCTTGTGCGAGGGGTCGTGGTCGCCGTCATTGTCGACCGGGAAGCCGACGCTCGACCAGATCACCGATGAACTAGCGCCCGGCCGGCTCGAGATCACGTTTGTCACCTGCTCGTCGATCAGCACCTTGGCGCGGCCGTGATTGTCGTGCCCGGTGACGACGCGGCGGATCTTCAGGCTCATTCCCATTCTCCCTCGAATTTAGTTGCGGCGGTCTTTTGGCTTATCGGCATTGCGATTGCAAATGGCCTAGTCGGCTGGCAGCGGTCTCTTGCTGGCTTCATGCCAGAGCAGGAACAGTCCGGAGCCAACTACCACCGCGGCGCCGGCAAGCAGCGCGAGGGTGGGGATCTCGGCCCAGAACAAAAAACCCAGGCCCATCGCCCACACGATCGAGAAATAATAAAATGGTCCCACCGCCGAGGGCGGGGCCAGCGACAGCGCGCGCGTCCACCAATATTGCCCCAGCGAGTTGAACAGGCCGTTGACCAGCATGGCGGCGAGGTCGAGGCCGGTCGGCCGGGTGAAACCGAACACCGGCAGCGCCAGCGTGAAGAACAACGTGAGGAAAACCATCTGATACATCGTGAGCGTTTCCGCCGACTCGGTCGTGGTCATGCCGCGCACCGCGGCGGTGACGCTGCCGAACAGCACCGCGTTACCGAGCGCGAACAGCGCGCCGATGCGAAAACTGTCGGCGCCGGGCGCCGCCACCAGCAGCACGCCGAAGAAGCCAGCGATGAGCGCGAAGCCGCGCGCCATGCCGACTCTTTCCTTGAGCCACAAGGCCGCGAACAGCGTGGCAAACAGCGGCGAGGCGAAATTGATGGCGATGGCGCCGCCAAGCGGCATCAGCGAGAAAGCGATGACGATCAGGCTCTGCGCCACGGCTTGCGTGCCGCTGCGGCCGAAATGGTCGCGCAGGCGATGGGTGTGGAACACTACCATGCCGGTGCGCGGCAGGATCAAAATGCAGACGGCTGCCAGCGAGACCAAGGCGCGGAAGAACAGAACTTCCGCGAACGAGTAGGTCCCGATCTGCCATTTCGCGATTGCGTTCGAGATCGCGAACACCACGGTTGCGCCCAGCATATAGAGTATGCCGCGCGGCACGCGGTCGGCGCGCGCGGCGGGCAGGCGCTGGTCGAGGCGCTCGGATGTCACGGGAGGTCGGCCCCAGGCGGAACAAGGTGATCCGCCTAGCACGGCGGCACGGTACCAGGCAGGGGCTAACCGGAATGGCCGCCTAGCGTTTGCGCTTGGACTTGCGCTGCGCCTTTCGCCGCGCCTTGCGTGCTCCGGCCAGCCGCGCCGTCCGGCGTTTGAGCATCGCGCGCCGCTCGCGCGCCTTGCGGGCGCGCCGCCTGCGGCAGCGGCCGCATTTGCAGTTCGAGCGCCCGATCACGTTCCTGAGGTAATCGACGCCATAGTCGTAGGTGATTTCCTCGCCCGGCTCGATGTTGCGCAGCGTCCGGATGAACACCCGGTGCTTGACGTCGTATATTTCCGCGTTGGGATTGCAGGAATGATTGAAGTAGCGCGCGATATTACTGCGCGGCGTGCCGTCGATGGTCCAGCGGCTGTTGATTTCGTAGAGGTACAGGTTGCCGCGCGCCTCGATCTTGTTGGCTTCCTTGGTGGTGAGCTTGCGGCCCTTGTATTCGGCAATCCGAAGATTTTTGCGGATCGGCCGGGTGGCGAAAATGCCAAGGCCGGTCATCGAGCGGCCGACGCGGAACGGTCTCTTGGGCATTGCGGGTTTTCGGATTGCAAAGAACGGGCGTTGCGGATGCCAGATCAGGGCGCCCGCGTCAATGCATTGTTGGCTTCTTACCCTCTCACGCAAGGTGAGACGGTAAAGGCGCCGCCGGCCGCGTTACGGCAGTTCCGCCACCAGCTTCTGGAACTCGTCCATGGTCCAGGCGCGGCAGGTGCGTGAGCGCGCATTGCCCAGCGCGCCGAGCGCCAGCGCGGATTTGGCGACATTGTCGCCGTTCGGCGTTTCGAGCATGACCAGAAGGTCGGAGTCGCCGGAGGTGAGATAGACCTGCTTGATCTCGACGCCGACTTTCTTGGCGATGTCGCGCGCCTGCTGCGCGCGCTTGGGGGCATCCTTGATGCCGCGAATGCCCTGATCGGTGAAATTCAATGACAAGATGAACAGCATGACAGCCCTCCCAATTGGCAGGTTCGCCCCAGGGCGCTGATCATCGGACAAGAGCGGAGCGGCGGCAAGGCGGGGAGGGTGCGCGGCCTTTACGTCGGGTAGGCGGAAGCTACATGATCGCGCCATGACCACCGAACGCTGGCCCGAATTGCCTTACGCCGCGTGGGCCGACACCGCCGTCACGCTCCAGCTTTGGACGCAGGTCGTCGGCAAAGTGCGGCTGGCGCTCACGCCCTGGCTCAATCATTCCTGGCACGTCGCGCTTTACGTCACCGCGCGCGGGCTGACCACCGGGCCGATGCCGGCCGGCGGCCGCACGCTGCAGATCGACTTCGATTTCATCGACCACGTGCTGTGGCTGCGCACCAGCGACGGCCAATTTCGCCAGATCATGTTGAAGCCGACGCCGGTGGCGGAATTCTACGCCGGCGTGATGATCGCGCTCAAGGAATTGGGGATCGGCGTCACGATCAGGACCATGCCGTGCGAAATTCCGGACTGCATTCCGTTCGATTATGACATCAAGCACGCGTCCTACGATGCCGATTACGCCAACCGGTTCTGGCGCGTGCTGGCCGCCACGTACGACGTGATGGCGCATTTCCGCACCGGCTTCCTCGGCAAATCGAGCCCGGTGCATTTCTTCTGGGGCTCGTTCGACCTGGCGGTGACGCGATTTTCCGGGCGCAAGGCGCCGCCGCATCCCGGCGGCGTGCCGCATCTGCCCGATGCCGTGGCGCGCGAGGCCTATTCGCACGAGGTCTCGAGCGCGGGCTTCTGGCCCGGCGGCGGCGCGATCGATTATCCGGCGTTTTATTCCTACGCCTATCCGGCGCCGGAAGGTTTCAGCCAGGCGGCGGTCGCGCCGGGCGCGGCGTTTTTCTCGGCCAAACTGGGAGAATTTTTACTACCCTATGACTCGATGCGCCTCGCGCGCGATCCCGACGCGGCGCTGATGGATTTCCTGCAGAGCACTTACGCCGCGGCGGCCGATCTGGCGAAGTGGGACCGGGCCGCGCTGGAGTGCGGGTTGGGGGAGAAGGGGAAGGTGCGCAAAGTTTAGCGAATATCGCTCCTCTCCGCTCATTCCCGCGCAAGCGGGAATCGAGTTCTTAAGCTTCTTGTCCGGTGGCCCGGGCCCCGCTTTCGCGGGGACGAACGGAGAAAAATGCGGGTGGTTTGAGGGGTTGGCAAGTTTATGCTATATCTTCAGCTATGGAAAAAAGCCGCACATTTGCCGTCGTGCTTGAGCCCGAAGA
>Ga0134126_10008815_pt1 | contig 12698 bp, 17 predicted proteins | sample KB31752_FD_96881 | JGI IMG/M metagenome (GOLD analysis project Ga0134126, IMG submission 96881) | Terrestrial soil microbial communities with excess Nitrogen fertilizer from Kellogg Biological Station, Michigan, USA - KB3-175-2 | ecosystem: Environmental > Terrestrial > Soil > Unclassified ...
TGTGAGCCATCCTTTGTCTTGTTCAACTGCAATTTCTTTTACTCTTGTTACGTTGCTCCATATCTTATCTGCCGGCGCTTTAATGTCAATGAATGTATAAGCTTTATAAGTCCCCGGTATTTTACCAATCATACTTTCAATAGGAGTCATAAAAAGTGGGAGCATGGCAAAGACAGAAACATAAATATTACCATTTCTCTTATTGCCTTTAAGTTTTAAATAACCACCATAAAGACCACCAATAGATGCTGCTGCAAGAAATAATGGTAGTACCATTAGCCAGCACGCCCAGCCTTCAAGAGCAAAAAATAAAGTTACTACCAAGAATATAAGGATAGGTACCCAGGGTGCCATGAGTCTATATCGAAATCTTCTTACATCTTCAAGCTTAGAGAAATAAACAGTAAGTATGCCTACGATAGTCGGTAAGCAAAAAAGAAATGTAACGGTCATAACGGAGTATAACTCTACCCATGTTCCTATTCCAAAGAAAAGCCGTAAAATAAGTGCGTATATTGTTGGGATAGCAATTACTTTTAGAATTGAAAATATTCTTTGCTTATTCATCTGCATTTATAATATTAAAATGACCGTATTTAATTATGGGTATACAATGTAAAAGTAAGATAATATTTTACCAGCTTCCACCTGCACCACCACCGCCAAAATCTCCTCCTCCAAAGCCGGAAAAACCACCTCCGCCACTACCACTTGAAAAACCACCACCACCGTACATGCCACCTATATATTCTCCTCCTTTTGGCGGTAAATTATCCTGGCCAATTCCGAATAAAAGTTCTAATTCACCAAATTCAGGCTTATAAATACCCGCCTTTTTCTGCGCCTCATCATCCAAAAAAACAGCGTTACTTCCCAGATCAGATAACATTTGTTTCAGTTTAAGGAAATCTTGCTTTTGAAGCTTCGCCTGTCTTTCTGTATCGTCAATTAAATTCGCGCAAATTTTTCTTTCTGCTCGCCCACCTAAAGTGAGAAAATATTTCCAGGTGCAAAATCCCTTCTCCTTTACATCTGAATAAACATATAAATCTTTAAACTCCTTTAAATTTTTATTTAGTTTTTCTTCTATTCTAAGTTTTAGCTCGTACATTCTTAGTTCTTCTCCTTGATTAAAAAGAGATAGTATAAAATCTTCGGCAGATGACTTTTCGCGTCGTGTTATTTTTGAATTAAGTCTGAGAAAAGCGCGGCTTCTTTTTTTGCCTGATTTGTCGATAAAAACATATTTACTAAAGAGTTCCAGTTCTCCGTTAATACAAAGGCCTTTCAAAGCGTACAAAATCATTTCTAAAGGGTCTGCCCTTATCGTACTATATAGGTAATAATATTCCTGTGGCTTTAAATTTGTTTTCAAAAATACCTTGATTTATTCTCAAATATATTGAATTTTAAGTGGCTATAAATCGAAGTCAGGGAAAAAGTATACCTTTATCCTTTAAAATTTATATATGAAAAAGGGTTTGATTATAGTAGGTGCAATTGTAGTTTTTATATTGTTATTTATAGGGTATTTAAATAGTACCTATAACGGTGCCGTAGCTTTAGATGAAGATAGTAAAGCCCGTTGGGCGGATGTTGGCGCTTCGTATCAGCGTAGAGCAGATTTAGTTCCAAATTTGGTTAACACCGTAAAAGGTGCTGCCGCAAACGAAAAAGAAATCCTTACTTCTGTTACCGCTTTGCGAAGTGGAATTACTCAGGCAAAAACTCCCGAAGATTTTGATGTGATCGGTAAAAAAATAAACGCAGCCATCAACTTAACATTCGAAGCGTATCCGCAAATTCGTTCTACTGAAAACTTTCAGACCTTTCAGGCTCAGTTAGAAGGTACAGAAAACAGGATTAATATAGCGCGTGAAGATTATAACCAAAGCGTAAACAAGTATAATACATATATACGTGGTTTTATTACGCATAGTGTATTAGGTATTGCCGGCGGAAACTTTGAAACTAAAAAAGGATTTGAAGCAGCAGCCGGAACAGAAAAAGCACCTGAGGTAAAATTTTAATCCATGAAGGCTGAGAATTTTTTTAGCGAAAGTGAAAAGAAGCAAATTATAGCGGCTATTGCTGATGCTGAAAAAAATACTTCGGGAGAAATACGTATCCATCTTGAGGACACATGTCCGGAAAATGTATTTGAGCATGCTGTAACTATTTTCGGGAAATTAGAAATGCACAAGACAGAACAAAAGAATGCTGTGCTTTTCTATCTTGCCACAAAGGATAAAAAGTTTGCAATCATTGCTGATAAAGGGATTAATGATGTTGTTCCTACCGATTTCTGGGGTAGTATTAAACATGAATTGCAAACTCATTTCAAACAAAACAATTTCTCGTCCGCTCTTTGTAAAGCAATAGAAACAACAGGTAAGCAACTTTCCACTTTTTTCCCGCTTCAGGCAAATGACACTAATGAGCTTTCCAATGATATTTCCATAGGATAATGAGAAAGCAAAGGATTTCTATTTTCTTATCTCTTATGTTTCTGTTTAGCTTTTCTATACTAAAAGCACAAACAGATAATATACCCGATCAACCTTCACCGCCCCGTTTGGTAAATGATTTTGCCGGAATACTTTCTGCCGGTGATGCTTCTGCTTTAGAAACAAAGCTTGTTAATTTTAATAGTCAAACATCTAATCAAATTGCAATAGTTATTGTCAATGATTTAGGGAACTATGAAATATCTGATTACAGTTTTAAGCTTGGTCGCAAATGGGGCATCGGGCAAGAAAAACTCCGTAACGGCATTCTTATTATTATAAAACCTAAAACTTCGGCATCAAGAGGACAGGCTTTTATTGCAACCGGTAAAGGATTGGAAGGAGCTATTCCTGATGCCACCTGCCTGCAAATTGTAGATAATGAAATGATTCCTCATTTTAAAGAGAATGATTATTACGCAGGATTAAATGCAGCAACAGATGTATTAATGTCGCTGGCAAAAGGAGAATATGATTATAATACATACTCAAATAAAAATGGGTTTGATTATTCCTTTCTTTTTATACTTATTCCGGTTATCATCATTATTTTAATTTCAGTTTTTAGAAATAGAAATCGTTTTAGAAATGGAGGTTACACTATGAGCAATGGCGGCTGGTTCCCGTTTATTGGTGGCGGAGGTTTTGGCAATAATGACTCGGGAAGCTCTTCAAGCGGCAGTGGTTTTGGTGGCTTTGGTGGTGGAGATTTTGGCGGCGGCGGAGCAGGGGGAAGCTGGTAATTTAAGTTGGTTTTCAATTATTTTAGATAATCTATTTAAGGAAGCTTCAATTCCCATATTTCAACCTTAGACAAATTTGTCTAAGGTTGATTTTATTAAGATGTAGCGTGGACTTGGACTGTAATATATGCAAATACTAAGCTTATTATTTCTTGGCCTTAAAAGACAGGATACAGTGAACCTTGGTATGCAGGTGTTTATCTGGCAGGATAAAAAAATAAAGAAGAACTTTGTTCCTTCTTATAATTTAATTTATGAGGTAGCTGTTGCAAGTTGCTCGCAAACCTCCGCACATTTTTTACAAGCTTCGGAACACTCTTTACAAGAAGCGTGGTGAGCTGCATGTTTAGCGCATTCAAATGCACATGCTTTGCAAACCTTAGCACATAAAATGTGCAAATCAATTGCAAATTTAGAACCTCGCGCATCTAAACGTGCGCATAAAGCGCAAATGTCGGCACAATCACGACATAATAAAATGCACTCTTTGTTATCTGCGGTAACGCAATCAGTTACACAGCTTTCGCAGGCAGTTACACAAGCTAAGCAAGCGGCGATGCAATTTTCTGAAACTTTCATCATTAATTTTTTAAATGATTTATAAATTAGTCTATGTACAAAAATGAATCTATTATCATGCTTTATATATGTTGGCTATTATATAATAGGGTGATTTTAATCACAAAGTACCACTACAAAGGTGTGCTTACTTTTAAGACAAAGCCTTATACTGTTTTGTAAAAGAGTTACATTATTTACGGTTAAATGAATCAGAAACACTTTAAATGCTTAATATTGAATAGAATGAAACTGTCTGTTCCAATGCGAGTGGTGACATCATGTGTATTTGTTTTCAGCGGAGTTCCTCTATATAAGACTCAAAGTGTAAACTTATCGTTTCAAGAATTATAGAGTAATTCAAATCTACAATAAAAATTCTAAGATTTAAATTCTAGTTGTTCAATAGTAATTTTACATATAGAAGTTTAATCAACTTTTGTTCATATGAACAAAAGTTGAAATCAATTATTTTTTGAACGACTTATTCCCATTAGCTAGTAAAACCTGTAAGTTTTGATGAGTTTTCAAAAGCTGTTTCTGATCTGGGATTATATTGGTTATTAACTAATCAAGCACCTAAATAAATAATAATTCAGATAATATCTACATAAGTGTTCTTTTGGTTTTACTAATCAAGACCCTTATGCAGGTTTTATGCTTTTATAGAATACCTGTTTAACATTATGTTGTTAAACAGTACTTAAAACCATAAATAATACGAAACTTACAAATAATAGTTTATGATAATTACAGTTATATCACCAGCTACTAATTTCAATAAAGAGCCTGAAATAATTACCGAGCTATTTGAAAACGGGCTTACATCTTATCATATCAGAAAGCCATCATACAGCAAGGGTACCTGAGAAAATATGTAGAAAAAATACCTGAGCGGTTTCATGACAGGATTGTTATCCATTCTCATCATGCGCTTGTACGTAAATATAATCTATCAGGTATCCACTATTCTGATAGAGACTTGGGATTTAATTTAAGAAACTGGTGGAGAGAGAAAATGATTGTACCAAAAGCAAAAAACATAATTAAAATAACATCTCATAGAAAACCGGCAAATTTATATGAGAAAAAAGAAATGAACTTCGATTATGTTTTTTTGATGCCGGTTTTTAATTCCATAACCGGATGTTATCAGAGTGGATATTATGAAGATGAACTTAAAACAGCTATCAAAAAGTCAAGAGAAAAAATAGTAGTGCTTGGAGGTGTTAGTATCGACCAGATAGAAAAAATAAATGAGCTTGGTTTTTATGGCATGGCTCTTAGTAGTTGTCTTTGGAATAAGGAAAATCCAACAGAAAAATTTCAAAAAATCTTGACACGTTGCAACGAATTAGGAATTACAGTAGAATAGTTTACATACTATTTGGTTGCACGTAATTAATCATTAGCCCCTTTTACTTCACATTACAAACGAACATCATAGCTTTTTGCAATCGAAATCCTGCGGATGCATATAAAAAAGTTAAAAATATATTCGGATAAAGTTGTCCGAATTAAAAATACTTCATACATTTGTACCATAAATAGAAAATAATGTTTTCAAAAGCCTGTGAATATGCAATAAGAGCTACTATACATATAGCAGTTCAATCTACACAAGGCAAACGCGTAAGCTTAAAGGATATAGCCAAGGCTATTGATTCTCCTGAAGCATTTACAGCAAAAATCTTGCAACAACTTTCTAGAGCTTATATAATAGATTCTGTAAAGGGGCCAAGTGGTGGATTTACTATTGACAAAGAAAATATGTCAAAAATAAAATTAAGTCAGATTGTCTCAGCTATTGATGGTGATAATATATATAAAGGTTGTGGTTTGGGGTTAAAACAATGTTCAGAGAAACATCCTTGTCCGGTGCATGATAAATTTAAAATTATCAGAGAAGAATTAAAAAACATGCTTGAAAACACAAGTATAGATGAATTATCTCTTGGATTGACAAACGGGTTAACGTTTCTAAAAAGATAAAAAATTTAAAATAATAAAGGATAATAAGGTCTTAATATATTTTATTAATAATTTAAAAACGAGAAGTCATGGCAACCACTCACACATTAAACACACAGAAACAAGCTAACATATCTTTAAGTTGGTTAGACAAAAGAGCATTGAGTTTTGAAAATGCTCGATTTTTTTGGATGGCTGTTTATATTACAAGCCAAAGCTGTCTAGGCTCTGTAGCATGTATGTATATTCTGAAAAATAATGGAAGCGATATTCTATTGGCAACTGGAGCAATGGTAACAATGGGTTGTAACGCTATTTTAATTGCACAGGGGCCCAGTAAATGGTGTCTCATTTCATTTTACATCAGCGTAATACTTAACACCATTCTGATTGTATTGAATTTTTAATTGGTAAAGTAATGAAACGGAAAATCAGCATATCATTTTTTCTTATTATGATTCTTGTAGGGACATTAAGTGCACAGGAAGCAAGCAATATAATTAAAGTTAAAAACCCAACTTCTATATTTTATTTGGTAATGATTTTCCTAATGCTGCTAGTTATTATTGTTATTGGGTATGTATATGGAAAATTTAAAGCTCAAGTCAAAAAAGATGAGAAAAAGGTCGTGGAAAATAGTTCGAATAAATTTTCCTTGTACATAAAAGATTTGACATCAAAACAAATTGAACAGTATATAAAATATAAAAACTCGAAACGAAACCAGACCAGTTCACAACATAGGACAGGGAATTTACATAGCACGATAATTATTCTGTTTACTTTATTATTTTCTTCAACACACTCATATGCGCAAACCAATTCAGATGCTAATAATAGCCTATTTGCACAACCAGGTATTATTATAACGCTTGTATTAATTTTGATTCCGATTGTCTTGGGTTCAATCTTTGCAATCTTAAAAGCGACAGAATCTTTCAGGATTTATTCTAATAAAAATAAATTAAAAGATGCGCACGCTCTTGCTAAGCACTTAGTAGAAACTAACGATGAAAATTTAGAAAGCGATTTAACCAAACGGAAAGCGGCTTTGGATTATTCTTTAACTAATAATGAACTTTCTGGAAAAGAAAGCCCCGAAGATGTTAAAGGAATCATTCAAAATGTTAATACTGAACATGAAGTTCATTTTACTGCATTAAAAAAGAAAGCAGCTCCGAGGCCATCGTTAGATAATGATATTACTAAATTAATTTTATGGTATATAGGCTGTGCGACATTTTGGTTGGTGTTGGGGGGCACTATAGGTGAATATGTGGGAGTGAAATTTGTGTCCCCTGATGCTGATCATATTAGTTGGTTAAGCTTTGGAAGGTTAAGACCTGTACATACCAACATGGTGTTTTGGGGATGGGCCTCACTTGGCATTATCGGCTTAGGATACTATGTAGTTCCTACTGTTAGCAACACGAAAATTTATAATGTAAAGTGGGGTTGGTTGGCTCTATGGTTAATTAATGCAATGGTAATAATTGGATCACTTAGTTTGATGAGTGGCGTGAATAATGGAGGCGGGGAATTTAGGGAATACATATGGCCTATCATGTTGCTATTTGCTATAGCATTAATCTTAACATTAATTAATTTCATAAAAACAGTTGCTAAAAGAACTACAAAAGAAATTTACATTTCTAACTGGTATATTATTTCTGCTATCATTTTCACAATCATAATTGCATTAACGGCTTACTTACCTTTTTGGCAAGATGGTATTGGAGAAACAATTATTCAAGGTTATTATATGCATTCAGGTGTTGGTATGTGGTTTACATTATATACACTTGGGTTACTTTATTATTTTATTCCACAACAATTAAACAGACCTATTTACGCATACAGTCTTGGCATATTGGCTTTTTGGACACAAATATTATTTTATACAATAATAGGCACACATCACTTTGTTTTTAGTGCAATCCCATGGTGGTTACAGACAGTTGCCATTGTCGGTAGCGGGGGTATGATTATTCCGGTCATAGCGGCTACGATAAATTATTTTATGACTTTTAAAGGGCAATGGAAAAAAGTATCTAACAGTTATACCTTACCATTCTTCTTTGTAGCCGTTATGTATTATTTTATTGTTTCTATGCAGGGTACTGCAGAGGCATTTAAGTACACTAATTTATTATGGCATTTTACTGATTTTACAGTAGGGCACTCCCACCTTGGTTTTTATGGGATTATTTCTTTTGCCATTTGGGGAGGGGTATATACAATCGTTCCACGTATGACCGGCAAAGAACCGAAACAACATATTGTTGGTGCTCACTTTTGGTTGGCATTTATAGGTTTACTTTTTTACGCCATTCCACTTTCTATTGGAGGTACATTAAAGGGAATGATGTGGGCAGAAAAGAAACCATTTATTGATGGTGTTGTAATGATGTTTGACTTTTGGTTATGGAGAGCTATTGGAGGTAGTTTAATGTTCTTAGCACACATTGTATTTGCGTATAATTTCTATAAAATGACTTATAAAAGAGAGGTAGAGATTGATGTAAATGAAGAAGCTTTTAAACATCTGGTGGCATTAACAGAAAATTAATCAGTAGAAGAATATGAACATTTTTGATGACCATAAAAAACTTTATCCAATTGCCGGGTTGTTGTTTTTAACTCTTACATTTTTTACTGCAATTCTTCCTGCATTGCAAAACCAGAAGAACAATGAACCTTTACCTGACTCTAAACCACTTAGCGGAGCAGCTTTACTTGGTAAGCATGTTTACATATCTGAAGGTTGTGTAGCATGCCATTCTCAACAGGTTCGAAATGTAGATATGGATAAAGTATTTGGTTCTCGTCCTGGGATAGCTGCTGATTATGCTCACATTAAAAGAACGAGTTTTTGGCAAAATACAGCAACCCTAATGGGAACAGAAAGAACAGGACCTGATTTAACAGATGTGGGAAACAGACAATCTAGTGTGGATTGGAATTTAATGCATTTGTACAATCCAAGGTCTGTTGTGGTGCAATCTATAATGCCTTCTTACGAATGGCTTTTTGAAATCAAGCAAAAACCTTCCAAAGGAGATGTTATTGTTAGCGTACCTTCTGAATTTATGAATGGTAAAACAGGAAAAGTGGTTGCAACAAAAGAAGCATTGTATTTGGTAGCTTATTTAAAGTCTCTTAAACAAATGCCTTTGCCTGACGGAGTTAAGCCGAAAGAATTTTTGTATAAGAAGGAAGAAAAACAAATTGCTATTGACGGAGTAGAAAACAAAGTGGATGGAAAGGCTCTTTTTACTGCTAATTGCCAAAGTTGCCATCAGGCAAATGGAGAAGGCTTGAAGGGAGCGTTTCCTCCTTTAAAAGGAAGCCCAATTGTAAACGGAGATAATTTAGAATTATATGTAGATATAATTATGAATGGTTACGATGCAAGAGCTGAATATGGTGTAATGGCTGCGATTGGTACAAATATGGAGTTTAATGAAAGTCAGGTGGCTGCCATTATTAATTACGAAAGATCAAGTTGGGGGAATAAGGGAAAGGTCGTAACGCCTCAGGAAATAAAAAAAATAATGGACTTCATAAAAATTAAAGTGGCTGCATCAAAATGAAAAAATTAAATATAATACTACTATTTCTTCTTTTGCAAGTTTCTGTGTTTGCCTGTCCAACTTGCGAAAGGCAACAACCAAAAATACTAAGAGGTGTAATTCATGGGACATTGCCTGATAGTAATTGGGATTATGTTATTGTTTGGTCAATAATTATTATTTCAATCCTTACCCTTTATTTCTCGATAAAATGGTTGCTAAGACCTGAGGAGAAAAACAAAGAGCACATTAAGTATTTCATTTTAAATAACGAATAAAATGAATAATCAAAGCACAGTAATCATATTTTTAGATGAAGAAACTAAACCATTTGGTGAGTTTAAAGCTCCAATAAATTTTGAATTAGATACACATAAATTAGTTGATGGCGAGCACACATTGAAAATTGTCAGTAAAGATCCATTAGGCAAAGAAGGTGTTCGAATTGTTCCTTTTACCGTACGTAATGGCCCTGCGGTTTCTATTGAAGGTCTTTCTGAAAATGAAGTTGTGGATGGTGTAATCCCCATTATGATAAATGCTTATGGGAAGGGAGATCAAAAACGCTTTTTAATTGAAGGCAGCGAGACACCTCATAGTATACCGGCTTGGTTGTGGGCTGTTGTTATAGGTTTTGTTGGTTGGGCTATATATTATGCAATAACTGCACTTAATACACCTTTATGATAAATAAAGAAATTTTAAATATCGATGACATTAAGTTGCTGGTAGATTCTTTTTATGAAAAAGTAAAAAGAGATAAATTATTGGCCAATATTTTTAATGAACGCATCAAAGACAGATGGCCAGAGCATCTTGAAAAGATGTATCGCTTTTGGCAGACTGTTTTACTAAATGAACATACATATTACGGCAGTCCATTTGTTCCGCATGCAAAACTACCTGTAGAGAAAGAACATTTTAATCAGTGGCTTTTTTTATTCTACCAAACAATCGACGAAATTTTCGTAGGAGAGAAAGCAGCGGAAGCTAAATGGAGAGCTGAAAAAATGGCTGAAATGTTCCTTCACAAAATTAAATACTATCAAACTAATCCTGATAAAACAATATTATGACTTTGGAAATAAAACATCCGATCGCATTTGCGGCCGTTTATTTGTGGCTGGGTTTTGTATGTGCCATAAGCTTTATGGAGGCTTGGCTGAAATTTCGCGCGCCTGGAGTAACATTGCCAATTGGTTTGAGTATTGGTCGATTGGTATTTGGTGCTTTAAACAAAATAGAATGGATATGTGTATTGGTGATTTTCTCCGATTTATTAATTTCCAAAGAGTTCTTTTTCTTAAATAATAACATTGCATATTATATTCCTGTAATACTTCTATTTATTCAAACTATGTGGCTATTGCCTGCTTTAGATGCAAGAGCAGAAATACATATTCAAGGAGGGATTGTTGAACCCTCTAATCTTCATTTTTATTATGTGGGAATCGAAGCTTTAAAAGTACTAAGTCTCTTCGTTTTCAGTTTAAAACTTTTTAAATAAATCATATGGAACAAAATAAAATCATTCAGGCGATTGAAGAAAAATATAAAAAACTTGGTGAAAATCCGGAAACTTATTTTAAAGGCCTGTTACAATCAAAACCAATTAATTATTGGGATTATGTTGAAGTTGATACCTTGCTTTCTCTTCAGAAACCAAGAACAAACTTTAAGGATGAAGAAATCTTTATTATGTATCATCAGGTAACTGAGTTGGTGTTAAAATTAATGATTCATGAAATAAAACAAATTGTATATAATGATTCGATTGAAGAATCTTTTTTAATAACTAAAATAGCTCGTTTGAATCGTTATACCAGTATGATGATAACATCTTTTGATGTGATGAGTGGGGGAATGGATTATGATGATTATAATACATTTAGATCAACCCTTGCTCCGGCAAGCGGTTTTCAAAGTGCGCAATTCAGGCTTGTAGAAATATATTGTACTCGCATTCAAAACCTTATTAATACAGAAGGGAAGAAACGCTTGTCAAACACTCCTACTACAGAAGAATATTTTGAACATATTTATTGGAAAGATGCCGGTATAAATAGGAAGACAGGCGAAAAGACATTAACGCTTCGCCAATTTGAAGAAAGATATTTAGACCGATTTATTTCTTTAGCGAAAAAAGTAAAAGGAAAAACAATAGAAGAGCAAATAGAAAAGATTAAAAACCCATCTGACGAGCTTAAATTGGTTTTAAGAGAATTTGATTGCCTGTATAATATTAAATGGCCAATGGTCCACTTAAATACTGCCAAACATTATTTAGATAAAAAAGGTGAAAATAAAGAAGCTACCGGCGGATCGGAATGGAAAAAATATTTACACCCCCAGTTTCAGCAGCGAAAATTTTTCCCGGGGCTATGGACTGATAATGAGATAAATAATTGGGGAAAATAATTAAGACTAAAAAGTAGATGAACAAACCAGATATAAAGTTACTTAATAAAGGTAACTCACTTAAAATTTTAGAAATAACAGGTAGCGTAAATATGATAATGCCAACGCATACAAGTTCAGAGGAGGCAACTGTTATTGTATTGGAAGGTAGTGCAATAATAGATTTTGGTGGAAGTGAACATTTATTGAAGGCTGGGGACACACTACTTATTCCTGCTAAACAAACGCATTCACTTTTGGTGATGACTAAACTAAGAGCGTTGGTTATCATGCCCATAGAATCTTTAATTGAATTTATTAAGTAAAATTAAATAATCATGAGTTTAACAATTGGAAAAACAGTGGGTGATATAGTGGCGGAGGATTACAGAACCGCAGCGGTATTTGAATCATTTGGGATAGATTTTTGTTGCCAAGGCAATAAAACGATTAATGAAGTATGTGAAAATAAAGGGATATATAAAAGTTTGCTACTTCTAGACTTGGAAACGGTTTTGCGATCTCAAGATAATAAATTAACGGATTATAATGCATGGCCAATTAATCTGTTAGCTGATTATATTGAGAAAAGACATCATAAATATATAGAAGAGAAAACCCCAATCCTAAAACAGTATTTGGAAAAAATTTGTATTGTTCATGGTCATAAACATTCAGAGTTATTTCAAATAAAAGATTTATTTAATCAATCTGCAGGGGAGCTTGCTACGCATATGAAAAAAGAGGAACTAATGTTGTTTCCTTTTGTTAGAAAAATGATACATGCGAAAGAAAAAAATCTTCGTGTTGAAAACCCAAATTTTGGAACTATACAGAATCCTATACAAATGATGATGCACGAGCATAATGCGGAAGGTGAAATATTTAGAAAAATTGATGCTTTGAGTGGAAATTATAACCCACCTGTTGATGCCTGTAATACATATAAA
>Ga0134126_10008816_pt1 | contig 12696 bp, 12 predicted proteins | sample KB31752_FD_96881 | JGI IMG/M metagenome (GOLD analysis project Ga0134126, IMG submission 96881) | Terrestrial soil microbial communities with excess Nitrogen fertilizer from Kellogg Biological Station, Michigan, USA - KB3-175-2 | ecosystem: Environmental > Terrestrial > Soil > Unclassified ...
CAGCGCGGTGAACGTGCCCGGCTCGATCGCCAGGGTCAGCGAGTCCACAGCGGTCAGCGCGCCGTAGCGCTTGGTCACCCCGGAAAGCTCGATGATCGGCCCGGCCACCCGGCGATGCCCCCCACACTCGCTCTGCCCCGCGAAGGCGGGACCCAGGTGTTTTATCGAAGCGCGCCGAAGCCGCCAGAAAAAGCCTGGGCCCCGCCTTCGCGGGGAAGCGCGGAATGAGGGAATGCAGCGCCGAAATCTGTCCGGAGCGACGCGTCAGATCTGCATGTTCATGATCTGCTGGTACGACTGGATCATCTGGTTGCGCACCGCGATCATCGCGTTGAGGCTGGTCTGCGCCGAGGACAGCGCCGTCACCACGTCGACCAGGCTGGCCTTGCCCTGCACGTTGGCGGTGATCTGGGTCTCGGCGGCGCGCGAATCGGTGGCGACCTGGTTGATGGCCTGGTTGACCATTTGGCCGAAGTCGGGACCGGTCGCGGCTTGCGTGGCCGCGCCGGCCAGCTCAGTCCCGGCGATGCCCTGCGCGGCGGCGTAGGCCTTGGCGGCGATCAGCGGTGCGACCATCGATCAGCTCACTTCGTCAGGATGCTCAGGGTGTTCGAGTCCATCTCGCGGGCGGTCTCGATCACGTTCAGGTTGGCCTGGTAGGCGCGCTGCGCCTCCTGCATGTCGAGCGCTTCCATCAACGGATCGACGTTCGGCAGCTTCACGTAGCCCTTGGCGTCGGCGCCGGGATGGCCGGGAGCGTACTCGGTGGTGAAGTCGCTCTGGTCGGTCACCACGCGGCTCATGGAGACGCCCTGGCCGCCGCCGTCGATCTTCTTCGGCGTGAACACCGGCACCTGGCGGCGATAGGGGTCGCCGCCGGCGATCTGGGAGGTCGAGTCGGCGTTGGCGATATTCTCGGCGATGACCCGCATGCGCGACTGCTGCGCCTGCAGCGCGGTGGCGGCCACCGCCATGGCGAGGTTGGAGGGCAGGACGGGATCGGCCATCGCTTAAGCCCCGCTCACTGGCTGGTGGTCTTGGCGGCGGTGTTCAGGAGAGCCACCGACTGCTGGTAGAAAGCGATCGCCGCGTCGTAGTCCATCCGCGACTGGGTCATCTTCATCATCTCGTCCTCGAGCACCACGGAGTTGCCGTTGATCGTGGTCTCGGAATCGGGCGCGTTCACCGGCTTGACCTGCGAGGTCGTGGTCGGCGCCGCCAGATGCATCGGAGAGGTCCGAGTCGGCGTTACGGGCGCCAGGCCCGCCCCAACCCCGCCATGACCGGGCAGTACGAACGGCTTCAGGTCCTTCGGCGTGAAGCCTGGGGTGTCTGAGTTGGCGACGTTCTGGGCGATCACCTGCTGACGGTCGGCCAGGTAGCTGAGCCGGCTCTTCAGCGTGGCGAAGATGGACAGATCGGCGGCGGCCATGACCGGCGAAACGTGAACGAACAGGGTTAATCCGGCCTTAAGCATGACCTGCAGCCAGACTGGACGGCCCGGGGGCGGGGCGTCGATAGCCGTCGCGGTGCTCGCCGCACTGCTGCTCACGCTTGGCGCCAGTCGCGGCTGGGCGGCGGCGCCTGCGCCCGTAGCGGCGACAAACGCAATGGCTGAACCCGCGCCCGCGCAGCCGTCGCCGGACGCAGCCAAGGAGCCCGCGCCGGCCAGCCCACCCGCCGCACGGCATCCGGCGCCCGCGGCGCCAGCGCCCGCCGTCGATCTCGCCGCCGACCAGGCCGAGCTCGCCCAGCTCGCCAACCAGGCGGCCATCGTTTCCAACGACGCGCGGCTCGAGACGATGGGCGAGACCGCCGCCCACATGGAAGCCGACGCCCGCAGCGTCGAGGCCGCCAACGCCGGGCGCATCAAGAGCATCGACGCCGAGCTCGCCAAGGTCGCGCCCCGTGGGCATCGCAAGCCGACGGCGGCCGAGCAGGCCAAGCAAGCGCCGCTGCTCGCGCAGCGCGCCGCGCTGCAGAGCCGGCTGACCGCCGCCGAGCAGGTCGCCGCCCAGGCGCAGAGCGCCTACAACCTGATCGCCGAGCGCCGCCGCGAAGGCTTCAGCACCCGCGTGCTGACCCGCTCGCCATCCCCGCTGTCACCGGGCTTCTGGACGGCGCTGGCGGGCGAAGCCAGCGGCGACTTCGATCGCCTCGAGGACATGGCGAGCGAGGCCGTGCGGACCGTCGCTGCGGCGCCCGAGCCGCGCGCCGCCGTCGCGCTGGTCGTCGCCCTGTTGGGCGGCCTGGCGCTGGTCTTCCCGGCGCGCCGCGCGCTGGTGCGGCTGGGCCGGCGCAAGGCGCATGCGAAGCGCGACGCCGGCTTCGCGCGCACCGGTACGGCGCTCTGGATCGCGATCGTCGACATCGTCGCCCCGACGCTTGCCGTCGCGCTGGTGCGGCTGGTGGCCGAATGGGCGGGATTGCTCTCGCCGCAGGCCGACGCGCTCGCCGGCTCGGCGGTGACGGCGACTGCCTGGGCGGCCGGCATCCTGACGCTCGGCAACGTGCTGGCGGCCGACAACGATCCCGACCGGCGCCTGCTCGACCTGTCGGACGACGAGGCGCGGCGGGTGCGCGCGCCGCTGGTGATCGTGGCGGTGGTGACCGCCGCCGGCTTCATGCTGACCCGGCTCAATTACGTGATCGGCGCCAGCGTCGCCGCGACCATCGCGACCAACTGCGTGCTGTCGCTGGCCTACGCGGCGGCCGCGGCGCTGTTCCTGACCAGCTTCGGGCGCGCCCGGGTCCCCAGCGCCGATGCGGCCGCCGCCGACGCCCGCCGCGATTCGGTCTGGACACTGATCTCGCTGGCGCTGAGCGCGGCCATCGTCATCACGCTGGGTTCGGTCCTGGCCGGCTACACGACGCTGGCGGCGCTCACCTCCGGCCAGATCTTCTGGCTCGGCCTGGTCGGCGCGGCGGCTTACCTGATCATGCGGTTCGTCGACGACCTGACGTCGACCGCCTTTCGCCCGCGCGGCTGGGCGGCGCGCACGCTCTACGCGCTGTTCCGCTTCCGCCGCTCGACGATCGCGCAGATCGGCGCGCTGGTCTCCGCCGGCTTGCAGGTCATCGTGCTGGTCGGCGCGGTGACGCTGGCGCTGACGCCGTTCGGACAGGGCGGCGAGCTCTTGCTGGCCCACCTGGCGGACCTCGGCCGCCCGATCAGGATCGGCTCGGCGACCATTTCGCCGGGGGCGGTCGCCGCTGGGATCGCCACCTTCATGATCGGCATGGCGCTGGTGCGCATGGTGCAGCACTGGGTCGAGCGGCGCTACCTGCCGGTCACCGACTGGGACGCCGGCGTCCGCAACTCGGTGACCACCGGCGTCGGTTACCTGGGCGTGGCGCTGGCGCTGACCGGCGCGCTGTCCGCTAGCGGCCTGGGCTTCACCCAGATCGCGTTGATCGCCAGCGCGCTCTCGGTCGGCATCGGCTTTGGCCTGCAGACCATCGTCCAGAACTTCGTCTCCGGCGTGATCCTGCTGGTGGAGCGGCCGGTGAAGGTCGGCGACTGGGTCAGCATCGGCGGCGTCGAGGGCGATATCCGCCGCATCCGCGTGCGCGCCACCGAGATCGTAGCCCAGGACCGCACGACGGTGATCGTGCCCAACTCCGACTTCGTCACCAAGCAGGTCGCCAACAAGACGCTGGGCGAAGGCTGCGCGCGGGTCGACCTGCGGCTCTCGGTGAGCGCCGCCGCCGACGTCGGACGGGCGCGCGAGCTGATCCTCGGCGCGGTGAGCTGCAGGAAGCCGGCGGCCGCCCCCAAGCCGGAGATCTTCGTCGATTCGCTGGCCGCGAGCGGGGCGGTGAATCTGACCTGCTACTTCTATGTCGACGAGCCGAGCCAGGCCTACAGGGCGCGCAGCGACAGCTATCTCGAGATCCTCCGCGTGCTGCAGGAGAACCAGATCGCCTTCGCCGGGCCTGCCGCCTGACCTGCGCGACGCGGCCGATTGGCGCGGAGGCGGTGGCCGCCGGGTTGGTAACCTCGTTTAAAAACGCCTCTTGGTAGAGCAGGGTCCGGAGAGGACGCCTGTTTGACAAAACTGCTCGATGAAGGGCTCGACGAGCTCGCCGTCGCGACCCACGCCGGACTGCTGCCGCGGCTGGCGGTCAACGTCGCCACCGCCTGGGTGTTCTCGCTGATCATCCCCTGGCGCGTCTGCGCGATCTGGCTGGCCGTCACGCTGGCGCTGGAGGCGCAGGCCTGGTTCGCGACGCTGCGCCAGGCGCGGGGCAAGCCGGTGGGCTGGAAGCGGCGCCTGTGGCACGCGCTGAGCCTTGCGGTCTCGGCCCTGGCCTGGGTGACGCTGGGCGCGATCGGCTGGATCGGGGGCGGCATCTACGGCGCCCTCTGCGCCACCGTGCTCTGGCTGTCGGTGATCTTCTTCTCGCAGACCAACGCCTACCAGACGCCGCTCGGCTTCGTGCTGGGCGGGGTGATTCCGGGCGTGGCGGTGCTGGGCGTCGTGCTCTTCGCGCCGCACGCGCCGGGCCTCGCGCTCGCGCCGTTCGTCACCCTGCTGGCGCTGTCGCTGGTGTTCGCCGGCCAGGGCGCCATGCGCATGCTGGGCGCCCGGCAGGCGCTGACCCGGTCCCAGGCCGAGGGACGCCGCAGCGAAGCCCTCTATCGGATGCTGGCCGACAACGTCACCGATGTGATCTCGCTGAACGACGTCACGGGCAGGCGGCTCTACATGTCGCCTTCGGTCGGCCCCGCGCTCGGCTACCCGATCGACACGCTCTACAGCATGCCGATGTACGCCTACATCTACCCGGAGGACCGGCAGGCGCTGCTGGAGAAAACCACGGGGCTGCTGCGCACAGGCGGGCAGGTGACGTGCCAGTACCGGGTGGTCCGGGGCGACGGCGAGGTCATCTGGGTCGAGACCAACTTCGCGCTGATCGACGCCGAGCAGGCTGGCGGGCCGGCGCGGATGGTCAGCGTGGCGCGCAACATCCAGGCTCGCAAGGAGATGGAAGCCGCGCTGATCGAGGCGCGCGAGGCCGCCGAGGCGGCGGCGGCCGCCAAGTCGGACTTCCTCGCCAACATGACCCATGAGCTGAGGACTCCGCTCAACGCCATCATCGGCTTCGCCGGCGTGCTCTCAGGCTCGCCGCGGCTCGAGGGTGACGACGCGCGGCATGCCCGGCTAATCCGCGAGGCCAGCGGCACCCTGCTCGACCTGGTCAACAGCGTGCTCGACTTCTCCCGCCTCGAAGCCGGCGCGGTGGAGCTGGATCCTGCGCCGTTCGATCCCGCCGCCGAGGCCGCAGCGATCGTCGACCTGATGAGCGACCAGGCCGCCGCCAAGGGCCTGACGCTGACGCTGAGCGCCGCGGGACTCGGCCTGCTGACCGGCGATGCGCGGCGCCTGCGGCAGGTGCTGATGAACCTGGTTTCCAACGCGGTGAAGTTCACGGCCAAGGGCGGCGTCACCGTCTCGCTGACCCAGCCCGTCGCCGGCGCGGACGCCAGCCGGGGCGCGGCGCGGCTGCGGGTCGAGGTGGCCGACACCGGGGTGGGGATCCCCGAGGGCCAGGTCGCCCACGTGTTCGACCGATTCACCCAGGCCGACGCCTCGGTCTCGCGCCGGTTCGGCGGCACCGGCCTCGGCCTCGCGATCTGCAAGCGTCTGGTCGAGCTGATGGGCGGCCAGATCGGCCTGACCAGCGTCGAAGGGCAGGGCTCGACCTTCTGGTTCGAGCTCGCGCTGCCGGTCGCCACGGCGCTGGCTCCAGCCTCGGAAGCCGAGCACGCCGCGCAGCTGGAGCGCCCGATCCGCCTGCTGCTGGTCGAGGATGTGGCGGTCAACCGCGAGCTGGTGAAGACCGTGCTGGCGCCGTTCGACATCGAGATCGACACCGCCGAGGACGGGGTCCAGGCGATCGAGGCGTTCCGCCGGGGCGACTACGACCTGGTGCTGATGGACGTGCAGATGCCGGTGATGGACGGCCTGGCCGCCACGCGTCGGATCCGCGCGCTGCCGATCCCGGCGGCTGCCGCCACGCCGATCGTCGCGATGACCGCCAACGTGCTGCCCGACCAGATCGCCCGCTGCGCCGAGGCCGGCATGGACGACCATCTCGGCAAGCCGATGCAGCCGGCGGCGCTCCTGAACGCGATCGCCCACTGGACCACGACCCCGCGCGAGCCCGCCGCGACGCGCGCCCAGTCGGCTTAGGGCGCAGGGCCCGGTGCTGTCAGCGCTCAGTGCGTCTCGACGTAGTGGGCGAGGGTGTGGCCGAACGTCGAGAGGCCCTGCTCGAGGTAGTCGCTGACCATCGGCAGGCCGGCCACGTAGCCCGGCGCGCGCTCACGCCCCAGCTCGACGGCGGCCCGGCGCGCCTGCGCCCACTCGCCCGCCAGGAAGTCGCCGCGCCCGATCCAGACCAGTGCGACAAGGTCGGTCAGCGCATCGTCGTCCAGCGCGCCGATCGCGGCGGCTAGTTCCGCCTCCATCTCGTCGTCCTCGCCCGGCGCGGCGATCGACGCCGGCTCGTCAGCGACCAGGTCCGTCAGATCGATCACATCGTCGAACTCGCGCGCCCGTAGCAGGATGAAGAAGGCGTCGTCGGACGACAGCCTGAGGCGACGGGGCTGCATGCCAATGCTCCGGCGGTAGACGTTCGACTGTGCGGCGCGACCACCAACTCAGCCTTGATGTGCGTCAACGAGGCGTCGAACGGCCGCCCATCGGCCGCACCCGTGGGGCCGCCGGTTAACAAACGTGGTTAATCCCTCCTTAACGCAACGCGCCGCATGGCTGGGCCTTCGTCATTCGCGGCCACGCTTCCCATGCCCCTCGCGGACTTCGCCCGCGCCATCTTCGCACTCGCCATTACGCTGGGCCTGGTGGGCCTGGCGGCGGTGGCGGTGCGCCGCTTCGGACCGGACTGGATCACCCGCCTGCAGAAGCCGCGCGCCGAGCGGCGGCTGACCATCGTCGAGAGCCTGCCGCTCGACCCGGCGCGCCGCCTCGTGCTCGTGCAACTGGACGGTCGCGAGCGGCTGCTGCTGCTGGGCGAAGGCCGCCTGCTGACCGAGCTGCCCGCCCCGCCGGCGCAGGCGGAGCCGTACGCGTGATCCGACGCCCGAAGCCCGGCCGACCCGTGTTGCTCCGCCTCGCCGACTGCCTGCATCGCCCGACCCGGGCCGAGCTGCGCCGCGCCGCGATGGTCTCGCTGATCACCACGCTGCTCAGCCTGGTCATCCCGGCGACGGCGCTGGCGCAGGCGGTGAACATCGACCTCGGCACCGGCGCCGGACTCACCGATCGGGTGATCCAGCTGATCGGGCTGATCACGGTGCTGTCGCTGGCGCCGTCGATCGTCATCATGACCACCTCGTTCGTCCGGATCGTGGTGGTGTTGTCGCTGCTGCGCCAGGCGCTTGGCCTGCAGCAGACCCCGCCCAACTCGGTGCTGATCAGCCTCTCACTGTTCCTCACCGCGCTGATCATGGGGCCGACGTTCCAGGCGTCGTACGATCAGGGCGTCAAGCCGCTCTTGGACCACAAGATGGAGCTGCCCGCCGCGTTCGGCGCGGCCTCGGCGCCGGTGAAGGGCTTCATGCTGACCCAGGTCGACCGAAACGACCTTGCGCTCTTCCTTCGCCTCTCGCGGCAACCGAAGCCCGCGCGCGCCATCGACACGCCGCTGCAGGTGGTGACGCCCGCGTTCATGATCTCCGAGCTGAAGCGCGCCTTCGAGATCGGCTTCCTGCTGTTCGTGCCGTTCCTGGTGATCGACCTCGTCGTGGCGAGCGTGCTGATGAGCATGGGCATGATGATGCTGCCGCCGGTGGTGGTGAGCCTGCCGTTCAAGCTGATCTTCTTCGTCCTGGTCGACGGCTGGCGCCTGGTCTGCGGCTCCCTGGTCCAGAGCTTCCAGCGCGCGACGGGGACGGGGTAGGCGGCTTCCCCGCGCTCATGCGACCTGCCAGAACGGCCGCATGCGCGAACGTCACACCGCCCGGGTGCTGCTGCTCGATCCCGACGGGCGCATCCTCCTGTTGAAGGGACGGTTGCCGCACGATCCGAGCGGCGCGCAGTTCTGGTACACGGTGGGCGGCGGCCTCGACGACGGGGAGAGCCTGCAAGAGGCCGCGGCGCGCGAGGTGGCCGAGGAGACCGGCCTCACCGACGTGGCGCTCGGCGCGGTCGTCTGGCGCGACGAGGTCGTGCTGACCGACGTCGCGGGAGAGGAACGCCTCTTCCGACAGCTCTACATCATCGGCCGCACCGCGGGTGGGATGCTGTCGCGCACCGGCTGGCTGGAGTATGAGCACCGCCTCACAGACGACGTCCGGTGGTGGACGCTGGAGGAGCTGCGTTCCACCGGCGAGCAGGTCTATCCCGAGGGCCTCGCCGATCTGCTGCCCGATGTCCTGGCCGGACGCTACGCCGCCGAGCCGCTCCTGATCTGCACGCTCGACGGGCCGGTGCGGCCGATCCCGCGCCCGCCCTGATTGCGGCAGGAACGTGCGCATCGTTTCCGCATGTGATGCGTTTGTTGCGGCGTCGGGGGCTGTTTAGCCCATCCCAGTTCGCCCTCCGGGCCCGGGTCGGGCATGGAGAGGAGGAAGTAATGCGTAAGCTGCTCCTGATTGCAGGCGTGGCGGTTCTGGCTGTTCCGGGCCTCGCCTCGGCCCAGACGAGCTGCCGAGAACAACAACACGACAATCGCGTGGCCGGCACGGTGCTGGGCGCGGTCGGCGGCGCTCTCTTGGGCGGCGCGATCTCTGGTCACGCGGGCGGCGCGGTCGTCGGCGGCGTGGCGGGCGGCGCGGTCGGCAACGTGGTCGGCGGCGCGTCGACCAACTGCGTCGACTACCCGCGCGGCGGCCACTATGACCAGCGCGGCGTCTGGCACGAGGCGGCCGGCTACTATGACGCTGACGGCAACTGGGTCGACACCCGACCACCGGCCGTCGACTACAGCTATGCGCCCAACCCGAACGAGTACGGCGCCGACGCGGCCTTCACCGGGTCGCGCGACGACCTGAACGGTCGCGAGAACTGGCTGCAGTCGCGGATCGCCGAGGGCGATTCAAGCGGCGCGATTTCGCGCAGCGACGCCGACTACGACATGCGCAAGCTCGCCGGCATTCGCGATTTCCAATCCGCGAAAGCCGCCGAGCACGACGGCCTGACCGACGGCGACCGCGACAACGTCTCGGTCAAGCTCGACGACCTGAGCAACGACGTGCGGGGCCAGTGGCGCTACTGAGACGCGCCGCAAGGTCGGCGACATGATTGCCCGCGCCCCGTCGGCCTTGCGCGCCGGCGGGGCGCGGCGTCCTATGCGGCGCCGCTAGCGGCGGCCGGGGGCGGCTCCCATGAATCCGATCACCATCTTCCTCGTCATCCTGCTGGTGCTGGCGGGCGCGGCGCTCGAGCCAGCGCTCGGCCCGGCGGCGCCGGCGGCATGCCTGATCGCCGCGGCGCTTGTTGGCCTGTCGCTGAAGATGGCCCGGGTCTGGGAACGCTTCGTGATCCTGCGCGCCGGCCGCTTCATGGGCGTGCGCGGCCCAGGGCTGTTCTGGATCATCCCGATCTGGGACCAGGTCACCCAGGTGATCGACCAGCGCATCCAGACCACCGCCTTCAACGCGGAACAGGCGCTGACCCGGGACACCGTGCCGGTCAACGTCGACGCCATCGTCTTCTGGCGGGTGCGCGACGCCGAGAAGGCGGCGCTGGAGATCACCGACTTCCGCCAGGCGATCGACCGGGTCTGCCAGACCTCGCTGCGCGAGACGATCGGCGGCTCGATGCTGACCCAGCTGCTGTCCGAGCGGCGCGCCGCCGACGAGCAGATCCGCGTCGAGATCGCCTCGAAGATCGTGAGCTGGGGCATCGAGGTGATGAGCGTCGAGATCCGCGACGTCGCCATCCCAGTGGCGCTGCAGGACGCCATGAGCCGCCAGGCGCAGGCCGAGCGGGAGCGCCAGGCCCGGGTGATCCTGGGCGCCGCGGAGGAGGAAGTGGCGGCGCGGTTCGTCGCGGCGGCGAAGACCTATGGCGGCGAGCCGATGGCGTTCCAGCTGCGGGCGATGAACATCATCTACGAGACCACCAAGGAGCGCGGCGTCACCATCCTGATGCCGACCAGCATGGTGGATGCGATGAATCCGGCCGTCGCGCTGGCGCTGGCCGGGCGGCCAGCGCCAGCGTCCGCGGGCGCAGCTGTGCCGACGTCGCGACCGCGACGGCCGGGCCCCGCTTCAGCCGCGCCCAAAGCCTAGCGCCAGGCCCATCACCGCGACCAGCACGGCGACCATCGCCTCGCCGGCGATGAAGCCTGACGCCAGCGGCACCTGGTAGGTCTTGGCCTGCTCGGGCTGCAGACGCCGCCAGACCTGGGCGATCAAGCCGCCGGCGAAGATCGTGGTCACGGAGGCGAACGGCAGCAGCACGCCGAGCCCCAGGCCGGTAGGGGAGGGCGTCCAGCGCTTCAGCTTCGGATCCTCCTCCATGATCGCGAAGAGCGCGCCGGCCAGCACCGCGATCAGCATCGCCCAGAGCGCCGATTGCGGCAGCTTGTCGATGCCGGCGCTCAGGAGCTCGGTCAGCGCCGCCGAGCGCCGCGAGCCGGGCGCCGCCAGCTCGGCGTGCTCGCCGACGATCCCGTAGGTCTTCACCAGCGCGGGATAGGTGAACGCCAGCGCCGCCGCGCCGATCGGTGCGCCGATCAGCTGGGCGATGGTCATCGAGCGCGGCGTCGAGCCGATCAGGTGCGCGGCCTTGTAGTCTTGCATCAGCCCCTCGGAGGTCACCGCGATGGTGCCGGTCGAACCGTTGCCGAGGATGTTGGCGTTGACGTTGCCGGGCGCGATCGCCGCGAAGAGGCCCTGCGAGACGTTGGAGAGTGCGCCGATCGGGCCCCAGTTGGTCTCGCCGAGCGCCCTCAGCCCCACCAGCATCAGCGGCACCGCGAGCGCGATGGCGATCGCGCTCATCCAGGCCGGCAGCCCGAAGAAGGCCCACTGGATCCAGCAGAAGGCGACCGACAGCACCACGATCCCGCCGCCCACCAGCGGCAGCGGGAATTCCTGCGCGCCGCCCTCGACGCTGCGCAGCGCGCGCATCGCCGTCAGCAGCAGGCGCCAGCGCAACACCAGCGCGGTCATGCCGCCGGCCAGCATCATGCCGACGCCCGGCCACATCACCCAGTAGAGCACCTGCGTGCGGGCCGGATGGTCGTGCAGGACGCCGTAGCGCATCAGGGCGAGCGGCGCGACGATCCAGCCCAGCACGCCGCCGACCAGCATCCAGGTGTTGACGCGCTGGCCGATCAGGAAGCCGGAACCGATGCCCAGCAGGCTGTAGGACGCGCCGACGCCCATCGTAGAGACCACGAAGCTGGCGCCCGCCGCGCCCAGCGTCAGCGCGCCTGGATCCCAGCCCTCCGGAATCCAGCCGAACCAGGGCACGTCCTTGCGAAACAGCATCAGGAGGCCCGAGAGCACGAGGCCGATCCCCAGCACCACCGCCGCGCGCCGCGCCTTCTTCCACTCGGTGTCGTCGCCGCCCACGTGCCTGGGCGGATCGAGCACCATCACCGTCTCGGCCGCGGCAGTGCCGTCCGGGAACGGCAGCTTCTCGTCGACCACGAAGTGGCGGCGCATCGGCACTGCCAAGAGCACGCCCAGCAGCGAGGCGCAGGTCAGCCAGATGAACACCTGCAGCGGCGACGGGTTGAGGTGGAACGAGACGATCTTCGAGGCGCGCAGCATGTCGAACGAGGCGAGCACCCCGCACATGAAGGCGGTCTGCGCGCCGGAAGTGCCGGCGGTCTGCACGATGTTGTTCTGGAAGCGGTCGTAGCTGCCGCGGGCGATGATGCTGATCAGGTTGAGGATCACGAACCCGAAGAAGGCCGAGACCACCGAGACGTTCGGCCCGAAGCCCAGCTTCAGCACGATGTAGGGGTAGGCCGCGCCCATCACGGCCGCGACGATCACAGCGGAGATCAGAGCGGGGATGGTCAGTTCGCGGCGATGCGCCGGCGCGGCGGCGGCCGCCGCCGCGAGCTCCTCGATCGAGGCTTCGGCCATCGGCCAGATATCCTTCCTGGTGGCGATCGCACGAGCCTAGCCGCAAGCCGGCGCTGGCTCCAGCCGCGGGACGCCGCAGGGTAAGGCGGGCGAGGCGACCGGCCCCAGCCCGCCTGGATCACGCAAGAGAGGTGCGTCTACTTCTTTTCGTGATGGTGGCCGTGATGATGGTGGTCGGCGTGATGGTGGTGGTGATGGCCCTTGCCGCCTTCCATGTGTCCCACGACCCGGCAGTGGTCCTGGTCATGCGACGTGCACGGCGGGTAGTCGTCCGCGAAAGCGGGCGCGACAGAAGCGGCAAGAAAGGCCGCGCTCGCCGCGGCGATCAGAAGACGGTGCATTCCCTCGTTCCCCATTGGCTCGATGGTGGCGTGAGCTCAGGCGCCCGTTCGCGCCGGGCATGCTCAGGTTTAGCGCTCGCGCGGCCGACTGCAACAGCGAAACGCGGCCGCAGCGAACTTGCGCCTGCGGTTGTGTCCGCTTTGCCAAGCCCCTCGACGTGCAGGCGTTTCCGGCGATTGCGCCGCTGGGGACATCCGTTCAAACCCGGACCCCGGCCGCAGAGCGCGGGCGCTCGTCGCGCGGACAACGAAACGTTAGCCTCTCCGCCGCGATAACCATAC
>Ga0134126_10008817_pt1 | contig 12696 bp, 11 predicted proteins | sample KB31752_FD_96881 | JGI IMG/M metagenome (GOLD analysis project Ga0134126, IMG submission 96881) | Terrestrial soil microbial communities with excess Nitrogen fertilizer from Kellogg Biological Station, Michigan, USA - KB3-175-2 | ecosystem: Environmental > Terrestrial > Soil > Unclassified ...
GGCCGAGTTCCAGCATGTCTCCAAGGACAGCAATTTTCTTTCGCTTTGCCCCCATTTGGGCGAGCAGCTGCACCGCCGCTTTCATGGATGCAGGATTGGCGTTGTAACAGTCGATGATCAACTTCACACCCTGATTGACCAATACCTCTGACCGCATCGCAGCGGGACGGAAACGGGACAGTCCCTCAGCGATCATCCCTCCGGGCAAGCCCAGCATCGAGCCGATCGCTCCTGCGGCCAAGGCATTCGTGATGTTGTGCTCTCCGGCAATTCGAATATGAACAGTGGTGTGACGTACTGTTCCGGGAAGCAGAAGACGAAAGATCGTACCATTGCGCCCGTCGGACTTCACGTCCATCGCACGAACGTCGGCCTTTGATGAAAACCCAAACGACACCACACGACATCGAGCTCGCGCAGCAAGATAGTCATAATACGAATCATCTGCGTTCAGGATTGCGGTCCCATCACAAGGAAGAAGATCAAGCAACTCCGCCTTGGCCTGAGCTGATGCCTCCATTGTCCCGAAAAACTCCAAGTGGTCGGGGCCGATGTTCGTAATAATCCCGATCGTTGGTCGGGCCATTTCACACAGTCTGGCGGTCTGACCGATATTATCGACTCCCATCTCAATGACCGCTCCCTTGTATCGATCATTGAGATGGAGCAGCGTCTGCGGAACTCCTACACGATTGTTCAGGTTGCCTTCAGTCTTGAGGATCTTCCAGCGACGAGCCAGGACACTGGCGACCATATCCTTCGTCGTCGTCTTGCCGTTGCTTCCCGTGACTGCAATGACAGGTATTCGAAATCGTCCTCGGTGGTATGCGGCCAGCTGCTGGTATGCCGAGAGTGTGTCGCTGACGCCGAGGATAAACGGCTGGGTCCGCTTCGAGCCACGCTTCAGGGCAAGCTCAGTCACATCGTACGAATCGAGCACAATCACTCCCACCGCTCCACGCGACAGCGCTGTGGCAACAAAATCGTGGCCGTCGAATCGGTCTCCTCGCAGCGCAAGAAAGAGATCGCCAGGTCGAAGAGTCCGAGTATCGAGACTGATTCGCCGGATACGGTGCTTTGTCCAACCGATCCCTTCTCCGGCCAAGACTCTCGCGTTGACCACTTCCCGCAATTCTTCGACGGTAAACAGCGTCATTTGATGCTTCCGTGCTCCGATTGGTCTTGCACCCACTGGCTAGAGGCGGGTTCCGAGTCGTTGGATGGCGTCGCGCGCCACTTCGCGATCGTCGAAATGAATCTTCTGCGTGCCGAGGATCTGGTAATCTTCGTGTCCTTTACCGGCGATCAATACCATGTCGGCACTATGGGCCTCTCTCACCGCTTCCTCAATGGCTTCTCGTCGATCAGGCACTTTTCGGTACTGTACGTGTGGCCGTTGCCGCAGCGCCTCGATCACTCCGACTTCGACTTGTTCCAGAATTGAGAGGGGGTCCTCAGTTCTGGGGTTGTCCGAGGTCAATATCACGACATCGCTGTAGCGCACGGCCGATTCTCCCATCTTCGGCCTCTTTCCCCGGTCACGGTCTCCACCACAGCCAAAGACCGTGATGATGCGTCCGGTTTTTATCGCTTGTGCCGCCATTAACAATCGGACTAGCGCGTCCTCGGTGTGGGCGTAATCCACGGCCACCGTAAACGGCTGGCCCGCTATCACACGTTCGAACCGTCCCGGCACGTTCATGATCCTTGCCACAGCCTCACAAATCTGTGCAGGTGTGGCTCCTTCGTGAAGCGCGACCCCGATGGCGGCTAGCAAGTTGTAGACATTGTGCTCTCCCACGAGATGACTCTTGATGGAGAAACTTCCGACCGGCGTCGCCGCGGTAAAGGTTGTTCCTTGAAGAGACAACCGCACCGCTTCAGCACGCAGATCCGCCTTGGTCTTTAATGCATAGGTCCAAACCGGGACAGGGCTTCGCTCGATAATACGGCTTCCATAGGGGTCGTCGATGTTGATGATCGCTCGCTTATTCGCCTTCTGCCCGCTCTGCAATCCTGTAAAAAGTCTCAATTTGGCCTGAAAATACTCCTCCATGGTCTTGTGAAAATCGAGATGATCCTGGGTCAGATTCGAAAAGACCGCCACGTCATATTCGCATCCGCTCGTGCGATCCTGCGCCAGGGCATGAGAGGACACTTCCATCACTGCGGTCGTGCACCTACCGGCGACCATCGTGGCAAGCAGCTGTTGCAGTTCAAGAGAACCTGGTGTCGTGTGCGTTGCCGGCATCGTGCGTTCACCGATCTGATAGACGACTGTTCCAATCAACCCTACGGGGTGGCCCAGGGCTTCCAGAAGCGTTTTGCAGACATATGTGGTGGTGGTTTTTCCGTTCGTCCCAGTCACGCCGATCATTCGAATATGCGACGAGGGGTCTCCGTAAAAACGGCTCGCCAGCAAACCGAGTGCCTTTCTGGAGTCGTCAACGCGGACGAATGGAAGAGACACCCCGCTCACCGGCTGTTGCGACACCAATGCGCCCATGCCTCCCCTCACTGCCGCCGGAATAAATTCATGTCCATCGACCCGCTCACCTTTTACGGCTACAAAGAGACTGTCGGTCGAAACGGCTCGAGAATCATCGGTAATCGCGTTTATGAACACGTCCAAATTTCCATGACGATCAAGAATCCTCACCTGTCCTTCCAGAACCTGAAGCAGGGTTGCCAAAGTCATCGACATGTCCAAATAGGATCACGATTTCCGCAAAGCCATTGCCAAGGTGACAGGCTCATACGACGGCACGCCTAAGTAGCTTAACACCTGTTCCCCGACACGACTAAACACGGGGGCGGCGACAGCTCCACCCCACGCATCACCTTGGGGCTCATCGATAACCACGATCATGGCAAGCTGCGGGTTGTCTGCAGGCACGTACCCTGCGAAAGACGCAACAAATCGAGATGCCGAATAGGTCCCTGTTCGTGGGTCGATCTTTTGGGCCGTACCGGTTTTTCCAGCCACTCGGAATCCCCGAATAGCGGCCTTGGTTCCGGTTCCGTCCGTGATGACACCTTCAAGAATCCTCGTCACACTGCGGGCCGTGTCCGGAGAAATGACCCGTCGCCTGGCTTGAGGAGGTGTCTGCCTAAGGATGTGGCCATCAGCATCTCGTATTTCTGAAACCACGTAAGGTTTCATCAACACACCTCCATTTGCGATGGCCGCTACTGCAGATACCATTTGAAGAGGCGTCACACCGATCTCTTGCCCCATGGAAATGGAGGCAACCGAACGACGCCCCCAGTCTCTTGGATTTCTCACCAATCCTGCCCCTTCCCCAGGAAGGTCGATTTCCGTTCGCTGTCCGAAACCGAATGCCAGGAGATATCGATGAAGTCGTTGCTCTCCGAGCGCCATACCGGTTTTCGCCGCCCCGATGTTGCTGGACTTTTGTATCACCTGAGCAAAGGACACCCAGCCCAGTCGCTCATGATCATGAATCACGGTGTTTGCGACCGTCATATGACCATGCTCGCCGAATACCATCGTATTCGGCCTTACCACTCGTTCTTCAATGGCTGCCGCTGCCATCACCGCCTTCATGGTGGACCCTGGCTCATAGGCATCCGTAAGCGCCCTGTTTCGCCAGCGATCAGGGCTGAGAGCCGACACGGCATTAGGGTCAAATCGCGGACTCACCGCCATAGCCAACACCGCTCCCGTCTTTGGATCAAGCACAATCATTGTTCCTGACTTTGCCTGCGCACGGCCAACTGCGTCATCAAGCTCTCTTTCAGCGAGATACTGAATCACCTCATCGATCGTAAGCGTGAGACTGTGGCCGGGTGTCGGACTCCCTTCAGTCATTCCCCTGGGAAACACTGTACGTCCTAGGGCGTCACGCTGCAGCACCATCATCCGCTTTTCACCACGCAAGTACGATTCGTAGCGATGCTCTACGCCTTCCAGACCTTCACCGTCCATTCCCGAAAAACCCAGCACATGAGCCAGGAGTGACCCTTTAGGATAGAACCGCCTTCCTTCCATCACAACCCCGATTCCATCAAGCGACAACCGATCGAGCTGTCGCCCCTGGTCAGGATCCAACTTTCGAGCCAACCACACGAAACTCCGGTCTTGTCGAAGTTTTCGTTCCAACTCATCGCTCTTCATATGCAGAATCGGCGACAACTGCCGAGCGGTGGTGAGGGGACTGTGTAATGCGTTGGGGACTCCGAACACGGACGGCACTTCCACATTCTTGGCCAAAAGCTTGCCGTGTCGGTCGACAATCGTGCCGCGCGCCCCTTCCAGCGATACTGTCTTTTGATGCTGTCGATCGGCTTTGACCGAAAGTTCCGCCGCTTGCAACACTTGCAATGTGACCAATCGGAACAGAACCACTCCAAAACCACATAGCAACAGCAGCAACAGGACATACCGACGACCGCGAGGGAGGGAATTCGGCACTAGAGCCTCCTGCTGGCGGGATAATTCTTGGCGATTTTCAGCTCAACCGGCACAACATTTGACGGATAGACATAACTTGGCCTGGACTGAACTATAATGACCTGCCCCTGTTGAGGCAGATTCATGCCGAGTTTTTCGGTCGCTAATTTCGCGATCCGGTCAGAGGCACTCAACGCGGAAACCTTGACGCGGAGCTCATCCCGTTGACGTTCCAACACCGCCTTATCACGCTTCAACCGCTCGATTTGATAACCGATCCGGACCATGTCTACGCGTTCCCACACAAACACGAACACGAGACAGAGTCCTAGAAAAACGGTGAAGGTCTTCATAAAAGCCCCATCTTCGGTTGACGTTCAGCGACTCGTAATTTAGCGCTTCGCGATCGGGGATTCGCCTCACACTCTGCCTCAGAAGGAAAGACCGGTTTCTTGGTAAGTATCGAAAGGGTCGCTTCCGGCTCTTGTGAGAGGGACCGGAACGTATGCTTGATGATACGATCTTCGAGAGAATGAAAGGAAATCGCGCAGATCCTTCCCCCCGAAGCCAGCACTTCGGTTGCATCTCGAAGCGACGATTCCAAGAAATCCAGTTCATGATTCACAGCAATGCGAAGCGCTTGAAATGTCCGCGTTGCACAATGAATCCGTCCGTGACGATATGAAGCCGGCACGGACCGAACGACGATGGAAACGAGCGCTCCCGTGGTCTCGACTGGACGACGTTGCCTTTCCTGCACGATCGCCCGAGCAATTCGCCTGGCATATCTTTCCTCTCCGTACTGAAAGATGAGGTCTGCGAGCTCGTGCTCGGGACTATGGTTCACCAGATCTGCCGCAGTTTTCCCAATCGTTTGGTCCATGCGCATATCAAGCGGACCTTCTCGCTGAAAGCTGAAACCTCGCGAGGGATCGTCCAACTGTGGAGATGAAACCCCAAAATCGAAGAGCACACCGTCGACCGCCGCGATACCAGTTTCAGTAAGAATCGACTTCAGGTCCCGATAGTTTCCTTGTCGCAACACAATACGGTCTCCGAATCGATTCAACCGCCGCTGGCAGAAATCAATGGCTTGAAAATCTTTATCTAACCCAATGACCCTTCCAGTTGAGGTAGATGCAAGAAGCATTTCTGCATGCCCACCATATCCCACCGTACAGTCCAAAATAGTGGCTGACCGCTCAGAAATAAGCCAAAAGCATACTTCCTGACCAAGCACTGGGACATGCAAATTTTGATGAACAATATTATCTCCCATTCACTTCCACTTCTTCCCACGCCAGACGAAGTATACTCTCGCATTTTTGGTTGTCAACAGACTTTTCAGTAACTTAGCAAGCTGTTAATTGCGGCAAAAAATGGATATATATATCTTTACGCGAAGCAGATCTCGTCCGAGCAATTTGTTTTTAATTACAATAGGCTATGCCACTCGATCCCATGACCAATATCGACATGTTCCTAACCGATCAACTTCGTAAAGTTTCGTTGACTTCAAGGGATTTCAATTAGAGAATGTTTTTATGTGCACATACCATTCGGTTCGCCCATACATAAGACCGCTCCTGTTCCTCATCGTTCAGCTCCTTTGTTTAGAGCAGGCCGGTGCGAAGGACTTCAATCCTGATAATCCTCTTAACCAACCGGCACCGGTCTATTGGTGCTCGAGCAAGACATCCGACCAGCAGATTTCAACGAAAAAGAGCTCAGGTTGTGAGCCCCTCTACGACCAACAGACGGCAGAATCATTCAGGGAAAGTGCACGCCAACAGGGGTTCGAGCTCCCCGACCGCGATCCGATGCAGATCGTGGAATTGCAGAATGCAGCCTCCAAATTTTCAGCTCGCTATCGGACGTTCGTCTCGTGCTGTGTAACCGAGAGCACCGCACCGGCAGAAATCGTCGATTTGATCGATGAGGCCAACCACATTCTCAAAGCAGTTCAACAAAAAGGCATTTTCAATTCCGCTGGATTCGGTGTTGGGTCGGGACCAGGTGGTTTGGGCGGCGGCTCTGTACAAGGTCCGAAGCTTGGCACATTCGCCCGCCAATATACGCTCAGCGAAATTGTCGGAACCGTCGCCCACGCTCGTCAAGACCTGGTTCGTCTCAAGGAACGCCTGGAGAAGTTGAGCGAAGCGCAACAAGGTCTGAGCGACGTCGACTACGAAAGGAGCGGCCGAGCCAAACTGCAGATCCAAGAGGATGAAGAGGCGATCAAGAAAGAGTTCAAAGCCAAGAGGCCGCCATCAGCAGCACCGACCGGGATGGAGATTCAAGACACGACATTGCGTTCACGAATCGGCGGTGATATCGAAGACACCAAACTGAACGCCAACTTTGGCGCGGACATCGGGGCCTCGGTTTCTCCTTACAGCGACGTGAGTGAATCACTTCGCCCACGCAGAGGGGATGATATTCACGATAGCCAACTCCCGCATCGGCCAGGGACGGATATACAGGACACCTCCATGCCCAGCAGCACTGGGTTCGAGGTCGACAGCGCGCAAAATCGGGAGGGCTCCTCGACCGTCCCACGCCGAGGAATCGGCGCCTCCATCGGCGATTCCGACTTGAACAGCAAGAGACGATAGTCCATTCTTACTTTCCTCCCACTCCAGGCATCGGCTCCCAATTCTCCCCCGCATCCTTGCTGCGATACAAACCACTGCCGTTCGTGCCGACATAAAAGACCTTCGGATCCGTTGCGCTTTGTGCGATTGTTCTGATGTTGGTGGTCACAAACCCGCTATTGATTAGCTTCCATGTCGCACCGGCATCTTCGCTTCGATGCACCCCATCCCGCCCTGTGACGTAGATCACACCTCGACGCGTTCTGTCGAGCACCATGGCAACAATCATCTGATCGGCAAGCGACTCCCCGATTCGCTTCCAAGCTTTCCCCGCATCCGTTGATTTATACAGCCCCGCAAGCGTGGCCGCATAGACGGTATCGGGCTCGTATGGATCGACCAAGATCGAGGTGACGTTCAGCGCCCTTGACGTTTTCAGCATGTTGGGCGGAACCAGCCCGTTGTTCACTTTTTCCCAATGGCCGGCCTGATCGATCGACTTGTAGACTCCGCCGCTGGTTCCGGCGTACAGAATGGAAGGCCTGGTTGGATCCATGCCCAGCGTCACGACCATCAATACCTCTTTCATGCCTTCCATCTTCTTCGTCCATTGTTCGCCGCCGGTTTTTGTTTCGAACACGCCCATCGTCGTGGCTAGGAAGATGTGCTGCGCGTCGGCAGGATCGAAGAGAAACTGATTCACCACAGAGGTAATTGTCGCATCATCAAGCCCGGAACGCATCGAGGCCCAGCGCTGCCCACCATCATGACTCTTGTAGACGGCATCGCCTTTCGTGCCCGCATAGACCGTCGCCGGATAAACAGGATCAATTGCCATAGCGATCACACGGGAGTAACTCATTCCTTTGGACAGATTCGTCCATGTCTGCCCACCGTCACGAGTCTTATAGATATAGTCGTTCGTCGCCACATACATGATATCCGGATTGTTCGGATGGAGTTGAATGACGACGATCGGATCGCTGCGATTGCAGCCAAAAAGAGGCACCCCAAGGAGCAGAAGCAACAGGCCGATGAGCTTTTTCATGAGACGGGCGGGGCCAGCAATGAAAAGTGGGCAGCGTGAGAAGGGCCCGGTTGATCTTCACGTGCGCGCATGGAGCAGCATCTCATTCCCAACCGGTGTGTCCGATAACCGGATTTGCGCGTTCCGCGAGCAGCCACGCCCTCACCGATAGTTTGTAAACTGCAAGTCGATTCCGAAATCCTTACCCTTCAAGAATGCGATCGCGGACTGCAATTCATCCTTGCTCTTGCCCAGCACCCGCACTTGTTCACCCTGAATTTGTGCTTGGACTTTCAGCTTGGAATCTTTGACCGCCTTGGTGATCTCCTTGGCCTTGTCCGAAGCCAAGCCACTTTGAATTTTCGCCACTTGTCGCACCGTCCCGCTCAGCGCAGGCTCAATCGCGCCTTGACTAAAGGCTTTCAGCGATACCCCGCGCTTCACGCATTTAGCTTTGATAATTTCCTGCACCGCCTTCAACTTGTACTCGTCGTCGGAGACGACGACCAACTCCTTTTCCTTTTCCTTCAGCGTGATCTCCGTCTTCGAGTCCTTGAAGTCAAACCGCTGCTTGATCTCCTTCGTCGCCTGATCCAGTGCGTTCTTCAGCTCTTGCATATTCACTTCCGACACCACGTCGAATGAAAACTGATCAGCCATATTTCAACTCCTCATCTTCCGTTTTTCTTCGACCTTTCGGATGTACACTTTTCAGTACGTTGAGGCTTTAAACGTGCGAGAACGCAACTGGAGGCCTTTTCAACCTCCATTAACAACACCCAGTACGAGGTGGCAATCGGAACCCCTTACCTGACTCATCAGCTGTAATAGCAGTTTGCATTCGCCCGGCAGTCCCGCCGCCTGCCGTCACGACGACTTCACTTGACGTAAACGGCTTTTTCAAGACCACGTAGCCATACCACTGCCGGATACTGTCGCTCAAGACGATCAAGCCCAGCACCGCCACCAGCGCCACCAACACTGCATCCAAATATAGGGTAAAGGCCTGTCCCGCCGCCAAGGTTCCAGCTTTCTTCAAGAACATCCAAAACATTTCATAAGAGCCAGTCAATGTGATCATGCCCACGAAAAGCATCGGCAGCGCCGTCACCCAGAGATACGGCGACTTCCACATCTTGATCAACACCGTTGTCCCAATGCAGAGTGCCAACATACCCAGCAGCTGATTCGCGGCACCGAACATAGGCCAAATCGTCGAAATGCTCCCTGTCCCGATCAAATAAGCCCAGGCTCCCACGACCAGACCGCTGCTCAGCATAACGCCCGGCACCCAGTTCATTCGGCGAAAGGGCGCATAGACCCGCCCGGCCATTTCTTGAATGAGATACCGTGCCACGCGCGTTCCCGTATCAATCGTCGTGAGAATAAACAACGCTTCGAACACCAGCGCAAATTGATACCAGTAGGCCATCAAGCCAGACATACCGGGCAACGCCGAAAAGATCGACGCCATCCCGACCGCCAAGGACACGGCACCGCCAGGCCGCCCAGCCACATCCACCTCGACCAATTGCGACAACTCCGCAATTCGCGCCGATGGGAACCCCATGGCCGCCAGCGCATCTGTGTTCAATGTTGTATTAATCGCCAAGTAATCGCCGGGAATCAACACCGATGCCGCGATCAGCGCCATCACGCCGACGAAGCTTTCCAGCAGCATTGCCGCGTATCCCACTACCGCCTGCGACTCCTGCTCGATCATCTTTGGCGTCGTGCCTGACGAGACCAGCGAATGGAAGCCCGAGATCGCTCCGCAGGCAATCGTAATGAAGAGAAACGGAAAGAGTGTGCCAGGGATAATCGGTCCGCCTCCGGAAGCGAAGGTCGTCACTCGCGGCATCTCGATCGTCGGGGCCATGAGGATCACGCCGAACCCGAGCAGAAACACGACCCCGAGCTTCATGAAAGTCGAAAGATAACCACGCGGCACCAGCAACATCCATCCCGGCAACACTGAAGCGAGAAAGCCATAGCCAGCCAGCAGCCAGACGAGCGCCGGCTTATCGAACTCGAAAAGCCACGGGTAGGATGATTGGGCTACCACGCGGCCGAAGAACACCGCGGCCAGTAATAGAACGATGCCCAGCACCGACACTTCCGCGATCGCGCCTGGGCGAAACCGTTGGAGATAGAAGCCCATGAGGAAGCCGATGGGAATCGTCATTGCGATCGTAAACGTGCCCCAGGCATTGTGATAGAGGGCATTCACGACGGCGAAACCCAAACCTGCCAACGCGACGACGACAATAAAAAGGACTGCCACTGCTGTTGCTGTGCCGGTAATCGAGCCCAATTCATCGTGCGCAATCTCGGGGAGTGAGCGACCGTTCCGTCTCATGGAAGCCACCAGGATGATGAAATCCTGCACCGCCCCGGCCAGCACCGCGCCAATCACGAGCCAAAGAAACCCCGGCATGAATCCGAATTGCGCGGCCAGCACCGGCCCAAGCAAGGGCCCCGCACCTGCAATCGCCGCAAAGTGGTGGCCGAAGAGCACGACTCTGTTTGTGGGGTGAAAATTGACGCCGTCATTCAACCGCACTGCCGGTGTCACGTGCTGGTTGTTCAGTCCGATGACTTGCCTGGCAATCCATCGGCCATAGAATCGATAGGCCAGCACATAGATGCAGGCGGCCGCCACGACCAGCCAGAGACCGTTTACTTTTTCGTGGGGATTCATGGCGCCAGTCACATGGGCGAGGGCCACAGCGCCAAGGATGGCAAGCAGCACCCAGAGCAGATTAATAGCCACTTTCATGCGCGGCATCCTAACAATCCGTTGGCTGCTTGTAAATCAAGGGATGCCCCGTTATCCTTGTGAACCATGGCTGCCGCGACACCTCTCATCACCTCCTCACCCGATAAACTGGGAGGCACACCTGTGTTTACAGGCACCCGCGTGCCGGTCCAGACATTGATCGAGTACTTGGAAGGGGGAGAAACGATCGATGACTTCCTTCAAGGCTTCCCAACCGTCAGTCGCGACCAGGTCATCGCCTTCCTCGAAGAAGCCAAGACCCGCATGCTCTCGAAAGCCTCGTGAGAATCCTCCTCGACGAGTGTATTGATCGACGTTTTGCTAGAGAGATCGAGGAGCATGAAGTCTTCACAGTCCCACAAATGGGATGGGCGGGAATCAAGAACGGCGAGTTATTGAGCAGGGCTCAAGCACAATTCGATACCTTCATCACCGTTGACCGCAATCTGGCCTTTCAACTGAATGTCCCGCAGTTCACCATTGCAGTCATTGTGCTTCAGGCTCCGACGAATCGTCTAAAAGACCTTCGTCCGCTCTTACCCATACTCCTTCAGACTCTCCCGACTGCGTCAAAGGGCCGAGTCAGCCGCATTAGCTTGTAGCGTGCCTCATCAGATCGTCAGCCATCGCCCATAGGCCAGTACATAGATGCAGGCGGCCGCCACGACCAGCCAGAGACCGTTTACCTTTTCGTGGGGATTCACGGCGCCCGTCGCATGGGCGAGGGGCGAGCGCACCGAGGATGACGAGCAGCACTAAGAATGACCAGCGATGAGCCGTTGTGGCGATTGACAGCTGATATCGAACGCAGTAGCCTGTCGCGACCTTTTATCAGCTTTGAGCATTTTGGGGGTTGGAGTCAACGTATGCCGTCACCCAAAAACGCAGTAGTCCCTTTCCTTAGGTGGGCAGGTAGTAAACGAAAATTACTATCGCGTCTTGCTCCGTATTGGGGAAACAAACATACCCGCTACATTGAGCCATTTATGGGTTCTGCAGCATTCTTTTATGCCATAAATCCATCCTCAGCGATATTGAGCGACATAAATGAGGATCTCGTAAGGACATTTGTGTCAGTGCGTGACCATCCTCGTGCCGTCTACAACAGACTTCTCGACATTCCACGCGGCAAGCGCAGTTATAATAGGGTGCGAAAACAATCCCCGACAGGTCTTGATCCACTTGATCGAGCTGCTCGATTTATCTTTCTTAATCGATTCTGCTTCAATGGCATCTACCGGACAAACGCCAAGGGCGTATTCAATGTCCCATATGCCAGTCTAAAACAGGTGATCCCACCCTGGGACGCGTTTCGGGCTGCTGCACAACCACTTAAGTCAGCAATCATCATTTGCGCTGATTTTGAAGAAGTGGTCTCAAATATCGTACGCGAAGGAGACTTTGTGTATCTCGATCCTCTATATGCCGTGAGAAACCGAAGAGTCTTCCGGCAATATGATCCTCAAACATTTGGCCTTGATGATTTAAACCGCATGGATCAAACGCTACGCCTAATAGACAAACGCAATGCGAAGTTTGTTCTCTCATATGCATACGCACCAGAATCTATTGAGTACTTTCAAAACTGGCAGCGAAGAAAAGCCTTCACGCAGCGCAATGTTTCAGGATTTGCAGAACACAGGAGAATGGCAGCCGAATTAATAGTAACCAATATCTAAACCAATCACTCTCTTGTCTTCACAGTCTCGATTTCATCACGCCCACTTCTCAAGGAGGAAGTTTTGGGAGAGGCAGTTAGACTAGAAGTCATTTCAAAACCTATGACCTGTAGGTAGAATCCCCGCCATGAGCCCCTTTCACGAAAGGAGAGCCAATGGCGTGGCGCCACCTGACCGAGGCCCAATGGGAGCAGATTCGCCCC
>Ga0134126_10008818_pt1 | contig 12695 bp, 10 predicted proteins | sample KB31752_FD_96881 | JGI IMG/M metagenome (GOLD analysis project Ga0134126, IMG submission 96881) | Terrestrial soil microbial communities with excess Nitrogen fertilizer from Kellogg Biological Station, Michigan, USA - KB3-175-2 | ecosystem: Environmental > Terrestrial > Soil > Unclassified ...
ATTCACTGCGCAATTTGAAGTGCCGTTCGCGCAAGGCATGGCAATCGTGCTTCCGGCAGGCACATCGTGGAATGCGCTGGGATTACTGGCCGCCAGCTTGTATAGGACATAGTTGGGATTGCCCTGGCGGAAATTAGCATTGCCGGTGGTAATACCCATCTGTTGATTGGCCAGCGCCATGATTCCGGCAAAGGCGGGAGTTGAAACCGAAGTTCCACCAAAGCCAGCGAGATTATTCAACGTACAGAGCCCATTTGTGAAATCGGCCTGGCAGATTACATAGAAATTGCCCACAAATCCATTGCTGGCAAATAGTGAGACATCAGGAAGATCGCGATGACCATCGCTGGGGACGCCGGAACCGGTCTGCCATGACGGCTTGGAGTAGAGAGTGCTCGCTCCGCCACCCGCGCCGACGGTTTGAACGAAACCTGCCAATTGGGAATTGTTGCAATTGGTTTCCGCATTCGCACTGAAGCCAACCGTCGCGAAAAGGCTATTCGTACAGCTGTTGTTCCAGGTAGTCTCTGGAATATATCCCTTCGCAGAAGCCTGCGTGGTGGAATCATTGGACGCGTTCCAATACGTCAGAGGATTTGCCGCATCGTTGAAGTCTGTACCGCCAACCGCCACGTTATACGGGGTGGAAGCCAGCCCGCTGACTGCAAGGCCTCCGAGGGCGGGTTGAGGGGTGGTTCCGAGATTGTTGTCGCAACCAGCAGCGCCGCTGTCCCCGGTCGAAAGAAACACACTGATTCCCTGCGCGGCCGCCTGTCGCCATAGTTCTTGAAAAAATGAATTGCCATTGGTGCCCAGTGCCGACTCGCATTGGCCGAAGCTTTCGCTCATGATCGGGGCAAGGTTGTTATCAATCACGTAGAGCGCCGAAAGATCCACGCCATCGGTCGTCTCGGTGCTTTGAGACACCACAAAGTCAATTTTGACGTTCTTGGCAACCGCGCCGGACCACTGCACGTCAATGTCCGCCTCGCTCTCATCGTCAGTCAACCCCGGATCCGGTCCGTTCAAAATAACCTGAAGGTGGCTACTATCGGCGGGCGGCAGATCAAACAGACTGCGGAAGGTTGAGATATCGGAGGTTTGAATGTTTGAGCGGCCCACAACGGCGATTGTCTGGCCGGTTCCGTCAATTGCTGGGGTGGCATTCCACAGTGGAACGACATTGTAGATGGTTGCAAAATCCCAAGGGCTAACTGCGAAGCAGGTCAGAGGATTGCCATTTGTATCTTGACCGCAGGCCTGTGTGAATTGCGGACCTGAAACTAAGGTGTGCGTGCTTTGTGAATACACTCCGGCAAATGCATTTGCCGCCTTTTTGGGAAAGTTATTTAGCGATTCAATGCCGACGACTGCGGGTGCCAATGCGGCTGGAATCGAAGGATCGGTGGCGTTGGCCCAGTGGGGACCGTCTTTCGCCAGATAACTGTGCATGGTTGTGTGGAAGGCTGCCTGCACTTGTGCGGCGGTGCCGGAAAATTCGATTACAGTGCGTCCCTGGCTTACCTGTGTTACCTGGAATCCTTCCGACTGCAACCATGCCGTCACAGTCTGAATGTCTTGGGCGCTTGCGCCGAATTGCTGGCCGAACTCCGCAGGCGTGAGCCAATGATGGTAGCTGGGCGAATCCTTCTCCTGCTGCTCTTCGAGCAGTTGCGCCAACGCAGTCTGCTGGGCTGGGCTGCGCTTTAATAGCAGCAGCATGCGCTGCATGCTCAAACTCGGCGCGGCGGTCCCCAGATCAGTAAGAGTTTGCGCTAAGGGGTGCGTGTTCCCGTACAAAGTGACCAGTTGTGAATTGTCCACTCGTTGAACGATTAACGGCTGTGGCGCGCTGGTAAAGACTGCGCTAGTCTGGACGCCGCTGGTCTGCGCCAATCCAGAGGCACACGCCATCCAGCACACGAAGGTTGCGCACAGCAGGGACAGGGATGCGCGAGTTTTCATAGAGTTATTCATTCTCCGGAAATCAAAACAAGGAAACTGGACTTTGCCGCCGCGAACTTAGCGCGTTCCGCATAAAAAGGAAGTAACAAGCATGACTCCAAAACGGGAGAAAGAAACGGTATCCCATTTTTGAGCGGGTAAGCAAGAATTTAATGGACCTTCAGTAACCAAAGGTAACCAAAAAGTACTCTATGGCGCACTTTCTGAAGTGATGGTCTTTACTGATGGTGGGATTCCTTGGAGTGCCGTTCTACCAGGCGCTTGGTGAGGATGACCATGCCGAAGATTTGCGTCCACTCAGAGACGATATTGCCAACCACCTCGCCCCAGCGTGCCTGGGGATTCATGTGAACGAAAAGCACGATCCAGCCAATTCCCGTGATGATAAGAAAGATGCTGAGAGAGTGTTTGTGCAGCAGGCCGCCAATGCGGCTCAGCACTTCTTTCGGCGGCTGGCGGCTTTCTGCCGAGCCCAGTTCGTAAAAGTACTTTGTGGCGATGACCGTGACCAAAACGCCGCTCCAGTCGGCAATGGCGTTGCCGAAAAAAGATCCCCAGTGCGTGTTGGGGTCAGACTTGATGTAGGCGACGATCCAGAAAAGCACAATGGCAACGCTCGCCAGGCTCATGGAATGTTCATGCAGCCAGTGTTTCAGGCCGTGTTTTTTCATTTTGGATTTTGTCTTTGACGAGAATTTTTATTGAGGGGTTTCAAATCATTCTTCAAATAGGGTTACTTGCCGCTGGTCGGGTTGGCCGCGGCGGCGTTTGGCGGCACCGATAACAGCAAGAACCGTTAGAGACTCGAGCGCCACCCGAGGCACGAAAACGCGCTGTACGTTGGAGCGCATATCGGGAGGGTTCACCAGAAAGCCGTCTGGGCTGTTCAACGAGAGGTCGTTGGGCATCATCCCTTCGAGCTGCTCGTTGTCTTTGAACTTGAGCCGGACCCAAAGGCCTTCCGTGCGAGGGCGGGTGGTGAAAGTCTTGCGGCTCAAGGCCTCGGTGTCTCCGAACTCGCGCACAAAGTAGACGGCGCGAATGTCGCGTAATTCGATCCCAACCACGTTGCCTGCAGTGTTCAACAGTTCCAGTTTGCCTTCCTGCACAAAGTGCGCAGGCGCCACATAGCCGTTCAGGGTGTCGCGGTCCATTTTGCGGACGATGACCTTTTTGTGGGTGGAAGGCATTTCCTGGTAAAACCCTCGCTAAACGGACTGACGCGGTGGAACGTGTCGCACGTCTCATATTGATTTTCACACTTTTTCGCAAAAATCTGTGATTTCGTACGTTCCTAGTAGCCAAATCGTTAACCTTGTGTTATTTTCAGTTGCTTGCCGCAGCCCGTCGTTGGATGTATAAGCCTAATATATAGAGCAGGTTACGGATTGCTGGCTTGGGGCCGTCTATTTTCCGGAGAGGATTCTGTGGAAAAGTCGCCTCAAATGGAATCCTGACGTGAATCTGCGCCGGCGATCATAGCAGTCATAAGAAAGATGGCTGATTACATCTACACTTTGGAGATACGGCTAACCCCCAACCAGCAAAAAGGGGTGAATCTGGTGCAGGAAATCGCCCGGGCCAACGGGTTGAACCTTTACCTGACCGGAGGGGCGGTCCGCGACATCATCAGCGGATTCCCGATTCGTGATCTCGATTTCACCCTGCAGGGCAATCCCCTGAAACTGCAAAAACAGTTGGAGCACGCTGGGGCCTCGATTGCCGGAGTTGACGAGGACACCAATACACTTTACCTGAGCCTGCCGGGAAACGTTCGCGCGGAAATCAGCATGGCGCGGATTGAACGCTATGAAAAAACCGGGCGACCGCCCGTGGTTACGCCTTCAACAATCCTGGATGATTTGCGCCGTCGCGACTTCACCGTGAACGCGATGGCGCTGTCGTTGAATCCCGGTTCCATGGGTCTTCTGATGGATCCGTTCAACGGCGTAGCCGACATTGAAGCAAAGCTCATCCGCGTCCTGAACAATTACGCTTTCGTGGAAGACCCATCGCGGATGATTCGCGCGGTGCGCTTTGCGGCGCGGTTTCACTGGCCACTCGAAGAACGGACGCAGCTACGCTTTGATGCAGCCAAGGAAAATCTGTACCTCGATCACATTACCGACAAAGCGATCGGATACGAGATTGAGCAACTGGCCTACGAAGATGATCCGTTGCACATCATGAAGGTGCTGGAAAAAGAGGACTGGCTAAAAATCCTGAACCCGCATTGGACGAGCGCGAAAGTGGACACCAATGGCCTCTCCCAGCTGATCAAGACGCGGCAGCAGATGAATGAATTGGGATACTTGCCTGATCCGTCCTCGGCGGTTCTGTACTTTTTGACTGCGCGCCTTCCTGACAAGGACATCGCCGATCTGCGCAAGCGGATTCCACGTAAAACGCTGGTGGATTCGTGGAAGGACCTTGAAGACCACGCCAAGGAACTGGACAAGAAGCTCACCGGTAAGGAAGCGGCAACGCCCTCAAGGACGTGGAAGCTGCTTTCGGAAGCGCGTCCGGAGATGATTCTGTTTTTGGCCGTGACTTCGCGGAAGCAGGCTGTCGTCCAGAAGATCAAGAACTTCTTTACCAAGTGGCGGCAGGTGCAACAGAAACTTCCTCTGCCGGAGATGACGGAGTTGCTGATTACGCCGCAATTGCCGGAGTATCCGAAGATCGCACACGATGTTTTCATGCTGCTGTTGGACGGGAAGTTACGTTCGCGGACCGAAATCCTGAAATACCTGAAGCCGCTCGCGCCTCCGCCACCGCCTCCGCCACCCGCGCCCAAGCGTGGTCGCGCGAAGGGAGCAGCGGCGGCTGCGGGCACGCCAGATGGCGCGAAAGCCGGAAAGAAGAAAGGCAAAGGCGCCGTTGCGGAGCCAACAGTTCCGTCGGCCGAGCCTGCGAAGGGTGGTGCAAAGACGGCGGCGAAAGCGGTAGAAACCAAGCCGGTGCCAGCGAAAGCTGCTCCAGTCAAGACCGAAACCACCAAAACAGCGCCGGCGAAGAAATCGGAAGAAAAGCCAAAATCCGCCAAGAAAGAAAAGCCTGCCACGAAGAAGTCGCCCGCGCCAGCCTCGAAGGGCAAGAAGAAGAAGTAGCTAGTTCTGGATACTGTTCTTTTTCTTCACGATCGCCTGAACCAAACCTGGGATGGTGTATTTCTTCGCTTCAATGTGGATGTTGCATCCCATCTCCCGTAGCGTTGCGGAAGTGATTGGGCCGATCGAAGCAAATTGAATTCCTTCACATCGCTGGTTCCGTTTCGCTTTAGTCTGGGCGATTGCACCAAGCAGGGCGAAGAAATTTTTTACCGTGGACGAACTAGTGAAAGTAATCACGTGGGGACGCCGGCTGGGATTCGCCAGCAAAGCGCGCAGGCGTTTGCTTGAACTCGGCGGTATTACTGTCTCGTAGGCTTCGACGACATCCACAACGGCCCCTGCCCTCCGCAGTTCGGAAGGGATCACATCGCGCGCGACTTTGGCGCGCGCCAAAAGCACGCGCTCGCCTTTGACTTTATTGCGCAAAACCTTGACGACAGCCTCTGCCACGTATTGAGCGGGCATGACATTGACGTGAACACCGTGGTCTTCCAACGCCTTTTTTGTGGAAGGGCCGATGGCGGCAATTTTCGCATGCTGCAGGGATTTTTTGTTCAGGCCAAGCTCCCGCAGACGCGTCCAAAGCGAGTTAACGCCATTCACACTGGTGAGAATGATCCAGTCGTAATTTCTGAGATTGAGCAATGCTGTGTCCAACGTTCGGTAGGAACGCGGCTTGCGAATTTCGATGAAGGGAATTTCCACGACTTTTGCGCCGTGCGCGCGTAGCCCTGCGGAAAGAGCGCTGGCCTGGTGACGGGCGCGTCCGACCAGCACGCGGACATTCTGCAACTGATTCTTTACGGGCATGAATATCTAATGTTACGGCTGCTGGGGAACGACCACTTCCCTTCCATATACCTTCTGCAAAATGGTATCGCCGCCTCGCCGCAGCAGCGCGTCCGCGACGAGATTCCCTAACGCTACGGGATCACTTCCCTGCCGAACTTCGCGCAGCACTTTTCCACCATCCGGGTCGGCAACAACTGCATGCAGTCGCAATTCTCCGTCGAACAACTCGGCAGAAGCCCCGATCGGGACCTGGCAGCCGCCTCCCATTCGGTTGAGCAAAGCGCGCTCGCAGGAGGTAGTGAGGCGGGCGGAGCGGTCGTCCAGCGCTTTTATTTGCTCGAGCACCTTTGTATCTCCTGCGCGGACTTCGATGGCAAGCGCACCCTGGCCGGCGGCAGGGCACATAACATCCACAGAAATGACCTGCCGCACAAGCTCGGTTTTCTCCAGCCGGTTGAGCCCGGCCGCCGCGAGGATGATCGCGTCATACTCGCCGGATTCCAGCTTTCGCAGACGCGTATCCACGTTACCGCGCAAAGGATGAATAATTAAATCAGCCCTGATCGCCCTTAACTGCGCCTGGCGGCGTAGGCTGCTGGTCCCAACTCGCGCCGCTTGAGGCAGAGCATTTATATTTTCGAATTTTTGCGAGCAAAATACGTCACGAGGATCTTCACGCGACAGAATCGCCGCGAGCTCAAAATTCGGAGACATTTCCGTTGGCAGATCTTTCAAGCTGTGGACGGCGAGATCCACGCGGCCATCCGCCAGCGCGTCTTCAATTTCCTTTGTGAACATGCCCTTGGTTCCAACTTTGGAGAGGGCCACGTCAAGAATTTTGTCTCCGGTGGTGTGAATGATTTCGATTGTCACGTCGTGCCCGCGGGAGCGGAGCAGGGCGGCAATATGGTTCGCCTGCCAGAGCGCAAGCTGCGAGCCGCGCGAACCAATCCGGAGAAGACCCATCTAGCGTTTGCTCCCCGTGCCGGAATCCCCGCCCGATTTCGCCTTGCTCGCTTCCAGGTTAAACAGGCGCTTCACCACGTCAATTACCGTTGTGGCTTCCGATTCGCGGGCAGCGGTCTTCAACGTATGGATGGGCGTGTGCATGATTTTGTTGACGATTCCTTTGGTCAGCGACTCGATGACCATCTCCTGGTCGGGCGTCAACGGTCCCAGACGTCCGCGTACACGGTCAATTTCCGCCTGGCGAATGGTTTCCAGGTGATCCTGCAACGAGACGATGGTCGGAACAACGTTCAAGGTCTGAAGGCGTTCCTGGAAGCGCTGCACTTCGACGTCAATAATCGCCTCGGCCCGTTCCGCTTCTTTGGTCCGGTCGGCGACATGGGAGACGACCGCCTGCTGCAGATCATCAATGTCATAAACAAAAATGCCGTCGAGCTTATTGAGTTCGGGATCAACATTTCGCGGCACTGCGATGTCAATGAAGAACATGGGCCGATTCTTGCGGCGGTTCAGAAACAGCTCTCCGTGTTCGCGCCGGAAGATGGCATGCGGGGCCCCGGTGGAGGTAATGACAATATCCGCGCGATCACAAGTATCGTAAAGCTGGGAGAACTGGATGGCTTCGCCGTTAAACTTTTCCGCCAGTTGCACTGCGCGGTCGTAGGTGCGGTTGGCGACGAAAATAGAAACCGCGCCATTGGCCAATAGATGCCGGGCCGCGAGTTCGCTCATTTTTCCCGCGCCCACCAGATACACATGCTTGCCATGCAGTGATCCGAAAATTTTCTTCGCAAGTTCCACTGCAACCGAAGCAACAGAGACTGCGGAAGACCCAATTGCGGTTTCCGTGCGAACGCGCTTGGCCACGGCAAAAGAGCGGGTGAGGAGCTGATCTAACTGGGAATGCACCGCTCCCAACGCGCGCGCCGAAGCATAGGCTTCTTTCACCTGGCCCAGGATTTGCGGCTCGCCGACAATCATGGAATCCAGGCTGGAGGCCACGCGAAACAGGTGCCGCACAGCCTCCTGCTCGCGTAATTCGTAGAGATGCTTGTCATATTCGGCGAGCTTGACCGGAAAGTAATCCTGCAAGAATGCGCGCAAGTTTACCGCGCCGTTGCTGGTGCGTGTCAGGATCTCCACGCGATTACAGGTGGAGAGGATCATCGCCTCTTCGACGCCCGGATGTTGCGCCAGCTTTCGCAGCGCGTTGGGGACTTCGGACTCGGGCACCACCAGGCGCTCACGCACCTCCACGGGCGCGCTGACATGATTTACGCCGATGAGCTGAAAATTCATGACCGGACAAATCCGTGGATTGCGCTAAAGTAATTCGCCGCCCAGGCAATGATAGCGGTGGCAAAGGCTCCGGTGGCCAAATACGCCGCGCGGCGTCCGCGCCATCCGGCCGTCCAGCGCGTATAGATCAGGAGCAAGTACACGGCCCACATCAGAATGGAGAGCAAGATTTTCGGATCTGCATATTGCACGCGACCGTAGCTGGCCTCGGCGACCACGATCCCCGCAAGCAGGCCCAGCGTCATGCAAGGGAAGCCGACCGCAAGCGCGCGGAAGCTGATGTCGTCGAGTACCTGCAAGGCGGGCAGGCGGGAGAGCAATCCACCGGAGCGCTTCGACTTCAGCGCGCGCTCCTGAATCAAGTACACGAAGCTGGCGCCGAAGCTTAATATCAGCGCCGCGTATCCAAAAAAGATCAACGCGATGTGGACGATCAACCAATCCTTGCGCGTGCTTGGCACCATGGAAAGGAATCGCTCTTGGCCCGTGGCGGCGACAAACGTCAACAGAAACACCAGCGGGAAAACGATAATGCCCAGCGAGGTTGTTTTATAAATCAGGTACACAACCATGAACATCACCATAATGAAAAAAGCGAGCAGGGGTTCGGCGTTATGTTCCGCGGCCAGAGTGATTTGCGGAGCAGGCAAGATGCTTTCCACGAGTGAGACAAATTCGAAAATCATCCCCAGGTACGCCGCCTGTAAGGCAATCCGGTTGGCCCACTCACTGGCGCGACCGAGCGCGACCAGAATATAGAGCAGGCCTACGGCGTAACAACCGAGGGCAATTCGCAGCCAAAGCAGCGGCATTGTAAAAGTGAATCCTTGGAATTTCCGGGAATTAAGCGCTCACCGGGCTGAACTGATTATAGTCTCGCAGCCGTCATTCGTAATGACCAGCCAGGGAGCCAGCGGTTACGCAATGGGCCTGAAGAAACAGCAATAGTTGCCGGCTAGAGGACCATTTTGGCGACGCTTGGCTGCGATTCGGCGCCGGTTGATTCCGTGACAACGATGACTTCTTTCTTCATTCGTCTCGCGATCTCTGTGGCCGCCGCAGCGGTTTCGTCGTCCGTCTGCGGGCCGCGCACAATCTGGAGCGATTTCATAGCATGAACGGGGTGGATGAAGCGCATGCCGATACATCGGCTTGCCCGGAATGTCACGCTGGCAATTTCCGCGATGCCTAGCGTGGAGGTGCTGGAAACCAGAACGGTGTGAGGGCGGCAGATTTTATCGAGCAGGGTAAAGATTTCGATCTTCGATTCCAATTCCTCGGGGACCGCTTCAACTACCAAGTCCGCTTCACGAGCAGCCTCTTCGACGTTCCCCGCATATTGCAGACGCCCCGCGGCGAACCGCGCTTGGATCGAGGGAACTATTCCCATCTCCACCGCTTGATCGAGGCTTGAGAGAATTTCCCGCTCGGCACGGCGCAGGGCGTTTGGCAGGACATCTTCCAAAATAACGTCATAGCCTGCAAGCGCTGCCTGGTGCGCGATTTCGCGGCCCAATACGCCAGCGCCGATTACGGCGATGGTGGAAATTTCCGCCAAAAGTTACGCGCCCTTTTCGAGTTGGTTCACCATGGCGGACAAATGCGTGCTGGCGCCGCGCAAGTATTCTGCAAGTTTTTTCTTCTCTTCCGCGTCCATCATGTAAATGGAAGCGCCAATGCGCCGAACGGTGCTGGTAATGTCGTCCACGTAATTCATGGTGCGGATCAGTTCTCCTGTAGCTGCCATAATTGCTGTCTCCTTCTTAATAGTGAAACACCATTCTCATGGCCGCCAGCAAATTAGTAAAGCCGGGGCCTCTTCAATGACTTCATTATGCCTGTAAAATGGCGCCCTGCATTTAGCGGCAACAGGTGCTTTCTTGTACTCTTGGGTCTAGCCATTCGCGGCGATAATTCCTAAAATAGGCGCATGCGTTTCAGGGCCACTTTGTTTTGCTTCGTCTTGTTGTGTGCCAATGCCGGTTTCGCTTCAGGGGATACAGCAGCGTTTGATTTGGCCGGGCCTCGGGTGGAAGTCAAAGTTACCCGCAACGGAAAAAGCCTGCCCATTGCGGACGTGCCCAACCTGCGACCGGGCGATCGTTTGTGGATCCATCCCAACCTGCCAGACAGCCAGTCAGTGCATTATTTGATGATTGTGGCATTTCTGCGAGGACCGACCAATCCCCCACCCGACAACTGGTTTTTCAAGGCCGAGACCTGGAAAAAATCGGTACGCGAGGAAGGCATGGTGGTGACGGTGCCGCTTGATGCTCAGCAGGCGCTGCTATTTCTTGCTCCTGAAACCGGAGGCGATTTCGGCACCTTGCGTTCGGCCGTGCAGGGTAAGCCCGGTGCGTTCGTCCGTTCATCGCAAGATCTCGACCAAGCGGGACTCGACCGCTCGCGTCTGGATGCCTACCTGGCTGGCGTGCGGCAAACTTCAGAGTATGATCCCAAGTCTCTTCACGATCGCTCTGTGCTGCTGGCGCGCAGCCTGAATATCAAGATTGATCAGCAGTGTTTTGACCGTCCGACCGAACAGCAAGCTCCTTGCCTTATGCAGAACACGAGTCAACTCGTGTTGGAAGATGGACACAGTCAGTCCATGGTGGCGGCGCTGACTTCGGGCCCGAACTCAGACCTGATTGGGCAGATTACTTATACGCGGCTCGCTGGCGGAGGCGCCTACAGTCCGTATGTTGGCGCGGTGGTTGACGTAGCGCGGATTTTCGCCAGCTACCATACGGCGCAATACCAATACATTCCGGCGCTCGCGGTCCCGAAGGATTTGGACCTGAACCTGCGTCTGAACAATCCGCCTTCGTTCCATAATCCGAAATCAGTGCTGGTCATTGGACTTCCCGCGGTTGAGGCAGAGCAGTTTCCTCCGCTGCGGGCCGTGGATGCAAATCAAATTTTCTGCCTGCAGCAGCCGGGGCTTCTGATTCCCGTGGAAGGCGCGCCGCTGGTATTTTCCACTGGTTATGCCCACCACATGGTCCTTCATATTGAAGGTAAAAATGGCTTGCAGCTTGATCTTCCCGCCACTGCTGACGCGGCGCGCGGCGGTTTTCTAATTCATGCCGAAGAATTGCCTGCCGACAAGTTGCCTCCTTCATTCACTGCAACCTTGCGCGGCTCATGGGGATTTCAATCGTTTACAGGGCCTGTGTTCCAAATAAGCGCAGCGCACCCGACCAATTGGGCAATCTCCCGGGCGGACCGCAATGCCCTGATCGTGGGACGCGAAGATACGATCCATTTGAATTCAACCGCAGCAGCCTGCATTGCCGATATTTCAATGAAGGCCGGGTCAGAGCCTGTGGTCAAGACGAATTGGAAGGCAGGCAAGCCCACGGAAGTGACAGTCGCGGTCCCGCTCAAGAACGCTCTCGTGGGCGCGGTCACGCTGCTGGTAAAACAATTTGGTCTGCCCACGCCTGATGAGATTTCGCTGAACACTTACTCCGAACTGGCTCATCTCGACGACTTTTCCATCAGCGCCGGCGAGGAGCAAGGAACGCTGAAAGGCACGCGCCTGGATGAAGTCGCCAGCCTGGACATGAGCGGCATCCATTTTGTTCCGGCTGGTCTCTCCCGCACGGATGAGCAGGACGAACTCGAGTTGACCGCGCGTCTGACCTCTCAGGCTCCGGCTTTGAAACCCGAGCAGGACATTGTGGCGCAAGTTGCATTGAAAGATGGCCGGGTAATGGATTTAAAGACCAAGGTCGAGCCGCCGCGTCCCCGGCTCAAACTCATCAGCAAGACGGTGCAGTCAGGACCAGCGGCTTCTGCGGTCCGCTTGAAGAACCAGGACGAACTACCGCAGGACGGCACATTGTCATTTTTTTTGAAAACGGAAGTACCGGAAACATTTCCGCGCAAAGAAAAAATTGAAGTTGCCACTCAGGATGGCTCTTTCCATACTGCGCTGAGCCTGGACAACGGAAATTTGATACTGCAGGATTCCACGACTGTCATGGCGACGTTTGATCCGCAGAAGAATTTTGGACCGTCTGCATTCGGGCCGTTGCGCTACCGGGCTGTTGATCCGCAAGGCCTCGTGGGCGCGTGGCAGCCGCTGGCCACGCTGGTGCGGATTCCATCTTTGAAGGAAATTCGCTGTCCCGATAGTCCCGACAAGCAATGCTCGCTCGTGGGAAGCAATCTGTTTCTGATTGACTCGGTCGCATCGGACGCGCAATTTACGAGCGCGACTCCAGTTGCGCTCGGTTTCGCGGAGCCGGAATTAAGCGTGCCTCGGCCGAATGGCACATTGTTGTACTTGAAGCTGCGCGACGATCCTTCGACCGTAAACACCGCCGTGCTTCCGGTTGTGCCTGAGGAGTAGAGGCTTTGTGGCTGGAGACGGGCACGAAGCCGCGCATGAATCCCGCCGCTCCCGCTACACATCTATAGGGCATGGCGCACGAAGATTCTGTTCTGTTGACCGCCGACTATTCGGAGGGAATTGCTGAACCCTCCCCGTCCACTCCATTGGACGATGCTCTCCTGCTTGACGCATATTCCAACGCTGTTGTCTCCGCCGCG
>Ga0134126_10008820_pt1 | contig 12693 bp, 13 predicted proteins | sample KB31752_FD_96881 | JGI IMG/M metagenome (GOLD analysis project Ga0134126, IMG submission 96881) | Terrestrial soil microbial communities with excess Nitrogen fertilizer from Kellogg Biological Station, Michigan, USA - KB3-175-2 | ecosystem: Environmental > Terrestrial > Soil > Unclassified ...
CAGAAGGATCCGGCGGCCGCGCGGGAATTCACCAGCATCGGCAGCACCGTGGCGGTGATCACGAACGGCACGGCTGTCCTCGGGCTCGGCAATATCGGTCCGCTCGCGGGGCTGCCGGTCATGGAGGGAAAGGCGGCGCTCTTCGCGGATCTCGTCGGTCTGTCGGCGGTGCCGATCCTGCTCGAGGAGCGGCAGCCCGATCGGGTGGCGGACGCCATCGCCCGGATCCATCTGTCTTTCGGCGCGATCCAGCTCGAGGACTTCGCCGCTCCCGAGTGTTTCGAGATCGAACGGCTGCTGCGCGAGCGGCTGCCGAAGCCCGTGCTCCACGATGACCAACACGGTACGGCCGTCGTGGCGCTGGCGGCGCTGACCAACGCCGCGCGCCGCGCGGGCAAGAACTGGGAGGACAGTGTCATCGGGCAGATTGGCCTGGGCGCCGCGGGCCTCGGGATCGTGCGCCTGCTGCGCGCGGGTGGGGCCAAGCGCGTGCTGGGGGCGGACCGCAACCCGGACGCCGTGACGCGACTCGTCGCGCTCGGCGGCGAGGGCGCGGCCCTGGAGCAGATCATGCAGCGCGCCGACATCGTGATCGCGACCACCGGCGTGAAAGGCCTCATCAGGCCCGAGTGGGTGCGCCCCGGTCAGGTGATCCTCGCGCTCTCGAATCCCGACCCGGAGATCGAGCCCCTGGTCGCGCGCGAGCGCGGTGCCGCATTCGCCGCCGACGGCAAAGGGATCAACAACGTGCTCGCTTTCCCCGGCCTCTTCAAGGGCGCGTTGGCCGCGCATGCGGTGCGCTTCACGGATGCGATGCTGATGGCGGCCGCCCGCGCCATCGCCGATCAGGCCGAAGGCGATGCGCTGGTGCCGAACCCGCTCGACAAGGCCATGCACGAGCGGGTTGCGGCCGCGGTGTTACAGGCCGCCGGCCAGAATTGAGCTAGGCCGCGACGGCCTCCGGTCCCATGAAGCCCTTGAGCTTCCCGAGCGCGCTCGACTCGATCTGCCGGATCCGCTCCGCAGACACGCCGTACTGGTCCGCCAGCTCGTGCAGGGTCGCCTTGTCGTCGCTCATCCAGCGGCGCTGGACGATGTCGCGGCTGCGGTCGTCCAGCCGCTCCAGGGCATCGTGCAGGCGCGTCGAGGAGTCATCCTCCCACTCCGCGCTCTCAACTCGCTCCGCCGGATCCGCATTCGCCGCCGGCAGGTACGCTGCCGGACTGTAAGTCTCCTCTTCGTCCGCCTCCGGCGTGGGATCGAACGACATATCGCGCGCCGCGAGGCGTTTTTCCATCTCCGTGACTTCGGTCGGTGTGACGCCGAGGTCGCGCGCCACCGCCGCCGTCTCCTCCGCAGAGAGCCATGCCAGGTTCTTCTTCAGTCGGCGCAGGTTGAAGAACAGCTTGCGCTGCGCCTTGGTGGTGGCGATCTTGACCAGCCGCCAGTTGCGCAGCACGTACTCGTGGATCTCAGCGCGGATCCAATGTACGGCGAAGGACACCAGCCGCACGTTGAGCGCCGGGTCGAAGCGTTTCACGGCCTTCATCAGCCCGACGTTGCCTTCCTGGATGAGATCGCCGACCGGCAGGCCGTAACCGCTGTAGCCACGGGCGATGTGCACCACGAACCGCAGGTGCGACAGCACCAGCTTGCGGGCGGCGTCGAGGTCGTCGTGGAAGCGGAAGCGTTCCGCCAGGTCGCGCTCCTCTTCCCGGGTCAGCACCGGGATGCGGCTCACGCGGTCGAGGTACGCATCCAGGCTCCCGACCGGACCGGCGAGCGCCAGATCACCGGAGCGCGCGATCAATGCGGTATGTGCGGTCATGCAGTCTCCAGATGTCGTTGGGCAGGCATTTTAGCACTCGGTACATTGGAGTGCTAAGGCCGCCGAAAGTTCCCGCCGGCCCGCCTTTTCCCCTTGTCGGACAGTAGCTTGCGCCGTCACCGCCAGGGTGGGCATCCCCCTTCCGAGGGGGTTCTCAGCCCATCTGGAGGACCACCTTGCCCTGAGCATGCCGCTGCTCGAGCTGAGCTTGGGCCTGGGCCGCCTCCTTGAGCTCGAATACCGCCGATACATGCGGGTGCACCCGCCCCTCGTCAATCAACCGGCCGATCTCGATGAGCTCATCCCGGTCCGGATGGGCTACGAAGTTCTCCGCGCGCGCGTGGTGCTCCCTTGCCTTCGCTTCCGAGGGTCGCGCGAGCGAGGAGATCATCGTGCCGCCGTCCTTCAGGATCGCCCACGATCGCTCCTGCGTCTCGCCCGCGATCAGGTCGAGCACCAGGTCGACATCGCGTACCTCGTCCTCGAAGCGCTCGCGCGTGTAATCGACCACCTGGTCGGCCCCGAGCTGCTTCACGAACTCGACATCCTGCGTACCGACCGTGGCGACGACCGTCGCGCCCCTCGCCTTCGCGAACTGCACGGCGAGGTGGCCCACGCCGCCCGCAGCGCCGTGGATCAGAACGCGCTGACCGGGCTGCAGGTGGCCATGGTCGAACAGTCCCTGCCAGGCCGTCAGTCCCGCCAAGGGCACCGCCGCCGCGGCGCGGTAGTCGAGCTGCCCGGGCTTGGGCGCAACGAGATCGGCGCGGACGGTGACGTATTCCGCGTAGCCGCCGGGGCCGCCGTCCAGCATGGCATAGACCGTGTCCCCCTCCTGGAAGTTGCGTACCGTACTTCCGCAGCGCTCGATCTCGCCCGCGACGTCCCGGCCGAGGACCTTGGGCAGCTGGTCCTGCTTCACGACGGGGTAGGTACCGGAGCGGATCTTGTAGTCCACGGGATTCACGCTCGCCGCCCGCACCCTGATCAGCACCTCGTCGTCCTTGGGTTGCGGCTTTTCGATATCGGCGAGCTCCAGCACTTCAGGGCCGCCGAACGAGCGGATACGCACGGCTTTCATGGTGGTCATGGGTCTTCTCCTGGCAGGCCTCGCAGTCGCAGAAGAATCCACCCGAGGGACAGCGGTTCCCTGTCCCCCGTGCGAGGGAGGGGTTCCCGTCAGGTTCGCGTCAGCCCATTCGCTTAGGCTGCCCAACCCGGTACAGTTGCAGGTAGAGCGAGCCTCATGAGACCCAGAACCACTCAGACCCTCGAGCCGGCTACGGCAGCGGTCGGCACGCCCGCGCGTTACGATGGCGTCAGCATTCTCTTGCACTGGATCACGGCCGCCCTGGTGGTGTCTCTGTGGACGCTCGGCCAGTGCATCGACTTCTTTTCAAAGGGCGCACCGAGGGTCGACGCCCGCTCGACGCATTTCCTCCTCGGCGCGACGCTCGCGATAGTTCTGATCACCCGCATGGCCTGGCGCGCGAGTGCCGGCCGCAGCCTGCCGCTCGCCGACTCCGGCTGGATGGGAGTCACGGCCAGGGCCGTGCACTACGGTCTCTACGTGCTGCTCGCAGCCACCGTGGTGCTCGGGATCTTCAATGCGTGGCAACGCGGCGATGTGGTCTTCAACTTGTTCACCATTCCGAAGCTGGTCCCCGGCGATGTTGCCCTCAAGAAAACCCTGGAGGAGCTGCACGGTGACTTCGCGGACGTAGTGCTGATCGTCGCGGGGCTGCACGCCGCCGCGGCTTTGGCGCATCACTACCTGCTGCGCAACTCGGTGCTGCGCAGGATGCTGCCCTAGGCCGTATCCATGCCTGAGCTACCGGAGGTCGAGACGACGCGGCGCGGCCTGGAGCCGCACATCGTCGGCCGCCGGATCGTCAGGCTCGCCGTGCACGAGCCGCGGCTGCGCTGGCGCATTCCGGATGACCTGCCGCCGTTGCTGGCGGGCCAACGGGTCGCCGGGATTGCGCGCCGCGCCAAATACTTGCTGATCGCCCTGGATTCGGGCTCCCTGCTGCTCCACCTCGGCATGTCAGGCACGCTGCGGATCCTCCCCGCCGCTACGCCACGGATCGCGCACGACCATTACGACCTGCTGCTCGACTCCGGCAACACGCTGCGCTTCAACGACCCGCGCCGCTTTGGCAGCCTCCACTACATCACCGGCGATCCGCGACAGCATCCGCTCCTCGCCCGCCTGGCACCTGAGCCGTTCGATCCGGATTTCAACCTGGATTACCTGTGGCGAGTCACCCGCCGGCGCGCCTCCATCAAGCAGGTGCTGATGAACAGCCGGCTGGTGGTGGGAGTGGGGAACATCTACGCCGCCGAGGCGCTCTTTCGGGCGCGGGTCAGACCACGGCGCCAGGCACGGAGCCTGTCGCGTGAGGAAACGGCGCGGCTGTTGAAGGAAGTGCGCATGGTGCTGTCCCAGGCGATCGATGTCGGAGGGACCACGTTGCGAGACTATGTGGGAGCGGACGGAAAGGAGGGATACTTCCGGCGGCGGCTGTACGTGTATGAGCTCAAAGAGTGCAGACTGTGCGGCTCCGCCATCCGGCACCTGACCCAACAGGGAAGGTCGTCTTATTACTGTCCCGTCTGCCAGAGATAGGAAGCTTCCCGGGCCGCCTCTATTTCGCTTTCCGGTGCTTCTTGAGCTCCGCTTCCACGATCGGGTGAACGAACTCGCGCACATCGCCTCCCAACACCGCGATCTCCCGCACGAGTGACGAAGAGATGAACGTGAACTGCTCCTGAGGCGTCAGGAAGACCGTCTCGATGTCGCGGTCGAGGTGGCGGTTCATGTTGGCCAGCTGGAATTCGAATTCGAAGTCGGAGATGGCCCGCAGGCCCCGGATGATCACGGTGGCGCCGTGCCGGCTGGCGAACTCGACCGTCAGCTGCGAGTAGCCCAGCACTTCCACGTTCGGCAGATCGTCGAGGACGCGGCGCGCGAGATCGATCCGCGCATCGAGCGGGAACATGGGCGCCTTGTTGGGATTGGAGGCGATGGCCACGATGACGCGGTCGAAGATGCCTGCCGCGCGCCGTACCAGATCCTGGTGGCCGTTGGTGATCGGGTCGAAAGTACCCGGATAAATGGCGTTGCGGCTCATTCGACGTGTGACCCCTTCGCGGCTCTCGAGTAGAGATGATACCCGACCTCGCCGGCCTGCTTTGCCTTGCGGGCGGTCCAGAGCGGCGGAACGGGAGGCGCCGTCGCCGCGGCCGCTTTTGCGGCCGTTGGGCGGCCCCTCGCGGCAGCCTCGGCGGGACATTCGACGTAAATGAGCGCGTGGTCCGATAGCCATCCGCCTTGCTCCAGGCGCATGGCCGCCTCATTCAGCAGCGTCGAAGCGAATGGCGGATCGAGAAACACGATGTCGAACGGCGCGGCCGGTGTCCGCTCGAGGAATCGGCGGGCGTCGGCCCGCTCGACGCTTGCCGCGTCAGCGCCCCATTCCGCCAGCCGCGCAGAGATCTCGCGGGCGGCGGCGGGCTCGCGCTCGACGAACGTGACGTGCGCGGCGCCTCGCGACAGCGCCTCCAGGCCGAGCGCGCCGCTGCCGGCAAAGAGGTCGAGGCAGCGTGCCCCCGGCACGTGGGGTGCGAGCCAGTTGAAGAGTGTCTCGCGGACGCGATCCGGCGTCGGGCGGATCTCCGGCGACGGCGGGAAGCGCAGGCGTCGCCCGCGCCAGACGCCACCGATGATGCGCAGCGTCCGGGCGGACGCGCCGCGGCGGCCTGGTGGGTTCGCAACGCTCAAGGGACTGCTCTCATTGCAGCGCTGGATCCGGGCATCCTTGCGCGGCCCAGCGCGCGCCTCGGGCAAAAAGCGCGGGTTTTTGTCCGAGGCTCCGCCACCTGCGGCGGCGGGGCACATTGCGCTGCGCAAGCCTGCTCCGCGCAAGCCCGGGGTGTCCATCCGTGGCCACCCGCTCGGCGGAGCGAAGCGGTGCTTCGCTGAAAGCCACCGCCTCGCCCGGTGCCCGGTCAACCGGGAGGCGCTGCCTGATGGAGTCGGTGTCGAGACGCATCGATGGGAAAGTCACTACGATACACTACACCGGCAGAATCATTATGTTCGGACGCAAACCCAAAGACGCCGCCGCCGACACCGAGGAGCGCCAGGGCTTTTTCAAGCGGCTACGCAGCCGGCTGAATCGCGGCGACTCGTGGCTCACCTACGATCTGGCCAATCTCTTCAAGGGGAGGCAGATCGATGCGCAGATCCTGGAGGAGCTGGAGACGCGATTGCTCACGGCCGACGTCGGCGTCGAGGCCACCGAGGAGATCCTGACGAACCTCCGCAAGCGCGTGGCACGCAAGGAACTGACAGACGTCGAGGCGCTGGTCAATGCGCTGCGTGATGCGGTCGTGGAGATCCTGGAGCCTTGTGCCCGGCCGCTTGCGATCGACGAGAGCAGGAGGCCCTTCGTCATCCTGGTGGTAGGCGTCAATGGCTCGGGTAAGACCACCACGATCGGCAAGCTGGCCCGTCGGCTGGCCGACGACGGCCTCAGCGTCACGCTCGCTGCGGGTGATACGTTCCGGGCGGCGGCGATCGAGCAGCTGCAGGTCTGGGCGGAGCGCTCCGGAGCCGCATTCGTCGCTCAGCGCGCCGGCGCTGATCCCGGCGCCGTGGTCTTCGATGCGTTGCAATCGGCGCGGTCGCGCGGCACGGACGTCCTGCTGGCGGATACGGCGGGCCGCTTGCACAGTCAGTCGCATCTCATGGAAGAGCTGAAGAAGGTCAAGCGCGTCGTGCAGCGCGTCGAGGCCTCCGCCCCGCACGAAGTGCTGCTGGTCCTCGATGCCAACCAGGGTCAGAATGCGCTCTCACAGGCCATCCAGTTCAACGAGGCGATCGGCGTGACCGGCATAGCCCTCACCAAGCTCGACGGCACCGCCAAGGGCGGCATCGTGCTCGCGATCGCGCGCCGCCTCGGGTTGCCGATCCGTTTCATCGGCATCGGCGAGCAGTCGCAGGACTTCGGGGAGTTCGACGCCCGCGCGTTTGCCACCGCGCTCGTGGAGGGGCCGCGGCCGGCGGCCGGCGGGTCGCAGCCGTAGGATGATGCTCAGCGGGCGTTCAACGCGATGATCCTCTTCGAGCGCGTCAGCAAGCGCTATCCCAACGGGCGGGAAGCCCTCACCCACGTCAGCTTCAGGGTCGAGAGCGGCGAGATGGTGTTCCTCACCGGCCGCTCCGGCGCTGGCAAGAGCACTGTCCTGAAGCTCGTCGCTTTGCTCGAGCGGCCGACGCGCGGCACAGTGACGGTGAACGGCAAGAGCACCGGTACGTTGAAGGCAAGGCACATTCCGGCCTTTCGACGCCAGCTCGGCGTCGTCTTCCAGGACCACAAGCTCCTCGCCGACCGGCCGATCTTCGACAACGTCGCGCTGCCGCTCGTCGTCGCGGGCGCACCGCTCAGGGAGGTCGACAAGCGTGTTCGTGCGGCGCTCGATCAGGTGGGGCTGCTCGGCAAGGAGCGGATGCTCCCCGCGGAGCTCTCGGTCGGCGAGCAACAGCGGGTGGGCATCGCGCGCGCCGTGGTCAGCAAGCCGCCTCTCATCATCGCCGACGAGCCGACCGGCAATCTCGATCCCGACCTCTCGCTCGAGGTGATGCGCCTCTTTCGGCGCTTCAGCGATGTCGGCGTCACGGTGCTCATCGCGACTCACGACCAACACATCGTGCGCGACCTCGGCAAGCGCGAGATCGTGCTCGCGAGCGGCGAGATCCAGGAGCAAGGCAGCGCAGACCCCGGCGCGCTGCCCCATGTGGTGGCCACTCGGTGAGCTTGGGCGTCTTCGGCACGCGGCATCTGCAGGCCCTGCTCGGCTCGCTCGGGCGGCTGAAGCGCAACGCCGTCGCCACCGTGCTCACGCTGCTCGTCATCGGGCTCGCGCTCGCCCTGCCGGCCGCGCTCGGACTGTTCGTCACCAACGCGCAGTCGGCGACGGGCGGCTTCAGCCAGGCAATCGACATGTCGGTGTATCTGAAGTCCGGCGTACCGCTCGCCAAGGCGCAGCAGCTCGCCGCCGATGCGCGCCAGCGTCCGGGCATCGCGCAGGCGACGGTGATCTCGGCGGATGAGGGGCTGGAGCAGTTTCGCCGGTACTCGGGATTCGGCGCTGCGCTCGATGCCCTCAAATCCAACCCGCTGCCCAACGTGCTGCACGTAGTGCCGCGGCGCGATGCCAGCAGCGCGGCGCAGCTCCAGTCGCTGCGCAGTTATTTCGCCGCCTGGCCGGAAGTCGACGTCGTGCAGCTCGACACGGATTGGGTGCTGCGCTTCAACGCCATCCTCGCGGTGCTGCGCCGCCTGGTGCTGATCGCCGCCGCGCTGCTCGGTGCCGGAGTGCTCGCGGTAGTCGGCAACACCATACGGCTGGAGATCCTCAACCGCCGGGCGGAGATCGAAGTGACGAAGCTCGTCGGCGGAACCAACGCCTTCGTGCGCCGGCCGTTCCTCTACACGGGGCTGCTCTATGGGATCGGGGGAGCCGCGCTCGCGTGGACGATCCTCGAGGTCGCGGTGCTGGTGTTGGATCAGCCGGTCGCGACGCTCGCGCAGCTCTACGGCAGCCGCTACGTGCTGCAGGGTCCGTCTGGGCAGGTGCTCGGCGTGCTCTTCGGCGGCGGCATGGTACTGGGGTGGTTGGGGGCCTGGATCTCGGCCCACCGCCATCTGCGCAGCATCGAGCCGCGCGCCTAGCCGGCCTTCGGTGAGAGGACTCGCCGGCTCGATGAGCGGCCTTGCCGGCTCAGCGACCGCTGTGGTCAATTGAAAAGATGCGCATACTTCCCATCGTTTTGTCGTCCGCTCTGTCGCTGTTGGCAATTCCGGCGCTCGCCGCGCCGGCCGAGGCAGGCGCGGCCGTTGTCCCCGCAAACGAGGCGCCGCCCCTGAGGATGCTGCCGCGCTGGGCAGTGCCGCAGTCCTACCTGCTCTCGCTGCGGGGCAGCCCGGATGCCACGGGTTATCAGGGCGTGGTCACCATCTCGGTCGACCTGAAGAAAGCGTCGGATCACCTGTGGCTGCACGGCAAGGACCTGCGCGTGACCCGTGTCACGGTGTCCGATGCTCATGGCCATGTTCACTCCGGCAGCTACCGCGAGGCTGTGCCCCGGGCCGGGATCGCGCGGATCGATTTCGGCGAGGTCGTGGAGCCGCAGCGGCTCACGCTGGCGGTCTCCTTCGATGCCCCATACAACGCCACGCTGCAGGGCTACTACAAGGTGGTGTTCGCCGGCCGGGCATATGCGATGACTCAAATGGAGCCGATCAGCGCGCGCCTGGCGTTTCCCTGCTTCGATGAGCCCGGCTTCAAGGCCCCGCTCACGCTGAGTCTCACGATCCCCGACACTGATGAGGCGGTCGCCAACGCCTCCATCGCGAGCGTGAGAAAAAACACCGACGGCTGGCAGACCGTCACGTTCGCGCCGACAAAACCCTTGCCCACCTACCTGTATGCCTGGGCGGTTGGTCCGTGGGACATCGTGCAGGGTCCGACTATTCCGCCGACGCGCTGGCGCTCGGAGCCGGTCCCTGTGCGCGGCATTGCCACGCGCGGCAACGGACCGAGGATGCGGCGCGCGCTCGCGATGGTGCCCGGCATCATCGAGGCGGAGGAGAAGTACTACGGGTTCGGGTACCCGTTCGGCAAGATCGATCTCGCCGCCCTGCCGGATTTCTCGGCGGGCGCGATGGAGAACGCCGGTCTCGTGACCTACCGCGACTGGCTGCTGCTGCTCGACAGGAGCTCCACTCCGCAGGCGGTGCGCAGCACCTTCAACGTGGAGGCGCACGAGCTCGCGCACCAATGGACCGGTGACACCGTCACGCTGCACTGGTGGAACGACATCTGGTTGAACGAGGCTTACGCGACCTGGATGCAGCAAAAAGTCGCCGAGCAGCTGCACCCTGACTATCGCACGGACCTCGGCCGCATCGAGTCTGGCGAGATGGCGATGGCCAACGACAGTCTGGTCAGTGCCCGCATGATCCGCCAGCCGATCACGGGCAACGGTGACATCGATACCGCATTCGACGGCATCACTTACCTGAAGGGTGCGGCGGTCATCGGCATGTTCGAGCACTTCGTCGGTCCGCAGGTGTACCAGCGCGGGATGCAGGCTTACATCAGAGCGCACGCATTCGGCAATGCCGAGGCGAGCGATCTGGTCGGCGCGATCGCGGCCGCCGCTCACCGGGGCGAGGATTTCGAGCACGCGTTCAGGAGTTTCCTGGATCAGAACGGCGTCCCGCTGGTCGCGACGCGCCTCGACTGTGCGCATGCGGGCGGACCGGTTCTCGATCTGACACAAAGCCGCTATCTGCCGCTCGGCTCCAAGGGTGATCCGAATCGGCTCTGGGGCCTTCCGGTGTGCGTGCGCTTCCCGGGGCGCACGCAGTGTCAGTTGCTCGATACGCACACGGCGCGGATGAAGATCCGAGGCGCCTGCCCGAGGTGGTACATGCCAAATGCGGCCGGCGCCGGCTACTACCGCTTCGAGATGGCGAAGGGTGACCGCGCGGCGTTGACCGGCGTGATCGCCCACCGCGGCGACGCGGAGCAGTTGGCCTACGCCGACTCCGAGGGCGCAGCCTTCCAGCGAGGGACCCTCGATGCCCGCGAGGCGCTGGCCGCGATGCAGGAGCTCGCGCCGTCGCGGATTCGCGAGGTATCTCTTGCTCCGCTTCGCACCGTCGCGTGGATCTACCGCCACGAGGCGCAGTCGGACGGGCAGCGCCACGCGATTCGCGCCGCGGTGGCTAAGGCCTATCTGCCGCGGCTCGAGGCACTTGGCTATCAGCGCCGCGCCGGCGAGTCGGCGGATGATGCGCTGCTGCGCAGCTCACTGGCGGAGCAGCTCGGGCTCACTTTCGAAGTCCCCGCGGTGCGGGCCGCTCTCTTGAAGCAAGGAGCAGCGGCCCTCGAGCGCGGCGCGAGCGGGCAACTCGATCTCGAGGCCGCCAACCCCGATCTGCTGCCGACCGTCCTTTCGGTTGCGGTGGAGGAGCGCGGTGCGCCGGCCGTGAGCGCTTTGATCCGCCAGATTGGCCTGACGACCGACCCGGTGAAGCGCAACGCCATGCTGGCTGCGTTGAGTCATGCGCAGGGCGCCCCGGCCGATGCCGCGCGCGATTTCGCGCTCACCGATCAGGTGAAGGTGGGCGAGATGGCGATGGTCCTGCGGGGTGGCCGCGAGACTCGCGCGCAGCGCGATCAGCTATGGCGCTGGTTCACCGCGCACTATCCGCGCATCGTCGCGCGCACCGGCATCTTCTCGGGCGGGAACCTGCCGGAAATCGCGGGTAGGGAAGGGTGCTCCCAGGCCGAGGCGGACCGATTGACGGCGTTCTTCACACCGAAGATCGACCAGGTGCCGGGCACCGCCCGCGGGCTTGCCCAGACGCGCGAGTCGATCGAGCTGTGCGCGGCGCTGAAGGCCGAGCAGGATCCGGCGGCGATCGGGCACTGAGACAGCAGCAACGGCAGGAAAATTTCTGGTCCGCGGTCGCGCGGATGAACCTGGAGCCAGGCCGGCAGAACGAACTGCCATGAACACCATCCGCCTGCTGTCCGGGTTTGCCGCGGTTGCCGCAGCTGCCGCGCTCGCTACGCTTGCCGCGGCGCACGCCAGCTCTGCTCCGGCGGGCTACATCATCGCCGCCGTCGCCGACTCCAATCGCCCCGCAGCCGACAGACAGCGCGACGCCGCGCGCAAGCCAGCCGAGGTGATCGCCTTCTCGCAGATGCGGCCTGGCTCGATCGTCGCCGATATCATTCCCCGCGAGGGCTACTACGACCGGATCTTCGCCGGGGTCGTGGGGTCCACGGGCCATGTCTACGGCTTCTACCCGACGGAGCTGGCGAAGATCCTCAAGACTCCATTGCCCCCCAATGGGGGGACGCCGGACCCGAAGTTCCCTAACTTCACCGCTCTCGTGGCGCCGGCGAACGACTTCGCCCCGCCGGTGCCGGTCGACCTCGTCTGGCTGTCAGACAACTATCACGACTTCCATGACCCGTTCTTCGCGCCGGCGGACATCGCCAAGATCAACGCCGCCGTCTTCAAGGCGCTGAAGCCAGGCGGGATCTACCTGATCCTCGACCACGCAGCCGGGAAGGGGTCGGGTCTCAGGGACACCAACACGTTGCATCGGATCGATGAGGCGGCCGTCAAGGCGGAGGTAGAAGCCGCCGGCTTCCAGCTGGTGGGTGAAAGCGACGTGCTGCGCAATCCGGCTGACGATCACACGAAGAAGATTTTCGACCCTTCGATTCGCGGCAGAACCGATCAGTTCGTGCTGCGCTTCCGCAAGCCATAGCTGCGCGGGTCGAGCCGGGCGCATTGCGCCCGCGGCGGTTCCTTCGCCGGGCCAGCCGGTTACTTGATCTTGGTCTCTTTGTAAGCGACGTGCTTGCGCGCCACGGGGTCGAACTTGCGCACCTCGAGCTTGTCGGGATGCAGGCGCTTGTTCTTCGTGGTCACGTAGAAGTGGCCGGTACCGGCCGAGGAGAGCAGCTTGATCTTCTCGCGCATGGGGGCTCCTTCAGACCTTCAGGCCCTGGGCACGAAGCTCGGCAACGACCTTGTCGATGCCCTTCTTCTCGATCGTGCGCATGCCGTGGGTGGACACGCGCAGCGAAACCCACCGCTTCTCGGTTTCCAGCCAGAACCGCTGGGTGTGCAGGTTCGGCAGGAAGCGACGGCGCTTCTTGTTGTTCGCGTGAGAGACGCGGTTTCCGACGGCCGGGCCCTTGCCGGTGATCTCGCAGACGCGCGACATATGAATCGACCTTGAAATTCAGCTACTTGGGTGCGGGGCGGC
>Ga0134126_10008821_pt1 | contig 12693 bp, 11 predicted proteins | sample KB31752_FD_96881 | JGI IMG/M metagenome (GOLD analysis project Ga0134126, IMG submission 96881) | Terrestrial soil microbial communities with excess Nitrogen fertilizer from Kellogg Biological Station, Michigan, USA - KB3-175-2 | ecosystem: Environmental > Terrestrial > Soil > Unclassified ...
CTTGACCTTGAAGAAATCTATGGCTTGAGCGGCGGCCACATCTTCCACGGAGACCTTGCGCTGGATCAGATATTCACCATGCGTCCCATGCTCGATTGGGCACGCTACCGAACGCCGATCGACAACCTTTACCTCTGCGGATCGGGAACCCACCCAGGCACCGGGCTGACAGGTGCTTCGGGGGCAAATGCTGCAAGAGAAATCAGTAAGGATCTGAATACGCGAAGATGACCATAAGCCAACCGCATTCGAGATTCGAACATGTTTATGCAATTGTTAGGTTTCACTTTTCAATAGATTCACAATACCCCATGAACAACGTGACAGTTGCAAATGTGTTTTCGTCGGAGGAAGCTGCTGGGCGAGAAGCCTCTAGGCTGAATCACATTAATTCAGAGAAGAGCGGTCAGTATGATGTTTACGCTACCCGCTTCGTAGTATGAAACACTCTGCCATCCTCCTACTCTCCTGTCCTGACCGCAAGGGCGTCGTCGCCAGTGTTGCCGGCTTTATATATGAGCACGGCGGGAATATCCTGCACGCGGACGAGCACAGCGATGTGGATTCCAGCACATTTCTGATGCGGGTTGAATTCGACCCGGTTGAACTGAATGTTCCCCTGAGCGATTTCGTGGCGCAGTTCACTCCCATGGCAAAGAAGTTCAATATGGACTGGAGGCTGGCGCTGTCAGATGTGAGACCGCGCATGGCGATTCTGGTCTCGAGATACGATCATTGCCTTGTCGATCTTCTCTATCGCCATCAGAGCGGAGAATTGGCCTGCGATATTCCCTGCGTCATCTCTAATCATCCGGAGAGTCGCTCCATTGCTGAGTTCTACCGGGTTCCGTTCTTTCTTGTTCCCGTTGAAAAGGACAACAAGCTCACCGCCGAACGCCAGATTGTCGCGCTGCTCCAAAAAAATGCTGTGGATTTTATTGTGCTTGCCCGCTACATGCAGATTCTTTCCTCCCAGTTTGTCAATGCCTTTCCCCAGAGAATCATCAATATTCACCATTCATTTTTGCCTGCGTTCATCGGCGCCCGGCCCTATCACCGCGCGTTCACCCGCGGCGTCAAACTGATCGGCGCCACCAGTCACTATGTAACCGAGGTTCTCGACGACGGGCCCATCATCGAGCAGGACGTGGTCCGCGTCTCGCACCGCGACTCAGTGGACGATCTGATTCAGAAGGGCCGCGACCTGGAAAAAGTTGTTCTCTCTCGCGCCGTTCGCTGGCACGTCGAAAATCGCGTGCTTCTGTATGGGAACAAGACAGTGGTGTTTGAATAGCAAGCCTCAATTAAACAGGGCCGAATTCTATTCATAACCATTCAGGGAATATCCTGTCCTGGTCGGGTTCCCTCGAAGTCGTTCCGCTCTGCTCGGGTGTCGGCCCGCGGCTCAGAAGCGCGCAAACGCCTCAACTTACCACGGTAACTACCCGTAACCTTCCTCCTCTGGCACTATTTCAATTTGGACTAGTTTCGTTGGGGGAAAACGATTGGCTGAAGATCCCAAATGGGAGCTTGCCATCTTGGCGACCGTTCAGGGCTTCTACGAGAAGCTCCTGCAGGAGTCTGTCGAAGGCGAGGTCCCGGTCCCGGCCGGGCTGGAAACCGTATCGCTCCAGGGCGATAACGATGTGAATGGAACGCTTAGCGCCATGCGGCGCTGGTTACGTCTTCTCGACATGGCCATCTCGCCGGCCATGTTACGTCGCGCTTTTAGCGATGAAACCGATCCCGAAATCGCCGAGGCCATGTTGCGCTACTTCGTGCGCAAGAAGGACCATGCTGAATCCGATCGCGACAAGACGGACATAGTTTCGACTTTTCTCTACCGTCACCCCCGCGTGCCCGGCCAGTGGGAGCAGCGCGGTTACGGTCTTGACGGTTCACTTCCGCTGTCGCCTTTTGAAATTGCGCTCATAGAAATTCTCGCCGACACCGATCAACCGGCGTTGCCCGAAGAGCATATACAAATATTGCGGCGCTTCGATCCGCTCGAAGAACAGGTGCTTCGTTTCCGCGACTTCAACGCACTACTCGAATCTGGAGTTATCCAGACCGTGCGCCAGCTCAAGCAGTCGCTCGACACTTCGTTCTTTCATCCCGGAGTGCTGGCCACAATTGCGCCTTATAACGCAACCTTCGGCGCAAAATTTGATGAGCTGTTCCGGGCTGCCAGTAAGGAAATCAAAACCTTCGCCGACGATTTGGAAGAGCAGGGCGGCACCATACTCGGCAGCGTGGACGGCGTGGACGTGACGGTGGAGCATGTGAAAGCCATGGACGAGAACCGGCTGCTCAAGCTGGACTATGGGAATGCGCTGGAAAAATTCCAGCGAGTCTCTCGTCTGAAGCAAAAACTTGAGCAACAGCCTCCGGTGAAGCGAGGATCGAAGGGGAATCGTCCAGCGGCGGTTGCGAAGCCGGCCGCAAAAAAGAGCGCTGCGGTTGCCCATCCGCCATTCAATTTGAAGGCGATGCGAAAAGCGGTTACGCCGCAGCAATTGGCGGCCGAAGAAACCAAGCTGCTCAAGGTCGAAGAGTCGGTGAGGATTTTCGTTCGTGTAGCCGACCCCAAATTTCGCCAGGTAGTACCTATGCGCTTTTTCAACCTGACGCTCACGCCTGCCGAAGCCGACGCTTATTGCGCCGATTATCTGGAAGAAAAAAGTTTGCGCGCCGGGGTGGCACGAGTGCTGCTGCGCCTGGTTGCAGTGAATGCGCGCCTCATTACTGAACTGGAAGAGCTCAAGCGGGCGTACAATTCACCATCTTTGTGGAAATTGCACGCCGATTCGCTCGTGGCGCTGCTTGAAATCGGGGGCAATGCAAGCGAGAATGCCACCCGGGTGTGCGCGCTGGCCTCCCAACGTGGACATCGCGTGCAGGTAGAAGAAATACAGACGTCGCTCAATAAGCTGCGCGACTATAGCGGAATTGCCGAAAGCACATTGACAGGCTCGGTCGAAGCGAAAAGCGCCGCTGCTGGAGCAGACTGAGCACAACCGATAAGGTTAGTTATTCGTACCTTAAAGCCTCCGCCGGCAATATCCTCGCCGCTGACCACGACGGATAAATTGTAGCTACCAGCGCCGTTCCTACCGCGACCACCGCGACCAGCACTCCATCCATTACTCGCGGGGCGAAGGGAACGTAGTCAATTGAATAAACCTCCGGCGCCAACGAGAACAGGTGATAATGGCCCCCTATCCAGGAAAGTCCGTAACCGAGTACCAGCCCGGCGGCAGTGCCGATCAGTCCGATCAGCGCCCCCTGAGCAATAAATATCTTGCGCACTTGCGCTTTGCGCGTTCCCATCGACATGAGTACGGCGATATCTCGCGTTTTTTCCATCACCATCATGGTGAGGGAAATCAAGATATTCAGCGCCGCCACAAACACAATCAACCCCACCGTAATAAACGTGACCAAGCGCTCTGTTTTCAAGGCATGAAACAGCGGCTTGTTCTGCTCCATCCAGTTGGTCGTCATGAACCCGGGCCCGGCGGCCTGTTCCAATTCCTGGCCCACCTGTGCGGCTTTATAAATATCGTCAATTTTGAACTCGATTACCTGGACTACATCTCCCAGCGCAAACAGTTTCTGCGCATCGTCCAGCCGAGTAAACGACCATGACAGGTCGTAATCATAAAATCCTGAATCAAAAATTCCGGTGACACGAAACCGGCTGTATTTTGGGACCAAGCCAAAAGGCGTGAGTTCTCCCTGCGGACTTGTGACCAGCACCACCGATCCCACCTTCGCACCTAACTCATCCGCCATTTCTTTTCCGATGATGATGGGTGGCATGGCGTCACGCCGTTGCTGCACGGCTGCAAGAGAATCGGCATCGCCCATTGCTTGTGTGGCACGGGCGCCCCCGCCCGGGGAAACGCCGTTTGATTCTGTGCCGGCCTTCGCTCCAGGGCTTTCCTCCAGCGAACTCCCCGAGCCTTGCTTCACGCTGTCGAGAAGATCGCTGACTTTCCTCTCGTCCTGCGGAATGATTCCCTTCAGCACGGCGCCCTTGGCATGCGAGCCTAGCGAAATCAGCACTTGCTCGTAGATGTCTGGTGCGGCCGCGATGACATGCGGCTGCTTCTGCAAACGCTTCATCAGCGGACGCCAGTCGGTGATCCCGTCTCCCATTGTGCGAAGCAGGTTGACATGAGACGTCGAACCCAGCAATCGCTCCTGCATGTCCTGGCGAAATCCATTGTTGATGGCCAGGGCGATGATGAGCGAAGCCACGCCGGCGGCAACGCCCGCAATGGAAATCACCGTGATGATCCCGATAACTGCTTGCTTTCGCTTGGCGCGAAGATATCGTGAGGCTATAAAGAATTCGAATCTCATGCTCTCGGGGTCGGCAGCACAATCTCGTAGCCGAATCTGGATTATAGACATCGCCTTCTTGTATGGCACATTAGTAAGAACATGTCCGCCATCGACAGCCACGGCCACGCTGGCCTGGCCGCCTTCCGCCATCTAGGTTTTGCGTTGTATGCGGCTGGGCGCTTCTGCGTCGTTGTCGGTCTGGAGATGCAATCCGTCGCCGTGGGCTGGCAGGTCTATGAGATCACCCGGCGCGCCCTCGACCTCGGCTATGTCGGCCTGGCGCAGTTTTTGCCCGTGGCCGCATTGTTCCTGGTTGCCGGCCACGTGGTAGACCGGTTCAATCGCAAGACCGTGCTGCTGTTGTGCACTCTTGGCATGGCCATATGTTCAGCACTGCTGATCGAAATCACGCGACTCAACCTGCATAACGTTCGCCTCATCTATGGTGTTCTACTCTTACTTGGAGTGGTGCGCGTCTTTAACGGACCTGCGGGTAGGTCCTTACTGCCGCAGCTTGTTCCTGGCGAAGCCTTTCCCAACGCTGTCGCCTGGAACGCAACCGTCTTTCAGGCCGCCACAATTCTCGGTCCGGCCGTCGGAGGGCTGCTCTATGCCATGTTCCGTGGGCCTGCGGGTGTATATGCAACCACGCTTGGCGCCTGCCTGCTGGCGACCATCGCGCTCACCCAAATAAAGCTTGGACCCTCCAGTCGGGTTCGCGAAGAAGTGAGTGCCCGGAGCGTTCTTGCTGGTCTGCATTACATCTGGACCCACAAACTTATTCTCGGTTCGATTTCGCTCGATCTTTTCGCAGTGCTGCTCGGCGGATCAGTGGCGCTGCTTCCGGTCTATGCGCGCGAAGTTCTTCATACCGGCCCCTGGGGCCTCGGAATCTTACGTTCGGCTCCGGGGGTTGGGGCGTTGATCATGGCTATCGCTCTGGCCTATCGTCCCTTGCGCCGCCGAGTGGGTAAAGTGATGCTGGCATGTGTTGCGGGATTTGGCCTGTTCACGATCGTATTTGGAATCTCTCGCAGTATGACCGTGTCACTAATCGCACTTCTGTTAGTCGGGGCTACCGACATGGTGAGTGTTGTTGTCCGTGGCACGCTGGTTCAGGTCGCCACGCCGGACGAAGTACGCGGCCGGGTGAATGCCGTGGACATGATCTTCATCGGTGCGTCCAACGAACTCGGAGAATTCGAATCCGGATTGACCGCTCACTGGTTCGGCACAGTGACCGCGGTGGTTGTCGGCGGCGCGGGTACCTTGCTGGTGGTCGCGTTATGGAGTTGGTTTTTTCCGGATTTGCGGAATGCAGAACGGCTAGTGCATGTGACCCCGCAACAATCCCAGCCTTAACTGCGATAGTCGCAGTCGACCAAGGCCACAAAAAACGCCCGGGCCTGAACCCGGGCGTTCTTTGCGTAATCGGGAGCCAATTACCCAATGTGCTTGTCGAGCGCCTTCTGGATCTGCTCTTTGGGCACGTAGCCGACAATCTGCTCTTTTACCTGGCCGCCCTTGAACACCAGCAATGTCGGTATGCCGCGCACTCCGTAACGCATCGGGGTTGCGCTGTTGCGGTCAACGTCCATCTTGCCGATCTTCACCTTGCCTGCATATTGCGTCGCCAGTTCGTCCACGATGGGAGCGATCGCGCGGCAAGGGCCGCACCACGCTGCCCAGAAATCAACCAGCACCGGCGTCTCCGCTTTCAGGACATCCTGGTCGAAATTCGCGTCTGTTACCTCTACAATTCCGTTGCCTGCCATTGTTCCTCCAACGCCAAAAACTTTATGTATTACGACCGCGCCACTATCGTAGCACCAGAACATTGGATGCCATTTTCCGGCCAAAGTCGCAAGAACGATGGGCGCTGGCAACGACCTGGAATTCGACAGAAAATAACGGAGGATCAGCGTTTTAGCCCAAGCGGGCAACGGGCGGAACATCTCTCTAGCCGAACCGAGCCGAATTTCTGCCGGTCCGAAAAACAAAAAGCGCTCCGAACTAATCGGAGCGCCTCGGCAGCCCTCCCCCAGAACTGCCAAACCACAGTTGGATATTAAGCAGCCCCCAAGCGGGTGTAAATGTCACCTAAGTAACATGTGTAGGTTCTGATGAGCAGGAAAATACTGAAAAACAGGGATTTACGGGAGGCCAGTTGCAACTGTAAACGCGCTATTTCCTGCGCCAAGTCTGACCCGCATCAGAGGTCATCCAGGTCTCGCCGTTCGCAGTGATGACTGCTCCGGTTTGGGGATCGGAAAACTCAATGTGGCTAATATCTGTCTGTAGCTTCTGGCCTGCGGCAACAGGGATGACTTGCTCCCACGTCAGGCCAGAGTCGCTTGAGTGGAAAAGGACGCCCGCTGTGCCGCCGACCCACACCTGATCTCCGGAAGAAAAGACAGCTCGAAATCGGGCGTCCTTGCCGGCGACCGATACGTTTTGCCAGGTCTTGCCAGCGTCAAACGAGCGCCGCACCCCACCCTGAGTAGATAGTTGCCATCGGGCTACTGGCAGACCTTGTGTTTTAAACAAGCCACCATTTTGCTTCAATACGCGAGCGTCGCCGTGCGTCTGTCGCGATGCTTCCAGTTTTGCGGACCCGATTGCATCCGTCGTCTCAGATTCTGTTTCGACAGCCGGGGCCCCTGCTGAAACTCCCACGGTTTCATTGGTCGCGTGAGGCGCGTCCTTGGAGTCGAGTCTATCTTCCGCGACATTACCCGAGACAGCATTGGGTGCAGGCGCGGCAGATGGAACATTTGCAGAAGCCCGATCGTCCCGCGGCTTAGCTTTCCTGCCCACTTCAACAATGCCATTCGAATCCGCTAATGACGGGTGACTGAGCCCTAAGGCCTGGCTGGGAACTTGGTTTTGACTCAACACCTGTACCTGTCCGCTTTCGTCAAATCGCATGTCCGCTTTCGGTTTCGCGGTCATGTGTTTTTCCGCTGGCCGGGCTTTCGAGGATGCCGCCGAGAACTCTTCTGTAGCTGCCGCTGCTTCCGTGTTTCGCACAGAATCAAATTCCGGCGCGGCTTTCTTTTCTGCAAGCTTGTCGTAATACGCTGGCGTCGGTTGGTGAGGCGCTTCTTGCTTGGCAAGGAAAAACTCATGGCGTGTGATAAATAACCCTCCAGCAACGATAACCAGCGATGCGGCTACCGCTCCCCAGCGCAAAGCAAAATGCGTGATTCGCTTTGGTCGATAGACGACCGCATCCTGCGCAGCTACTGGCGTGGACTGTGCCAGATACAGAACTTCTCTGCAATCTCCGCATTCCGAAAGATGAGCCAGCGTCTGCTGCCGTTCCGGACGCCCAAGGGCATTTTCCGCAAACGCCGCCAGCGTCTCGGCGCCAGGATGCGAACCGAGGGGCTGTTGTCTCAAGCTTCCGGCAACCAGTTTGGTAAGGCGATTCATCAGTTTGCTAGGTTCCTCGCTCCCCCGCTTTGACTCCCTTTTTAGAGAACGCGCTCGGGACCGAATCTTGCGCCAGGCTGGAACGTAAATCCATACCCAGATCGCGGACGTCTGCATCCAGAGCTTCTTCGGCCTGGCGGCGGCTCATCCCGTAGCCAATCAGGTTTTTGGTGATCTGCTTGCGAAGACTTTTGGTCAATTTTTCGACTTTGCGGCTGATGGTCGATTCATGCACTGACAGGCTGCGCGCAATCTCCGCCAGAGTGCGTCCGTCCAGAAAATAGGAGGCTAGGACGAAGCGTTCCTCGGCCTCCAGCCCGCGGAGAGCATCATGCGTAGCGCGCCCCAGCATGGGGTCCGCTACCGGCGCAGGCTCCGCGTGCGGAGCTGCGTACTGCACACCTTCTTCTGATTCTTCGTCCAGGCTGACCAGACGCCGCTGTTTCCGATAAGTGTTGACGTATTCTTGGGCCAGCACAGTGCGCAACCACCCATCCAGTGATCCCCGGCCACTGTACGAAGCCAGTTTGGACACGCGTTCGCCTTCGCGGGTTCGCGTCCCGTAAAGCTCGGCGTAAACGGAATCGGCCAGTTCGCGCCCGAGAGAATCTTCGCGCGTGATTTGCCGTGCTACGTCGTACAACTTTTCGCGGAATCGCGACATGAAAAATTCCCATGCGCGTTCGCTGCCGGCAGCACAAGCCCGGGCAAGCGCTAGATCCTCCAGCCGCAGATTGCCGCAGAACTCAGGAAGCGCCGCTCCAGAACCATGTTTGCCGGCGACGGCTTCAATCATCGCGCGAAAATCTTCCGGGGTAATCCCAAATTCTGCCGAGCGGCTTCGAGCGTAGAACTCGTCGAAGGCCGGCTGCAATTCAGCTTGGCGTTCGACTTCGGTATGAAGGGGCGCTCCCATGCTCTTCTCGGATGCTACCAACTTTTAGACGCAAGTAGATGGTTTTTTGCCGTTCTCCAACCAGAAAACATTCGCGCTTGAAAAGCGCGGTCGCCCAAGACGGACGCGGCCGTGTGGCGCGGCAGTGTTGCCAAGGAGGCAGACCGTGAAGAAAGGCATCTGGATTGTGATCGCATCTGTGGTTGCGTTGGTAACCTTGGCAGTTGTTATCCCGTGCCTGCCAGCGGGTGAGACGAGCGCAGGCGGCAACTATCAAGTGCTCGGGCCAATTCGCCATGGAAATCTGACCATCTTTCCTGTTGTTTCCAGCCATTCGCATGACACCAGTGAGTTCCTAACCTTGGATGAGGGCCTCCGCTCAGGCGAAGTCGTGGTTACCGAAGCAGGAAATGCCACGCCACTGGTCCGCCCACGGCGCGGACGTTCCGGTGTGCGGGAATTTCACGGGAACGATGGAGCTGAAGTAAACCGGCTCCTGTTAGTCAATAACTCGAAACGGCCATTATTGTTGCTGGCCGGCGAAATCGTAACCGGAGGCAAGCAGGATCGGATCATTGGCAAAGACCGTCTGGTCCCGGCAGAGAGCGATCCCATCGATCTTAGCGTCTTCTGCGTTGAACCGGGGCGCTGGGTGGAACGCTCGAGCAAATTCAACGCGCCCTCCGCGAACAGCATCGTGGGCGCGATGGTGCAGCCCTCGGTCCGGAGTAAGGCAATGGCCGACAAAGATCAGCAGCAGGTTTGGAATGAAGTGAGAAATGCTCGTGGAGGCGCGGTCTCGGGCCTTCCCGCTCCCGCACAAGCCCAAGTGGAAGGAACCAGTTCTTATGCAGCCATGATCGCCAACAATGAGGTCCAGCACAAACTGGAGGCGGTTGCCGCGCCCGTGCAAGAGGAATATCAGAGCGTAATAAAACAGTTGCGCGACAGAAATGCGGTAGGCATCGTGGTCGCCGTGAATGGCGAAGTTATCTGGGCCGACATTTTCGCCAGCACCAAGCTGCTTGAGAAGTATTGGCCCAAATTGGTGCGTTCTTATGCCGCTGAGTCGTTTGCACAGCGCTCCAAGTCCGCCTCAGTGAACACGAAAGCCGCCCAGGAATTTTTGGACCGGTTGCAGGGTAAAAGGGAAGTGGTCGAAAACGAGCCTGGGCTCTACCGGCACACCGAGATATCCGGTGATGGGTTCAAAGTATTCGAACTCGCGTCTCTGCTGCCGGGCACGGGTTTCGATCTCCATCTTGCCAAAATGGCGGAGTAGCCAGGCTGTCTTAGTCCGAATCAGTTGTGCTTGGATTGTGGTTAGCGGTTAGAATGCCTATCGCGCCGACAAACTTAGGACAACTTACTTATGAAGCGACTCTGGACTGCTCTGGTCATATTGTTCTGTTGCCCCGCCGTATTCTCTGCTGACAGCGGCTACCACGTTATCAGGAAGTACAAACTCGGCGGCGAGGGCGGATGGGACTATCTCACGCTCGACCCCAATTCGCGTCGGCTCTTCATTTCGCGGGGAACGCACGTCATGGTGATTGACGCCGATTCCGGCAAGCCGGTCGGCGATATCCCGGATACGCCGGGCGTACACGGAATTGCGCTCGCTCCCGAATTCAATCGCGGATTCACCAGCAACGGCCGCGAAGGCACGGTCAGCATTTTCGATTTGAAAACGCTCGCGCTCATAAGCAAGGTAAAAGATGTTGGCGAAAATCCGGATGCCATCTTGTACGATCCCGCGAGTAAGCGTGTTTTCACTTTCAACGGGCGCAGTCATGATTCAACCGCAATCGACGCCGCCACCGGAAAAATCGTCGGCAAGATCCCTCTCGACGGCAAGCCGGAATTCGGCGTGAGTACCGGCGCCGGTGAGATATTCGTGAATATCGAAGATAAAAGCGAACTCACGTCGCTTGATCCGCAGGCCTTGAAGGTGAAATCTACTTGGTCTCTCACGCCTTGTCAGGAACCCAGCGGGCTCGCGATGGACGTCAAGAGCCGCCGTCTTTTCTCCGGTTGCGACAACAAGATGATGGCGGTGGTGAATGCCGACACCGGCAAAGTCATCACTACTCTGCCTATTGGTGAAGGTGTCGATGCTGACCGTTTCGACCCCGAGACTCATCTGGCATTTGCCTCGTGCGGAGAAGGCGTGTTAACGGTCGTCAAAGAGGAGTCTCCCGACAAGTTTTCGGTTTTACAGAATGTTCCCACAGAGGCCCGCGCCCGGACCATGGAACTGGATTCAACGAACCATCAAATCTACCTTGTGACTGCTGAGTTTGGCCCAAAGCCGGCAGCGACCGCCGATCAGCCGAATCCACGTCCGCCGGTCCTTCCCGGCAGCTTTGTCGTGCTTGTGGTGGGAAGATAACAGCGTGGTCGCGGAACTCTGCATCCAACACACCCAATGAGAGCTTTCGCGCTGGCCTTACTCCTCGGGATATTGGCGTTGAGTGCGGCGCCGGCCCGCGCCTATTCCGTCTTGACTCATGAACAGGTGATCGATCTCGCCTGGCGGGACGAACTGCAGCCTATGCTGCTGAAAAGGTTCCCCAACGCCACCCCGGACGAACTGCGCCACGCCCACGCCTTCGCCTACGGTGGAAGCCTGGTCCAGGACATGGGTTACTACCCCTTCGGCAAGAAGTATTTCAGCGATCTTCTGCATTACGTACGCAGCGGTGACTTCGTGGCCACACTTCTGAACGAGTCAACTGACATCAACGAATACGCCTTTGCCCTTGGCGCTCTGGCCCATTATTCATCCGATAACATGGGGCATCCGACCATCAATCGCGTGGTGGCGATTGAATTTCCCAAACTGCGCGCTAAATTTGGCGACGAAGTAACCTACGCCGATGACCACAAAGCCCACATCCGCACCGAATTTGGTTTTGACATGGTGCAAGTGGCAAAAAACCGTTACACCTCTGACCGCTATCACGACTTCATCGGATTTGAAATTGCCACTCCTCTGCTTGAGCGTGCATTCCTGAAAACTTATGGCATGAAGCTCAGCGATGTTCTGGGAGATGAAGACCGCGCCATCGGGACCTTCCGCCGAGCTGTCAGCCAATTTATTCCGGAGATGACGCGCGCAGCGCTGATAAACCGCCGTGCTGATCTCGTAAAAGACACGCCCAATTTCGACAAGCGAAAATTCCTTTATCACCTGTCGCGCAGCAAATATGAAAAAGAGTGGGGGAAAGGCTACAAACGGCCCGGCTTCGGGACTCGGTTGCTCGCTTTTTTCCTGCGCATCATTCCCAAAGTTGGTCCAGCTGCCGCTCTCAACTTTAAGGTTCCCACTACTCAAACCGAAGACATGTATATCAAGAGCGTGGACCGGACGATTGATGATTACCGCAGGCTGCTAAAGCAGGTGACCGGGAAGAACCTGAAGTTTCCAGACACTGATTGCGATACTGGCCGTGAGACCGCTCCAACCGAGTATTCACTGGCTGACGAAACTTACGCCCGACTGCTTGACGAGCTGAGCGAGGGCAAATTTACGCAGCTTACGCCCGAGCTTCAGGAGAATGTCTTGGCTTTTTATTCCGCTCCCCGGGTGCCAATGCGGACCAAGAAAAACAGGTCGTGGGCGCGGACGCAAGAAGAAATTAAGCAACTCAAAGCCTGGAAGCCGAATGCCGCCGGGCCTGCACCTGCCAGCTGAAACGGAAACTCCGACCATCTGCTATTCCATCGGAAGCCCGACATAGTTTTCCGCCAGGCTTTTTGCCGCCGCCTGCGAACTGGTGACGTAATCCAGTTCCGCCAGCTGACGGCGATAATCAAACGGATTCTCGTCCGGAAATCGGTGCAGCATCGAAGTCATCCACCACGAGAAGCGCTGCACTTTCCACACTCGCCGCAAACACGTCTCCGAGTAGCGGTCGAGTTCCCGCTGGCTTCCATTTCGATAAAACTCAACCAAGCCGCGAGCCAGCACTTGCACGTCGGCAACGGCCAGATTCAAACCCTTGGCGCCC
>Ga0134126_10008822_pt1 | contig 12693 bp, 12 predicted proteins | sample KB31752_FD_96881 | JGI IMG/M metagenome (GOLD analysis project Ga0134126, IMG submission 96881) | Terrestrial soil microbial communities with excess Nitrogen fertilizer from Kellogg Biological Station, Michigan, USA - KB3-175-2 | ecosystem: Environmental > Terrestrial > Soil > Unclassified ...
ACAACAAAGGGGAAGCTGCTTAGAAATTCAACCTGTTTGCTGTATGCGCCCGGGCCTTTGGTTGCAAAAGCATTCGAGAAGAAGTGTTCAACCAGGAACAAGCCGATGGGGATGATGCCGGTTAGCGAGTGCAGTCGTCGCAGAAAAAACGATGTTCCTTGACCTGCCCGCAATGGAGCAACGCCGCCTTTTACTATTGTGCTGGTTGAACTCGAAGCTGATGCCAAGCGGTCCCTTAATTCTCTAGAGAAGATGGCCGAACCTTTTATTATGTTGGCGGGAAACGGGCCAAGTCAAGGAATGAGTTCGTGAAACTGACGGACGATTGAAGCAAATGCCGCGTCATTGCGCAAGCCGAATGATCGCGTACTTCTCCGACGGCACCGGGCCGAAGGCATAGGGCAATATTGACCAGTAGGAATGATAAAAGCCGGCGCCGATCTCCGGTGAAGTTGTGCTCGCGTAGGCGTGCATTGCGAGCTGAATATTTTCCCGGAAGCCCGGGAACTGAGAAGTAACATCTTGCGGCCAGACTTTTGAATACGGTATCACCAGAAAGTCGCCTGCCTTGGTTTGCGGATGCGACCAATCATAGGGATGAGCGCCCAGCGCTTGCATGTAATATTGAAAACCCGAATGTCCCAAGAACCATACGTCGTTATTGTTGCCGGTTTTCTGGTGGACAATAAATGCTGCGGCTCGCGCGGAGTTCGCGGCATCGCTGTCGGCGCGAGCCACCCAGAGCGATACAACACCACACGCCAATAATCCGAAAACGACTGAGGCTTTGTATTGTCGAGATGGATTTACAGAAGCCTTCTCCCTCCGCCGAGCGATCAAAATTCCAACTGCGGGCACCACCGGCAATATGCTTCTTACGTTGACCGTCCAGTTCAAATAGGCGGCAAACCAGAACGTGCCTACTACCCACAACAGCAGAAACAATGAATCGGCATCCCGCTCGCGCCGGTAGTCTGCAATTGCAAGCGCGAGGACCGAAATTCCGCCTGCAATAAAAAGAATGAGCTGAATACTAATAATTGCCCAATGTTCATTGCGTGCGGCGAATGCTTGGGGACTGCCGGCGGTCAAGCCAAGGCGCACCCAGCCTCGCATGATGAAACCTCCCGCTACTGCGCTTGCGAGCAGTACTAGGCCGATTTGCTTTCTCGACCAGAGGAGCGGTGCCAATACCAGGGCGGGCAGAACGCTACCTCCCATGTAGCTCAGCGTGATCAAGGTTCGTGCACCTTTGCTGGCGTGCGTCCAAAGACGATGATCGCGCGAGAACTGCGCCGCAGTAGTCAGCAGTCCATGGCCATAAAGTTTCGCCGTCATGAATTCGTATCCGACAAGAACGACAACTGGAAATAGCAAATACCAGGCCCAGGAACCCAGACGCCGACGCCGGGCGAACGAATAAGCAAAGAGCAAAGGAACCAGTGCCGCGCCAAAATATTTTGTGAGTGCGCTGACGGCGATCAACACAACCGAAGCCGCGACAAAGCCTGGCTTGTCGTGATCGACACCGTCAATCCAAAAAATGGCGGCCCATATCCATAGCGCCAACATTATGGGATCACACATCACGCTGCATGCGGATACCATGAACGCCGGAGCTACGAGGGTCACCAGGGCCGCGACTCCGGGAGAGCCGGTGAATCTTTTCGCAAGGCGATATACGCCAAATACCAGCGCAATCGTGGGCATCAGAAATGCAAGATGTAGATTGCGCTCAGACCAGCCTTCGATTTTCCCGGCGGCGGCCATGTAATAGGAAGCCAGCGGCGGGTTCTGCGTGACCTCTGACATCTTCGCCGCGGTCTTATTCCAATTGACTTCGAAGCTGTAGGGATTGAAATGCTGTTGGATGATGTGCTGTGCCGTCCAAATGAAAAGTGGATCATCGGTGGAGAACGCACGCCCCGAGAATGGCAAGAGAGAAACGATGCTAGCAGTCAGCAGTAGGAGGTACGGGGCCCAGTCCTTCAGATCGGCAATATGTAGCAACGCAAAGCGAGACTGTCTGTCTAGCGGAGGCTTTCGTGGTGCCGGCGGATCCGAGGTAATTGTTTTCATTATCTATGGGCTTATCCCTGCTGCATAACTGAACATTAAATTACGATCAATATACCGGAGCCGGAGTTCAGGACCTTCTAATCAATTTTGCATATCGTAAGAGCACGCCGCAGAAGTTGGTGGGGTAAACTGCCGAGTATGACCTCAGAACCGGCGACATTGCAATCGACCCGAAAAGCACCCTTGCTGCCGGCACGGCTTGGATCGTTTGCGCGAGATCTTCGGGTCGGAAACGGAGCACACTTTAGAGCATTTACCCGCCGGACCATTTTCTACCTGATTGTCTTCTTGGCCGGTTTCCTGATCATCGTCTCCCGGCGGCCGGATGCCGTAACTAATGCTCAGTTTTTCGCCGAGGATGGCCAGCGCTGGTATGCTGACGCTTATCATTTTGGCGTCCGTTCCTTAGTTATTCCAGACGAGGCTGGCGGCTATCTGCATACCGCTCCCAGACTCGCCGCCACACTATCTTTGTTGGTTCCATTCTCGCGAGCACCATTGGTGATGAATTTATGCGCAATTTTGGTGCAAGTGCTTCCGGTCATCGTTTTGGTATCGCCGCGATTCTCAAGCATGGGTTTGTGGAAACGTCTGCTGGCAAGCTTCTTGTATTTAGGTCTTCCTAACAGTTACGGAACCAATGCAAACGCCACAAACATGCAATGGCACCTGGCGCTATTAGCTTGTCTTGTGCTGCTGGGTCAGCCGCCAAATGACCGCAAATGGAAATTTTTTGACGTGATCGTACTCCTTCTTATGTCGGTCGAAAGCCCTATCGGAATTCTCTTTTTGCCCTTCGCCTATGCAGTCTGGTGGATGCGACGAAATCGCTGGACAGCGACATTGTGCGCGGTGAGTGTTCCGGGAGCCATCCTTCAGGGTTTTGTGGTGCTCACATCTCATTCGCGACAAGTCGCCGCGAATGGCGCCAGCACCACTCGGCTCCTTAGTATTCTAGGCAGGCAGGTTTTTCTCGCCCCCCTTGTAGGAACAAAGTCAGTTCTTCATTTTGCGTTACGATACTCCGCGCACACTTGCCTTTTGCTCGAAGGAATCGCAACCGCCGCGGGACTAATAATTTTACTTTATGCGATCCGACATGCTCCCGTGGAACTAAAGTTATTCATTGTGTTTTCATTTATCGTACTCGGTATTACCCTTGCACGACCGCTGGCAGGAACTCCTGACCAACCACAATGGGAGTGGATGCGATTTCCGGGGACGGCAAATCGCTATTACTTTATGCCCATTGTGGCTTTTCTGGCTGCCTTGTTGTGGACTGTTGATAGCGGGAAGGCGCTTGCGATTCGGGGGCTTGGAATCGTATTGTTGATGTTCCTGCCTTTCGGAATTCGCCGCGACTGGCGGTATCCGGCTTTTTCAGATATGCATTTCCGGGAATACGCTTCGCAGTTTCAGGAGGCTCCTTCTGGAACTCGCATCTTAATCCCAATCAATCCTCCGCCGTGGAGAATGCAACTTATCAAACGTTGAGGCAGTGGCGGGCGCTCCTTCGATATTAATGCTGAGAACACTGCGCGATGAGAGTTGAAGCGGAGTCTGGTAATTTATCCTGTGAACACCAAAGCCACAGAGCGCGAACCAATATTAGGGAGTAAGTCCAGGTCCCCTGGTCTCGATTGGTTCCGTTTTCAGCAACTCAGGTTTTTTCGCGATCAAATTGCAGTCCCACAGGGCTGGGCGACAATTCTGTTTCACGGAACTGTATTTCTTTTTGGCTTCCTGATTATTTTTTCCCGCCGCCCTGACGCCATACTCAACGCGCAGTTTTGGGCCGAAGATGGCCAGCGTTGGTATGCCGACGCCTATCAATTCGGGCTGCGCTGTCTGCTGATTCCTGATGAGCTCGGGGGTTACTTCCACAGCGTTTCGCGACTGGCAGCGCTCGTTTCGCTAATTTTTCCTTTCTCGGTAGCTCCGCTGGTCATGAATCTCTGCGCGATCGCCATACAGATACTGCCCGCGAGCATATTCCTATCATCACGATTTTCAAACATCGCACTGCTCAAACGACTGGTAATTGCCTTCGTGTACTTCGCGCTCCCAGCTACCTTTGAGGTCAACGCAAACGCGACGACCATTCAATGGCATTTGGGGCTGCTGGCCTGCATGGTGCTGCTCGCGCCCTCGATCCAAAGTTGGAAATGGCACGTTTTTGACGGGATTGTCTTACTGTTGATTTCCCTCGACAGTCCGGTTGGAGTTGTACTTCTTCCGGTCGCAGCCGCCGTATGCTGGATACGGCGTAGCCGGGGATCGGTAATTTCGCTTGCATTACTCTTACCGGGCGCTCTGATTCAAGGCGTCACCGTGCTGCTTTCGCATTCCCGCCCGGCCGCACCCAATGGTGCAAATTTCCATCGGCTAATAAGTATTCTGGGGGGGCAAATTTTTATTTCACCACTGCTAGGTAATACAACTCTGGTCCACATGGCATGGAGACACTTCCCAAACTATATTTTTGCGCGAGAGATATTTGCTTTTGTAGTTGGTGTATCAATTTTGTTGTACGCGCTTCGATATGCACCGATGGAGTTAAAACTGTTTATCTTGTTTGGGACCGCCATCCTCTCGCTGAGCTTGGCACACCCCATCCCTGGAACTCTGCCCCAGCCAATGTGGGAAGTAATGAGCTTCCCCGGCCATGGTAACCGTTATTATTACCTACCCTCGATTGCCTTTATGGCTTCTTTAGTCTGGATTGCGAGTAGCGCTCCAAAGGTGCCCCGGTCGATTGCGTGGTTGTTACTGTTGATGTTGCCGCTCGGCATCGTTCGTGATTGGCGCTACCCAGAGTTCGTAGATTTGCACTTTCAGGAATACGCGTCGAAATTTGAGGCCGCACCGCCGGGAACAAAAATCTCCATTCCGCTCAATCCAGTCAATGCCGCCCACTGGACGATGGAACTCACCAAGCATTGAGCAATTCAGGCGGGCGACTGAGACTCACTGCGGCATTGTCTTCAGCCGGGGGCTCGCGATCAGTTGCGCTTCAGTGGCGCGCTGCACGTCTTCGAACTTCAGGCCCGGCGCAATTTCCTCAAGCACGAGTCCCGCCGGGGTAACAGCAATGTAGGCCATCTCAGTAACGACAGTGTCTACGACTCTTACTCCAGTCAGCGGCAGCGTGCATTTTTTTAAAATCTTCGGTTGGCCTTCGCGCGTGGTATGCTCCATGGCTACAACCACGCGGCGCGCTCCGGCAACCAGGTCCATTGCGCCTCCCATCCCCTTCACCATCTTGCCTGGGATCATCCAGTTTGCCAGGCTGCCCTCTTCGTCAACTTCCATTGCGCCTAACACGCTCAGGTCAATATGGCCGCCGCGAATCATTGCGAACGAATCCGCGCTCGAAAAGTACGAGGTACCCGGCATCTCGGTGATCGTCTCTTTGCCAGCGTTGATTAAGTCGGGATCTTCCTCGCCCTCGATCGGATAGGGGCCGATTCCAAGCATTCCGTTTTCGCTTTGCAGCACGACATTAATTCCTGGCGGAACATGATTGGCGACTAAAGTGGGCATGCCGATACCCAGGTTAACGTAGAAGCCATCACGCAATTCGGCTGCGATGCGCTTCACGATGCGCTCACGTTTATCATGATCTTTTGCAGGTTTGCTCATAAATTCGTCGTGCGCCGTTGGTCGTGCGTCGTGCCCGGAACGCCTATTCGTCGGACAGGCGACCCGCTCAATTAGCCTTTCTCAGCGTCCTTCTCTCAATCCTTCTCTCGTATTGTGCGCCCTGAAAAATTCGTTTTACATAGATACTTGGGGTATGGATAAGATCGGGAGCGAGTTCTCCCACTTCAACCAGATGCTCAACTTCTGCGACAGTAATTTTGGCGGCCGTCGCCATCATGGGATTAAAATTCCGCGCAGTTTTGCGATAGATGAGATTGCCCCATTTATCGCCCTTCCAGGCTTTCACAAAAGCAAAGTCTGCCTTGAGTGCGTATTCCATGACATAAGGGCGGCCGTCGAAATCGCGGGTTTCCTTATTTTCCGCCACCAGCGTGCCGACACCAGTAGGAGTAAAAAAAGCAGGAATGCCGGCTCCGCCCGCGCGGATGCGCTCCGAAAACGTCCCTTGCGGAGCTAGTTCCAGATCGATTTTCTTTTCTAACACCATTTGTTCGAGCAGCCGGTTTTCTCCAACATAGCTTCCGACGTGGCGGCGAATCTGGCCTGCCGCCAGCAGCAGGCCCATTCCGTATCCATCCACGCCGACATTGTTGCTGATGGTCGTGAGATTTTTAGTTCCGCGGCGGACCAATGCCTGAATCAAATTTTCTGGAATTCCGCAGAGGCCAAAACCGCCGATCATGATAGTGGCGCCATTGGGAATATCACGAATGGCTTCATCTGCGTTGGCAACCACTTTATTCATCCCGAAAATTGTAAAGCAAGACTCACCACAGAGGCGCCGAGAAACGGAGAACAATCTAAAATGAAGTGAACACTGCCAGATCAAGAGCTGGTCGCAGCCGTTTTTTATTTCTTTTCCTTGATTTTCTCCATGTCTCTGTGACTCGGTGGTGAGCTGGTCTTTTTCAGCTTGTGCGCCAGATCGAATTCCTCTTCCAGTTGCCGGGAATCGAGGTTCTCGCGAATATGCGCCAGACGCTGTTCGAGTTTGAGCAATGCCTCCGCGATGGACTGCTTATTGGTCAGCGCTACGTCACGCCACATCGAATATGGACTTCCCGCAATACGGGTCATTTCCCGTAACGCGCGGCCTCCAGATTCGAGCACCGGAGCGCTTTCTCCGTACTCCTCAACCAGGCTTGCCGCGAGCGCGGTGGAGAGGAACTGCGGAACGTGGCTGATCCAGGCACAAAGCTGATCGTGTTCAGCCGGATCCATCTCGGCGATTTCGGCGCCAATTTTCTTCAGCCAGGAGACGTAATCGCCAGCTAGCCCACGACGCACATTCTGGCCCGTTTGCGGCGTTAGAAACCAGACTGCCCCGCGAAACAAATCGGCGTCTGCAAATTCGATTCCTGAATTTTCTTTCCCCGCCATGGGATGCCCAGCCAGAAACTTGTCGGGAGCGCGGCTCCCAAAGGCTTGTTGGGCGCGGGATACAACTTCAGACTTGGTGCTGCCAACATCGGTCACGAGAGCGTCAGTCGGCACATGCGGCGCCACTCGTTCAATCAGATCGATGATCGTGGCTACGGGTGTGGCAAGCACCACCACGTTGCTGCCCTGGCAAGCTTTGATGGGATCGGCGGACCCCTGGTCGATTGCTTTAATTTTCTTCGCGAGTCGCAGGACGTCAGGCCGGTCGCAACCGATAATTTTCCCGGCGAATCCTTTTTTTCGGAGCGCCAGCCCGAATGACCCGCCAATCAGGCCGGTGCCGATGATCGTGATTTGGCGAATGGGCACGGAAAAGATTGAATCATTCAATCATTGGATCATTAAATCATTTAAAAACGCGTGGCCCTTAGTCTCAATGAATCAATGATTGAATGACTCAATGGCTCATATCTACGCGATCTTTCTTCCCACGGCCGGTGCAATCATCTTCAGCGAAGCCATTAAATCGGTGAACTGTTGCGGGTAGAGCGACTGCGCGCCATCCGACAAGGCTTTGTCGGGATTGTGGTGAACCTCGATCAGCAGCGCGTCGGCGCCGGCGGCCACTGAAGCACGCGCCATAGGGGCTACTTTGTCACGCAAACCAGTGCCGTGCGAAGGGTCGGACGCAATCGGCAGGTGCGAAAGTTTGTGGATTACCGGAATCGCGCATATGTCAAGCGTGTTGCGAGTGTAAGTTTCAAAAGTGCGAATGCCGCGCTCGCAAGCGATGATGTTGTAATTTCCGCCAGCCATAATGTATTCGGCTGAGAGCAGAAGTTCCTCGATGGTGGCGGCGATCCCGCGTTTCAGAAGAATCGGCGTCTTCAACTTCCCCAGTTCGCGAAGCAGATTGAAGTTCTGCATGTTGCGCGCGCCTACTTGCAGAATATCCACATACGGAAGCATGACCTCGATTTGCGAAATCTCCATGACTTCGCTGATTACCAGAAGGTTATATTTGTCCCCCGCCTCACGGAGAAGCTTTAAGGCTTCGAGCCCAAGACCTTGAAATGAATACGGCGAACTGCGCGGTTTGAATGCCCCGCCGCGCAATGCGCGCGCCCCTGCCTTGGCTACTAACTCGGCTACAGTAAACAACTGGTCGCGTGATTCGACCGAGCAGGGCCCGGCCATAACGAGAACATCTTTGTCGCCGATTTTTACCCCATTGCGAAATTCAACGATCGTGCCCTGCGGGCGGAAGCTGCGCCCTGCCAATTTATACGGGGCACTGATGCGATGAACTTCCATCACCCCGCTGAGCACTTCCAGATTGCGGGTATCGAAGTCGGTGCGCGCACCCACGGCGGCGAGAATCGTCTGCCGCTCGCCAGTGGTGCGGTGAACAGAGAATCCCAACTCAATCAGGTGTTCGACCACCACCTGAATCTGCTCTTCGTTTGCGGTCTCCTGCATTGCAACAATCATAGATAACCGTCAGCTCTCAGCTGTCAGCCCTCAGCTCTTCGATGTTGCTGAAAGCTGAGAGCTGAAAGCTGTAAGCTTCTTTAATCATTTACCTCTGGATCAATTTCCGTCTCGCCGAGGCCATCGCCGGATGCAACCGGCTCGGGCGCAATTTCTTCTTTCTGGATCGCGCGCATGATGTCCATGATACGTTCGTAGATGCGCTGCAAATCACGATCCGGAAGCGGGCCTTTATTGGCTTGGCGCGCATTTTCAAAAACAGCGCGTTCGCGGTTGGGCTCATAGATCGGCATGCCAATATCACGCTTCAACTTGCCGATTTCATGTGCCGCGCGTGCCCGCTGGCTGATCAACTCCACCAGCTTGCGATCGATCTCGTCGATTTGCCGTCGCCAATCAGCGATGTCCATAAAAAACGTCGTGCGTCGTCGGTCGTTGGTAGTCGGCCAAACACTGCTTCGCCTCGGCCGATGCCGCGCCGACAAAAATTTTCCCGCTTATGAATAAAGTAAATGTTTCCAAGGCTAACGGCCGGCGACCGAAGACTGACGGCCGACTAGCTGTTTTATAAATTCTGCCACAGCTTCGGCTTCTGTGCCGGGATTGCTTTCAATTGTCTGCACAATCGCGCTGCCGACCACTCCGGCCTCGGCGAACTTGCCGACGGCGGTGAACTGCTCCGGAGATGAAATCCCGAAGCCGACTGCAATGGGAAGTTTAGTAAATTTGCGCAAGCGTTGAACCAGTTTCTCTGCGTCTTCGGTCAAATCTTTGCGGGCGCCCGTGATTCCCGTCCGCGAAACTGCGTACACGAAGCCGGTTGAAAGCTCCGCGATCCGCTTCAGCCTCGCATCAGTGCTGGTGGGGGCGGCCAGAAAAACGGTCGCAAGATTGTGCTTCCGCATATGCCGCAGATACTCGTCGGCTTCTTCAACCGGCAGGTCCGTGATGAGCGCGCCATCGACTCCGGCCTCGGCGGCCGTTGCCGTAAACTTTTCTATCCCCATGCGCAGAATCGGGTTTAGATAGGTAAACACGATCAATCCGGCATCACTTTCGCGGCGAATTTCAGCAGCCACTTTCAAAACATCTGAAAGCGCAACGCCGTTCTTTAATGCGCGTTCGCTGGCCCGCTGGATGACGGGTCCATCGGCTACTGGATCGCTGAATGGCACGCCCAGTTCGATGACCTCGGCCCCGGCGGAAATGGCCGCCAGCGCCACCTCGCGACTTACTCGCATGTCGGGGTCGCCGCAGGTGAGGTAGGCGACGAGAGAGGGCTTGATGTCGAAGTGCAGTGGCATGTTGTGAGTGGAGCTAATATGATAATCAACTCAGGGTGATTTATGACAACGATCTCGGTCAAGGACATCGAGCGTGCGATCCAACGGCTCTCTGTGCACGAAATTGAGGAATTGTACAGGTGGCTGGAGGAACACTATCCGCAGCCCATCGACGTCCGACTCAAAGCGGATATAGCTGCAGGGCGCCTCGACTCCGCGATCGATCGCGCCTTGGACGACGAAAAGAACGGCCGAGCGCGGGCGCTCTAGCTTTTAATGCAACATCACGCCTCCACAGATTTTTAGACGGAATACAATGCGCTGCCATAGGAAGTCCGTTTTCGCGCCGACAAACAGTTTGCCTTGCTGAAGGAAAATCCTCAGCACTCATCATTGCAATTTAAGAAAGTTGGAGAACCTCGTGGTCGGGAAATCTGGTCGGCCCGAGTTACGCTCAAATACCGAGCGCTTGCCATCAAGCGTGGAGATGGATACTTGTGGTTCTGGATCGGCGATCATGACGATTATGACCGAATGATCTCGTCTTAGAGTGGTGGCAAAGCGTTCTCTTCAATCTTCTACATTACCTAAAGCCAGATTCTCTCGCATTATCCCAATATCTTTGTCGCCCCGCCCCGAGATGTTCACGATCACAACTTCTGATTTCTTCATTTGCGGTGCACGCTTAATTACTTCAGCAACGGCATGCGCCGATTCCAGGGCGGGAATTATTCCTTCAGTCTGCGCCAGCAGCTTGCACGCATCGAGCGCCTCGGCGTCGGAGGCAGCGACATATTCTGCTCGACCGGAGTCGGCGAGCCATGCGTGCTCTGGACCGATTGAAGGATAATCCAGCCCAGCGGAAACCGAGTGGGTTAGCGCGATCTGTCCAGCTTCGTCTTGCAAAACATAGGAATAAGTTCCCTGCAACACTCCCGGTGACCCCCCGCGGAAGCGGGCTGCGTGGTCGCCTAAATTTTCGCTGCGGCCGCCGGCTTCGACTCCCATCAGTTTCACTTTCTTGTCGCCGAGAAATTCGTGAAAGATTCCAATGGCATTCGATCCGCCGCCCACGCAGGCAATAATCATCGCCGGCAGCTTGCCTTCGGCTTTCATGATTTGCCCGCGCGTTTCACGTCCAATGACTTTATGAAAATCGCGGACCATGGTCGGATAAGGATGCGCACCTAGCACGCTGCCAAGAAGATAATGCGTGGTGCGAACGTTCGTGACCCAATCGCGCATGGCTTCGTTTATGGCGTCCTTCAAAGTGCGTGATCCCGAATCAACGCCGCGAACTTCCGCGCCCAAGAGCCGCATGCGGAAGACATTCAACTCCTGCCGTCGCATGTCCTCGGTACCCATATAGACGACGCACTCAAAGCCCAGCAGGGCGCACACCGTAGCGGTCGCGACTCCATGTTGTCCGGCGCCGGTTTCGGCGACCACCCGATGCTTTCCCATACGCTCAACCAGTAATGCCTGGCCAATGCAGTTATTGATTTTGTGAGCGCCGGTGTGCAGCAGGTCTTCGCGCTTGAGATAGATCTTCGCGCCGCCAAGTTTCTCAGTCAGCCGCCGGGCAAAGAATAACGGCGTCGGCCTTCCTGCGTAGGTTTTCAGCAGCTCGTTCAGCCGCGCCTTGAACCGCGGATCTTTTTTGGCGCGCTCGTATTCGCGTTCGAGCTCTTCGAGCGCAGCCATGAGAGTTTCGGGGACGTAACGTCCTCCCCAGGGGCCGAAGCGTCCAGGTTGAACAACTAAGTTTGGGCCTTTGGTTTTTGCGGCTTTGCCAAACCTGGGTGCCCCACCTTTCGGCCCTTTCGAAAGGCGGGAACCACGACCGGTATTCCCATTGCGCTCTTTGATGATTGATGCAGTTGCCATTAGTTTGAATTCGCCTTATCCGCGTCACGCACTGCTTTAACGAAGGCCCGAACCTTCTCGTGATCTTTTCTGCCGGGTCTGGTTTCGACGCCGGAGGACACATCCACTCCCCAGGGATGTAGTATTCCCATTGCTTCGGCAACGTTTTCGGGCGTTAGGCCACCAGCAACGACCAATCGCCAGCCTGCGTCGCTGATGCACCCGGCGATGGGAATCGCAGCTTTCCAGTCGAACACTTTGCCCGTTCCCCCGGGCTGGTCCGCCGTTCCGGAATCCAAGAAGAGAGCTGTAGCGCGTCCGGAAGTTTTTTCATTTCGTGCTGAAATGGCGAAGCTGTCAAACGAAAAGCCCTCATTTAGCAAACGTCGAACTGGCAAAACCAGGTATCGGTTCAGCTTTGGTGGAAGCGGCGAGACGGTTAGGTTGTCCGCCGATTGCGGACCGACATGAACCTGAAGCCCCGAAAGTCCGACGTCCTTAGCAGTCTCATGCAAAAGAGCGTTTTCTCCGTCCACGAACACCCCGATTCTCTCAATTCTTGATGTAAGGACCGAAACAATCTTTCGAGCCACGTTCTTCGATACCTTTCTCGGGCTTTTCTCGTAAAACACAAATCCAACGGCGTCCGCGCCCGCTTCGACGGCGACGAGCGCGTCTTCGAGATTCGTGATGCCGCAAATTTTGACCCAAGTCATAAAAGCGTCTTTCGTCGTGGCAAAGCTGAGTTCAGCAGAAACCCGAGCGCATCTTCATCTGCTCTTAACCGTATGAATCATCGAGCAGCTGCCGAAGCTGCGCTCGCCTCTACCAGCAAGGATTTCAACGCCTCACCAGGCTTCAGCGCTTTCATCAAAGTTTCTCCGACCAGAAATGCGCCGTACCCGCAAGACCGCAATTGCGCGATATCGCT
>Ga0134126_10008823_pt1 | contig 12692 bp, 11 predicted proteins | sample KB31752_FD_96881 | JGI IMG/M metagenome (GOLD analysis project Ga0134126, IMG submission 96881) | Terrestrial soil microbial communities with excess Nitrogen fertilizer from Kellogg Biological Station, Michigan, USA - KB3-175-2 | ecosystem: Environmental > Terrestrial > Soil > Unclassified ...
CACGCAGGTCGAGGTGGATCTGTTCGGGCGGCGCGAGCTGGTCGGCTTCTACAACTCCTTCGCCGCTCTCGCTCCCGAAGGTGTGGTGCCGGGGCTGGAGATCGCGACGCTGCCCGGCTCGCGGGAGATCGTGGCGATGCGTGGCCCGCGCTATGGAGGAGTGCAGTTCCACGCCGAGTCGATCTTCAGCCGGGACGGGCTCGGGATTCTGCGCACGGAGATCACGCGGCTGCTGACGGACTGAGAGGGCGTTTGGTCCGGCTTTGTGGGCGGATCGGCCGATCGACGACCCTGGCCGCGTTGCCGAAACGTCCACAGACAACCCGGTATGAGGACGCTCCGGCGCCTTGCCAGGCCCGCCGCTTGGCCGATCCGCTGCCTCGTCCCCGACATACCGGGCATCTCACCTACGCCGACCGTGACGTGAGACCCCAAAACCGAACCAAACACCCTCTGAAGGCCGGTCGCAGCCTGCTGCTCAGGGCCACAGCGCGGCGCGGGCACGGTCGAGGGCGGTGGCCACGGCGCCGGTGAGAATCGGATTGCCGGGCACCGCCGTCGTCCGGACCCGCGTCGGCACAGGGCAGACCGCGGCGAGGCGCTCCTCGACCGCCGTCGCCAGCAACGCGCCCCCGGAGCGGCCAAGGTCGCCGGTGAGCACGACCGTTCCCGGGTCGACGACAAGGGCAAACGCAGCCGCTCCGAGCGCGATGCGGGTGGCGAGCTCGGTACGGAAGCCGGCGTGCTCGAAGTCGGCCGGGGTGACGGTGTAGGAGGACTCGATGTACGGAGGCTCGGCGTGGGACGGATCAGCGGAGCCGACTGCAGCCGTGCGACGGCGGCTGGGACCGACGAGGCCGTGGGATTCGGCGAGTCGAGCGACTGCCGCCGGGCTGACCAGGTCGTACAAGCCGCCGGTGCAGTCGGTTGGGCTGAGCTGCGGACCGGCTCCCGGCACGGCCAGGAAGCCCAGCTCCCCGGCGCCCCCGGAGGCGCCACGACGCAGCACGCCGTCCAGGATCAGGCTCGCGCCGACGCCCAGCGCGCCGAGCCAGAGCAGGCCGAAGGAGTCGATGCCCGACGCGCCGATCACCCGGTGCTCGGCGATCCCGGCGAGGTTGACCTCGTTGTCGAGCGTGACCGCGGCCGCGTCGAGTCCGGTGCGGTCGCGCACCGCCTGGGCCAGCTCGGCGTGCCAGTCCGCCTCGGCCGCCACCGGGCGCACTCGCCCGGTCACGGGGTTGATCAGGCCGGGCATGCCGATGCTGACCGAGTGCAGCGGACCGGATTGCGACCCGCGCACGGCCTCCGCAAGTACCGCCGTGACCGTGTCGAGCGCCGCAGAGGTGAGCGTGCCAGGCGGGATCGGCGCGGCGCGTTCCGCGACCGTGTGTCCGGCCAAGTCGGTGACCGTGAGATAGACGATGTCCGTGCGCACGTCGACGCCTGCGACGCACACGCGATGGCCGGAGAGGGCGTACAGCCGGGCGTTTGGTCCGCGCCGATCCGCGCCGACCTCGCCGATCTGCTCGATCAGGCCCGCGCTGCCGAGCCGCCCGAGCAGTTCCGTCACGGTCGGGCGGGCCAGCCCGGTGGCCTCCTGCAACTGCCCGGCGGTCAGCGCGCCACGGGCGGCGAACAGCGTGAGGGCCGCCCGGTCGTTGATCGCGCGGGCGGTCTGCGGGGTGGCGGGCTGTGGCGTCGCCGGTCGGGGAGGCATCGGGCTGAAGGTATCGCAGCTATCACAGAACGCGACGGCCGACTCGGTCCCGCGCGCCGGAAAGGCGCGGAGACGGAGTCGGCCGCTGGTTGAGACTTAGCCGAAGAGGACCTTGGCCTCTTCGTAGAGGGACTTCGGCACGGTCTTCAGCTCGGTGGTCGCCGCGGACAGCGGGACGCGCACGATGTCCACGCCCTGCAGCGCGACCATCTTGCCCCAGTCCCCGTCGTGCACCGCGTCGATCGCGTGCAGGCCGAAGCGGGTGGCCAGCCAGCGGTCGCGCGGGGTCGGGGTGCCGCCGCGCTGCACGTGGCCGAGAACCGTGGTGCGCGCCTCCTTGCCGGTGCGCTTCTCGATCTCCTTGGCCAGGGACTCGCCGATGCCGCCGAGCCGCACGTGCCCGAACGCGTCGAGCTCCTGGGAGACCAGCGCCTCGTTGCCGTCCTGCGGGGTCGCGCCCTCGGAGACCACGACGATCGGGGCGTACTCGCTCTTGAACCGGGACTCGATCCAGGCGCACACCTGGTCCAGGTCGAACTTCTCCTCGGGGATGAGGATCACGTTCGCGCCGCCGGCCATGCCGGAGTGCATCGCGATCCAGCCCGCGTGCCGGCCCATGACCTCGACGATCAGCACTCGGTGGTGCGACTCGGCGGTGGTGTGCAGCCGGTCGATCGCCTCGGTGGCGATGGTCACCGCGGTGTCGAAGCCGAAGGTGTAGTCGGTGGCGTTCAGGTCGTTGTCGATGGTCTTCGGGACGCCGACGACGTGCACGCCCTCCTCGGTGAGCTTGGTCGCCACGCCGAGGGTGTCCTCGCCGCCGATGGCCACCAGCGCGTCCACGCCGAGCTCGGCCAGATTGGCCTTGATCCGGTCGACGCCGCCCTCGACCTTGATCGGGTTGGTGCGGGACGAGCCGAGGATGGTGCCGCCGCGCGGCAGGATCCCGCGCACCGCCTTCACGTTCAGCTCGCGGGTCAGCCCCTCCAGCGGGCCGCGCCAGCCGTCGCGGAAGCCGACGAACTCGTAGCCGTACTTCTGCGTGCCCTTACGGACGACGGCCCGGATGACGGCGTTCAGACCCGGGCAGTCGCCTCCACCGGTCAGGACTCCGACGCGCATTTCGATCCCTTCAGCAACGTTTGTGGAGGTGGGAGCCGCCGCACCGGCTCGTCTTTCTCGAGGGTAAGTGGCCCCGCTTTGCGGCCGCTTAACGTGCCGCGCGTCCGCGTCATGCACCGCAGGCGTGGTGGGGGTACCGGGCGCCGTTGCCCCGTCGCGCCCGGCCGCTTCGGGCAGGGCTGTGCGACGTTCGACCTCGGAACCAAACCTACCGGTTACTCGTCAGTCGGTTTACCCCGGTTCGTATCGCGGACGGGTGACAGGTCTGTGAACGCGGTGGCGCATGCGTGAACAACGGGGATTTGGTCGCCGCGACGGGAATTTCCCCGGACCGCCCACCCGTTCTTGAGTCTCGTATGAACGATCAACGCAGGGCACCCTCCGGCCACGGGAGACACGGATGAGCGAGCAGTCGACGTTGGGGTCCGCCGAGATGCCGCTCGCGGCCGCGACCGTGCGCACCAGCGTGCGCATACCGTTGCAGTTCGGCGACGGGTTCCGCACCGAGGCGCAGGTGTTCACCTTCGCCGGGCTGGTCGACGGACAGGAGCACGTGGCTCTCGGTCTTGGCCGATATACCGAGGCGCAGGTGCCGCTGGTGCGGCTGCACTCCGAGTGCCTGACCGGCGACGTGTTCGGCTCGGCCCGCTGCGACTGCGGTCCGCAGCTGCGCGATGCCGCCGAGCAGATCTCGAAGGCCGGCGGTTATCTGATCTACCTACGGCAGGAAGGTCGGGGCATCGGCTTGTATAACAAGCTCGACGCCTACGCGCTCCAGGATCAGGGCTTGAACACCTACGAGGCGAACGAGGCGCTCGGCCTTCCGTCTGACGGCCGCGACTACACCGCGGCCGCGCAGATCCTGCACGCGCTCGGCGCACCGCGGATCCGGTTGCTTTCGAACAACCCGGACAAGGCCAAGCAGCTGGCGCGGCGCGGCATCACGGTGCGGGACAAGGTGCCGACCGGGGTCTTCGTCACCGCCTCGAACCTGCGCTACCTCCAGACGAAGGTCACCGTCACCGGGCACCGGATCGCGCTGAACCCGGCGGCGTGACACGACGTTGATTCAATGCGATGTTGACTCAATGCGACGTTGATTCCCCGAAGCCGGCACCGGGCTCAGCCGTCATTTCTTGACTGTGGAGGCGTAGACATCGACGTACTCGTTCCCGGTCATCCGCGCGATCGTGACCATGATCTCGTCGGTCACGGCGCGCAGTACCGCGCGCTCCGCGTCGGTGCCCGCGAGGGCGTTCCAGGCCGCGCCGTCAGCGCCCGTGTAGCGGGAGAAGTCGAGCGGCGTGCCGAAGACGACGCGCACGCGGCCGCGCGGATCACGGCTGGGAACGGGGACTCTGCGCCCGGTCGGCTGGACCCGGTCGGTGCCGAAGATCGCGCACGGCACAACCGGACAGCGCGCCGCCAGCGCGATGCGCGCGACGCCGGTGCGGCCCTTGTACAGCCGGCCGTCCGGGGAGCGAGTGCCCTCCGGGTACATGCCAACGACCTCGCCCTCACCGAGCAGCCGCAGCGCGGTACTCAGCGCCGGGTCGGCCGCGGCCGCGCCAGAGCGGTCGATCGGGATCGAGCCGACGCCGCGGAAGAAGCCCGCGGACAGACGGCCTCTGACGCCGCGTCCGGTGAAGTACTCCGCTTTGGCCAGGAACTTCACCGGCCTCGGCGCGGCCAGCGGCATGAACAGGGAATCGGAGAAAGACTGGTGGTTAGCCACCAGCAGCACCGGCCCTTCGGCCGGGAAGTGCTCGACGCCGCGGGCGTGCGGGCGGAACCCGAGCCGCAGCGCCGGGCCGAGCAGCGTCGACTTCAGCAGGCCGTACAACACGGAACTGCCGCACCTCCTGGCGTCGGGTCTCCTTGCGGGAGACGGAGTGTACCTGCGTCGCAGCCGCTGTGGCACAGTACGCCGCGCGCGAGCGGAGAGTCGCCAGTTTGGCTGTACGCAACCGAGGGCGGCGTGGGACGATGCCCCGGTGGAGGCGCACACGTGAGGCGAGGCAATCTCGAGGCGGGAGCTCCGCGATGACCACAGGCGACATGGACCGCCCGAGCGAGGGCGATCGGCCGGGAGCGGTGGACGACGCGGTTTGGACGGAATTGGTCGCGGCGTTTCACGCCAGCACCTCGGACCAGCCCGGCCGGTGGCCCGATGCGGAGAATCTGCCTGGCCTGGAAACGCAGCCGCACGCTGGAGACGGCGCTTTTGGTGACGGCACCCAGAGTAGTCCGGGTACGCAGAACCCTCATTCGGGCGTCGATGGGTCTGGGCCGGGAACTGGTGCGGTAACAGGCCACGGCGTCGGTACGGCGCCTGCGACGCCCTCGCGCGTGGTACGTCCGGCGGCGCGGCCAGGGCAGGAACAGCCTCCGTCAGCTCCTCCCGCAGTGACATGGACGGCGCCCGGTCCGCGAGACTGGGACACGCCCTCAGAGCCCGTGGAGGAGGGCTATGTGCCCCCTCCCCCGCCGCCGCTGCCCGAGGTGGGCATGGCGACGAAGGCTGCCTGGCTCGCCGGTCTAGGCGGCCCCGCGTACCTCGCGCTGGCGACGCTGCTGCAATGGCAGACGCCACAGTGGGCCGCGTTGTTGTGCGTGCTCGCGGGCGTGGTGGGTTTCGGGTACCTGGTCAGTCGTTTGAAGGATCGCCCGGAGGATGGGGACGACGGCCCGGACGATCCGACGTACGGCGCGGTGCTCTGAACTAAGCCCGACTCTGATCTGACACCGTGTCAGTCTGACGTCGGGTCAGCTGTGTTGCCCGCGCTCGCTTAGCGGTGCCGGGCGAGGTCGGCCGCACCGATCAGACCGGCGTCCGGGCCGAGGGTGGCGGTCACCACTTCCGCGAACGGGCGGTCACCGGTACCGGCCAGCGCCGAGTGGTAGTGCTCCCGGGTCGGCGCGGTCAAGATCTCGCCCGCGTCGGACACCCCGCCGGCCACCACGAAGACCTCGGGGTCGAGGATCGAGGCCAGGTCGGCCATCGACTGGCCGAGCCAGCGGCCGATCTCGGCGAAGCCCTCAAGCGCGATCGGGTCGCCCTTGCGCGCGGCCTCAGTGATATGCACGCCCTCGATGGCGTCAGCCGTACCGTCACCGACGCTGAGCAGGACCTGCGCCCGCTCCGGGTCGTTCTTCGCGCGCTCCTTGACGAAGCGGGTCAGGGCGCTGCCGGAGGCGTACTGCTCAAGGCAGCCCTTCTGGCCGCAGCCACACGGCCGTCCGTCCGGCACCACGCGGTAGTGGCCGAACTCGGCGCCGATGCCGAAGTGGCCGCGAAACAGTTCGCCGTTGAGCACGATGCCGCCGCCGACGCCGGTACCGATCGTGTACAGGACGACGTTGGGGCGCGCCGCTCCGGCGCCGAAGCGGGCCTCGCCCCAGGCGGCCGCGTTCGCGTCGTTCTCCACCACCACGGGCAGGTCGATCAGCGCCTCTATGCGCGCCTTGAGCGGCTCATCGTGCCAGGACATGTTCGGGGCGACCAGCACAGTGGCCCGGTCGGCGCTGATGAACCCGGCCGCGCCGAGCCCGACCGCCTCGACCGGGTAGTCCTTGCGCACGGTCTGGGCGGCCTGCGCGATCGCCGCGGCGGTCTGCGCCGAGTCCCGCGGCGTCGCGATCTTGACCCGGTCCAGGATCGTCCCGGTCTCGTCGACCACGCCGGCCAGGATCTTGGTGCCGCCGATGTCGACGCCGATCGTCAGTCCCATGGTCCCCTCACTCAGCCCTTTCACCCTGCCGGCTCGCCGGCCATCCCGGCTTAGCTGTCCTGCGGGCCGTCGCGGCCGTCATCCGGGCGCTCCTCACCGCCGTTCGTCCACCGCTGCTCGGCGCCGCGGACCAGCGCGCGCAGCGCTGCCGCGAGCTCCGTGCCCGCTGTGGTGAGATGCCCGGCCGCCTCCGGGTAATTACGCACGAGAGGGTCGACGAACTGCTCACGGACCGAGTCCCAGAGCCGCCGCGCTTCCTCACCGAGCGTCCCCGGATCATCCCGTACCGGCTCAGTCCGCGTCCAGTCGGCCTGGGCGGAGGTCGGCGCGGGACGGCGCTCGGCCGGGGTCACTTCGACCACTGGGATCTCTTCGCCGTCGTCCTCGGGACGATTGGCGGCGTCACTCTGCTCGGTCACGGCTGGCCTCCTGCGGGGGACGGGTCTTGCGGCGGCTGCGCCGGTGGCGGCGAGGCCGCGGCCGGCTCGGCCGACTGGGGCCACAGCTCGGGGTCGGGGACGAAACGGATGTTCAGGGCTTGGTCACGCAGCACCGCGCCGGCCACGCGGCAGCGGCGAAGCACCGGCTCGAGTGGCAGAGTCCTGCGGTAGGCGCCCGCGGTCAGGATCAGGTCGTCGCCGCGGCGCACCAGGCCAAGGCCGCGCCGATCGGCCGCGGGCAGCGGCACGACCAGCGTGTATCCACCCTCGCTCGCGGCGAGCGCGGGCGCGGGCGGGGCGGCGGCCGGGCCGAGTCCGTCGCCCGCGCCGTAGGCGGCAGCCGCGACTACGGCCAACTCCTCCAGGCCGAGCGGTTCGCAGGGCCGATAGGGGATCTCGTGGACCGGCACTCCGGCGAAGGTCTCGGTGAGCGTCTCGGTGGCGATCCGCTGCGCCGCTGCCCAGCCGCGTGACCAGCTGTCCCTTGGCGCTTCGAGGATCTGACGGTTGATCACGAGGCCGTCGAGGCGCAGGCCGTAGAGGGCCAGCGCGGTGCGGGCGGCGCGCAGCCGGGCGATCGGGACGGTGTCGGGGGTCGCGATGAGGCGCACGGAGGAGAGCGGGTCGGCGAGTATCGCGTGCGCGGCCGCGGCCCTGGTCGCGGCGTCCTGGGCCATATCGACCAGGCCCGTCTGCGGCAGCGGCAGCCCGGCGAGGGTCGCTAGCACCGGGCGTAGCGCGCGGGCGGCCTGGCCCTCGACCGGCTTGGCGCGGCGCAGCCAGGTCTGTGCGCTGGAGGGCAGGGCGAGCAGCCGCAGCGCCGGGCCGAGCGGCGGCCCGTCGACCACGACCAGGTCCCAGGCGCCGCCGCTGACCGCCGTGGTGATCTCGTGCAGGGCGAGCGGTTCGGCCACGCCGGGCGGGGCGGCGAGCTCAGCCGCGTCGGGTACGGAGACTCCGAAAGTTTCAAGGGCGGTGCGGAAGCGGGCGGCCGCCTTGCCGTACCACTCCTCGAACGCGGGTTGAGCCGCGAAGCGCTGGGCGTAGAGCAGATCGTCGATCTGGGTGGGGACGGTACCGACTTGGTGGTCGAGGATCGCCGGAAGGTCGTCCGCGTCGTTGTCCGGACCGAGCGCGCCGAGCGAGAGGATCAAGGTGCGCAGACCACGTTGCGCGCCGTGCGCGGCGGTGGCGGCGGCGACCGTCGTCACGCCGCTGCCGCCCTTGCCGGTGCAGAACACCAGCCGGGTCGCTCGGGCGAGCGGTTCGGTCGCGGTCACGAGGCCCGGCTCAGCGGCCGGACCGGGCTGGGCTGATCCAGGCTGTGTCGATCCAGGCTGCGTCAATCCAGGCTGGGCCGAAACACTCGGGGTCGACCCGGGGTGGGCGGGTGTGGTGTCCATGGGCGTCTGGGATCCGCGTCTGTAGTTCCGTCGCGCCCGGCTAGCGCGCCGTGGCTTCGACGCGCTTCTTCAGCCCGGCCAGCGCGCGGTCGATGATGACCTTCTCGATCTTCGTCTTCATCATGCCGAAAAGCGGGATCTTCGCGTCCACGGCGAGGGTGTACTCGACGTTGGTGATCGCGCCGCCGTCCGCGGGCGTGAGCACGTACGAGCCCTCCAGCGAGCGCAGCATGTCCCCCTCGACCAGGGTCCAGTGCACGGCCCGGTCGCCGTCGAAGGTGTAGTCGAGCACTTGCCGGTCGCGTAGCGCCCCGGCGTCAATAGAGAGGCGCACCCGCGCGGCGCGGCCCGAGTCGGGGTCTTGCTCGAGCACCTCGGCCTGCTTGACCTCGCCGGTCCACTCCGGGTAGGCGGGCAGGTCCGCGATGACCGCCATGATGTCGGCCGCCGGCGCGCCGATCTGGATGGAGGCTCTGGTCCGGTCCGCCATCGCCCTGCCTTTCTACCCCGGCCGGCCATGCCCCCGGCTCCGCTCGGTTCAGGGTACCGCGCCAAAGAGGCGCTAAGGAGGGAATGCCGATCCGCCTGTGGATAAGCCGAAACACTAGCTACTCACCGGTAATGAGATGTACCTTCGGTGCTGAAGCCGTGGCAGCAGCCACGGGGGCAGCACAACGCGCCGAGGGTCAGGTTCCCGGGGACGTTGTTTCGCCGCCCCCGATGATCGGCAGACCATAGGTAGTCGTATTTCGAGGAGCGCGCGTGCGCGAGTTCACAGTTGAACCGTTGTACGAGGTACCCGCCGGTGCCAACCTCACCGACCTCGTGCACCGCAACGCCGAAGAGGCGCCCGGTCAGGCGGTGCTTGGCCGCAAGGTCGACGGCGCATGGCGGGATGTGACGGCGCAGGAGTTCCTGGACGAGGTCACCGCGGTGGCCCGGGGTCTGGTGGCGCTCGGCGTCAGCGCGGGCGACCGGGTCGCGATCATGTCCCGCACCCGCTACGAGTGGTCGCTGCTTGACTTCGCGATCTTCGAGGCGGGCGGCGTGCCGGTGCCGATCTATGAGACCTCCTCGGCTGAGCAGGTCGCATGGATCCTGTCCGACTCGGCCGCGGTGGCCGCCTTCGCGGAGACCGCGGAGAACACGGCCGTCATCGAGTCGGTACGCGATCAGGCGGCGGGCCTTAAGCACGTCTGGCAGATCGAGTCCTCGACTGACGCACCCTCCGGTGCCTTGGCGCTGCTCGCGGCCGCGGGTACCGAAGTGCCCGGGTCGGTGCTTGCCGAACGCCGCGCGACGCTGGACCCAGAGTCAGTGGCGACGATCATCTACACCTCAGGCACGACCGGCCGGCCTAAGGGTTGCGTCCTGACGCACGGCAACATGCTGTTCGAGGCGTGCAACGCGGTGAACTTCCTGGAGAAGGTCTTCCGGGGTGAGGGTGAGGACGCCGAGGCCTCGACGCTGCTGTTCCTCCCCATGGCGCACGTGTTCGCCCGGATCATCCACATCGGCGCGATCCACGCGCGGGCCAAGCTCGGGCACTGCTCCGATGTGAAGAACGTGGTCGAGGAGCTCGGCTCATTCAAGCCGACCTTCATCCTCTCGGTGCCGCGCGTGTTCGAGAAGGTCTACAACTCGGCCAGCCTCAAGGCGCACTCCGAGGGCAAGGGCAAGATCTTCGACGCCGCGGCGCAGACCGCGATCGCCTGGTCGGAGGCGCACGAGGCCGGAAAGGTCCCGGTCGGCCTCAACCTCAAGCACGCGCTGTTCGACCGGCTGGTCTACGGCAAGCTGCGGGCGGCGCTCGGCGGCCGCACCAAGGCCGCGATCTCCGGCGGCGCCCCGCTCGGCGCCCGCCTCACCCACTTCTTCCGCGGCGTGGGCCTGTTCGTGCTTGAGGGCTACGGCCTTACCGAGACCGCGCCTGCGGTGGCGGTTAACCCATACCCGAACGCGAAGGCCGGAACGGTCGGCCCGCCGCTGCCCGGCACCACGATCCGCATCGCCGAGGACGGCGAGATTGAGATCAAGGGCCGGCAGGTCTTCCGCGGCTACTGGAACAACGAGGCTGCCACGAAGGAGGTCTTCACCGAGGACGGCTTCTTCAAGACCGGCGACCTCGGCAAGCTGGACGACGAGGGCTACCTGTCCATCACCGGGCGCAAGAAGGAAATCCTGGTCACCGCGGGCGGCAAGAACGTCGCCCCGGCGGTGCTCGAGGACCGGCTCAACGCGCACCCGCTGATCAGCCAGACCATGGTGGTCGGCGACAAGCAGCCGTTCATCGCGGCTCTGGTGACCCTCGACTCCGAGGCGCTGCCCGGCTGGCTCGAACTGCACGGACGGGACAAGACCACGCCGCTCGCGCAGCTGGCCGGGGACCCGGCGGTGCTGCACGAGATCGAGGAGGCGGTCGCCGCGGCGAACCAGGCGGTCTCGAAGGCAGAGAGCATCCGCAAGTTCGCGGTGCTGCCGGTCGAGTGGACGATCGAGGGCGGTCAGATTACCCCGTCGATGAAGATCAAGCGCAACGTCGTCGCCCAGGAGTACGCGGGCGAGATCGAGAAGCTTTACGCCAAGTAAGCGCTAGCTCCACAGCCGATGGCTGCGCACCGGCCTCTGCCTGAGTTAAGGCAGAGGCCGGTGCGTTTAGCGCGGATTGAGCAGGGCGTCGAACCGCTCGCGGATCGTTGACCACTGCCAGCGCCGCTCGACCCAGGCCCGGCCCGCGGTACCGAGTTTCGCAGACAGCGCCGGGTCGCCGAGCAGTTGCGCAACCCGGCGCGCGGTCTGATCCACCTCGCGGCCGGGGACGACGTAGCCAGTCTCGCCTTCGATCACCGCGTCGGGCGCGCCGCCGGAGTCGCCGGCCACGACCGGCAGGCCAGTGGCCGAGGCTTCCAGGTAGACGATGCCCAGGCCTTCGACGTCGAGCCCTGCGCGGCGTGTGCGGCACGGCATCGCGAACACGTCGCCGAGCGCGAAGTAGAGCGGCAGATCCGCCCACGGCAGTCTGCCGGTGAACACGACGTCGCGCTCGACGCCTTCCTCGCGCGCGATGCGTTCGAGGTCCTTGCGGTACGGGCCGCCGCTGCCGATCAGCAGCACGGCGTCAGGTACTGCCTTCTTGACCGCTGGCCAGGCGCGGATGAGCGTGTCCTGCCCCTTACGCGGCACCAGCCGGGAAACGCACACGGCAACCGGACGGTCCGTCAGTCCGTAACGCTTTCGCAGCTCCGTGACCTCGGGTGCGGTACGTAGCTCAGGCCTGAAACGCTCCGTGTCTACGCCTGGCGACAGCTGCGCCATCCGCTGTGCCGCCTCCGGACTGAATACCGCACCGATGCGGGTGCGCTGGTACTCGCTCAGGTACGTGACGACATCCACGCCGTCCCCGATTCGGCGCAACAGCGAACGCGCACCCGGGAGCTGGGCCCAGCCCGTCTCGTGGCCGTGCGTGGTCGCGACGAGGCGAGTGACGCCCGAACGGCGCAACGCCGGAGCCATCAATCCGAGCGGTGCCGCCGCGCCGAACCAGACGGTCTCGCAGCCTTCCGCGCGCGCGATCTCGCACGCGCGTCGGGTGCGGCGCGGCTCGGGCAGGAGCACAGATGTGTCCTCACGCACCGTCAGATACGGCCGCTCCGCGTCGTAAGCGCGGCATTCGGCGGCCTTTCCCCGCCATGTGGACGCGTACACCACTACGTCCGATGGGGTGAACCCGTCGACCATGGCCTGAACGAACTCCTGGATACCGCCGGGTCGCGGGGGATAGTCGTTCGTGACGACGAGGGTGCGCGGCATGCCGCAACGATCTCAGATCGGAAGCACCGAGGCACATGACGGGCCGCCAAACCGCGACGAGGCCAGCACCGACGACACCGGCGACGACGGGGACCGGATCAGTGTCCTGCCGGCAGTCACTCGCGTATTCCCGCGCTGCCGGGCCATCCCGCCTGATCAGGCGAATCATCTCTGAGCCGCAGCGATTCGATGCACAGCCAGCCGGGTGGCCGAGCTGGCCAGAGTGGGCCATTGACCATTGGTCCTCGTGCACGGACGGCTGATCCCGCTGTGCTCACGGCATTCACGCTGGCAGCGAAGCCGCTGGGCGTATCACCTCAGTTCAGCGGGCCGATGCGTACCGGAGCTACTGCTCGGGCCTGACCACCTTGTCGATCGGCATGGAGCTGAGCGGGGTGAATTGCACCACCGAGCCGGGCCGCGGCGCGTGGATCACCATGCCCTCGCCAGCATAGAGGCCAACGTG
>Ga0134126_10008824_pt1 | contig 12692 bp, 8 predicted proteins | sample KB31752_FD_96881 | JGI IMG/M metagenome (GOLD analysis project Ga0134126, IMG submission 96881) | Terrestrial soil microbial communities with excess Nitrogen fertilizer from Kellogg Biological Station, Michigan, USA - KB3-175-2 | ecosystem: Environmental > Terrestrial > Soil > Unclassified ...
AAAAACCGATGCGATCAGATACGCAAGTGCGACCGAATTTGCGGACATTGACTAGCTTCCTTTTTTATCTTTTTTTCTGAACATTTCCAGCATCCGCTGGGTAACAAGAAACCCACCGAATACATTGATAGCGGCCAGCGTTACCGCTACTGCGCCCAGCCATACGCCCCAGTCGGTTTCCACCGGGCCTGCTGCCAGCATGGCGCCCACCAGGATGATGCCGGAGATCGCATTGGTCACGGACATAAGCGGCGTGTGCAAGGCGGGCGTTACGTTCCACACTACGTGATAGCCCACAAATACCGCCAGCACGAATACCGTAAGATTAATGATGGTTGGATCAACTTCGCCAGTCATGATTACTCCCTTCTAATCCGTTAAATATGAATTTGAGCTTCAGCACTACAGCGATGAAAAAACGCACCGTTCGCTTCCACTCGCCGCTTATGGCCTTCAGGTTTTCCTGATAACTTCCCCATCCGCGCAGACAAGCGTTCCGGCGATGATTTCGTCTTCACGATTCATCTTGAATTCCCCGCTATTCGCGTCAAGCATCAGATTGAGAAAATTCATCAGATTACGTGCGTAAAGCGCGCTGGAATCCGCCGCCACCAACCCGGGCAGATTAGCGATGCCAATAAGATGCACGCCATGTTTCACCACGATCTTGTCCAATTCCGACAATGGGCAGTTGCCGCCCGCCTCTATCGCCATATCCACGATCACTGATCCGGGTTTCATGGCGCGGACGGTTTCCTCTCCGATCAGAACAGGAGCCGGACGTCCAGGGATCAGCGCCGTGGTGATAATGATGTCGGCCGCTGCCGCACGCTGATGCACCAGTTCGCCCTGACGCAGCTTGTAATCATCCGACATTTCTCGGGCATAACCACCGGCGGTCTCCGCCTGCGCCTTTTCTTCCTCGCTCAGCGGTACCTCGACGAATTTGGCGCCGAGACTTTCCACCTGCTCTTTTGCCACCGGCCTGACGTCGAATGCTTCAATCACTGCACCCAGCCGTTTCGCCGTAGCGATAGCCTGAAGGCCCGCCACTCCCGCGCCAAGCACCAATACCCGTGCCGCCTTTACCGTCCCCGCCGCGGTCATCAGCATGGGGAAGAATTTCTGGTAGACATTGGCCGCCATCAACACTGCTTTATAGCCGGCAATGTTCGCCTGGGACGACAGCACGTCCATGCTCTGGGCGCGGGAAATTCGTGGCAGCTTTTCCATCGCGAATGCGGTCAGGCCATGACGGGCGAGCGCTTCAATGCCATCCGCCTGATGCGGCGAAAGCAGACCCAGCAGCACGGTATCCTTGCCCATCATTGCCAATTCACCGGGCTCCGGCCCACGCACCTTGAGTACGATTCGAGATTGACTATAAAGCTCCACCGTATTGGCAGCGATTTTTGCACCGGCAGCTTCGTAGGCCTCGTCAGGTATGCTCGCACCGGCTCCCGCGCCGGACTGCACCAGAACAGCATGAAACCCTTTGGCTGTGAACTTCTTCACCGTCTCCGGCGTGGCCGCTACACGGCTCTCACCCCCGCGAATCTCTGCGGGTATGCCTATCTGCATTGATGGTCTCCCTTTGTGGGTAATTTAAAAATTAAAATTGCGAGTACCCGGCCTCACCAATCACCGATCTACCCGGTTTGGTCTTCATATCTTGAAAATACCCTGACTCCAGAATATTTCCAATTTTTGGAGCCAACTGGCGGAAGTTTCCGAATCCAGCCTGTTCAGGGCAAAGCGTCAATTATAAATGAACCTGAACAGGATGAATTATCCGGATTGACGAAAGTAGCTCGTTTACGCCTCAGCCCGGTCAGATTCCCTCAGGCAATGGCTAATCCACCGGGTGGTAAGCTTTTCCTGGACGCTGTTCTGTCGCAAACGCGACGCCAACCCACCGAAATCAACCTGATCAAGAGGTTGGTCCTGATTGAAGCATGAAAACACATAAGTAATCTCACCCGTCTCCGGGTTTTTGTGGGGCTGCAGGCACTGCGCGCAAATTTCCTTCATCATGCACTGCATGGGCGAATTGATGGAGCCGATTGCAAAGTGATCTGTCTTCAGATAAGGCTGGAGCCTGCTATGACGGGCAGCACCCACCGCCGCCATCATGCGGTCGGATCCGATGGCAATGATACGGTCGGCATCCACCAGTGGAATTTTCTGCGGACCCAGCGCGCCGCTGCCGTAAGCAGCCATCGCTTCCACGATATTGCCGACGTAGCTAAGATCATCCGGTCGAGAGGGTTCAAAGCCGGGAGATTCATCGCAACACCATACCACGACGTCCGCTGCCGCTTCGATTTCTGCGACCTTATAGCGGTCAATCAGCTTCTTGTAGCCGGCAAAATATAAAATTTTTGACCCTGCGGCGCGTGCCGCCGCACCAATAGAAAACAATACGGCGTTGCCCAATCCTCCGCCTACCAGTACCACTGTTTCATCCGGCAGAATCTCCGTGGGGGTACCGGTCGGACCCATCAAAACCACGGGATCACCCGGATTGAGTTTAGCGCATAGATCCGCCGAGCCGCCCATCTCCAGGGCGATCAGCGATACCAATCCGCGCGGAACGTCAACCGAAGCACCCGTTAGCGCGATGCCCTCCATCGCCAGTTTTGTGTCGCCCGCAGTGGTAGCGAGAGTGGCAAAATTCTGGAAACGGTAGAATTGACCAGGATGAAAACGCTCCACCGCCATCGGCGCATGCACTACCACCTCGATAATATTAGGCGTCAGCCTCTCCACCTTATATACCGTGGCGCGTAGTTGCCCGTTTATTTCGGCAAAAAACTGCCCGATGGGTTTCGCGGATGCCGGCGTGACACGTCCAAGCATCCGGCTTACCACCGGATATCCCTGTTTTGCACTGGACATGGCTTTGACCACATTGCCCGAGTAAGATGGATGCAGGTCACCGAAGAAGCTGATGAAACGTCCATCTTCGCAACGGCTCAGCAGCACCATCGAAGTATCCGGCTTGGGGTTGGCACGAGGTGGGCTGACCGGCTCGCCGTTTTCATCGCAGGCCGCAAAATAACGTCCGTTCAGTTTGAAGTTTTTTTCGTCTTCCCTGGCAAGTACCGTGTTCGGCTGCGTTCCTGCCGCAACCAGGACCGCGCGAGCCGGTAATTCAGCCTGCCCGGTTTTGTGCCATGAACCTGTTTCATCCAGGATTTGTACCGAGAACTTCACAGCCCTTGCGTGTTCCCACTTGTCGGTCTCCACTCGTACCGGCGTAAGCCCCTCGGCGAACCAGATTCCTTCCTCCAAGGCTTTCTCGACTTCCTCGTGATTGAGCGTGTAGGAGGGGCTATCGATGAGCCGTTTCCGGTAGGCGATAGTGGCGCCTCCCCACGATTGAAGCAGTTCCAGTATATGCGGGGCACGCCCTTCTCTTTCCGCTTCCTTGCGCTCTGTGCGGATGGCACGGGCGTGACTGAGAAATTCCTCCGCGATTTCCCGCTCTTCCTCATCCCATGCTCCCCGGATGGCGGCTTCCCCTTGCACAGATGTAAGAATTTCATAACGGCGAAGAAATTTATCCACTTGCACCGGATAATAAGCAAGCGCCTCGGTTGCCGTATCTATCGCAGTCAACCCCCCTCCGATCACTACCACAGGCAAGCGCAGTTGCATATTGGCAACAGAATTAGTCTGAGCCGCACCGGATAACTGGAGTGCCATCAGAAAATCGGACGCGGCACGAACGCCTCGCGCCAGACCATTGGGCATATCGAGCACGGTGGGACGTCCGGCACCCGCGGCCACTGCCACATGATCGAACCCCATGGCCAGGGCGTCATCGGCAGTGAGCGTACCACCGAAGCGGACGCCGCCAAAAAGAGCAAACTCTTCTCGCCGTTCCAGCAGCAGCCGGAGCAACTTGAGAAAATTTTTATTCCAGCGCACGGTGATACCGTATTCGGCGACGCCGCCAAATCCCCCCGGCATGCGTTCATCCAGGTTCTCATCGAGCTCGCCTGCATCCTGGATAGCCCTGAACGGAACATGCTCCCCTTTCTGGTTCACTCCGGAAAGATCCGGAGGCAATGGCTCGATCTTGAGACCGTCAATGCCTACCACCGCATGGCCGTCGTTCATCAGGTGATGCGCCAGCGTGTATCCCGCGGGCCCCATGCCCACGACCAGCACCTTGCGGCCGGTCGGTGGCTTCGGAACCGGTCGGTGCAGATCAAGCGGATTCCACCGGGTAAGAAGACTATAGATTTCAAAGCCCCAGGGTAACTCGAGTACATCCTTGAGCGTGCGCGTTTCAGCCTGGGGGATATCGACCGGCTCCTGCTTCTGGTAAATGCAGGATTTCATGCAGTCGTTGCAAATCCGGTGACCCGTACCTGCACACATGGGATTGTCCAGCACAATCATCGCCAGGGCGCCAACGGATACCCCCTGAGTCTTGAGCTTGTGAAACTCGGAAATGCGCTCTTCCAACGGACATCCCGCGAGAAGCGCACCCAACTGGCTCTTTTTGAAAGATGCGGCCTCTCCAGGCGCTTTGGGTTTTTCCTTGAGTCCTTTTGAACACGAATCCTTTCCTTGCTCATGGCACCAGATGCAATAATTCGCCTCATCCAGGGCGCCTACCAGATCAGTGCCCGGATCGGTGAGCGCGAACCCCTCCCGGCGGCGTATATGATGAAGCCGGTGAACGGTATAACCCGCGATATTGTCGGTATCCGTTGACAGGAGATGCAAATAATCAAGCTTGGCGGGTGCCTTGAACAATACCCCGTCCTGGTTGCGCTCTCGCCCTGCTGGCGTTTTCAGCGCCCAGGCTGCATAGAGTAAAGCTGCCTTAAGCCGCTCTTCATTTGCACTCTCGTCCAGCAGCCATTTTGTGACTGCGGTTGCAAAAGCCAGTTCGGAAAAAGGCGCTTCGAAATCGGCGGCCAGTTTTTCTTCCAATGCAATTCCATCCGCTGCGGTTGCTTCTGCCTCACTCACCTTGCTTATCGCCCGACGCTGCACAAACTGTCTTTTGCATGAATAAAGTGGAGCAAGCCGATGATGTCGAGCGGCCAGGGCGCTGGCTTCTTCTTCGATACCGAATAGCCTGGCAATGAAATCTTCCATCCATGGGGCAATTTCGATCAGCAGCGCTGACTCGTCTTTACGATCAAGACTATCAGGATAAGCACGAGCATGATCCAGGCGAACACGTAACCCGGCTTCCCCTTCATGCAGAAAATCGAGAAATGCCTGATCCAGTTTTACCAGCCCTTCGCGGCGATACAGATCAGCAAAAGCCATGCCAAATCCGAGCACGGGAGAAGTGAGGGCAGTTGCCGGTATGGAATGAAGCGCCGATTGAAAACTTGTCATGATAAGGTCATCGATAGTAAATGTATCAAAAAAGAACCGTAAATATTATCGCTATTTTTTTAGAACGTAATTGCGATCAAAGTGATATATCCCTGTTCAGGTTATGCTTTCTCTCGCCAAAAAAACATAAAAGCGGCAAAGCCGCCTCTCCGCATTGTCGGCCCTTGCCGCCTCGCTCCACCATCCCGACATACTTGCACCAAATCACTCAAGAAAACAGCAATGATCAGGTTAATCGCTGGTCGGACAAATCATGCCTGCGGCAACGGTATTGTTATTGGCTTCATCAATGACAATAAAGCTGCCCGTGGCATGGTTATGCTGATAGGAGTCACACGCCACCGGCTGGTGCATTTTCAGGGCGACCCGCCCTATGTCATTCATTTTCAGAGTATTCGCCGCCTCATGATTGAGCGTATTGACATCCACGCGATAATCTATCCGTGCCACGAGCGCCTTTACGGTACGCGTGGTGTGCTTTATGAGATATTTTCGCCGAGGATCGAGACTTTGCTCTGACAACCAGCATAGCATCGCCTCGAATTCCTTCGTAACGCGTGGTGGTTCCCCCCCGGTTTTTACCAGCATATCGCCGCGAGAAATATCCAGGTGGTCCTCAATGGTCAACGTTACCGACTGCGGCGCAACCGCATGATCGACCGAACCATCGTAGGTTACGATTTCCTTGATGCGTGAAGTCAAGCCGGAGGGCAGCAATTTCACCGCATCGCCGACCCCGATGAAGCCGGACTCGATGCGCCCCATATAGCCTCGAAAGTCATGCAATTCCTCGGTTTGCGGGCGGCACACCAATTGTATCGGAAACCGGAAATCTTCCAGATTGATGTCGTGATCGATGGGAACATTCTCCAACAGTTCCAGCAGCGTCACGCCCTCGTACCAGCCAAGCTTGTCTCCACGCTCCACCACCATATCCCCATTCAGGGCAGACATGGGAATATAGGCGATATTTCCCAGCCTGAGGCCCTCGGCAAAAGCCGCAAAGTCCTTGCAGATCCGCTCGAAAATTTCGCGGGAATAACCTACCAGATCCATCTTGTTGACCGCTACTACCAAGTGAGGAATACCCACCAGACTAGCCAGATAGGCATGCCGACGCGATTGGGTAAGCACTCCTTTACGTGCATCAATCAGGATAATAGCCAGATTGGCAGTGGAAGCCCCGGTAACCATATTCCGCGTGTACTGCTCGTGCCCAGGCGTATCGGCGATGATAAATTTGCGCTTGGGCGTTGCAAAGTAACGATAGGCCACATCGATAGTGATGCCTTGCTCACGCTCCGCCTGTAGACCGTCGGTAAGCAATGACAGATCCACACCCGCCATCCCGCGCCTGCGCGTAGTGTGGGCGATGGCACTCAGTTGATCCTCAAAAATGGATTTCGAGTCGTGCAGCAGGCGTCCGATGAGTGTGCTCTTCCCATCGTCTACACTACCGGCGGTAATGAAGCGCAACAACTCGGCATGATCAAACGAAATAACTTCAACAGCTGACATTTACAGCCCTTCTGAAAATGTTTTTATCGCGGAGTTTCCTTAATTTTTTTCGGTAACCAAATAATTACTACGGTTCTCGGTAACGCGCCTTTTCTGGGGCGCAAATCGGAAAGATTTGGAATTCCCATACAATCAGGATATGGAAGAGAAATTCTGGAGCAACGTTATATCCTATCCAGGTCTTTGATTAAAAAAGATGCACTTCAGAAATATCCTTCCTTTTTGCGCAACTCCATGGATGCGTCCGAAGTCTGATCGTCCATGCGCGTAGCCCCACGTTCGGTTATCCGTGTGACGGCGGTTTCGGCAATGATCTCCTCGACACTGATTGCGGTGGATTCCACCGGACAGGTACAGCTCATATCTCCCACCGTGCGAAAGCGCACCATGAGATTTTCTGCCTGTTCCCCCTCCTGGAGCTGTACCAGACGGGATACGGGTAAAAGACCGTTGCCCCGCCTGATCACCTCACGTGTATGGGCGAAATAAATATGGGGCACCTCCAGCGCCTCGCGGGCAATATATTCCCAGACATCAAGTTCGGTCCAGTTGCTGATGGGAAACACACGGATATTTTCGCCTGGATGGACCCTTGTATTGTAGATATCCCATAGCTCGGGACGCTGGTTCTTCGGATCCCACTGACCGAATTCGTCGCGGAAGGAAAATATGCGTTCCTTGGCCCGCGCTTTCTCTTCATCGCGGCGCGCGCCACCAATACAGGCATCGAAACGGAATTCGGCAATGGCATCCAGCAGGGTCACCGACTGGAAAGCATTACGGCTCTGATATTCGGAGCGCAGCACTACTCTCCCCTGCCGGATTGAATCCTCCATGCTGCGCACGATCAAACGTTCGCCTAATTGCCTAGCACGACGGTCACGAAACTCGATCACTTCGGGGAAATTATGACCGGTATCGACATGCAGCAGCGGAAACGGAAAACGCCCTGGACGAAAGGCTTTTTCCGCCAATCGCAGCAGCACGATCGAGTCTTTTCCGCCCGAGAACAGCAGGGCAGGATTGGCACATTCGGCTGCTACCTCTCGCAGAATATGGATAGCTTCACTTTCCAGCGCATCCAGGTGTCCCAGCTGCCGCGTAACACGCGATTTAAGGACTGCCGACTCACTTTTCATTACCGAATCCGGAACAGGAGTAATAAATTCTTGCACATCGCTCAATAGGGTATCCATCGCTCAATCCTGATAGTTCTCACGAAACACGGTACTTTATCGGAGCCTGACCATGCTCTTTCTTTTCCACACCCTGAGTTTGATCCGAAACAGCCGGAGCCGCCGCCAAACGGGAAGCCACTGCGGTCTTATGTCGTTTATCCGGATGCAAACCGCACTCCTTGATCTCGGGGTTTTCCCACCACCAGCGTCCGGCACGAACATCCTCGCCGGGAGTAATGGCGCGCGTACAGGGTGCGCAGCCAATACTTGTATAACCCTTGTCGTGCAGGGCGCTATAAGGGACATCGAATTGTTTGAGATAAGCCCACACATCGGGTAGGCTCCAATCGAGTAGCGGACTGATTTTTTGCAAACCGTTGCCAGCATCAAATTCCGATTCGCTCAGATCCTTTCTGGTCGGGGCCTGACCGCGGCGCAGGCCGGTGATCCACGCACGCTTACCGCGCAAAGCGCGTTTCAGCGGCTCCACCTTGCGAATATGGCAACACGTCTTGCGTAAATCGACGCTGTCATAGAATCCATTGGGACCATACTGCGCAACGTACGCCTCCACTGCGGCAGACTCGGGAAAATATACCGGAATATAAATACCATAGCGCTCCGCCACTTCCCTCATCAGATTATAGGTTTCCTCCGGCAGGCGGCCGGTATCCAGCGTAAACATTTCGATACCGGGATAATATCGAGCAATAATATCCGTCAGCACCATATCCTCGGCACCAAAACTATTGGCAAAGACTGCCGGGACATAATCTGACTGCACCCTATCCAGCAGTGTCCGCACTTTCGCAATTTTATAATCCAGATTCATATCGCCGATACTAGATACTAATTAGGCTGCAAAATTTGTTACAAGATGACCGATGTCTGGGGTCGTTGAAGTATTGATTTGGCTGAAGCCGTCAGCGGCAACGCGCCAGCCAGATCAAGCTGGCGGTCGAAACCAAGACAAAAGTCAGCAGTCTCCATTGTCCACGCATCCAGTTCAGCAAACCATTCGGTCAGCCGGCTATCATTCAGTTCCTCGGCCGGGCGTGCGAAATCCTCCGCGAACTTGGCCAACTGCCTGGACAGGCGCGGCTTGGTAGGCAGTACCCGGCGCAACTCTTCCGCCTGTTCCGCCAGATCCTCGTGCTTTTGGCCACTGAGCAATTCAGTCACACCTTGACCGATTAATCGGGCGATCTCTTCGGCACACTTGACCGAGTCTTCGAATTTTCGTTGAAACTTGAGAGCATCCCGATAATTTCGCTCATGGGCCGCTTCAAAAAAACTTGAACCGATCTTCACCTGGCTTACACCCGCGCATTCGCCCCCTCCTAGCTGCAGCACCTTGAAATCGCCATCCTTGCCATGATCGCGCAGGACCGACGCGAGTTCTTCCGCTTTTACGTCTCCGAGATCCGCCAGCAGATCGGTAAAATAGACCTTGCCCACGCGCCGCGTCCAGGAAAAAAACGTTTCATCCGTCTCATGGCTGGACGCATAAGCCGATTTGACGCGTTCCACCGCCATCTCGATACGTGCCGAAGGGATCGATGGACCTTTGATCGCCAGCGCTCCGCGCGCCATGCCATTACCACCGAAATACATCTGGTAATGTGGTACGAGTTTGCCGTGCATGCGCTTGCCTTCACCGTAAATGCCGATGTCGCCGGTCTCCGGCTGGGCACAGCCGTTATGACATCCCGAAACGCGGATTTTCAGATCATGCTTGCCACCGCTTAGTTTAGGGCCGACAATCGTACTTGAAGTAATTCCTAAACGGCAGGTTGACGTACCGGGACAAGCCACCACATCATCGCCCGCCTCAGGTTCGCGCAGACCCAGCGTAGCCAGGGCAGCACGCAAGGGTTCAAGTTTGGCCTCCGGCACATTGGGCAGAAACAGGTTCTGATCCTGGGTTACACGAATTTCATGCAACGCGTACGTCTCCGCAATCTGAGCGATGCCGCGCAATTGCCCCACGTTCAGGTTGCCCATCGGCACGCTGACTGGAAACACATAATGGCCGGACTGTTTTTGCGCGAACACATGACGCGGCGCACCAATACCGGGTACTTCGCTGTCAGCGCCACCGCTCCATTCTCCCGCTGGATAGTCCTGTGTCGCCAGTGCCGCCTTGGTACGGGCCAGTTCTTCACGATACTTCTCGATAAACCCTTCGGGGCCGAATTTATCCACCAGAAATTTAATCCGCGCCTTGGCGCGCTTAACGCGATCGGAATAGCGGTTATGCAATGAAATGACCGCCTCCATCACCAGCAGTAAATCTTTTTCCTCAATGAATTCTTCAACGACAATTGCCTCGTGCGGCTTATGTCCGAGGCCGCCGCCGGCCACGACTTTAAAACCAAAGCGTGCGCCATCGCGCACTGCGACGATTCCCAGATCGTGCATCATGCCCTGAGCACAATCGGATTCGCAGGCCGAAAAGCTGATCTTGAATTTACGCGGCATTTGCTGGGTCAGCGGGTTTCGCAGAAAATGCTGCACCGCACCATCGAGGTGCTTCGTGACATCGACATGCTGACGAGGACACACGCCGGATAGCGGGCAGGCCGTAACGTTGCGTATCGTATTCCCACAGGCTTCACGGGTAGTCAATCCGGCCGTGGCCAAATGGCGAAGCACCGCCGGCGTATGCTCGAGTGGAACGTAATGCATCTGAATGTCCTGTCGTGTGGTGATATGCACGACATCATGGCGCGCATATTTCTCCAGCATATCGGCGATGACATTGAGCTGAGCCGCATTCAGGCGGCCCCCAGGAAGCTTGATGCGAACCATGTTGACACCTTCCTGCCGCTGGCCATAGATGCCCATTTGCAAGCGGGTAGCAGTAAAACGATCGACATCCATGCGCAACCCCTGATAATCCTGTAGCGCATGATCGAACGAATTTATTTCCTCATCGTCAGCGAGGTAATTCAATTGACTCATCTAAAAACCCTCCACATTTATGGCTATATCAGCCTGGTGCCGACAAGACGCCCTCTCGACCGCCGATATCGTTCGCACTATTTCAGTCCCGAAAACGGGATCCGTCGACATTGTACGCGGGCACTCGGTCCGGATCGAGTGCCAAACAAGCCCAATTTATCGTTTCGCTCAAAACAAACCTCGACTCTGTTAACTTCCATCCATCTGTTGCCAAGTAGTCGTGCCAGGGTAACCGTATATGGTGCCGCGAAAATGTCATAATAGCAACGGACATATATATCACAAAAGAATATTATGTTAGATTATTATAACCAAATATTACTTAGAGCGAAAAATCATGAAATTGCAGCAGTTGCGTTACTTATGTGAAGTCGCCCATCAGGGTCTGAATTTGTCCAAGGCCGCCGAAGCCCTCCATACCTCGCAACCCGGAATCAGCAAGCAGATTCGCCTCCTGGAAAACGAGCTTGAAATAGATATTTTTGTGCGCAACGGCAAACGGGTGGTTAAGGTCACCCCGCCAGGACGGGCTATCCTCGAAATTGCCGAAAGAATGCTGAAAGACGCAAAAAACCTGAAACAGGTCGGACAGGAATTTGCCAACGAAGCCACTGGTTCCCTCACAATCGCCACGACCCATACTCAGGCACGCTATGCATTACCCACCGCAATCAAGCATTTTACCGTACGCTATCCCAAGGTGAAGTTAATTTTGCGTCAGGGTAATCCAACCCAGATAGCGGAGCTAGTCACCTCGGGAGAAGCTGACATCGCCATCGCCACCGAGGCTATCGAGCTGTTTCATGAACTCGTGATGCTGCCCTGCTACCAATGGAACCGTTGCATCATCGTCCCACCAAAACATCCGCTGCTTAAACTTGAAAAATTAACGCTCGAGGCTATCGCTCAGTATCCGATCATTACGTATGATTTTGCTTTCACCGGCCGCTCCAAAATTAACCAGGCATTCGACGCGGAAGGACTGATTCCCAACGTAGTGCTTACGGCAATAGATGCGGATGTGATCAAGACCTATGTCGAATTGGGATTGGGCATTGGTATTCTGGCACAGATGGCATTTGAGCCCAAGCGTGACAAACATCTGAGGTCCATTGACGCAAGCCATCTGTTCGATCCAAGCACGACCCGCATCGGCATAAGCCGGGATAGCTACTTGCGTAGTTATGTATTCGACTTTATTGAGATCTTTGCTCCTCACCTTAAACATGCGATAGTCAAGGCCGCGATGGACAAGCATTCATGATGAGCGAACCCCTATAACGTCGGATGGACAGCAATCACCCCTCTGCTTTTCTGTTTGTGCGGCATGCCATAACTCCAGAAACCGGAACCGCCTAACAAGCCGTCCGTCATCGAACTTTTGCAGAGGATTTTCCAGGAAGTATAATGGCAACACAATTTTGTCACTCCCTCGCTCATGAATGCGATCAAGCTTCTTCCCGGTTTGCTTATCAGCCAGATTTCCGCCGGTGAGGTTATTGGGCGCCCCTCCTCGGCACTCAAGGAAATGCTGGAAAATAGTGTGGACGCAAAAGCAACTGAAATAACGGTACAACTCCACCAGGGCGGGGCCCGGTTAATCCGGGTGGCTGACGACGGGATCGGGATCTCGAAGGATGATCTGCCCCTTGCGCTTGCCCGTCA
>Ga0134126_10008825_pt1 | contig 12692 bp, 14 predicted proteins | sample KB31752_FD_96881 | JGI IMG/M metagenome (GOLD analysis project Ga0134126, IMG submission 96881) | Terrestrial soil microbial communities with excess Nitrogen fertilizer from Kellogg Biological Station, Michigan, USA - KB3-175-2 | ecosystem: Environmental > Terrestrial > Soil > Unclassified ...
AAAAGTAAAGCCGCATCGGCATTCAAAAGACGGCGAACGTGCGCTTCGTAGGGGGTGGTCATGGTGGGCTCCTATCGACCGAGAACGACGTGGGTAGCATGGTCGGTCGCCTGATGTTCGGTGACGCGGTAACCCAGCGCCGGCAGGTCGATCCCGGTGAATATCGCTTCGCCTTGCCCGAGCACGACCGGTGACAACGCGAAATGCAGCTCGTCGATCACGCCGGCGCGAAGATACTGGCGCACCGTTTCGACGCCACCGCCGATCTTCACGTCGCGATCCCCGGCTGCGCGCTTCGCCCGTTCCAGCGCGGCTTGGATGCCATCGGTCACAAAGATGAAAGTGGTGCCGCCTCCCATCTCGATCGGATCGCGTGGATGGTGCGTCAGCACGAAGGTCGGTGCGTGATAAGGCGGATTGTCGCCCCACCAGCCTTTCCAGGCTTCGTCCGGCCAGGGACCGCGGATCGGCCCGAACATGTTTCGACCGAGAATGAAGGCGCCGAATCCATCCATCGAACGATGTGCGTAGACCTCATCAATGCCATCCGAGCCGCCGCTCTTGCCGGTCATTGTGCGGAACATGCGCGTACCGAACATCCACTGGTGCAGTTCCAGCCCGCGCTTGCCGAGCGGGTTTTGAAGACTTTGCTCAGGCCCCGCACCGAAACCGTCGAGCGAAACCGAAAACCCTGCAACGCGCACTCGCGTCATGACGCCTCCAATGATTGCGATCCACCACCTTTGTGATTTACCGAATCACCACTTCCCCCTCGATCTCCACCGGAATCCCGAACGGCAGTTCGGCCATACCAACCGCGCTGCGCGCATGCGCACCGGCGTCGTCTCCCCACAGTTGCAGGATCAGATCCGAGCAGCCGTTGATCACCGCGGGCTGGCGGATGAAACCCGGCGCGGAATTGACCATGCCGAACACGCGCACCCATTGCTTGATGCGATCGAGACTCCCGAGTTCGCGCTGCAGGCTGCCGAGCATGGATAGCGCGGTAAGCCGCGCCGCGACATAACCCTGCTCGACGTTGAGTTCGCGGCCAAGCTTGCCGAACGGCGGTGCCATCGAACCATCTTCCGCCTGCGGGCCGTGGCCGGAGATCAGCACGCGCTTGCCGATCACGTGCGCGAAGCGGAACGGCAACACGATACCGGGCGGCGGTTTCACTTCCGGCGGCAGCACCAGGCCGAGCGCCGCAAGGCGCGCTTCGATCTTCGCCATGCAAATCTCCTACAACAAAGCTGCGAGACGTAGGGCGGGTCTTGACCCGCCTTCGAACATTCTCGAACGATCGACGGGTTGAAACCCGCCCTACGCAATATGCCTCAGAGCAACGCTGCGAGCATCAGCACGATGCCCACCAGGCTGACGATCCAGATCGCGGTGCGCAGGTACGGGATGCCGATGAGGTAAACCGGCAGATACGCGACACGCGCCCAGAAATAGATCTGCGCCGCCAGGATGGTCTGCGCGCCATTCTTGTGCGCGAGCACCACCGCCAGTGTGGCAGCGGCGAAGAAAGCGAACGTTTCCAGGAAATTCCTGCTGGCGCGATCCGCACGCGCGGTGAATTTGTTCGGCGTCACCGCGCTGTCACGGTTTCCCGCATGCCACGGCAGGCCGCTTTGCAGGACGCTGAAGCCGAATGCGACCAGCAGATAAACAAGGCCGAGCACCACCGACCATCCAAGCCACCACAGTTCGACCGTCATCGCGCAGCTCTCCTGATTGCCCGCGCGCAGCATGCGCGCGCGGAGCCCGGGAGAAAAGATGCCGGGAAGCCGCGAGGCGCTTACATCGTCGCGACGATCCGCCCCACTTGCGCCAGTACGGCCTTGCGCGCGGCGACATCGGTGGTGCGCGTCATGTAATACGCCGTGACCAGCAGCGGTTTGCGCCCCGGCGGCCAGATGATGGCGATGTCGTTGTTCGCGCCGGTTTTCTCGTCATCCCATTGCCCGGTCTTGTCGCCGATGCGCCATCCGGCGGGCAATCCTGCGCGCAACGACTGCAGGCCGGTCTGACAATCCAGCATCCATTTCGTCAGTCGCTCGCGCGATGACTGCGACAGCGCTTCTTCCAGCAGCAGCTTCTGCATGTCGCCGAGCATCGCATTGGGCGTGGTGGTGTCGTAGGGATTGAGCTCCGGCTCCATGCGGTCCAGCAGCGTGAAGCGGTCGCCCAACGTGCGCGCGTAGCGCGTGAGGCCGGCCGGGCCGCCGATGCTTTCCAGCAGAAGATTCGCCGCGGTGTTGTCGCTCAGGGTGACCGCCGCCTCGCACAGTTGCGCGACAGTCATGCCGGGCGGCCCAACGTGCTGCTTTGTCACCGGCGCGTAGGCGAGCAACGCGTCCTTGCCGAATACGATGCGACGATCCAGCTTCTCGGTGCCGTCTTCCACTTTTTTCAGCACCGCGGCGGTGAGCAGCAATTTGAAGGTGCTGCACATCAGGAAACGTTCGTCGCCCCGCCAGGCTATGCGCACGCCGCTGCCGGTGTCCAGAATGGCGACGCCGAGGCGACCGCCGTGGCGATGTTCCAATGCAGCGAGCCGCGCGGCGGCGCCACGCGCCTGCATGGCAAGCACACGCGGCGACGCGGCCAGCGCAATCGCGCCGAAGGCGGCGCCTTTCAACAACTCACGGCGGTTCATCGGGACTCTCCCTGTGGCGGTGATTCGCGGTGAAGCGTGATGGATGACGGAGGCGGCGTGCGGCAATGATTGTGGCGAAGCGGTGGCGAATGCGTAATGGCCGGATGGCATGGCGGGTCCAAGCTGTTGCAGGAGCTCCGGCAGGCGAGAACAACGATCTTGCTGGAGGGACGGCCTTTCGCGCGACAAGACGGCGCCACGCTCCGGTCGCCTGCAAGCAGGCGCCTACCAAGGGCAAAGTCGCCGGGTACCGGATTGCACCGGGATGACGAATGTGAGGGCTTGCGCGGGATGACAAACCTTGGAGTTCTCCCGTCAGTCCCCATCTTCTCCCGATCGCGCAAGCAACGGAGGCCGCCCATGCCCGATTACCGCAAGAACCCGGACGCCATCGCCCGCCTCACGCCCGAGCAGTACCGCGTCACCCAGGAAGCCGCGACCGAACGCCCGTTCCACAACGAGTTCAACGCGCACAAGGCGCCGGGTTTGTACGTGGACATCGTTTCCGGTGAACCGCTGTTCACCTCGATGGACAAGTTCGAGAGTGGCTGCGGCTGGCCGAGTTTCAGCAAGCCGGTCCAGTCGGCCAACGTCGTTGAAAAGCGCGATGCCAGCCACGGCATGCTCCGTACCGAAGTACGTTCGGCGCACGGCGACAGCCATCTCGGCCATGTCTTCGACGATGGCCCGCGCGATCGCGGCGGGCTGCGCTACTGCATCAACTCCGCATCGCTGCGCTTCGTGCCGCTCGCGGATCTGGAAAAGGAAGGCTACGGCGAGTACCGTAATTTGTTTGAGAACGCCTGATACGCGAAGCACGACCGAAGCAAAGGCACTGGATTCCGGATCGCGCCCGCTGCGCGGGCTTATCCGGAATGACGCTGGACATTTTGGAGGAACCGCAACAATGACAACCGAACGCGCCCTGCTCGCCGGCGGCTGCTTCTGGGGCATGCAGGACCTCATCCGCAAACAGCCGGGCGTGATTTCCACGCGCGTGGGTTACTCCGGCGGCGACGTGCCGAACGCCACCTATCGCAACCACGGCACGCACGCGGAATCCATCGAGATCGTTTTCGATCCGGCGAAAACCAGTTATCGCCGGCTGCTGGAATTTTTCTTCCAGATCCACGACCCGACCACCCGCGATCGCCAGGGCAATGATCTCGGAGCAAGTTACCGCTCGGCCATTTTCTACACGAACGACGAGCAGAAACGCGTCGCGCAAGACACCATTGCCGATGTGGAGGCGTCCGGCCTGTGGCCCGGCAAGGTGGTGACGGAAGTGACGCCGGCAGGCGATTTCTGGGAAGCCGAACCGGAACATCAGGATTATCTCGAACGCATTCCGGAAGGCTACACCTGCCACTTCGTGCGGCCTGATTGGGTGTTGCCGAAGCGGGAAAAGGTCGGCTGAGCTTTGCTAGGCCCTGACGCGCGGGGCCCGCGTGCAGGTCGAACTTGCAGCATTTGCGATTTGACTTGAATGGCATCGCGCTGCATGTGAGGGTGAGGCATGGATGCCGAGCGGAAGACGCACAATGGACTTCCATGCGGCGCCGGTCGCTTGCAAGCAAGCTCCTACGACATCCGGCCAATCTGCTGCGCAGTTGCAACATTCAAGGAGATGAGCATGACCACCACACCCGCCTACGCCGCACCCGCCGCCGACAAACCGCTGCAACCGCACAGCATCGAGCGGCGCGCGCCCGGCGCGCACGACGTGCAGATCGAAATCCTCTATTGCGGCGTGTGCCATTCCGACCTGCACACCGCGCGCAACGAGTGGCACAACACGCAATATCCGAGCGTGCCCGGCCACGAGATCGTCGGCCGCGTCACCGCTGTCGGCCATGACGTGAAGCACTTCAAGCCCGGCGACACCGTGGGCGTGGGTTGCATGGTGGACAGTTGCGGGCATTGCCGGCCATGTCGCGAAGGCGAAGAAAACTATTGCGAGAACGGCTTTACCGCCACCTACAACGGTCCGATGTTCGGCGGCGAAAACACCTATGGCGGCTACTCGACGCAGATCGTCGTGGATGAAAAATTCGTGCTGCATATCCGCCACACCGGGGATCTCGCCGCGGTCGCGCCGCTGCTGTGCGCGGGCATCACGACCTATTCGCCGCTCAAGCACTGGAACGCCGGCCCCGGCAAGAAGGTCGGCATTGTCGGCCTTGGCGGCTTGGGTCACATGGGCGTCAAGCTGGCGCACGCGATGGGCGCGCACGTGGTGCTGTTCACCACCTCGCCAAACAAGATGGAAGACGGCAAGCGGCTCGGCGCCGATGAAGTGGTGATCTCGAAGGATCCGCAGCAGATGGGCAAGCATGCGGGCAGCTTCGACTTCATCCTCAATACCGTCGCCGCACCGCACGACCTGGATGCCTATCTCGCGCTGCTCAATCGCGATGGCACCATGTGCCTGGTCGGCGCTCCGGCCTCGCCGCATCCTTCGCCTGCGGTGTTCAATTTGATCTTCAAGCGCCGCGCGCTCGCCGGCTCACTGATCGGCGGCATCCGCGAAACGCAGGAAATGCTGGATTTCTGCGCCGAGCACGGCATCGTTTCCGACATCGAGATGATCGCAATGCGCGACATCAACGACGCCTACGAGCGCATGCTGAGGAGCGACGTGAAATACCGCTTCGTGATCGACATGCAGTCGCTGAAGCAGGAAGCACACGCCCGGTAAGACGTCGTTGCCGGGGGTGACCTGCGTGACTTGCGCACGACTGCGTGAATGGCGACCATCGGCCGCTGCGGCGTCCGCCGCGCGGAAGGGAGCGCATATGTCGGCGATCAAGGTTCCACCCCGGCTGCGCGCCCGTTGCGCGACGGCGCTGCTGTTCTGCATCGCCGCCACCCCACTCGCCGCGCCTGCGCAGGCAAAGGATCAGGGCACCGGCAACACCTATACCCTGCTCGCTACGCCGAAAACGGTTGCGTGGGGTCATTACGACGCAACCACGCCGCCGGTGTTGCGCATCCACTCCGGCGATACGGTGGTGTTCCACACCGTGCTCACCAACAGCCCGACCGGGCTGGAGAAGGCTGGCGTCAAACCGGCCGATGTCGAGCAGGATCTGCGCGACATCTACGCCGGCGTTGCGGCCAAGGATCGCGGCCCAGGCGGCCACATTCTGACGGGCCCGGTCTACATCGAAGATGCGCAGCCCGGAGACACGCTGGAGGTGCGCGTCAAAAAAATCGATCTCGCCATTCCTTATGCCTACAACGCGTTCCGTTACGGCGCGGGCTTCCAGACCGATGATTTCCCGTATTCACGCATCAAGATCATTCCGCTGGACCGCGCCACGCGCACTGCGCACTTCGCGCCGGGCATCGACATCCCGCTGCATCCGTTCTTCGGCAGCATGGGCGTGGCGCCGCCGCCCGCCTTCGGTCGCTATGACAGCGCGCCGCCGACGATCATTGGCGGCAACATGGATAACAAGGAACTGGTGGAGGGTTCGACCGTCTACTACCCGGTATTCGTGCCGGGCGCGCTGTTCCAGATCGGCGATGGTCACGCGGGACAAGGCAACGGCGAAGTGGATATCACCGCGATGGAAACTTCGCTGGTAGGCACGGTGCAATTCATCCTGCACAAGGGCATGAAGACCGGACCGTATCCGTATGCGGAAACGCCGACGCATTACATCAGCATGGGTTTCGACGACGATCTCACCGTCGCCGCGCACAAGGCGGTGGCCGGCATGATTGATTTTCTCGTCCAGCACAAACACATGAGCCGCGACGATGCCTACATGCTGATCAGCGTGGCCGGCGACATCGACATCACCGAGCTGGTGGATCACAACAAGGGCGTGCACGTGATGTTGCCAAAATCCATTTTCACGCACGACAAGCAGGATTGAGCGCGTTGTCGCGGCGCGACATCTCCACACTCGACAGACTCCACCACCTGCGGAATCCACATGCACTCCCTGCCGCCATTCCATCTCGCCTTTCCGGTTGCCTCGCTCGCTGACGCGCGCAAGTTCTACGGGGAGTTGCTCGGCTGCCCGGAAGGGCGCAGCAGCGATAGCTGGGTGGATTTCGATTTCCACGGCCACCAGATCGTCGCGCACGTCGCGCCGGAAGAACTGCGCACGGCGGCCCCACATGACGTGGACGGCGACGACGTGCCGGTGCGGCACTTCGGCGTGATCCTGGACATGGGCGAATGGCATGCGTTGGCCGAACGCTTGCGCGCAGCAAACACCCGCTTCGTGATCGAACCGCACGTGCGCTTCAAGGGCCAGCCCGGCGAACAGGCCACGATGTTCCTGCTCGATCCTTCCGGCAACGCGCTGGAGTTCAAGGCCTTCGCGGATCGCTCGAAGTTGTTCGCGAAGTGACTGCTGCGCACCGGGCCCGAGCGGGCGATCAATCCGCCTTGATGTTTTGCGGCGGCTTCGCCGCAAGCCGCGCTTCGGCCGCGGCCACCAGGGCTTGATAACGCGGGTCGTCGCGCAGGAACTCGAAATCCGGATCGGCCTTGGCGTACGGCAGGAAGGAAGCCGAGATCGTCGCGTACATGGAGCCAAGCATGTCCAGCGCGGCTTCCTTGTCTTTCAGATAGACGCTCAGCGCACAGGCGAAGTTGTAACGCATGTTCCAGTTGTCCGGGTCTATCAACATCGCGCGGTTCATGCGCGACTTGGCGCGCTCGCCTTCGCCCAGTGCGGCGAGCGCGTAGGCGCTGTAGGCCACCACGCTGGAATTGTTCTGGTCGCGGGCCAGCGTGGCTTCCGCGCGTTCGAGTGCCAGTTGCGCGGCGCGGCGCATGCCGGCGACATTGCCCAGCACGCTGTAACAACTGATCAACATCATCGCCGAGTTGAGATCGGCATCCATCAGTTTCACCGCTCTTTCGTAGAAGCAAATAGCATCTTCATACCGCTTGAGCTGATAGCTCAGGCGGCCCGCCGAACGGTTCACCTCGTAGGATTCCGGATTCTGCTCAAGCGCGGTGGCGACCTCCGTGCCAGCGGCATCGGCCTGGCCGTTCGCCAGCAGGATCAGCGCCTTGATGGCGTGTGCCTCGGCCAGATCGGGATCGAGCGCCATGGCCCGCTCTGCCGCTGCAATTCCTTCTTCGCATTTTCCGCCGCGAAGGGTGAGCAGCTTCTCGTAGCCCACCGCCATCAGCGCCCAAGCCTGCGCGTAGCGGGGATCGATTTCCGTCGCACGGCTGGAGAGGCGGACAATGGCTTCGGCGGAACGGGCATCCGATTCCTGGCCGGTGATGTAGGTCTGCCGCGCCATCAGGTACAGATTGTGCGCTTCGGCGTTGTCGGTGCCGCGCCGTTCGATAGCCTTCTTCTCCTCGGGCAACAGTCGCAGCCTCAACGCCTTGACGATCGCCTCGGAAATCTCGTCCTGCAACGCGAAGATGTCGCTGGAATCGCGGTCGTAACGCTCGGCCCAGACATGGTTGTTGGTTTCCCCATCCACCAATTGCGCGCTGATCCGCACCCGGCCGCCGGCCTTGCGCACGCTGCCCTCGAGCACGTGGCTGACTTTCAGCTCACGCGCGACTTTGGGAATGTCTACATTCCTGCCCTTGTACATGAAGGCGCTGTTGCGCGAGATGATCCCGAGCGCCGAGACCTTGCTCAGGTCGGTGATGATGTCCTCGGTGATGCCGTCGCTGAAATATTCCTGCTCCGGATCGCCGCTCATGTTGGTGAAAGGCAGCACGCAGATGGTAAAGCGCGCGGTATCCCTGGCCGCCGAAGCTGCCGCAGCGCTGCCCGTCTTGCCGGGGCGCGCTGCTTGCGTGCGCGCGATCATCGCGCCGAGCGCGCGCAGGCAGTCCTGACACGATGCGCTGCTCGGGTCTTCGCGCCAGTCGTCCAGATCGGTGGTGTGGATGGCGCGCACGTCCATCGGCAATCGCGCCTGTTCGAATCGCACCGGCACGAGAATCCCGCGCTCGGCGGCTTCGCGCGCCTCGCCGCGCACCCAGCGTGATGTCACCGAATCGGGCGTCCAGACCACCAGCACCGCGCAGGCTGCGTCGATCTCAGCTTCGATCTGGTCGTCGAACTCCTGGCCCGGCGTGATCTCCGGATCCCACCACACGGACCAGCCCCGGGCCTCGATCGCGGCCACCAGGGGCGCGACGCGGGCCTTGTCGCTGCGGGCGTAGGAAACGAAAACGTCAGCCATGCCAGCCACACCTCCGTGGGGCTCGAGCTCAGCAACCCCAGGCTTTCAAGCATAACTGGGAGTGGCGATGAATGCGCAGCGCCTTCAATCTTCCGCCTCCGCCAGCTCGCGCCCGCGCTCGCGGATGATGGCTTCTTCGCGCGCATCCATGATGGACTGCATCACGCTGTCCACGTCCACCTCGCCTTCGTCGAACTCGAAGTGGCCGGTCAGTTCGCTGTCGGGCCGCAGTGTGCCCTGCTCGAACAGCGCCCACATTTCCTCGGCGAAATGGGTGTCGAGCAGCTCCGGCGCGAAGCGCGACAGCGTGATCGTGATGTTGCCCACGTCCCGCCGCAGCATGGTGCGCGCGGCATTGTTGCCCGCGGCGCTGACCACCTGCGGCAGGTCGATGATGACCGGGCCATCGGCCGCCGCGAGCACGTTGTATTCGGACAGGTCGCCGTGGATCATCCCCTCGCACAACATGCATGCGATCTGGCGCACCAGCACGCGATGGTATTCGCGCGCCGTCTGCGCCGAGAGCTCCACTTTTCCGAGCTGCGGTGCCGGACCGCCGTCGGCATCGGTGACCAGTTCCATCACCAGCACGCCACCGAAATAGCCGTAGGGCTGCGGCACCCGCACGCCGGCGCCGACCAGTTGATACAGCGCATCCACCTCGGCATTTTTCCAGGCGGCCTCGGCTTCCCTGCGCCCGAACTTGCTGGCCTTGCCCATCGCGCGCGCCTGGCGGCTGCCGCGCACCTTGCGGCCTTCCTGGTACTGGGCGCGCTGCTGGAAACTGCGCTGGGTCATGTCCTTGTAGACCTTGGCGCAACGCACCTCGTTGCCCGAGCGCACGACGTAGACCGCCGCTTCCTTGCCGCTTTTCAGCGGGCGCAGGACCTCGTCGATCACACCGTCGTCAATCAGCGCCTGCAGGCCGGCCGGGGGCATCATGGGTTGGAAAGCTCGCGAATCACAAGAACAGCCGGCCATTATGACCGGTTCGTTCTTACCGCGCCCAGCGGATCATTCACCCTGCCAGCGAATTTCGGCGGCGTTGAAATCCAGCGCGCCCCACCAGTAGCTGCCCAGGCGCAGATAGCCTTCGCGGATGCGCTGCGTCGCCGGATCGAGCACCTTGATGTGCACGATGGATTGCTCCCTGCTGGTGGTCAGCAGCATGCCGATCGGCGGAAAGGTCAGATACCAGCGATGCACTTCGAGTAGCTTGTAGCCGTTGGACTGCGCCCACGCGGCGACCATCGCGTTGATGCGCCGGTAATGCCACCACGTGTAAACCGCGACGAATACCAGGACAGCGAACACGATGGCGAAGTGCATGGTGTCCTCTCTCGCTGGGCTTGTCAGCCCAGCCTACGCGGGTCAAAGAAAGCTCGCGGTCAAGCAGTTTCGTAGGGCGGGTCAGCGCCACAGGCGCGTAACCCCCCGTCAATTTCACGAAAGGCATCCGCGGGTTACGCCGCTACGCGGCTAACCCGCCCTACGCGGGCTGGGTTCGTCAGCCCAGCTTACGCGTGCTTTGCAGGCTTCTTAGCGAGCTTCAGCGTCCAATCGCGCGCAAGAGCAGGAATCCGTTGTACGACTTCGCGACCAAATACGATTTCTGACACCATGCCCATGTTCAACATATCGATCATGCGGCAAAGATAAGATTTTCCACAGATCCACCATGTAAAGTGGGAGTCAATAATTAGTACATGCTCCGCCCGGACCTTCTCATTTTGCTCAAGCTCTTCGAACTCCATTCCATCAAGAAGTGTCTCGTACACACCGTCCGCGACACGACTGCCGAACGTAGTAGTGTAGTAATACTCCTTAATTTCCCATACCGCGACGGGGTTCACTGGAGACGGGAAGGCGCCATCGAATCGGCGCGACAAGGTGCGCAATGGGGTTCGATTCCGTGTGAAGGTCGTCAGCTGCATTGGCCCGTAGTCGCACGCCTGTCCGGGACCAATGGCCTCATATACCAACATATTCACCATCCCGGTGAGATAGGCAGGCGCCTTCATAGCACCTTTTTGTTTGTTCTCAGGCACAAAACAAGCAGCTGGCGGATCAACTCGTGCCCTGATTTCCTCATATAAGGCCCGCGCAGCCTGTGCATCCATTAGGTTGGGACGCACTACATCGTTTAAGGTGTTGGCGCGATACTCGAAATAGTCGCGCAGCTGCTGGCCCAACTCGGAAGCTTGCCCTTTCCGCCACACGAGGTCCGGATTGAGCCTCAGTCTGGTGAGAGCGGCTGCCATTTCTTCTACTTCGTGAATTTTGACTGTTCCCGAACCTTTGGGTGAGCCGTTTGGAGCACGCTTTGTGTAGTTCAGTTCTTCCGACAAGGTGCGTACGAGCGCCCAGAACCCACCTGGCTGATGCATGAATTTAGGGTTGCCTCTCATGTCCGCCCCTTCTCAAAGTGTGAGACAAGCTCGACTAAACTAATGCTCAGCACGTTGCACAGGTCTGAGAGCTCAACTAGGTCTAAGCGCCGTTCTCCGCTCTCGTACTTGCTCACATATGATTGAGGCTTACCGAGCGCTGCAGCTACGTCGGTTTGCGTCAACTCGGCACGGGTTCGCAAGTCGCGGAGCAACCGCGCAAGCAGATCGTGACGATCAATGTTCGTAGTCATTCCTCGAACTGTAAATGGCACTTGAGCTCTATCCCAATTCGGGATATCATGTATCTATGAATGCTGCTACTGAACTCCTCTTTCCTCTGCCAGCCTGTGAGCCCCGGATTTCTGGGCAGTTGCTCAAATGGATAGGCAATAAACAGCGATTCGCACATGAAGTACTTTCGTACTTTCCTGCGCGGTTTGGCACCTACTTTGAGCCGTTCATCGGCAGTGGTGCAGTTCTCGGGACTCTTGCACCTGAAAAGGCTCAAGCAGGTGACGCGTTCCGCCCGCTCATTGAAATATGGTCAACGCTCAAAGAGAATCCTGAACTGGTCTCCCACTGGTATGCGGAGCGGCATGCCTTAATTGCTCGCATGGGCAAAGTAAGCGCGTACGCGCATGTATTGGCGTCCTACAACCGTTCTGCCAACGGTGCGGATTTATTATTCTTGTCACGCACGTGTTACGGGGGCGTCGTGCGGTTCCGCAAATCAGACGGCTGTATGTCAACGCCTTGTGGCCCTCATAATCCAATCCTTCCAGAAAAGTTCACACGACGTGCTTATGAGTGGCATCGCCGCATCGCCGGAACAACATTCACGCATTGTGACTATCGCGAGCTGCTGGAGCAGGCCCAGAGCGGGGATGTTGTTTATTGTGATCCACCCTATTTCGACTCTCAGTCCATTCTTTATGGAGCGCAGACATTTCGTCTAAACGACCTTTATGAGTCTATTGCACAGTGCAAGGAACGCGGTGTTTTCGTCGCCCTAAGCATTGATGGCATCAAGAAATCCGGCAAAAATATCGTAAGCATTGAGCCACCGGTGGGACTCTTTGAGGAAGAAATTCTCATTCAGTGCGGGCGTTCGATGCTTAAACGCTTCCAAATGGGAGGGCAGACACTGGAGTCTGAAGTTGTTGCCGATCGCCTTTTCTTGACACATTCGCGGTCGGCATCCTAGTAAGGGCGGTATACCGGCTGTTCAAAGACTGCAGGTCTCTAAACCTTTATCACACCATCGGCAGCTTCAATCCCTGCTCTTTCGCACATGCGATTGCCTCCGGATACCCCGCGTCCGCGTGGCGCATGACGCCGGTGCCGGAATCGTTCCACAGTACGCGGGCGATGCGCTTGTCGGCGGCTTCGGAGCCGTCGCAGACGATCACCATGCCGGCATGCTGCGAATAGCCGATCCCCACCCCGCCGCCATG
>Ga0134126_10008827_pt1 | contig 12691 bp, 10 predicted proteins | sample KB31752_FD_96881 | JGI IMG/M metagenome (GOLD analysis project Ga0134126, IMG submission 96881) | Terrestrial soil microbial communities with excess Nitrogen fertilizer from Kellogg Biological Station, Michigan, USA - KB3-175-2 | ecosystem: Environmental > Terrestrial > Soil > Unclassified ...
CTGGATGCCGACGCCGGTCAAGAACCCCACGAGCACGGTCCGAGACAGAAAGTTGGCCAGGAAGCCGAGCCGGGCCAGCCGGGCCGCCACCAGCATCGCGCCGGTCAGCAGCGCCGCCAGCCCGGCCAGCTGGACATACCGCTCCGAGCCCGCCGTCGCCAGACTCGTGAGCGCGGCGGCGAGGATGACCGCAGTCGCCGAATCCGCCGCGACCACCAGGTGCCGGGACGAACCGAGGAGCGCGTACACCCCCATCGGGAGAAGCATCGTGTACAACCCGGTGACCAGGGGCATCCCGGCGATCTTGGCGTAACCGAGAACCTCAGGGATGCCGACGGCGGCCAGCGTCAGGCCTGCCAGCACCTCGGCGGGCACCCGGGATCCCTCAATGGGAAGCACGCCCTCAAGCACGGGCCATGCCCGCGCCGATCGGCGCCAGCGGCGCTTTGGGGAATCCGGCACCATCTCACCTCTGCCAGGCCCCGGGCGACGTTCGGGATTTGCTCATTATCTCGCCACCTGATGTTCACTACCTTGCGGGCTGCTGCCTGGAGGTCATCGAGAATCAGGTCGGGATGGTCTCGGAACTTGTCGCTGGTACCAGGGGACGCGGCAGTTCCTTAGCCTAGCTTGGGCGGAACGTCCGCGTAAGGGTCGAGCGCGTAGGCGAACGTGCGCCCCGGGCAAACCCTAGCCCTTGATGGAGCCGGAGAGGATTCCGCGGACGAACTGCCGCTGGAACACGAAGCTGAGCACGATGATCGGCAGCGAGACGAGGATCGCAGCGGCCGACAGCAGGTTGATCTGCACGAGATAGCGGCCGGAGAAGGCACCGAGGCCGAGGGTGATCGGCTGGTGAGCCGGGTCGGAGACGAGGACCAGCGCCAGGAAGTAGTCGTTCCAGGTCCACAGGCAGCTCAGCAGCACTAGCGTGAGCACCGCCGGCCGGGCGACCGGCAGGTAGACGCGCCAGAGCTGGGTCCAGGAGCCGGCCCCGTCGATCCTGGCCGCCTCGCCAAGGGAACCGGGGACCGCCCGGAACGCGGTGCGCATCCAGAAGGCGCCGAAGCTGATGCCCATGCCGAGGTGGGCGAGGATGATGCCCTGGTACGTGCCGACGAGATGGTAGGACAGGAAGTCGTAGTACAGCGGGACGATGAAAGCCTCCATCGGCAACATGAGGCCGATGAGCACCAGCGGGAAGAGCAACTTCTCCCCGATTACCGACAGCACGCCGAAGGCGTAGCCGCTCAGGATGGCCACCACGGTCCCGAGGACCACGACGCTGCCGGTGATGATCAGGCTCGATTTCAGGTACTGGCCGAACCCCGCCTCCCGCCAGGCCGCGACAAAGTTCGACCACTGCAGGCTGCCCAGGTCAATCGCCCCGGTCGAGCTGGGGCTGAGCGCGTCGAACAGCACCCACACCAGCGGGAAGAGCACTCCGATCGCGACGATCGCGAGGAGTGTGTAGGTCATCACGCGCTCTCGCCGGGAAATCATTCCGCCCTGCCTTCCGCCACCTTGACGATTACCAGCACGACCAGCAGCGAGACGAGAGTCATGACGACGCCGATGGCGGCGGCCGACCCCACCTCGGGGTTGGCGAATGCGCGTTCGTACAGGACCACCGTCGGCGTTATCGTCGAGATGCCCGGACCGCCCTTGGTGGTCAGCCAGACGAGGTCGAAGAGCCGGATCGCTCCGATCATCGTCAGCGCGAGCACCACGGACATCGGGCCGCGCAGGTTCGGCAGGGTGACGGTGAAGAACTCGCGCACCGGACCCGCCCCGTCGACCCGGACGGCCTCGAACAGCTCCTGCGGGATCGACTGCATGCTCGAGACGAACATCACCATGCACAGGCCGAAGGCCGCCCAGGTGCCGGCCAGGCCGAGAGCGGGCAGAGCCCAGGTGAAGTCACCCAGCCAACCGCGGGCCAGCCCGCCGAGACCCAACACTCTCAGCATGTCGTTGACCGGCCCGCCGGGCTCGTAGATGCGTTGCCATACGACCGCGATGACGGCCGGCGTTATGACCTGGGGCATGAAGATCACGGCGCGGAAGATTCCCGCCCCGCGAACGCTCTTAGACGACGTAAGGACCGCGCTCAGCAGTCCCAACGTGATCGGCAGCAGCGAGAAGAAGATGATGAAGTACAGCGTGTGCTCGACCGCCGCGCGAAGAGCGGGGTCGCTCAGAAAGCCCGTGTAGTTGGACAGTCCGGCCCAGGTGGCGGTGGTCACGCCGTTCCAGTTGAAGAACGACAGCCAGACGCCCTGGCCGACCGGGACGATCACGACTATCGCGTAAAGGATGATGCCTGGCGCGAGATAGAGCAGGCCCAGCCAGGGGCGGCGGCCCGATCCGACCCCCGAGCGGCGCCTGCGTTTGCGCCCTCGGACGGCGGCGGGCGACTGCCCGGCATTGCGCCGTGCCGGATTGCGGATCAGCGTCGGGTTCATGGCCGGCCGCCTCCTGGCTGTGCTAGTCAACGGACGGGTTACTTGGTCGCCTGAGCGCGGAACTTCGCGTCGTCAGCCTGTACCGCGCCGATAGCGGCACTGACGCTGGTCTTGCCGCCGAGCATTTCCGACATCTGCACGGTGATGGTGTTGAACAGCGTCGGAGTGGCCCAGTCGAGGTACGGCACCGAGGAGTTGTGCGCGGTGACCAGGTTGGCGTTTGCCACCTCGTCGGCGAACTCCGGGTTGCTGGTGGGCAGCTTCACGCTGGGTGCGAGCATCGGGTCGGTATTGAGGTTCACCGCGATCTGCGCGGCGGCCGGGCTCGCGGCGAAGTTCAGGAACGCGGCCGCCGCGGCGACGTGCTTGGACTGGGACGACACGCACAGTTCCGTCGCCGCCGACAAGGTCGCGACGGGCGGCTTGCCGTCGTTGCGCGGCAGGACGAAGGAGCCGAAGCCCTTGGCCTGTGCCGCCGACGTGAACGGCAGCGAGCCGGAGTAGTCGAAGTGGAAGAGCGCCTTGCCCTGGACGAACTGCGTTTCCGCGTCGGTTTCCGGTAGGCCGGCGAACTGGCTGGTGAAGTAGCCCTTGGCCGCCCAGTCGTGCATCGCGGTGACCGCCTGGGGGAATCCGGATGTCTGGCTTTCCAGCGAGTTCTGCCCGAGGGAGTAGATCAGGTTCGTGATCACCGACTGGTCGCCGAGCGCGTCCATGACGCTGTACAGCGGCTGGGTGATGCCGCTCTGCGCCTGGTTGCCGAGCGCGATCGGGGTGATCCCGGCCTGCTTCGCCTTGGCGAGGTCGCTGACGAAGGCGTTGTAGGTGGTCGGCACGCTCAGCCCGAGGTGTTGCAGCTGCGAGCGGTTGTAGTAGACCTCGATCGTCGACGACAGCGCCACCGGCATCCCGAACAGGTTGCCGGTCCCCATCTGCTGACCGTTGGCCGAGAATTCCTGCTCGCGCAAGATGGACTCGGGGACGTTCTTGTCCCATCCGTACGCGGTCGCGTAGGAGTCCAGGCTGTCCACGAGGCCACCCTGGACAAGCGTGCCGAGTGACTGCCAGCCGTTGTTCGGCGGCACGATGTCCGGCGGGTTGGGCGACTTCAGCTTGAGCGGGAGCTCCTGCATCAGGTCGCTCCAGGTGATCGACTGCCGCTGCACGGTGATGTTCGGGTACTTCTTCTCGAACGCGGCCACCACGTCGTTCATCCAGGTGTTGTCCACGCCGCCGGTGAAGTAGTCGAGCACGTGCAGGGTGGTGGGGCCCAGCTTGGCCGGGTCGGTGCTCACCGCTCCGGACGGCGTGCTGTTGCTGGCGGCCGTGCTGCCGGCCACGCCGGGGGTGCAGGCCGATACGGTCAGGCAGCCAATGGCAGCGATGGCGGCTAGTGAGCCGCTCAGGAAGGTCGTGCGCCGTCGCATCCGCTTCTCCCTCGGGGGGTTAGGTCAGCTTTGTCGAGATTGCGGGCAGTCTAAGTCTCTGCATACCAGTTAGTCCAGTGTTTCCTTTCAGTATTAATTGGTCCCGACTGGTCAAGGACGGCGCCCCGCTGGTATCGTCCGGGCATGTCACAGCCTGACGCGGGCGGCGCGGTCGCGGTCTCGGAGGCCTACCGCAAGCTCAGCGATCTGCTTCGGCGCAGCTCGTTCCCGCCCGGCAGCCGGCTGCCAGGCGAGCGCGAGCTGGCGACCCGGGTCGGCGTCAGCCGGTCAACGCTGCGCAAGGCGCTTGACCTGCTAGAGGATAGGGGCCTTCTGGACCGCTCGCCACAGCGCGGCTGGTTCGTCCCGTCCCACGTCGTCGGGGAGCCGCCCAGCACCCTGCAGAGTTTTTCCGAGATGGCAAGGGAACGCGGGCTCGCGCCGGGTGCGAAAGTGCTGACCGCGCGGGAGCGCCCGGCCACCTTCGAAGAGTCCAGCCGGCTGCGGGTGGCGCCCGCGGCGAGTGTGTTCGAACTCTCCCGGCTGCGCACTCTCGACAGGGTTCCGGTCTGCGTCGACGTGAGCGTGGTGGTGCTGGCCAAGGTGCCCCTGCTGGCCGGCGCCGACATGACCGACCGCTCGCTCTACGAGACCATCGAGGAGCTGTCGGAGGTGCGGATCGAGCGCAGCTCCTACACGGTCCGGGCCGACGCCTGCGGCCAGCAGCTCGCTGACCTCCTACGGATCCCGGCGGGGGCGCCCATCCTGATCGGCGAGGAGCTCACCTATCTCACCGACGGCAGTCCCATCCTGGCCGGCGTCATGTCGTACCGCGCGGACGCCTACCGGTTCCAGGCGGATCTGTTCCGGCGAGCTTAACCAGGACGCCACGCCTTGATCATTGACCAGACCAGTCAGACCAGTTATGGTTCTATGGCTTACCTGGTACCGATTCAAGGCGGAGTGATGCATGCGGGTGGAACCAACGGTGTTCGACGGGCCCGAGGCGGTCGGGTGTGCCCTCGCGGCGCTGATCGCGGACCGGATCGCGGTGGCCGGAGCCGGGCGTTCCTTCCTGCTCGGCTGCCCCAGCGGCCGTAGCCCGTGGACCACGTACGTCGCCCTGGCGCGCGAGGTCGCCGCCCGGCGGCTCGATCTGACCGGTCTCGTGATCGTCATGATGGACGAGTACGTGGAGCGTGACCAGGCCACCGGGCAGATGCGCCGGATCGACCCGGCCGCCCCGCACAGCTGCCTGCGGTTCGGGCAGGCTGAAATCGTGGACCGGCTGAACGCGGCCGCCGGGCCCGGCCGGGGCATCAGCCCCGATCGCTACTGGGTCCCGGACCCCGCGGTCCCCGGCGACTACGACCGGCGGATCGGAGACCACGGCGGTGTCGACCTGTTTATCCTGGCCAGCGGGGCTGGCGACGGGCACGTGGCGTTCAACCCGCCGGGGACAGCGCCGGACGCGGCCACCCGGGTGGTCCGGCTGGCCGAACAGACCAGGCGGGACAACCTGCACACCTTCCCCAGCTTCGGCGACGACATCGACCGGGTCCCGCACTACGGGGTGACGGTCGGGGTGGGCACCATCCGCGAGCAATCGAAGCAGGTCGTGATGGTGGCCCACGGGGAGCTGAAGGCGCCCGCGGTCCGCCGGGTCGCCCTGGCCGACAGCTACCAGCCCGAGTGGCCGGCCACCATCCTGGCGGACTGCGCGAACCCTCTGCTGTTCGTAGACGCGGCGGCCGCCACCGAGCTGAACGGCCTCCGGCCGACTGAGACAATTCAAAACTAGAAGGAGACACGATGGCTCGCGTAAAGATCGCATACCTGGGCGGCGGCTCCTCCAGGGCCCCCGGCACCATGGCGTCCTTCATTCACCACGGAGCCGAGTTCGACGGCTCGGAGTTCGTGCTCATCGACCTCGACGCCGACCACCTGGAAATCACTCGCCGGATGGCGACCCGGATGGCGCAGGCGGCCGGTCTTGACATCACCGTGACCGCCACCACGGATATGCGCCGCGGCCTCGCCGACGTCGACGCGGTGCTGTCCAGCTTCCGGCCGGGCGGGTTCGAAGCGCGCGCGCTTGACGAGCGGATCCCGCTGAAGTACGGCGTGATCGGGCAGGAGACGCAGGGCCCTGGCGGCCTGATGATGTCGCTGCGGTCCGCGCAGGTCATGCGGGAGCTGTGCGCCAACCTGGCGGAGGTCGCGCCGCGGGCGCGCATCTTCAACTACACGAACCCGGTCAACATCGTGTCCCAGGTGGTTGCCGACAACACGGACATCCCCATCGTCTCCTTCTGCGAGGGCCCGATCGTGTTCCCGCCGGTGATCGCCAAGGCCGCGGGCCTCGACCCGGCGAAGCTGAAGGCGAACATGACGGGCGTGAACCACAACGTCTGGTCCAACGAGGCGACCTACGACGGGCGAGACGCCATTGAGGTGCTCCGCGAGCGCTGGGAGGAACTGCGCGACCAGCCGCCGCTGACCGACCTCAACGGCTACCGCGCCCTGCACCTGGCCGTCGCGCTCGGCTCGATACCGTCGGACTACTTCAACTTCTACTACTTCCGCGACGAACTGCTCCGCGAGCTGCAACTGGCCCGGGAGACCCGCTCGGAGCAGATCATCAGCTCGCTGGGCGGCTACTGGTCCCACTACGCCGAGCAGGCCGACAGCCCCGCCCCGCAGCTCGACCAGGCCCGTTCCCGGGGCGGCATTCATGAGCTCGAGTTGGCCATCGATGCCATGAGCGCGTTCTACAACGACACCGGCGCCCGGCTGCCCTTCAACATTCCCAACACGGGCGGTATCCTGCCCGGCTTCGATGAGAATGTCGTTGTGGAGGTATGGGGCACCGTCGACGCCAAGGGCTTCCACCCCGAGCACCAGCGGCCGCTGCCCACATCGGTGCTCGGCATCACCCAGCAGCTCGCCGAGTACCAGCTGCTCGCCGCGAAGGCCGGCTGGGACGGCAGCCGGAGCGACGCGGTGCGCGCCATGGTCGCGCATCCCCTCGTCCCGTCGCTGACCGTCGCCGAGGCGCTGTACGACGAGATGGCCGTGGCCCAGCGCGCCTGGCTGCCGGAGCGGCTGCTCGACGTCGCCCCGGTCCGCCGGCCCTCGCGATGACGATTTACCTGGGCGTCGACGCCGGGAACAGCAAGACCGTAGTGCTCGCCTGCCTCCCGTCGGGAAAGGTCGCCGGGGCCGCGCGAGCGGGCTGCGGCGACATCTACGGCGCCGCCGGTGAGGCGGCGGCCGTCCGCACGGTCCTGGACGCGGCCGACTCGGCGCTGGCCGACGCCGGCGCCAGCAGGCGGGACGTGGCCGCGGCCGCGTTCCGCCTGGCCGGCGTGGACTGGCCGGAGGACCGGCAGTTCTGGGACGAGGTGCTGACCTCCGAATGGCCCGGGCTGACCAGGTCGGTACTCAACGACGGCTACGCCGCGATACGCTGCGGCGAGCCATCCGGCGTCGGCGTCGCGGTGAACGCCGGCACGAACTCGGCGTTCGCGGCCCGGGGCCCGGACGGCGCGACGTGGGATATGGGCTGGTGGGGCCAGCACGCGATGGGCGCGTTCGGCCTGGTGTCCGAGTCGCTCAAGGCCGTGTTCCTGGCCCACTTGGGTGCCGCGCCGCAGACCGCGCTCGGCCCCGCCCTTCTGCACTTCTACGGGCTTCCGGACGTCGCCGAGCTCAATCACTGGTTCACCCGGCGCCGGAACCCGGCGGGGCAGGCCGACAAGGTCAGGGCCGCCCGCGTCGTCACGGAGACTGCGAAGGCGGGCGATCCCGTGGCCATGGGCATCGTGGCCGAGCAGGGACGCAGGCTCGCCTTCTACGCCGGGATAGCGGCACGGCATACCGGGCTGGATCGGATAGACGGCCCGGTTCCAGTGGTGATGTCCGGATCGGTGCTGGCGGACCGCGATTCCCCGGTGGCCGCCGCGCTGGCCGATCACCTGCCGCGGATGCTGCCGCGGGCGGAGACCCGGCACGCGACCCTGCCGCCGGCGGCCGGCGCCGCGCTCGACGCCCTCGCCGAGGGCGGGGTCGCCGTCGCCGAGCCGGTGGTCGACTGCCTGGCCGCCACCATCCCGGCCGCGTCGTTCTTCCGCACCTGACCGCCGCCGGGCGCACCTGACCGAGTCGAGGGAAAGGCAGTCGTGGACGATTTCAGCTGGGTACCCGAGGGCTTCCGCTGGGGAGTGGCGACCTCGGCCTACCAGATCGAGGGGGCGGTCACGGAGGACGGCCGGGGCCCGTCCATCTGGGACACCTTCGCCCACATGCCCGGCCGGATCGCCCGCGGCGAGAACGGCGATGTCGCGTGCGACCACTACCACCGCTGGCGCGACGACATCGCGGTCATGCGGTCGCTCGGCGTCAACGCCTACCGGTTCTCCCTCGCCTGGCCGCGCGTCGTTCCCGACGGAGCCGGACCGGTCAACCAAGCCGGGCTGGACTTCTACGACCGGCTGGTCGATGGCCTGCTGGAGGCGGGCATCGCCCCGTTCCCGACGCTCTACCACTGGGACCTGCCGCAGGCGCTCCAGGACCAGGGCGGCTGGACCGCCCGGGACACCGCCGAGCACTTCGCCGCCTACGCGGCCCGCGTCGCCGCCGCGCTCGGGGACCGGGTCAGCGACTGGACCACGCTGAACGAGCCGCGCCCGGCCGCCTGGCTCGGCTACCTCGAGGGCAGGCTCGCGCCCGGAATCGCCGACCTGCGGGCCGCCGTCCCCGCCGCCTACCACCTGCTGCTCGGGCACGGGCTGGCGGCCCAGGCGATCCGGGCGCAGTCCCCGGGCGCCCGCGTCGGCCTGGTGAACGCGCACACCGCCTGCGAACCCGCCGCTGATTCGGACGCCGACGCCGCCGCCGCCACCCGCTATGACGGCCACGCCAACCGCTGGTGGCTCGACCCGGTCTGCGGCCGGGGCTTCCCGGCCGACATGCTCGCCGTGTACGGGGTCGACCTGCCGGCCCGCGCGGGCGACCTTGACACCATCGCCACCCCGCTGGACTGGCTCGGGGTGAACTACTACTCACCCAGCATCGTCGCCCACGACCCGGCCGGCCCGGTGCCGCACGTGCACGTGGTGCGCGCCCGCGAAGGCGCGCGGCAGACCATGCTCGGCTGGGAGGCACGCCCCGAAGGGCTGGAACAGGTGCTGCTCCGGCTGAGCCGAGACTACGGCGTGCCGCGGCTCTACATCACCGAGAACGGCTCGGCCTGGCCCGACACGATCGCACCGGACGGCCAGGTGCACGACGAGGACCGGGTGCGCTACCTCGATGAGCACCTGGCCGCCTGCGGCCGCGCACTGCGGCAAGGCGTGCCGCTGGCCGGGTACTTCGCATGGTCACTGCTCGACAATTTCGAATGGGCGGAAGGGTACGACCCGCGGTTCGGAATCGTCTACGTTGACTTCGCCACACAGCGGCGCATCGTCAAGGACAGTGGCCACCGCTACGCGGACGTCATCCAGCGGGTTACGGCGGCCAGCCGGTAGCCGGGCCCACTCCTCGTGGTGGGCCCGGGTGACCGCCTCCCGCACGCCGGCCCTGTTCACAGGAACGGCCGCACCTCGACCTTCCGGTTGCAGGCCTTCGACCCCTCGGCGGCCAGCTTGAGCGCCACGTCGAGGTCGGCGGCCTCGATAATCCAGAAGCCGGCGAGGTACTCCTTCGACTCCAGGAAGGGCCCGTCGGTGAACATCGCCTCCCCGCCCCGGTTGTCGATGACGGTGGCCGTGTTCGGCCCCCCGAGGCCGCCGGCGAAGACCCAGTGGCCCTCGGTCTGGAGCTGGTCGTTGAACACGTCAATGGCAGCCATCTCGTCCGGGGTGGCGGAGCCGGCCGTGTCGTCGATCACGGAAAACAGGTACTGCATCTCGGATCATCTCCTGTGGTCGGGGCCCGCCCTCGTGGGCGGCCGCTCACCACTGCTACGAACACCTCCGCCCCGATCCGACAGCGCCTCCCGGATTTTCTTTCAAGGACTTTACTTGTGCGCGGCCGGGAAATTCGGTTGCCCGCAGCGGGGTCGTGCGGGCTGAATACTGCGCATGGGCGACATTCAAGGCTCGTACGACGAGCTGTTCAGCGCGGTGCCTGGTGTGCTGGCCGGGCTGCTTGATGACGGGGACGCGGGTGGGTCGGCTGCCGTCTTCGTGGACGGTGAGCCCGTGGTGGACGTCTGGGGCGGGTTCGCCGACGCCGACCGCACGATTCCGTGGCAGCGGGACACGATCACGAATGTCTGGTCGGTCACCAAGACGATGACAGCGCTGTGCGCGCTGATCCTGGCCGACCGGGGCGAGCTCGACCTGGCCGCGCCGGTTAGCCGGTACTGGCCGGAGTTCGCCGTCGCGGGCAAGGAAAAGGTGCTGGTTAAGCACGTGCTCGCGCACACCGCGGGCCTGCCCGACTGGGACGGGCCGATCGAGGAACTCTATGACTGGCCGGCCGCCACGGCCCGGCTGGCCGCACAGGCGCCGCAGTGGGAACCGGGCCGCGCGGCCGGATACCACTCGCTCACCCAGGGGTTTCTCGTCGGCGAGGTCATACGCCGGATCACCGGCCGGAGCGTCGGCGACTTCTTCGCGGCGGAGGTGGCCGGACCGCTGGGCGCCGACTTCCATATCGGGTTGCCCGCCGCGCACGACCACCGGGTGGCGCTCGCGGTCCCGCCGCCATCCCAGGGCGAGGACTATGTCGCCGGCGCGGCCGCCAGCGACGCGCCCGCCTCAGCCGGCACCGCGGTCCGGGTCCGGGACGGGAACAGCGTCGCCTGGCGCCGGGCGCAGATCCCCGCGGCGAACGGACTGGGCAACGCCCACTCGGTCGCCCTCGTGCAGTCGGTGATGGCCTGCGGCGGAGCCGTGCGCGGGCAGCGGCTGCTGTCGCCGGCGGGCTGTGACCGCGCGCGGGAGGAGCAGTTCCAGGGCGTCGACCGCATTCTGGGCATGCAAGTCCGCTGGGGCCTGGGCTACGGCCTGTTCGGCAGCACCTACGGGTGGGGCGGCTGGGGCGGCTCAATCGTCATGATCGAACCCGACGAGCGCATGGCAGTGGCGTACGTGACGAATCAGATGCGCGAACCCGCCGCAGACAACCGGGGACTTGAGATCATCATGGCCGCCTACGACGGGCTCAGGGCACGGCGCTAGCTTAAACTCAGCGGGGTTAGCTGATGCCGGTACGGAAGATGGTTACGCCGTCGACCGTGTCGCTCTTCAGGCCGAGCGGGCCGAAGACGTACATCCAGTGCTCCGACCAGGCCCGCTCGACAACGATGGCCCCGATGTGCGCGGACTTGATATAGGCCTTGAAGTCCTGGATCCGCTGCTTGCCGACCTTGCCAGGGAGGTGGGAGAGGTCCGCGACCGGAGTCGGCAGGGCGTCCTCGCGGGAGAGCGACGCGTTGATGAAGCCGCCCGCGATATTGAAGTAGTAGCCGGTGTAAGCCTGGAACATCATCCCCGCGTTCCCGCGGTGCGAGACGATCACCACGTTCTCCCCTGGCTTTATGTACTTCCGGTAGATGCCCTTGGTGAAAAACGCCGGGATCGGGTCGGCGGGCGGCTGGGACGGCAGCGCCTGCACCCACTGGTGGGGCTTGGGCTTGTGCGGACCCACCACCGAGGCAAACGTGGGCACGTTCGCGAAAATCGCCGCGAGCGACAACATGGCCAGGCCCCAGCGGGCCGCCAGCGCCACCTTGCTCTTGGTCACGTGGGCGAGCCAGAGCGCCAGGAGGAGCGCGAGGACCAGTTGGCCAAAATCCATGAGCCGCTGGGATTCGGCGCTGTCCAGCAGCGGCAGGTCCCAGATGTAACCCCACGGCAGGGTCATGACCTGCTTGCCGTCGACCAGCAGCTTGGGGCCGAGGGCGAGCAGGAAGATGACCACGTACAGCGGGACCAGCAGCCTAACCAGCCGGTTGGACCACTGGAAGACAGCCACGAGCGCAAAGAGCAACAGCAGCGGGATGCCCACGTAGATAGTGGGCGTGACGTTATGGCCGGCGGTGGCCGCCAGCCAATTCATTCCGAGCAGCCGGTTGGGCCGCGGCACGACCACGCCTGCCAGGTCCACCCAGAACTGCTGCGTCGGCACGTGGAACGACTTGGGCCTGTTGACCAGCGCGACGTACAGATACGGCGCGGCGAGCACAATGCTCCCGACGTAGGCGATCACGCAGTCCACGGCCAGCCGGACCACCTTGGGCCGCGTGTCCCGGGCCGCGACCACGTAACCAATGACCAGGGCGAACGGCGCGATCAGGGTCAGGTCGGCGAAGGCCTCGAGGAAGGTGTAGAACTCTGCGGCGAGGGCAAGTGCCATCCAGATCAGGAAACCGCGCCGTCCCAGTGACCCGTCCCACCACCGCAGGACGAGATAAGCGATGAGCGGAATCAGCAGGGTCACCGTGAGGTTCGGCTGGCCCGAGGCCTCGTGGGAGATCTCGTAGGCGCAGAAGCCGAAGACGAATCCCGCGAACAGCGCTGGCCAGAACTTGCCGGTCAGCCGGCGGGCAAGGATGAAGGTCGCCCAGGCCGAGGCCGGCGGGGCGAGGATCAGTGACAGGTTGAACGCCGCGATCGGGCCGATGATGGCCGTGACCGGCCACATGAGCAGGGACACCGTGGGCGTGGTGGTCGCCCAGGCGAGGCTGACCCCTCCCGGTGTCATGATCTGGTGCGAGAACAGCGGGTTGAGCCCGTGGGTAATGGCATAGGGCCACCAGCCGATGGCCCAGATGTAGAAGTTCGCGTC
>Ga0134126_10008828_pt1 | contig 12690 bp, 10 predicted proteins | sample KB31752_FD_96881 | JGI IMG/M metagenome (GOLD analysis project Ga0134126, IMG submission 96881) | Terrestrial soil microbial communities with excess Nitrogen fertilizer from Kellogg Biological Station, Michigan, USA - KB3-175-2 | ecosystem: Environmental > Terrestrial > Soil > Unclassified ...
AACGATGGCGTGGCCCGCGCCGTTCCCGGGTTGGTTGCTTGAGCCAGGCGGTGACGCCTGGCCTAGAGGAATGACTGTCACGCCGCAAGGCGCACAGGACCCGGCTTACAGGCCGACTCCATTGTTTTTGCTCGCCTCCCCGGCTCGCTGTTTCGTTGCGGGGGCTGTGCGGCCGTGTGAATCGGTCGGTCATCAACTCTACCCCGGCCATCCATGGCCTTACTTTTCACGAAGCTTTTTCGCGCTCATCCATGAATGCGGTTTCATCGCGGTGGTCCGCGACCTTGGTGTCCTCGCATCATCAAGACCAGAAGGGCCATCCATGGCCTTGCTTTTCACGGAGATGCCCGTTGGCGGGATCCGCTGCGCTACCCCCTCCCGACCGCCCGCTCCGAGCGGGCGTTTTCGCTGCACGGGCTTGCATCATCAGGCGTCTCGTGTGCCGGAACGGAATTGAATGCCTCGCTTTGGTTGGGGGTGACAACCGCCTTCGGTGTCTGTCGGCGGGATCCGCTGCGCTACTCCCGCCCTACAAGGTCGGTGTGCGATCGCGAGCAGAGTTGACTGACCGGTGGCTGAACTCCAGTTGCCACGCGTGCCGATAATCGCGCCCGTTTGGTTGCCGATGGGGCGAAATGGTCGTGAGTGAAATCTTTTGTATTCAATGACCTTGAGAACGTAGCTGACAGAACGCCTGAAATTCAGTCAGAAATTCGCCTTTCCCATTGATCTAAAAGCGAAATTTTCTTGACAGTCTCACCTCCTGCGACTAAGGTGGGTCCCCGTGTGGTTTTGTGGGAAAACGTGGGAAAACAAGTCGCATGTTCCAGGGCGAAACCGCAATCAGTGTGGATGAAAAAGGTCGATTGGCGATTCCCACCGCCTACCGGGAGCCGATCGCGCGCGTCTGCAATAACCGTCTGGTGATCGCCTACAACCCGTTCGAGTCCGGTTGCCTGTGGGTTTTCCCGCAACCGGAGTGGGAACGCGTGCGCGATCAGGTAAACGCGCTGTCCAGCGTCAAGCGCGTGCATCGCGACCTGCAACTGAAGCTGGTCGGCGCCGCGGCGCAGGTGGAACTGGATACCGCCGCGCGCGTGTTGCTGCCCGCCAGCCAACGTGCCGCGTCCGGTATCGAAAAAAAAGCAGTGCTGCTGGGCATGGGCAACAAATTCGAGTTGTGGAGCGAGCAGGCTCACCTCGCGAAGATCCATCAGACGATCGGCGAGGAGGAAGTCAGCGAGGAAATGGTGGGACTGAAGTTGTGATGCGTGCATTCGGCGAACGGCGGGCGGCGCCGGGTCGGATGCGAACGGAACACGGGCGGCGCATGCGGCGTGCGCGAATTCGAATGGATGGAACGCGAGCGATGACGGCCGGTCGGGAGCTTCAGCACATCCCGGTGATGCGGGAAGCCGTGCTCGCCGGACTGGCGTTGCGTCCGGACGGGCGCTATCTCGATGGCACGTTCGGGCGCGGCGGCCATGCGCGCGCGATGCTGGATCATCTCGACGCGAATGGCCGCTTGTTGTTGATGGATCGCGATCCGCAAGCCATCGCGCACGCGCGGCGCGAATTCGGTGGCGATGCCCGCGTCGCGATCCGCCATGCGAATTTTTCGGAACTGGCTGGTTGGGACGCAGCGCGCGCCGGACTGGATGGCGTGCTGCTGGATCTTGGCGTGTCCTCGCCGCAACTCGACGACGCAGCGCGCGGCTTTTCGTTCCAATCGGATGCGCCGCTGGACATGCGCATGGATCCGACCACCGGAATGAGCGCCGCGGATTTCCTCGCGAATGCGGGCGAACGCGAAATCGCCGACGTGCTGTTTCGTTACGGCGAGGAACGCATGAGCCGGCGCATCGCGCGCGCCGTCGTCGCACGTCGCGCCGAATCGCCGATCACCACCACCCGCGAACTCGCGGAATTGGTCGAGCGCACGCTGGGCCGCCGCGAGCGCAACAAGCACCCGGCGACCCGCACGTTCCAGGCGCTGCGCCTGCACGTGAACGACGAACTGGGTTCGCTCGAACGCGCATTGCCGGCCGCGGGGGAAGTCCTGAAGTCCGGCGGGCGGTTGGCGGTGATCAGCTTCCATTCGCTGGAAGATCGCATCGTCAAGCAATTCATCCGCGGCCCGCGGCCGGTTGCCGTACGCCGCGGGCTCCCGGCGCCGCCGTCGCAGCCGGCGCCGTTGCGCGCCGTCGGTCGCGCGCAGATGCCCGACGCCGCTGAGGTCGAACGCAATCCGCGCGCGCGTTCCGCGGTGTTGCGCATCGCGGAGAAAGTTCCTTCAGAAGCCAGCCCACCAGGGGGCTCGCCATGAAGACGCTCGGTGCGCTCGCGACGGGCGTGTTGCTGCTGGCGGTGGTCGCCAGCGGCATCGCGGTGGTGTGGGCGCGCCACCAGGACCGCGCCGCGTTCGTGCAATTGTCGAACCTGCAGAACCAGCGCGACGCCTTGAACGTCGAATTCGGTCGGCTCGAATTGGAGCAGGCTACCTGGGCCAGCCCGTCGCGCATCGAGCAGATCGCGCGCGGGCAGCTCGGCATGATCAGCCCGCCCGCGGCCAGCGTGGAGATGATCCACGAATGAAACCGCGCCGTCCGCCCGAATCCACTTCGCACCCGCCGCGCCGGCGCCGGCCGAATCCGCGCATGCGTCTTGCGCTGGTGGTCGGCGTGCTGGGCGCCGCCGCGATCGGCCTGGTTGCGCGGGCCGTGGATTTGCAGGTGGTGCATCAGGCGTTTCTGCAACAGCAGGGTGATGCGCGTTTCCTGCGCGAAGTCGAAATCCCGGTGTCGCGCGGCACGATCTACGACCGTAATGGCGTGCCGCTGGCGGTGTCGACGCCGATGCTTTCGCTGTGGGCGAATCCCGACGAATTGCTGCAACACGCCGATCGCATTCCCGATCTGGCCAAGGCGCTGGGCGTCGATGCCGTCGACCTTGCCCGCAAGCTGCAGTCGCGCAATGGCCGCGAATTCGTGTACCTGCGCCGGCTGATGCCGCCGGAGGCCGCCAAGGCGGTGTTGGCGCTGGATGTTCCCGGTGTCAACGCCCAGCGCGAATACAAGCGCTACTACCCCGAAGGCGCCGCGATGGCGCACGTACTGGGTTTCACCAACATCGACGATCGCGGTCAGGAAGGCCTGGAGTTGGCATACGACGGCTGGCTGGCCGGCAAGCCGGGCGAGAAGCGCGTGATCCGCGATCGACTCGGCCGGGTGGTCGAGAACGTCGAGCAGATCCGCGCGCCGGTGCCGGGCCACGATCTCACGCTCAGCATCGACAGCCGCATCCAGTACCTCGCATACCAGGCGTTGACCGAGGCGGTGGTCAAACGGCATGCCGCGTCGGGTTCGATGGTGATCCTCGATCCGCGCAACGGCGAAATCCTGGCGATGGTCAACGTGCCGTCGTACAACCCCAACGATCTCGACAACAGCAACCCGGGCCAGCGCCGCAACCGCGCGGTCACCGACGTGACCGAGCCCGGCTCGACCATGAAGCCGTTCACCATCACCACCGCGTTGGAATCGGGCAAGTGGACGCCGACCACGATGCTGGATACCAACCCCGGGTGGTTCATGCTCGATGGGCACACCGTCCGCGACGACAGCAACAACGGTCGCATCGATGTCAGCCAGGTCATCACCTATTCCAGCAACATTGGCGCTTCCAAGATCTCGCTGACGCTGACGCCGCAGGAGATGAGCGGCGTGCTGCATCAGTTCGGATTCGGTGCCAGCAGCGGCAGCGGTTTTCCCGGTGAAGTGGGTGGTTACATTCCGCCGCCGCGGACCTGGGGCGATTTCGTCAAGGCCACGATTTCATTTGGCTACGGTCTCAACGTGACCGCGCTGCAACTCGCGCAGGCGTATGCGGCGATCGCCGACGGAGGTGTCAAGCACACGCCGACCTTCATCAAGGGCGACGACAACCCCGGCGTGCGGGTCGAACCCGAGAACGTCTCCGGCGAAGTGATGGCGATGCTGCGCACGGTAGTCAGCCCGAAGGGCACCGCGCCGCAGGCGGCAATCCCCGATTACACCGTCGCCGGCAAGACCGGCACCGCGCATCTCGCTGTCGCTGGCGGTTATTCGCACAATCGTTACGCCGCGCTGTTTTGCGGCATCGTCCCGGCCAGCGATCCGCGTCTGGTTGGCGTGGTGGTCATCCGCGATGCCGGCGGCCATGGCGGCGAGTATTTCGGCGGGCTGGTTTCCGCGCCCGTGTTCCGCGAAGTGATGGGCGGCGCACTGCGCCTGCTCGACATCCCGCCGGACAACGTGCAGCAATGGTATGCGGGCGGTCCCGTCACACCCGCACCGGTTCCTCCGCCTCCGCCCACCACCCCGGTGGCGACGACGGCGGTCGTTCCGCGCCCCGCGCAAGGCGGTACGCCATGAGCGCGATGCGGCTCGACGATCTGCTGCGCGACATCGCGACGCCGGTGTCCGGCGACATCATGGTGTCCGGACTGACCCAGGATTCGCACGCGGTGCACGCGGGCGATGCCTTTGTCGCGCTGGCGGGCGCGAAGCATCACGGGATCGAGTTTGCGGCGGGTGCGATCGAGCAGGGCGCGGTGGCGGTGCTCGCTGAAGAGGTTCCCGATCCCCGGTCGGCGGTTTCCGGTCCAGTGGTCTGGGTCGACGATTTGCGTTTGCGTCTCGGCGCCATCGCCGCACGTTTCTACGGCGATCCGTCCGCCTCGATGACCGTCATCGGCGTCACCGGTACCAGCGGCAAGACATCCACGGTGCAGATGCTCGCGCAGGCGCTCGCGCACCTCGGCAAACGCACCGCGACCATTGGCACGCTGGGCGCGGGCCTGCACGGCGCCCTGCATGCCGGCGAGCGCACCACCCCGGACGTGATCCGCGTGCATGGCTTGCTGGCCGAATTCCGCGAGGCCGGCGCCACGGACGTGGCGATGGAAGTGTCTTCGCACGCGCTGGACCAGCATCGCGTAGACGGTTTGCACTTCGACGTCGCGGTGTTCACCAACCTGACGCGCGACCACCTCGATTACCACGGCACAATGGAAGCCTACGGCGCGGCCAAGGCCAAACTGTTCGCGTGGCCGGACCTCGGCGCCGCTGTCATCAATGTCGATGATGCATTCGGTCGGGACCTGGCGACGCGGGTGCCGGTGGGCGTGCGGGTCATTCGCTGCGGCATCGCGTCGAACGATGCCGACATCCGCGCCGGTGACGTGCACACCCATTCCGACGGCATCGATTTCGAACTCGCGACGCCGTGGGGCATGGCCGCGGTGCAAAGTCGTTTGCTCGGACGCTTCAATGTCGCGAATCTTCTGGCCGTGGTTGGCGTGCTGGGCGCGCTGGACGTGCCGTTCGATCGCATTGTCGACGCGCTGCAGTCGCTGGAGCCCGTCGCCGGTCGCATGAACCGCCTGGGCGGCGGCAGCCTGCCGCTGGTGGTGGTCGATTACTCGCACAAGCCCGATCCGCTGGAGCAGGTGCTCGCCACCTTGCGCGCGCATTGCGAAGGACGGCTGATCTGCGTGTTCGGTTGCGGCGGCGAGCGCGACGCGGGCAAGCGTCCCGTCATGGGTGCGATCGCCGAGCGGTTCGCGGACGTCGTGATCGTTACCGACGACAACCCGCGCGGCGAAGACGGCGACGCGATTGTCTCGCAAATCGTCGCCGGCATGCGCATGCCGGAGCGCGCAACGGTGGAGCGCGACCGCGCGCGCGCGATCGATGTGGCAATTACGCAAGCGCGCGCGGGCGACGTGGTGCTGATCGCCGGCAAGGGCCACGAAACCTATCAGGAAGTCGCGGGCGCGAAGCGTCCGTTTGACGATCTTCGGGTGGCGCGCGTCGCCTTGGAGGCGCGGCCATGCTGAATTTGCGCCTCAAGGAAGCCGCGGTATGGACGCGCGGCGTGCTGCAGGGCGTCGACGCGGACGTGTGCGGCGTGTCCACCGATTCGCGGACGATCAAGGCGGGCGAACTATTCGTGGCGTTGATCGGCGAAACCCACGACGGCCACGACCATGTCGCGGCCGCGGCCGACCGCGGCGCCGCCGGTGCGATCGTGTCGCGCCGCGTGGACGTCGACATTCCGCAGGTGGTGGTGGCCGACACGCTGCACGCGCTGGGCGATCTCGCCAGCGCGGTCCGCGCGCAGCGCGACGTGACCGTGCTCGGCATCACCGGCTCCAACGGCAAGACCAGCGTCAAGGCGCTGGCCGCGCGCATCCTCGCGCGCCACGGCGCCACCCACAGCAATGCCGGCAGCTTCAACAACGAAATCGGCCTGCCGCTTACGCTGCTGGGAATGCCGCGCGACACGCGCTACGCGGTACTCGAAATGGGCGCGGGCAAGCCGGGCGACATCGCCTATCTCGCCGCGATCGCTCGCCCGCGCATCGGGCTGGTCAACAACATCGCGCCAGCGCATCTGGAGCGGATGCGCACGCTGGAAGGCATTGCCGAAACCAAGGGCGCGATGTACCAGGCGCTGCCCCCGGATGGCGTCGCTGTGATCAACGCCGACGACGCTTTCGCGATCTATTTCGCGGGACTGGCGGGTTCGCGGCGGATCCTGCGTTTCGGCATCGATGCGCCCGCCGATGTGAGCGCCGGTGATATCCGCCTGCAAGCCGACGGCAGCGATTTCGAATTGCGGACGCCAGCCGGCAGCGCGCACGTGCACCTGCCGCTGCCCGGCCGTCACAACGTCGCGAACGCCCTGGCCGCCGCGGCGCTCGCGCACGCCGCAGGCGCGGGGCTGGACGTGATCGTCGCGGGCCTGCAATCCGCCGAAGCGGTGGGCGGCCGGTTGCTGCGACATGCATCGCCCCGAGGCTGGTTTTTGTTCGACGACAGCTACAACGCCAACCCCGGCTCCGCGCTGGCCGCGGTGGCGACGCTGGCGCTGCAGCCGGGTGAACGCTGGCTGGTGCTGGGCAACATGGGTGAACTGGGTCCGGATGCGGCGGCGCTGCATGCGCGCATCGGCCGGGCCGCGCGCGACCAGGGCATCGCGCGCGTGTACGTGGTCGGCGAACTGGCCGCGCATGCCGCGGAAGCATTCGGCAGCGACGCGCAGGTGTTTCCCGACCAGGCCGCGTTGATCGAGGCACTGCGCCACGACCTGCATGCCGGCGTCAGCGTCCTGGTGAAGGGCTCGCACGCTTCGCACATGGAAAAGGTGGTCGCGGCATTGGTGGGCGATGGCAAGGGGGACGACCGGCATGCTGCTTGAGCTCTCGCACTGGCTGGAACATTACTTCGGGCCGCTGCGGCTGTTCGACTACATCACGTTCCGCACGATCATGGCGGCGCTGACCGCACTGTTCGTCGCCTTGTTTTGCGGTCCGGCGATGATCCGCCGCCTGACCGCGTTGAAGGCCGGGCAGGTGGTGCGCAGCGACGGACCGCAGACGCACCTCTCCAAGGCCGGCACGCCGACCATGGGCGGCACGTTGATCCTGGCCGCGATCGTGGTGGCGACGCTCGTATGGGGCGACCTGACCAGTCGCTACCTGTGGGTGGTGCTGCTGGTGACGCTGGCCTGCGGCGTGATCGGTTTCTACGACGATTACCGCAAGCTGGTGCTGAAGGATCCGCACGGCTTGCCGGCGCGCTGGAAATATCTCGCGCAGTCTGTGGTGGGGCTCGCCGCCGCGCTGTTCCTGTTCCACACCGCCGACGTGCCCGCGGCGACCGCGTTGTACGTGCCGCTGTTCAAGCACGTGGCGATTCCGCTGGGCGGCGGCTTCGTGGTTGTCGCGTATCTGTGGATCGTCGGTTTTTCCAACGCGGTGAATCTCACCGACGGATTGGATGGGCTCGCGATCATGCCGGCGGTGCTGGTGACCGCGGCACTCGGCGCGTTCGCGTATCTCGCCGGCAATGCGGTGTTCTCGGCGTATCTCGGCATTCCATCGATTCCGGGCGCGGGCGAACTCGCGGTGTTCTGCGGCGCGCTGACCGGCGCCGGCCTGGGGTTCCTGTGGTTCAACACCTATCCCGCGCAGGTCTTCATGGGCGACGTGGGCGCGCTCGCGATCGGCTCGGCGATCGGTTGCGTGGCGGTGATCGTGCGCCAGGAAATCATCCTGCTGGTGATGGGCGGGTTGTTCGTGGTCGAGACGGCGTCGGTGATGCTGCAGGTCGGCAGCTTCAAGTTGCGCGGCAAGCGCGTGTTCCGGATGGCGCCGATCCATCACCACTTCGAATTGAAGGGCTGGCCCGAACCGCGCGTGATCGTGCGCTTCTGGATCATTTCCGTGGTGCTGGTGCTGGTGGGCCTGGCGACATTGAAGGTGCGTTGACGATGAATTGGTTCGGCCAATCGCAAGCCGTACGCAAGTTGGGTCCCAAGGGCCGCCACGACCCGTGGCTATTGCTGGCGATCACCGGGCTGGTCACGTTCGGCATCGTGATGGTGGCGTCCAGTTCCATCGCGGTAGCCGACGGGCAGCACATCGGCGAGTTCTACTACTTGAAGCGCCACCTGATCTTTCTCGCCGTGGGCGGGGCGATGGCGGTGTGGATTGCGCTGCACGTCGAATTGGACAAGCTCGAAAAATATTCGGGCTGGCTGATGCTGGGTACGTTCGCGTTGCTGCTGCTGGTGTTCATTCCGCACATCGGGATGCGCATCAACGGCGCGCGCCGCTGGATCAATCTCGGCTTCTCCGGGTTCCAGCCAGTCGAACTGGCCAAGCTGACGGTGGTGGTGTACGTCGCCAGCTACCTGGTGCGCCATCGCGACGCGGTCGAAACGAAGTTCCTGGGTGCCGTGAAGCCGGTACTGGTCGCGGGGTTCACCGCGGTGCTGCTGCTCGCGCAACCTGATTTCGGCTCCGCCGCGCTGATCGGTGTGGTCACGATCGGGATGTTGTGGCTGGCCGGCGCGCGCATGCGCAACCTCGTGATCATGGGCCTGCCGCTGGTGCCGCTGGGCGCGTGGCTGGCGCTATCGACCGACTATCGCGTCAAGCGCCTGACGTCGTTCCTCGATCCATGGAAGGATCCGTTCGACAACGGTTTCCAGTTGACCCAGGCGCTGATCGCGGTCGGACGTGGCAAATGGTTCGGGGTCGGCCTCGGCGGCAGCGTGCAGAAGCTGTTCTATCTGCCGGAAGCACACACCGATTTCATCCTCGCCGTGATTGCCGAGGAACTCGGCTTCGTCGGCGTGTTGTTCGTGCTCGCGATGTTCGCGCTGCTTATCGGCCGCGGATTGCAGCTCGGCCTGCGCGGCGTGGAAGTGGGCCAGCATCGTGCCGGCTATGTCGCGTTCGGCATTTCGCTGATGATCGGTTTGCAGGCACTGGTATCGGTGGGCGTGAACCTAGGCGTGCTGCCCACCAAGGGCTTGACGCTGCCGCTGATCAGTTCCGGCGGTTCCAGCACCTTGATGACCTGCGTGATGCTGGGCGTGCTTGTTCGCGCCGGCTACGAGATCCATCGCGCCGAAGATGCGCGCCGGATGGCGACACGCCGCAGCGCGAATCCCCAGACAAATCCCGTCGCCACCGATCGTGCTTCCGCCGAATTGCCGCTGGCGGCGCGCACCCGCATCGAGCCCCGTTTCGACGAGGTGCACGCATGAGCGACGTGCATGCGCCCGTGTTGATCATGGCCGGCGGAACCGGTGGCCATATCTTCCCCGGCCTCGCGGTCGCGGCGGCACTGCGCGCCCGCGACGTGCCGGTGCTGTGGCTGGGAGCCGAAGGCGGCATGGAAAACCGGATCGTGCCGGAGCATCACGTCGCGCTGCGGACGCTGCGCGTGAAGGGCCTGCGCGGCAAAGGCTTGCGTCAGCGCGTCGCTGCGCCATGGATGCTGGCGCGTGCGTTGCTCGGCGCGTGGCGGGTGTTGCGCGAAGCGAAACCGCGCAGCGTGCTGTCGATGGGCGGCTACGTGGCCGGTCCCGGTGGCATCGCCGCATGGCTGCAACGCCGCCCGCTGCTGGTGCACGAGCAGAATCGCATCGCGGGCTTCACCAATCGCGTGCTGGCGCGCTGCGCGCGCCGCGTGATGAGCGGCTTTTCCGATGCGTTTCCGGCCAAGGCGCACGCGGAATGGACCGGCAATCCGGTGCGCGCCGACATCGCCGCCTTGCCCGCACCAAGAACGTTTGTTGGATCGCACCGGCGCACCGCGCTTGCTGGTGCTAGGGGGCAGTCTCGGTGCCCGTACGTTGAACCTTGGCTTGCCGGACGCGTTGTCGCGGATTCTCGCCGAACGCCGCCCGGAGGTGCGACACCAGTGCGGTGCCGCGCACGTCGAAGCCACTCGCGCCGCCTACGCGCGCGCCGAGGTGCAAGCGACGGTCGAGCCGTTCATCGCCGACATGGCCGCAGCGTATGCCTGGGCGGACCTCGTGATCTGCCGTGCCGGCGCGCTGACGCTGGCGGAACTCGCTGCCGCCGGTCTCGGCGCGATCCTGATGCCGTTTCCCTACGCGGTCGACGACCACCAGACCAGGAATGCGGAAGGTTTCGTCGCGGTCGGCGCGGCCGAACTGGTGCAGGATCGCGATTTCGACGCGTCGCGTTTCGCCGGCATGCTGGAACGTTTGCTGCGCGATTCCGACAAGCGCCTCGCGATGGCGAACGCCGCGCGCGCGCTCGCGAAGCCCGACGCCGCCGACGTGATCGCGCAGCGTTGCATGGAGGTGGCCGCATGACGCCGCATCGCCTGCCGCCGCATGGCGACATCATGCAGGGCTTCCGCCGCGTGCATTTCATCGGCATCGGCGGCGCCGGCATGAGCGGCATCGCCGAGGTGTTGCACACGCTCGGCTACGACGTGTCGGGTTCCGATCGTGCCGCGTCGCCGGTCACCGAACGGCTGGCCGGCATGGGCGTGCATGTCGCCATTGGCCATGCCGCCGAACACGTCGCAAACGTGGACGCGGTCGTCGTGTCGAGCGCGATCAAGGGGGACAATCCGGAACTCGTCGCCGCGCAGACGCGCCGCATCCCGGTGGTGCCGCGCGCCGAGATGCTGGGCGAACTGATGCGTTTCCGGCGCGGCATCGCGGTCGCCGGTTCGCACGGCAAGACCACCACCACCAGCCTCACCGCCAGCGTGCTGGCCGAGGCCGGATACGACCCGACGTTCGTGATCGGCGGACAACTGCTGTCGGCCGGTGCAAATGCGCGGCTGGGCGCCGGCACCTATCTCGTCGCCGAAGCCGACGAATCCGACGGGTCGTTCCTGAAACTGTCGCCGGTGATCGCTGTGGTCACCAATATCGATGCGGACCACCTCGATCATTACCATGGCGATTTCGCGGAACTGAAGCAGGCGTTTGCGGATTTCCTGCATCGGCTGCCGTTCTATGGATTGGCGGTGCTGTGCGTCGACGATCCGGAAGTCGCGGAACTTGCCCAGCGCACAGCGCGTTCGACGCTGACCTACGGCATCGAGCGCGCGGCCGACGTGCGCGGCGCCAACCTGCGCGCGGAGGGCGCGCGCACGCATTTCGAACTGATGCTGCCGGGCCAGCCGAGCCTGCCCATCACCCTGAACCTGCCCGGTCGCCACAACGTGCTCGACGCGCTGGCCGCGGCCACCATCGGTTGGCACCTCGGCGTCGAGCCGTACGCGATCGCGCGCGCGCTGGAGCGGTTCCAGGGCGTGGGCCGGCGCTTCCACATCAACGGCGAACTGTCGATCGACAAGGGCAAGGTGATGCTGGTCGACGATTACGGCCACCATCCGCGCGAACTCGCCGCGGTGATGCAGGCGGCCCGCGAAGGCTGGCCCGGGCGGCGGCTGGTGATCGTGTTCCAGCCGCACCGTTACACCCGCACGCGCGATCTGCTGGACGACTTCGCGGGCGTCCTGTGCGAAGCCGATGCGCTGGTGCTGACCGAGGTGTATCCCGCGGGCGAAGCGCCGATCACGGGCGCCGATGGTCGTGCGCTGGCGCGTGCGGTGCGCGCTCGCGGCAAGGTTGATCCGGTATTCATCGAACATCCGCGCGCCCTGCGCGAAACGCTGCCGGCATTGCTGGGCGACGGCGATCTGGTGCTGATGCTGGGCGCGGGTGACATCGGCGCGGCGGCGGCCGAACTCGCGCGTGGCGGCGATCTGAAATCAAGGAGCGCGGCATGAGCGTGAATCGGCCGGCGCGAATCTCCAATCCCGGCGCATTCGGACGCGTGGCGGTCGTGATGGGCGGCAGTTCCTCCGAGCGCGAGGTGTCGTTGAATTCCGGGCACGGTGTACTGGAAGCGCTGCGATCACGCGGCGTGGACGCGCACGCGATCGATGGCATCCCGGCGCTGCTGGATGCGGTGCGCGCCGGCCATTTCGCGCGGGTGTTCAACATCCTGCACGGCCAGCACGGCGGCGGCGAAGATGGCGTGCTGCAGGGCGCGTTGGATTCGCTGCACATCCCCTACACGGGTTCCGGCGTGCTCGGTTCGGCCTTGTCGATGGACAAGATCCGCAGCAAGCAAGTCTGGAGTGCGCTGGGCCTGCCGACGCCGAAGTTCCTGCCGCTGCCGCGCGGTGCCGATGTGCACGATGCGGCGCGCGGGATCGGGTTCCCGCTGATCGTGAAGCCGGCGTCGGAAGGGTCCAGCGTCGGGGTGTCGCGCGTGTTCAAGGAAAGCGATCTGGACGACGCGGTGGCGCTTGCGCAGCGCTATCCCGGCGATCGGCTGATGGAAGCCCTGATCGAAGG
>Ga0134126_10008829_pt1 | contig 12688 bp, 21 predicted proteins | sample KB31752_FD_96881 | JGI IMG/M metagenome (GOLD analysis project Ga0134126, IMG submission 96881) | Terrestrial soil microbial communities with excess Nitrogen fertilizer from Kellogg Biological Station, Michigan, USA - KB3-175-2 | ecosystem: Environmental > Terrestrial > Soil > Unclassified ...
CACGCGTGAGGAAGTCGTTAGGCAGTATAATGATTGGATCATGACACAGCACGAGCTTGTTAGGGATGCGAAGGTTGAATTGAAGGGAAAGATTTTAGGTTGTTGGTGTTCACCCCTTGCTTGTCATGGGGATATTTTGGTGGAGATAGCTAACTCGTGAAGATTCTCTTTTTTGCTGATGTTCATTTGCGTTCGTCATCTGATCGCCCAAAATGGCGAATCGATGATCATTATAAACAGCAGTTTCTTGAGCTTCAAGAGATCAGCAAGATAGCTAAGGATCAGAAGGTTGACTTGATGATCAGTCTTGGTGATTTCTTTGATCATACTCGTGTATCGCACCAGCTCGTAACAGATACATTGAATTGGTGCAAGTCTTTGCCGTGCTCTCTTTATAGTGTTGTAGGCAATCATGATGTTAACGCCTATGTGACGTCAGATCGAAACAATGGTCTTGGTGTGCTCTTTGAATCTGGTGCAGTTGCTCGTTTGGATGATCTAGTTTTGGATGATCAGAAGGTTGTTATCCGTGGAGTGCATGTATATCTTGACCCTAAGCAGGGTGATTACTTCTTTACAGATAAGAAGTACGATGATTACTGCAAGATCGTAGCTAGTCATAATTTCATCATCCCGCATGAGGTTCCCTTTGATGCAGTGCTTCCATCCCAGGTGAAGACTAATGCGAATGTGATCGCTCTTGGTCATTATCATAAGACATTTAATGTTTATGAGGGTAAAACGGCTTTCATTAACCCTGGCTCTATCTCACGATGGTCAATCAATGAGCAGCATCAACCACAAGTGTTCATCCTGGATACTTTGCTTGGTGTTATAGTAGCTGTTCAGCTTAAGTGTGCACTTCCAGCTGCTGAGATATTTGACATTGCAGCTGCAGCAGAGATTAAATCTTCAGAGATGAACCTTGAGGCATTCGTTGCGAGCCTTGAGACCACAAGCTTTGAGAATTTAGATGTAGAGAACGTGATTCTCTCAGAAGCTAAAAAGCAAAGCGTTGTACAAGGGATCGTTGATCTATCATTAGAGAAGATCAGAAAAGCTAAGGAGGAGTTAGTATGAGTCTGGAACAAGATTTAGCAACATTGAAAAACAAGGGTGAACGTCTCAATACGCTTCGTATTCAGAATGCTACCACGCTTCAGGCACTAGAGATCGAAAAAGAGAAATTGGTTGCTGAGGCTAATGCACTTGGCATTGCTCCTGATAAGATTGAAGAAACGCTACGCGCCGAAGAAGCAGCTGTTCAAGCAGAAGTTACGGCTTTGGATGCTGAGCTCTCAAAGGTGTTGGAGCAGGTTAATGGAATATAGAAGTACCTGCAGAGCCTGTAGCCATTGGCATAATGGCATTTGTTCGACCATGACACATAAGGTTGGAACCATTCGATTAAAATCATGGGATCAATCATTGTGGGGTATAAATGGTGGATTAGTAAAGGGTTATGATTACTCAAATGGTGGTAGTGAACAGCTTTCATTTAAACCATTTAATACAGGTATGGAACAAGCTTTTGAATACTCACAAGAAACAGATTGCGGGTGTAGGTTGTACGTCCCAAGTGAGAACCTTGAATTTTTAGAATGGAAATATGAACAATCTAAATAACAAATTTGATCAGATAAAGACTGTATACAACCGTAAGCTTGGACAGTTAGAATCCCTTCGCGAACGTTTAACCTCTTCTAATGCGAAGATCGTTGAGCTAACTGATAAAGAGGATATAACACTTAAGGCAAGCCTGTTTTTACAGTCCTTGTCTGATCAGACTCGTTTGCAGGTTCTTGACAAGATTTCAGGGATCGTTACAGAAGCCCTTCAGACTGTGAAGGACAAGAACCTAGTTTTTACGATGCAGTTAGTAACGAAGGCGAACCAACCAACCCTTGAGATGGGTATCATGGATAAGCTGTCTGGTCAGACATATGATATCATCAACTCTTTCGGTGGTGGAATTTGTGACATTGTATCGTTGGCATTACGCGTGGCTCTTTTAGTGAAATGGCAACCCAGCCTCTCTCGAGTATTGATTTTGGATGAGGCTTGTAAGCACGTTGCTATTAAGGATCAGGAATTGTTATCTACTTTCGTGAAGAAACTATCTGAAGCATTAAGCATTCAATTTATCTGGATATCGCACTCTGATATCCTACAACAAGCAGCTCATAAGATCTTTGAGGTATATAAATATGACGGACTCTCAACAGCCCAAGAAAAAAGTGCCGAAACCCTTTAATGAAGACGCAGTGCTTCGTGGAGCATGGCGCAGAGCATTTAGACAATTCCCTATAAAGAAAGAGGTATTGGCCGAAGGAACACGCCGAGTACCTCGTTTTAACCAGGATGGAAGCAGGGCGAAGATAGATTCGAAAGAGCATCATTGCCAGGTTTGCAATAAATGGGTTAAGGCATCAGTGGGTGGCAAGAACAACATAGACGTAGATCATATCATTCCAGTTATTGATATTAATGATATAAGTGGTAAGGTGAAGGATTGGAACGTCTATAAGGCACGTCTGGTTTGTGACAAATCGAACTTACAACGTATCTGTAAGCCTTGTCATGAAATTAAGACCAAGAAGGAGACAGATCATCGCAATGCCTTGAAGGATAAGCTGGCGATGGACGTGCTTGAGCAGGATATCAAATTTGCTAAGAGTGTTGATCAAGAAAAAGCGCTTAAGAAGCGGTTTGCTAGATTTTTAAATAAGAAGAAACCAGCTGAGACACGAGAAAGAGCAACGAAACTTAAGCAGTTGCTCATGGATAGACTCACAAAGGAAGACTAATGGAAATTCTAGGTTGGCTTGCAACGTTGGCGTTTGCCGGTTGCTATTGGCCTCAATTGGTTAAAACCTGGCGCAGGAAGTTGGTTGGTGATATTAGTGTCTGGCCATGGATTATTCAAGCATTTGGGTATGCTGTTGGTCTTCCCTATGGAATTTATCTCAATCAAGTTCCGTTGATGGTAGGCTATGCTCACGGTCTTATATGCAGTTTGTTGTTTCTAGGAATGTATTGGAGGTATAAGGATAATGTACAGACTAAACGAAGAGCTCGCTAAGAGCATAATTTCAATGATCAAATCCCCTGAGCTTGAGGGCGCAGGCAATACTGCTTTTTTACCAAAGCACTTGAATAGCGTAGGGATTGTAGATCCTATTTGTTGCGCTGGATCAGCCTTTCATTATATAATTGAAAGCCCTCGACCCATCATCTATCAGAATATCCCATTTGTCCCACCAAGCGTTGACGGATACTTCCTTTATCGTAAGGAAGAGCTTCAGCAAGTTCAAGAACCATGGGAGATCAATAGAGTACTAGTTGATCCAACCGCTACGAATCCAGAAGAGATGATTGATGTATCTGATGCTGCTATCGTGCTTCCAAATGATGTTGAGAAACTGACAGCTCAGACTATAAATACTATGGATCAATTGATTAAGAAAGAACCATTGATCATAGATTGCTTAAATTGGGAGAAGAAAAGTGGAAAATAATAAACCCGAAAAACCAAAGAACTTTAAAGAAGCAGCTTTGTCTCATATCCCAGATGACATTATTCGATCCATGCAAGCATCGATAGGTGTTAAAACTGAGGGGATGTCTATCTTAGAAGCTATCAGAGCAAATGATGCTGGTACGATGCTTCCTAAACAGGTTGAAGAACAGGTCGCTGCTGCGTCAACAGTCGTTGTGGTAAATGGCCAAGCTATCAAGGTTGCTCTTGAACCAACTAACGGTGCTGTAACAATGCTTCTCTATATGCTTGCGACGGTTTGGAGTAAGGATAAGAAGATCGCAAAGATTTTGAAGCAGTTTAATTTCCATTTCTTTGACGCTAATAACGTTCAGATTTATCCGCCATTGAAAAATGCTAAAAAATAATTCACCTTGTAAGTGTACGCACAGCAAGGCTAATCATTTGACTCAGCACTTTCATCTGCAGGGTGACATTATTGATACTCGGTTCGGATGTAGCGTTAAATATTGTGGATGTAATGTGTTTGAGCTTGATAATTTGAAATATTTAGAGAAGGAATACGATGCCAAATCTGGAGAATAACGCTTGTACAAAATGTCCATTAAGTGAGCTCCGTACGTGCGTCCTTAATGGTACTGGTAACTTACAATCTAAGATTGTATTTGTTATGGATTCACCTTCCTTTGAGGACGATCAAAATCAGAAACCATTTTCTGGCCCATCTGCGCGTAAGCTGAATAGTATCCTATCTCGTCTTGGTGTTCATTCTAGCCAGGTCTATTTTACCTATGCAACTCGATGTCGTGCCAACTTAAGAACACAAGAAGGATTCAGACCTGCTCATTTTGATGAGATTCAGGCATGCTCTACCTATCTCGATCAAGAGATCAATGAGATTAAGCCTTATATGATTGTGCCTATGGGTACAGAAGCTGTTTCAGCTGTTTTTAACGTTAAGAAGCCCAAGGTTGGCGAGCTTCGAGGCATTGAGGCATGGTCAGATCGATTCGGATGTAAAGTGCTTCCTACCTATAGCACTGGAGCTGTTCTTCGTAACCCCAACTTAGAAGAGGTTATGCTTCAGGATATCCGCAGAGCTCTTGAGTCGTCAAAATTCCCCCAACTCAGTACAGTAGAAAAGGGCAACTATCTCGTTATTGACAGCATTGAGACCTTTGATAAGTTCTTTGATCGTGTCATGGAACAGCCTGAGGTTGCTGTCGACTTAGAAACCACTGGCTTTAACTGGCAAACAGATAAGATCATTTGCTGCTCATTCTCATGGGCTAAGAATACGGGCGTGCTTTTACCTATTACAAAATGGATCGGTGTTGAGCACGAGAAGATCGTTATTAAAGAAAAGAAGGTAACACGTAAGGGTGTTACCACAATGAAACCCATTGAGGTCATTGAGAAGACAATAGAAGATACATATCATCCATGGTGGGAAGACAAGCAAGAATATGTCATGTCTAAGTTTAGACAGATCATGGAGAGTGATATCAAATTTACAGCTCAGAATGGGAAATTCGATTGGAAGTTCTTCTTGCAGCTTGGCTGGAATGTTAAACCCTTAGCTTTTGATACGCTTTTAATGCACTACCTGCTTCGTGAAACCTCCAAGGGTGAACATAACCTTGAGGATATGTCACTCCAGTATCTTGGTAAAGGACAGCATAAGAAGGAGCTAGATGACTGGTTCAATGCCAATGGAATGAAGGAAGACTCAGATAAGAACTATGCTCGTGTTCCTCCAGCTCTTTTGTTTATGTATGGTGCAGCAGATGCAGATGTAACCATGCAGCTTAAGAATATCTTTTATGAGCGTTTATCCAATGAAGGAATGCTCGACCTATTTCATCATCTTATCATGCCACTCAATTACACGCTTACCACAATGGAGTTTGAAGGATTTAAGATTGATCGCAAGGCTTTAGATTATGCCAAGCATAAGCTAGAAGAGCAACTTGCAAAGACGTCTCAAGATATTAAGGATCTTTTGCTTGCGGCTGGGATTACAGAAGAGGTTGATATCGATTCACCTAAGCAGCTTTCAAAACTGTTTTTTGAGACGATGAAACTGAAGCCTATTAAGGCTACAAAAACTGGCTTCTCCACTGATGAAGAAGTCCTGAATGTATTAGCTGAGGCGTACAGATGGACAGATCCGGCTGATGGTAAGAACAAGAAAGATCCAAATAGCATCCCTAACAAGATCCTAGAATTTAGGGGAATTGCAAAATTACTCCGAACCTATGTTATAGGTATTGAGGATCGAATAGATGCTAATAACCGCTTACATACAAAGTTTCTTCAGGAAGGTACTGAGTCAGGACGTTTGTCAAGTCGTGATCCTAACTTCCAAAATTTCCCTCGTGATTCTAAACTGATTAAGAACATGTTCTATGTAGAACCTGGGAACATCTTGATTGAAGCTGATGAAGGACAGAACGAATTTAGATGGTGGGGAATTTACTCTAATGATCCTCAACTCGTTGCAGATTTGAATGCTGGTCTCGATATCCATAGATTCATGGCTGCAGCAGCTAATCAGATTCCGATGGATAAGGTTGATAAAGATCAACGTCGCATTGCTAAGTCTATTGTGTTCGGACTGATGTTTAACATGGGATCAGACAAGCTTGCACATGATCACGGTGTTACAGTGGAATACGCTGAACAGGTTAAGGCTCTCTTCTTTAATCGATACCCTATCGCTAAGCAATGGAAGAAGGATATTGTTTCATTTGCTCGCAAGCATTACTACGTTCGTAACCGTTTTGGTCGCGTTCGTCACTTGCTTGCTATCAATCACAGTGACAACAAGATTGCCTATGCTGATGAGCAAGGCGCAGTCAACTCACCAATTCAAGGTGCTGCTTCAGACTATGTATCAAATGCAGCCAACCGTATTTATAATAACTTGAAAGCTAAGGGGTTGAAGGGCAAACTCCGTAACCTGGTTCATGACGCTATTTACGTTGAGGTTCCAGAGGCTGAGTTAGAACAAACGATTGCAATTATGAATGAAGCCATGACACGCCGAATCCTTGATATTCAGGTTCCCCTAATTGCAGAGTTTAAGATTGGCAAGCGTTGGGGCCGAATGCACACACTCAAAGCCAAGACTGTAGATAAGATTGTTGAGAAACAGGTTGCTTTATCCGCCTAATCATGTTATACTTATCCTATGGACATTAAAGACTATCAGCTGTGGACTGACAAAACTGCGATCTACCCCAAGAACGCTGGGATTGCCTATACTATACTTGGTCTAGCAAGCGAGACCGGAGAAGTAGCAGGTAAGTTTAAAAAAGTGATCAGAGATGAAAATGGCGTTCTTACTGAAGAACGTAAGAATCAACTGATTGATGAACTTGGAGATGTGTTTTGGTATTGCGCGCGTCTTGCCACTGAGCTTAATGTTTCTGTAGAAGATGTTTTACAACGCAATCACGATAAGCTTGAGGATAGGCTTGCTCGAGACGTGATCAAAGGCTCAGGCGATAACCGCTAATGTTTAATACAGATGTTGTAGTGTATCTTGCTTGCAGGATGTCCGGACGTTCTAAGCCTGTCATGATTAAAGAGGCTAAGGAAGCAGTTGCGACATTATCCAAGTATGGTATTAAATGTATCTCACCGGTCTTAGAAGAGAACATTGAAGATAAGCCAGGACTTCTTATCCCATTCTCTGACGAGGAATTGCTCCGTGAATGGCGCAAGGATAAAGAGTTCATCAAGCAATGCCACGTTGTATTAGACCTCTCCTCTGCTTCCAGAATCCGTTCTGAAGGTGCTGTCCATGAATTTGGATACGCACGATACGCTTTGTTTAAACCAGTTGCTCGTCTATTCCCTAATGGTCTTGGTCCATCAATCACGAAGCTTGAAGACTGCTTAGTTGTCCAAACATTGGATGAAGCAGGACTTGAGATTCTAACGAGATGGGGTACAAGATGGTCACGAATTAAATGGCGTCTGCGTGAACGCATCATTTGGAAATGGGTCAAACTTTTTAAACTTCAACTTTTCGGCTTAATCCGTTAGAATTAGAGGGAGGAACAGATGGCGAAGAGTTTACCAGCCATGTACGACGTTTGTGATTGCAACCACGAAGCTATGTTGCATGTGAAGAAGACGGGAAAGTGTTTTTTTAACGTACCGATAGGGCAAAAGATGTACCGCGGTGGCATGAAGTTCGACACAAAAACTGAACCTTGCGGATGTAAGAAATTCAAATTTAATCAAAAGCTGACGGCTGATCCGAAGCCAACAGTGCAGGGAGACGACTAATGAGCGAGCAGAATTTAGAGAAGTTTGAAGCAGATGCAAGAGAGATAGTAGAATTGGCGATCCGTCTTTTAGTTAACAAACGACGTGATTATGGACCCAATGCTTTGAAGGGTGGACAACCAGGCATTGCGATTCGCATGTCAGATAAGATGGGTCGTCTAGAAAACCTCCTCGGTATCACCAACGGGACCTTTAAAACCAAAGATGCTATTGTAGGTGATGAGAAGATTGAAGATACTGTTAAAGATATCCTCAATTATAGCCTTCTATTCCTTATGGAGGGCAAGAAATGAGTCAAGTAACAGTTAACACTGTTTCTCATCCTTGTTTCGATGACGTTTTATTAGAACCTGCTTTCTCAGAGGTTCGTAGCCGGCAAGAGGTTGATCCATCCACTGAGTTCCTTGGGCTTAGGCTTTCATTGCCAGTCACAAACTCTAATATGGATACAATCTCCAGTCCTAATCTCAGTAAGGTTTTGCATGACTATGGTGTAGTTAGCTCACTTCATAGATTTTGTAAGATCGATCAGAACGTATTGGCATTTAAAGCGTCTATTCATAATAACATTAAACCCATCGTATCAATCGGGGTTGGAGCGTATGAATTGGATAGAGCTCAAGAACTTGCCAAAGCCGGAGCAGAGATATTCTTATTAGACGTTGCTCATGCTGCTAACACTCTCGTGAGTGATATGTTCAATCAGCTAGTGCTTGATGTTCCTACTGGAAAATTCATCATAGGTAATTTTGGGACAGCTAAAGAGATCGCTGCGTTCCTTAATCATTGTGATACAAAGAAACCCGATGCTGTATGCGTAGGCATTGGCGGTGGAAGCATGTGTCTTACTCGTGTAGTAACTGGTGTAGGGATTCCTACGTTGGCCTCAATCTTAGACTGTGCAGAGATTTGTGACAATGAGAATCTGAAGATGATGGTGAATGGTGGGTTGAGGAACAGCGGAGATATCGTTAAGGCTTTAGCAGGTGGTGCGGATCTTATCATGCTTGGTTCTATGTTTGCCGGTACAGATGAGGTTGATGCTCGTTATACCATTGACGCAGAAGGAAAGAGAGATAAAGTAGAATATCGAGGTTCTGCTTCATTAAAGTCTTATGAGGTTCAAGGTAAGGTTGCATCTTGGCGTTCACCAGAGGGTGATTCAACTTGGGTACCTGCGAAAGGTCCTGCTGTAAACGTTTTAAACCAGATTAATTGTGGTATTCGAAGTGCTTGTAGCTATCTGAATGCTTTTACAATTGACGAGCTTAGAGCCAATGCGAAGTTCAATTATGTAACGACAAATACTGTGATAGAAAATAGAGCACACGGGAAATAAAATGATCAAGTATACCATCGTAGGTTTATCAGGCAAGCGCGGAAGCGGGAAGGATGAGCTTTCTAAGAAACTTGCCCCACTTGGTTGGGAGCGTGTTAGCTTTGCTGATGAGTTGAAACGTAAGCTACGAGAAGAGTTTGGTTTGACGATTGAACAAACAGACGGTAAGCTTAAGGAAACTCCTTGCGGTTATTTTAACGAAGAAGGGGTAGAATTAACCCCGCGTGATATGATGACTCTATGTGGTAAATATTATAGATCAATAGATGGTATGTTTTGGGTTAAACAGGCTTTCAAACGAATAAGCGCACTTGATGATCAGCATCAAAACCTACCTCAAGATATTATTAGAAAGCTGGTTGTGACAGATGTACGATTCCTTAATGAGGTTGCGTTCTTAAAGGCACACACTGCTCATATCGTTCGTATTGAGCGTCGTCCTGATTTGAATATCTATAAAACTATCATTAACGATTACACTGAGACAAGCTTGGATAATTACAATTTCGATCAGGTTATTCCTGCGGATCGTAATATTGATTTCGCTGATCTTGAACGCGAAGCTAAACGAATTGATGAGCTTTATGGGTCACAATCCTATGAGGTTAAGTTTAAACTATGATTTCAACTGTAGTACCAGCATTCAAGTACCTCATTGAAGAGCGCAAGCTAACAGAGAGTACAATCAGAACATTCAATCTTGGCTATGTAAGCAAGGTTGGGGATGTCTATGTTGGTGCAGAGTTTACAGAGAAGCTTCCTCTATTGGATAAGAGATTCTTTAATTCATCCCTCTTTCCAGTGTTTGATTTGTACGGTAAGTGTATAGCTGTTTCAGTTCGTCCGCTTGGACCAACGAAGACCAAGTACATTAATACCGAGTACGAGAAGAAAGAGCATCTATACGGTTTATCAGTAACGTGGCCTGAATGCTTGAGAACGCAAACAGCGTACGTTGTTGAAGGCAATATCAGTCTACTGCAGATGCACCAAGCAGGGATTAAGAATTGCGTTGCGATGCTTGGTTCCAGACTATCACCCACTCAGGTGTGTCTTCTGAATAGGTTTGTTAAGAAGATCATCATGGTGCCTGATTCTGATAAGGCTGGACGAAAACTAATTGAGAAGATGCAAGATGAGATTATCCCAACAAAGCTATATGATTCAGATATTAAATTTACATATGTCGAGTTACCCGATGGCAATGATCCAGACGATTACTTTAAAACACATTCAGTAGACGATTTCTTAAGCCTCACTGAGCAGGAGATAAATATATGAGTGAAAAGACATGGTACATAATTTCTACACAAGGCATGGGACCAAGAGCGATCTTGAAGATCCAAGCCATTCTTGACGTCTTAGATTACGAAGGTGAACTTTGGACGCCGATGGTAAGGGTTGCCGGAACAACCACTGGTCGCATTAAGGACAGTGAGAAACTCCTATTCCCTGGTTACGTCTTTATTAATACAATCGTAGATGACAGCAAGCTTGAACAAGCTTTGATGGAAGGTAAGGTAGGAAAGTTCTTGAAGAAAGCCGGTGCAACATTCCCGGCTCCAATCAAGGATGAAGAGATTGAACATATCAAACAGTTAGAGATGGCAAACGCAGCTCCTGCTCCAGAAGAGATCATTGACATATCAGTTGGCAATCTAGTAGAGATTTGCGTTGGTCCGTTGATTGGATTCAAGGGTATCGTTATGAAGATATCCGGTCATAGTGCATCTATCGATACTTTGATCTTTGGGCGTTCGACTCCTGTTACTGTTAACATTGCTCATCTTACAAAACTATCTGATAGTGCACCTCAATGAAACGAAAAGTACCCAAAGCAAAACGAGTAGAGCTTATCCACGATGACGCTGGTATTTCAGCTAGCTTGGATTACATTGAGATTGGCATGTCTCATGAGGATCTTGAGAAGGTAGCTCAAAAGCAATCAATGCTTTTAGAGCAGCGCCAGGATTATGAGAAGCGCAAGCATATTGTTCGCAAGCAAGAGAAGCTACTGAAGAAGACATTTAAGGCTGCGTCTCAGGTATTGACTGATGCTCAATTTCAGATCTTCTCAATGCGATATATTTACCAGATGCCAGAGAGTGAGATCGCGCAGCAAGTTGGGTGTGTTCAGAATTATATCTCAAGAGCTTTGAAAGCCTCAATCAAGAAGATTCAGAAACGTCTTCGAGTACCGATCAATCTTAAAGGATTTGCTAAGGACCGCAAGAATAAATGAAACGAAGCAAGATCTATGTAGAGAACAAGTTTTCAGATAAGGAGCTTGAGCTCTTAAAAGCTGACTTGATTGAGCACGCCATTGGGGAGGTAGGTAAGATTAAGAAGCTACCATTCCCCCAGCCTGAAATAAGCAACGTAGTTAAGAATGTTGTGGAAAGAGTGCTTATAACGCACAAATTCGGTTCTGGTGTGAGCCTGGGAACACTGATTAGGACGCAGATAATGACCGATCTACGCACCGAAATGCTGAAAAGGTATCCTGACATGGCCCCGAAGATTATATGGCCAGATTTGATTGAAAATAAGCCATTTGAGAAGCTGGTTGAGATGCTCAAAAAGGTCAAGGATTTAGGGCGTCCCAGGATTACTGAGATTTTTGAAGATGCAAATGACAAGCTGAACGGTAGGCAACAGAAGCTGCTTCGTGCTCTCTATAAGAATCCAGCCACAACGTACGCTGAGATTTGCAAGGAGTTTGGGACACGCGGAGTCATGACATATCGTGAGGTCAAGATCATTTACAACCAATTGATTCAAACACTTAAATTTTTGGAGATTACACTATGAACGATGAACAGCAAGAACCACCTAAGCCAGAACAACCAGCACCAGTAAATAAATCTACAGCCAACCGTGGATTTCTTGAACGTCTTCCAAAAGAAGTACGTGAGGATATGGACAATCACATGCGAGCTAAGAATCCATCAGCAACTCGTAAGTACATGATTGATAAGTATAGCGCGCAGTATCCTGAGATCGCTGGTCTTACTAAGGTAGCGTTCTACAATTATGAGAAGAAGTTTAAGATCAAGAGCATCGATGCAGCACTTCAAGCACAGGTGATGAATACTTCCCCAGAGCTTTTGAATGTCATTGAGAATTTCACAGATGATAGCATTAGTCTCACGGATAAGAAAGCTGCACTGATTTCCTTGTATAACGATTGCGCAGCCACAAGTAAACGCCTTGAGCTCTTGCAGAACAACTTTGTTGATCCACAGATACAAACGGTTATCCTTAACAACCGCAAGCAGATGGTTACGATCATTGAGAAGATTGCTGTCCTAAAGAATCAACTTGATCAGGATTCAGATAAGAATTGGAGGGGGGAAGTCGAATATATCATTCAGGTATGTCTTTCGGCTGTTGTTAATTCTTACAAAGTGGTTCATCAGGACCAAACATTATACTCTAAATTTATGGCTGATTTGTTAGCCCGCCTCACAGAACTAATGAAAACCTACCGAACCACCAAAGAAGACGTCCAACAAGCCCCCATCAAAATTAATTAGGCCTACCGGCCCATG
>Ga0134126_10008830_pt1 | contig 12688 bp, 9 predicted proteins | sample KB31752_FD_96881 | JGI IMG/M metagenome (GOLD analysis project Ga0134126, IMG submission 96881) | Terrestrial soil microbial communities with excess Nitrogen fertilizer from Kellogg Biological Station, Michigan, USA - KB3-175-2 | ecosystem: Environmental > Terrestrial > Soil > Unclassified ...
ATGAAGAGCGGGCGCGCATCTTGCGCGTTCGCGTTGAGCAGGCCATTGCTGCCAATGATTTGGCAGGCGCAAAGAAAACGCTGGCTGAACTGGAAAAGATGGGCGTCTCCGGCTCCATCAGTATCCAGAGAACTTATGCCGGAGCAAATGGAACGCTGCTGCTGGCGCATAAGAAATATCGTGATGCTGTTGGAGAGTTGGAGCAGGACTTCGTCAATCCCATGTCAATGAAGTTGCTGGTAACGGCCTACCAGAAGGCGGGCGACAAAGCCAAGGCGGAAGAGTGCCGTAAGCGCCTGCTGGATTTTAAGATCCCAATGGTAGAAGAAGCGCTAACCGTGTTTGCCTACCGCGCACAGCAGCAGGGTGTGGTGGCGAAGAAGTGAAGCTTTATTGAATCCTGCCGTTCAGTGGCAATGTTTCGCTCTTACCGTTACCTTGGATTTTTCTACAAGCGATATGAGTATAGAGAAACGTACCGCCGTCCAAGTCGTTGGTTTCAGGCATAAGCCTGATATAGCAATTCCTCACTGCGCTCGGGACAAGACAAAAATCAAATAAACATCTCTTCGTCTTCCGCTTCGCGCTCATTTCCCCGGCGACGCGGTCGGTTGGATTTCAAGAAGCTCAATCCGGCATTGAGCGCGGTTACAATGGCGCGGACACGCCGCATAGGAGTGAAAACTTTATCCTGCAGCAGATCTGAGGTGGCTTCAACCTTGTGGGCAGCGTTGAGGATGAAATCATCCATGCGGGCCGCCTGCATGCGCAGGCGCTCAGAAATTTCGCTGGTAGCCATGCCCACCTGGGCTACGTTAGCGCGAATCGACGCAGAACTTTCCGCCAGGTTGGTAGTTATCTCCGCGATCTTCGGCTGGGCATCATCCAAAATCGCGGCTGCCGTGGTCAGCACCGGCGAGGCCTGCTGCTCCAGCCGCGTGGCTATGCCTTCAACTTTTTCTGAGCTTTGCCGCAGCGCCTTGTAAAGCACAAACAGGATCACCGTTTGCAGCACAATAGCTACTGCGGCAATGACCACGAAGATCGTGATGATTGTGTTGTCCACTGGTGATGAAGCTCCTTAGGAGCCTTTCTTGCCTTCGCCGGCCGCTTCGCGATATGCCTGACGGCTGGCATCAATGGCTGCACTGATTTTGTCTTTTTGCTGGCCAACTACGTCTTTGCCGCGATCCACCCACTGGTTCATGGTGTCGCGCGCTTCACGGCCGCGGGTTTTCAGGTACTCGCTGCCTTCCTGCGCTGAATTCTTGATGGCTTCGCGAGTTTCACGCCCGGAACGGGGTGCATACAGCACGCCCAGCAGCGCGCCAAAGCCAAGGCCTGCCAGAAACCACATAAAGCTATTGGTGTTATCTCTATCGGACATCAGACGACCTCCACAATCTAGCGATGGTAACACCCAGAACTCAGGTGGGGCAAATTCACGAAAGGCCAATCACACCTGTACTTTAGGCTGTTTGGATCGCGCACCATTTACAACCTCTTTACAGTGCATTGCCAGCCATTTTACTCACCCGCATGAGGAAACATGTTTCCATAACAACATCAAGTTGATGGAGGTCTGATGGCGACCGCAGTAGAGCCGGTTTTCAGCTCGATACCAACCGAACAAGCATCTGTTCAAACCGGCACAAAGAGGATCAGGACCGTGGTGGTGGACGACTCCGAAACTTTCCTGCAAGTAGTTTGCGCGTTGCTGGAACTTGATTCACGAGTGGATGTGGTAGCGCGCGCGGACAAAGGCGGGGAGGCCATTGAGACTGTTATGAAGCTCAGGCCGGACTTGATCCTCATGGACGTTCACATGCCTTACCTTGACGGGCTTACGCTGGCCTGGTTTTTTGGACGGAGATTTCCTTCAGCCCGCGTGGTGCTTATGTCAACTGAGAACACCCCTGAGCTGCGCGCGGCTTGTGAGGAGTCCGGCGCTATGGATTTCATACACAAAGAAAATTTCAGGGATGAGTTTCGCGCGGTTCTTGCGCGCGTGAGCGGAGAAGAATGGCAAGGAACGGAATTGAACGCAATATTCAGTTCATAGCATTGATCGTAAAAATGGAGAAATGGAGCCAATGAGAAGAACCCTTTTAAAAGCAATCCCCCTTGTTATCCTGGCTGGCGCGCTGGCAGTGGCGCAGCACGGAACGCCGCCAGATCCGGCACAGATGGTCCAGCACCATGTGGATTCTCTGACTAGGCATTTGTCATTGAATGCCCAACAGCAGCAACAGGCAACCAGCATTTATACGGAAGCGGCGAACAACGCGAAATCGCTGCATGACCAGATGCACACTGCGCATGAAACCCTGCAAGCGGCCATCCAGAAGAATGATACGGGCACAATTGAGCAGATATCCAATAACATCGGTAATCTGACGGCGCAGATGACCGCGGCGCACGCCAAAGCGGATGCAGCGTTTTTCCAGACGCTATCACCAGATCAACAGAGCAAGTTTATCCAGATGCAGAGCCATCACCGGGGTATGCACGGACACGGCTGGGCAGGAGGGGCCCCTCCAGGCGCTTCGTTCAAGTGACCTTCCTGCCGCCGTTAGGACAGGCGGGCCAATACCGTTCTCCTTGCGTTGTACGGCCCGTTCTGTCCTACTTTTTACTGCCGATTTTCGACAGGTGGTGCATCAACGGATGGTCTTTACAGAAACTTTACATTTTCTTGCCGGGGTATTTACCCAGATCTCAACTCGTCACGCTTAACCTATAGATAGCCTTTTAAAGGATTGGTATGTCAGCTATTACGGTTCGCTTGCATACGAGCGCACGCACAGTCCGGCCGTTGCCGTTACCGAAAAAACGCGCGCTGGTAGTGGACGATTCAACCACCATTCTGCACGCAATTTGTTCGCTGCTGGAACACCACAAAGTGGTGCAAGTGGTGGGACGCGCGGAAAACGGGCCGGAAACAATTGACCGTGTGGCTGAACTGCAGCCGGAACTGGTGCTGCTGGATGCAGACATGCCGGGCATGAGCGGGCTGAGAACGGCCTTGTTGATTTCGCAAATGCATCCTCACATTGAAATCATTCTGATGTCGATGGATACCAGCGCACAATTCCGGGCGGCGTGTGCCGGCTGCGGCGCAACGGCGATGATCTACAAACCGAAATTCCTGCGCGAGTTGCGCACCTTTCTGAATGCTCCGCTGCAAAAGGCACGGACGGCATTTGGCATGAAAGCATAGGCGCTAGCAGCGTGCTTCTAGCAAACACTTATAATAAAGGTGAGTCTTTAAGTCCGAAAGCGCCATTAGCTAAACGACGCATGGGACATCCTGCTTGAGTTGATTTTGAAACCAGAGATCAGAGAGCGGCTTTTTCGATGGGTTGCAGTACCGGCGTTAGCCGGAGTGCTGGCCCTGCTGGCCGTCCTGCAATACCAATGGAGCGGACGTGTAAGTGCGGCCACCAAGGCGCAAATGCAGACCAACCTGCAGGTGGCCTTGATGGGTTTCCGCATGGATTTTGCGCGCGAGCTGGGCACAGCCGGAATGGAAATCAGGTCGGCGCTTGATCCTTCTGGGACTATCAATCCCGCCCAATTCTCCCAGCAATTTCAGCATTGGCAGCAAACTGCCGCTCATCCAAATCTGGTTGAACATATTTATGTCTGGCAGGACCACGGCAGCGACCAGCCGTTGCGATTTGATCCTGGCCGCGAACAGCTGGAGCATGTAGCCTGGCCCACGGAATTCGATTCCTTAAGACAACATCTGCAGGAAGTCAGCTTATTCGCGGCATTGCATTTGCAGGAACGTCAAGCCGATGGAAGAGACACACGATTAGGTCATGAGCAAACTTCCGCACAGTCCGACCGCGATCACTTTAGGGCAAGTGGGCACATAGGCGGGCGACGCGGCGGCGCTTCGCATGGCCGGGGTGACTTTCTTGTTCCTCTGGCGGTGGACCAGTCGATTCCTGCGCTCGCTTATCCGGTGCGGCAGCACGCAATGGCTGATCAGCGTTCCGGCGATCGTGCGATCACGTGGCTGATTATCCAGTTGAACAAGAGCGTCCTGCAAAAAGAGATATTTCCTGAGCTGGCGCAGAAGTATTTTCGCGGCCAGTTTGGCCTGAACTACCACGTTGCTGTGCGCGCAAGCGATAAAGCTGGAGAGCAGGTTGTTTATGCATCCGATGCCGGGTTTGGCGGAGATGACAGCCAGCAGATGGACGCATCCTTGAATCTCTTTGGCCCACCCATGGGACGCGGTGGCCCGAACATGGGGCCGGAAATGTTTCTTGCGCCTATGCGGTCATCGTCAAACGACCGTTCTATGCAAGGCGAGGACAGGCGCGCTACCGGACCGGAAAGATTGCCACGTCTTGAGGTCTTCCACTCCGGCGATCAAAGTGTGTGGCAAGTGGTGGCCAAGCACAAGAGCGGTTCAGTTGAGGCGGCAGTGAGCGGTTTGCGACGGCGCAACCTGATGGCCAGCTTTGCTGTGTTGGTGCTGCTGGGCCTGACCATGGCGCTGATTATTATCGCAAGCCAGCGCGCACGCAGACTGGCCAGGCTGCAGATGGATTTTGTGACCGGCGTTTCTCATGAGTTGCGTACTCCGCTGGCGGTGATTTCATCGGCGGCGGAGAACATTGCCCACGGCGTTGTGGAAGATAAGCAGCAGTTGGTGCGCTATGGAAATACAATCGTAAAGCAAACGCGGCAGCTCACGCAGTTGGTGGAGCAGGTGCTGTTGTTTGCGGCAACGCAGCAGGCGCCGCGAAACCATAATCTAGGTCCGGTCAATCTTTATGGCGCAGTGGAAGCCGCGCTGGAAGGGACAGCAACGACGGTCGCCGCAGCCGGGGTTACCGTCGAGCGCCGCATTGAATCTGGATTGCCCGCGGTAAGCGCGGATTTCAATGGGCTGGTTCAGTCGCTGCAAAATCTGATCGTCAATGCGGTGAAATATGGCGGTGATAGCCGCTGGTTACGGGTTGCGGCCGAAGCCGTCAAAGAAAAAGGGCAGACGAAGGAAATTATTCTCTCCGTGGAAGACAAGGGCATCGGCATTAGCAAAGATGAGATCAAGCATATCTTTGAGCCGTTCTACCGCAGCCCTGCGATTGCTGAGTCTGGAATTCACGGCACCGGGTTGGGACTGCCGCTGGCGCGCAAGATTGTGGAAGCCATGGGCGGCCAGCTTACCGCCGAGAGCGAAGTGGGAAAGGGAAGTTTGTTTAGCATCCATTTGCAGGTAGCCGGAGAACGCGCAACGCAAGAGCAACAACACGCAGCAGACCGCCATGCGGAGCCGGATTTCTCCTCATGACCGAACGCATTCTGCTGGTGGAAGACGAAGAAGATTTGCGCATGACGCTTAGCGATCGCCTGAAGGCGGAAGGCTACTCTGCCGATACAGCCGCCGATGGCGAAGAAGGATTGCGCAAAGCCGTCCAGAACTCACACGACCTCATTATCCTGGACGTGATGCTTCCCAAGAAAAATGGCTTTGATGTTTGCCGCGATATTCGCAACGCCGGAATTGTTGCTCCCATTATCATGCTCACCGCTCGCGGCCAACTGGTGGATAAGGTCCTGGGCCTGAAGATTGGCGCGGATGATTACCTGACCAAACCCTTTGAGCTGCTGGAATTGCTGGCCCGCATTGAGGCGCATATAAGGCGCTCTGCCGTGCCCACAGCGAAAGAAGCAGATGTCCTGCAGTTTGGCCCGATCCAGATCGACCTGCGCGGCACAACGGTGATGCGGCAGGGGAAACCTGTGCCGTTATCAGCGCGCGAATTCCGGCTGCTGCGTTACTTTGCCCAGAACCCGGGCACAACGCTCTCCCGCGAGGTGCTGCTGAAAGAGGTGTGGGGCTATAGTGAAGACACTTTCACACGTACTGTTGACGTACATGTCGGTAGCTTGCGGCAGAAGCTGGAGAAAGATCCCAAACAACCGGCATTGATCATCACGGTCCCTGGACTCGGCTACAAATTTGTGGCCTGAGCGCCGCCCAACCGCAGCCGACCAAAAGTAAATTTTGATTACGCCGATGTAAAAACTCTGTAAAGCCTATGGACTTTTGCGGTGTTGCGGCCAACAATCAACCATCCATCAAGGGGCTTGCCAAAATGTCTGTAAAGCTTTGTCTGCGCGGTGCTGAATTGTTTGCCATTGCAACCCAGGCCGATGAGGCGTTCAAAACCAAGCTGGTGGAATTTTTTTCCAGCAGATACAGAGACGATCAAGAGATGATGCAGATTGAGGTGCTAGGAGCGCAGCATCGCGAAGCTGATGAAGCATTCCAACGTCACAAGAGATTCTGCGAGATATGCGCTAGTACTTCCTTGACGCCCTTGCGTTATGCCACGGCTGAGTAAGCCATAGTTAGATACGTTTCGTTCTGCATGTAAGATCTCTGCTGTAAGCTCAATTGACAACTGTTCCCGGATAATCGCATTACGTCAGTCACATTGCTGCTGCTGATCGTGATAGCGTATTCTTTTAAATCTCAACTGACTGTGGAACTAGCGCTTAATCTCGTGTGGGCGGCCCTGGCCGGCGCCTTGTTGGTGTTTTGGTCTACCAAAGCATCTTCGTTTGAGTCCAGAGGCGCTCCGCTCTGGCATTGCTTGCGCTGGTGTGCGTGATCTGCATTATGTTCCCGGTTATCTCTATGACCGACGATCTGAGCGCCAGCCCGGCTGAGCCGGAAAACCGGAAATCATTGCTGGCGGTGCATGTAGATTTGCTTTTGGTGAGCGGGCCGTGGATTCTGGTTTATGATCCGAACGAGACCTGCTTTTGCCATCAAGTAGAGGTGCAGCCGGATTACCGGCCCCCTCTCCATTCGTATCTCTCATTCCTTCTTACGCAGCGACCTCCGCCGCAACTCGGCTAAAGAACTTCAATTCGTAAATCCATGCCCCGTTTGTTTGCTGCCTGGAACTTGCCTGGCAGCAGGAGGGCTGATTATTTTCAGTTTTTATAAGCCGAGGCCAGACTTGATCTGGCAATGGGAGGAAACATGTTTGAAGGGATTATGCAGCCTATGCACTGCTAGTGATTTTAATTATCGCGTTACTGTTTTTTGGGCCGTCAAAGCTGGGAGAACTTGGCAAAGGACTGGGCGATGGGATCAGGCATTTTAAAAAAGCCATGAAGGAAGATCCAAGCGCTCCTGCTCCCGCAGAAACCAAGCCAGCCGTGAATAGCGCGCCTGCGGCAGAAAATAAGACAGAAGTGCAGAAGTGATTTTAATGACCGGCACCGCAGAGTAAAAAAACACCGGCCTGATTCGCAGTGAGGAAGCAGGCCGGTCTGGGTGTGTTGTCAGAAACTCCCGTCAAATGCAGCAAACACTCCTTTGCCGGTGGCTTGGCGAGCGATTGAGCCAATCGCGGTAAAAGAATTTGGAGCTGAATTCACGCAGGCACCGACGCAGCCATCGGCGTAGGCCACCAGCACGCGCCCCTGTTTGTCCACGGTTGCATCCATAAAGTCCAGCAGGTTGCGGTCTGATCCGCACGAAGTCCCGGCAAGGCAGATTGATCCCCGTTGTACCGGATCATTCGGAGTTGCATCCACCAGAGTCCAGGTGGCGCCGCCATCGTAAGTGTGTGCAATGTACAGGTGCCATACGCCGGTGAAATTTGCCGTGTCCTGAGCGTTGCCGCCGGTAGGGGTGCCCAGGAACGCGAGCGCAGCGCGATTGCCATCGCCCGCAACCATTGCCGGGAAGGCGACATTCTGGATACCAAGCGCAACTCCAACGTCGCTGATATTGGTCCAGGTAGCGCCGTGATCATGCGAAACAGCGACCATGGGATGCCCGTTACCGCCGTGCCAGCCCAGATAGACGGTGTTGTCCGTCGCTATCGCAACCGAAGGGTCGCTATCGCCTGAGGTGCTGCCGGGCACGGGGTGAATGGTCCATGTTGTTCCGTTATCGCCTGAAGAAATCACGGCGGTGTTGCTGTTGCAGTTCTTATTGGGAACATAGGCGGTACCATCCGGGCCGACCTTGATATGACCGTGTATGCCGCTACAATCGAGCAGCGTATAAATCGGGACCGCAGGACCATAGGTGAGCCCGCCATCCAGGCTGATGGCGCATGAAGCATCGACAATAGCCTGTGAACAATAGTAGATGGCATGCTTGTAGCCCACAGGAGGCGGCAGTTGCGGAATTAGGCTAGGGGCAAAGGGGCCCCCGCCGATCGTCTCATGATCGACTCCAGCGGGTACGCCGCAGCCTACCGCAGGCGTGTAGCTGGAGCCATCATTATCACTGAAAGCAGAAAGACTGCAGGCGCCCGCAAGCTGGGAGACGAATGTGCGACCGGTGGTAGAGTCAAGGAACAAAATCGGATCGAGGGTTACCACTGAGGTTGTTGTTCCGCTCACGTTTTCCCACGTTGCGGTAGCTGGATTGCCGCTGATGGTGACGCGATCGGTTTCCAGCCCGGCCTCGAAAAGTATCTTGCCGGTGTTCCAGTTTACGCCGATGGATGGCTCACCGGCGCTGGTGGCGACCCCAGAGGGAGGAACAAAGTTCTGGTATGTCGGCGCAACGGTTTGAGCGAAAGCTGCGGATGCGGCGAATGATAGGACAAAAAGAAGCAGACAATACAGTGAGCGGATCTTGTACACAGAATGCCCCCTTGTGAAACAGCAGAAAATTCTCTTGAAAGGAAGTGCCTTTTCAACAGGCACGTACTATCAAGTAGTAACTCTGGATGCCGGAGTGGGGTGACAGGATGGCGGAGCTGAAACTTTAAATATTCAGCAATCCCAGATCGGGAATTTTGGCTGCTTTACTCAGGCGTGAGACAAACTGACAACTGCAACTTTTTAGCTAGTGGGAGCCGTTCAATCCAAGCAGCTCTCTGGTGCACCAGTGCCGGGCTGAATCGGATTAACAGCAAGAAATCGCTGATCGGGGACGGAATCGCCACGATTAATGGCCGGCTTAGAGCATGATAAGCGCGCAGCCCGTACAATAAGAAAGTAGCGGGAACTCAGATTATCCGGCGTAATTGAAGCTTATCGTTTCGTAGGATCATCTTAAGTTCCACGTGGTGTGGAACGAGATGACATGTGGCTCGTGTGATTCTGCAGCGAGGCCCGTGTGGCGCCCGAGCCGCTTGCGACAGGAGCACGGTTAGCTCACATGGATGGTTGCTTCAAAGCGGGTTGAAGCGAAGCGACAGGATAATTAGGTCTCGACTAGAAGCTAATGAAATCCTTTCTTGAGACAGTTCGCGAACGTGTCGTTATCTATGACGGCGCAATGGGCACGCAGATACAGGAGCGGCACCCATCTCTGGATGACTTCTGGGGCAAAGAGAATTGTTCTGAAGTCCTGGTGCTGAGCCGGCCCGACATTATTAAAGACATACATGCCACATATTTCCAGGCCGGCGCTGACGTGGTGGAGACCAACACGTTTGGCGGCAGCCGGATTGTGTTGGGTGAGTTTGACCTGACCGACAAAGTTCACGAGATCAACAAGCGTGCGGCAGAGCTGGCGCGTGAAGTAGCGCATGGCTTCTCCGGCAATGGTAAACAGCGATTTGTGGCCGGCTCAATTGGGCCTGGAACCAAACTGCCATCGCTGGGGCAGATTACTTACGACGACATGTTTAACGCGTATCTGGAGCAGTCATTGGGGCTGCTTGCTGGCGGTGTTGACATTCTGTTGATTGAAACCTGCCAGGACATTTTGCAGACGAAGATCGCCGTCGCTGCCGCATTCGAGGCAATGAAGCAGGCGGGCAAACGTATTCCTGTGCAGGCGCAGGTAACGCTGCAAGAATCGGGAACCATGCTGCTGGGTACAGAGATAGGCGCAGCAGAAACTTCTCTTGAACCTTTCGACTTTGAGATTGTTGGCCTGAACTGCGCTACCGGCCCGAAAGAGATGAACGATGCGGTGCGCTATCTGGCACATAACGCGCCGAAGGAAGTTTCTGTTCTGCCAAACGCCGGGCTACCGGAGAACGTGGGCGGTGTGGCGCATTATCGCTTGACGCCGCAAGACCTGGCAGATTGGCACAAAAAGTTCATTACTGAATATGGTGTGCGCATTGTGGGCGGCTGCTGCGGAACAACGCCGCTTCACATCAAGACCGTGGCTGATCTCTGCGCCAACCTGGAACCGGCGAAGCGCGAAGTAGAGACCACGCCTGCTGCTTCCAGTGCTTACAGCATGGTGCCGCTCGATCTTGATCCCAAACCGCTGATTGTTGCGGAAGAGATGAACACCACTACGCGCGTTGAGCACTTTAAGAACATGGTGCGTGGCGGCAAGTATGACGACATTCTGGCGCTGGCCAAAAAGCTGGTAACAGAAGGCTCGCACATGCTGGATCTGTGCACGGCGATCGTGGGCGAGGACGAGAAAGGCTACATCAGCACAATCCTTGAGCGTGTAGCGACGCGCGTGCCTGCGCCGATCCTTGTGGATTCCACCGAAGCTGACGTGGTTGAAGAAGCGCTAAAGCGTATTCCGGGAAAAGCCATCATCAACTCCATCAATTTGGAAGACGGTGAGAAGCGCACAGCCAAAGTGCTGCCCATGGCCAAAAAGTATGGCGCTGCGGTGATCGCTCTGACCATTGATGAAGAGGGTATGGCGCTGACGGCAGAGAAGAAAGTCGCCATCGCCAAGCGGATCTTCAGACTCGCAACAGAGAAGTACGGGATCCGTCCGGTGGATCTGATCTTTGACGCGCTTACTCTCCCGATTTCTACGGGGCAGGAAGAGTACCGCACGGCGGGAATTGAGACGCTCAATGCCATTAAGGGAATCAAGCGCGAGCTGCCTGATGTGAAAACGATCCTGGGCGTGAGCAACATTTCTTTTGGCTTGAATACTTATGCGCGGCGCGTGCTGAATAGCGTCTTTATGAAAGAAGCTGTGGACCACGGGCTGGATATGGCGATTGTGAATTACGCCAAAATTTATCCTCTATATAAGATCCCGGAAATTGAAGTCGATCTGGCGCGCAAGCTTATCTACTTTGATAAGGCGGCGGGCGATCCGTTGCAGGTTTACATGCAGCATTTCAGCGGGCTGGACAAACAACCGCAGGCTGAAGCCGCACCGCTGGAGTCACTCTCAGTAGAAGACAAGTTGAAGCGCTGCATTATCAACGGTGAGAAGTCGCTGGGCGAAGGCGCACAGAAGCAAACGCTGGAACAGATACTGGAAGACGCTCTCACGAAGTATTCACCGCTCGATGTCATTAATACCGTTTTGCTTGACGGCATGAAGACCGTGGGCGAGCTGTTTGGCGCGCGCAAAATGCAGCTGCCTTCGGTGCTGGATTCTGCGGGCGTGATGAAGCAGGCGGTCGCCTATCTTGAGCCGAAGATGGAAAAGAAAGAAGGCACGCAGAAAGGGACGCTGATACTGGCCACGGTGAAGGGTGATGTTCACGACATTGGCAAGAACCTGGTAGATATCATTCTCACAAACAATGGTTACAAAGTAGTAAACCTTGGAATCAAGCAACCGTCGGACTCAATTATTGCCGCAGCCAAGCAGCATAATGCTCACGCCATTGGACTCAGCGGGCTGCTGGTGAAATCAACGCTGGAGATGAAGTATGTAATTCAGGATCTGCAGGCGCAATCGCTTGCGTATCCAGTGATCTGTGGCGGGGCGGCGCTGACGCGCAAATATGTGGAAGACGATTTACGGCGCGAATACTCCAATTCCGTATTCTATGCTGATGATGCTTTCACCGGCTTGCACCTCATGGATGATCTGACATCAACCAACGGCGCCAGAGAGAAAAGACTGCAAGAGGGACGCACGGTCAAGGAATTTGCCAAAACAACCATGGTGGCAGGCGCGGAAGCTTCCACCAGCACTGAAAGATCGCCGGTGGTCCAGCCGGCCCCGAATATCCCTGTGCCGCCTTTTCATGGCGTTCGTGTGCGTAAAGACTTCGATTTGAATGAAATTTTCCAATATGTAAACCATACCGCGTTGTTCAAGAATCAGTGGCAACTGAAAACAGCATTGCAGGCGGACTACCTGCGTCTGGTAGAAGAGAAATATATTCCTGTACTCTCAGAGTTACAAAAAGAAGTAATAGCTAAAAACTGGTTTGAGCCAAAAATTGTCTATGGATATTTTGCCTGCCAATCGGAAGGCAATGATGTTTTGCTCTATGAACCAGAAACCAAAAAAGTAATTGCCAGCTTTACTTTTCCGCGCCAGCGCGAAGGACGCAAGCTTTCCATCGCCGACTTTTTTGTTCCAAAGAGTTCCGGCCGGATGGATGTAATTGGATTGTCAGTGGTAACAATCGGTAGCCGCGCATCAGAAGAAACCAAAAAGCTGTTTGATGCCGGCGAGTTCACCAAATATCTCTATTTGCATGGTCTCAGCGTGGAAACCGCTGAAGCACTAGCTGAATTGTTTCATAAACAGATGCGCGAAGAGTTGGGAATCGCAGGCGATGATGCAACACGGATCGGCGATCTGTTTCACCAGAAGTATCGAGGGTCTCGTTATTCATTTGGCTATCCTGCCTGCCCGAACCTTGAAGACCAAACCAAACTTTTTGCCTTGCTGAAGCCTGAAGAGGCAATTGGAGTTCGCCTGACCAGCGGCTTTCACATGGAGCCGGAACAATCAACGTCGGCGATTATCGTGCATCATCCGCAAGCAAAATACTTTGTAGTC
>Ga0134126_10008831_pt1 | contig 12688 bp, 12 predicted proteins | sample KB31752_FD_96881 | JGI IMG/M metagenome (GOLD analysis project Ga0134126, IMG submission 96881) | Terrestrial soil microbial communities with excess Nitrogen fertilizer from Kellogg Biological Station, Michigan, USA - KB3-175-2 | ecosystem: Environmental > Terrestrial > Soil > Unclassified ...
CGCACACCGTCAATATGGACAACAAAGCAGTAATTAAAGGCGAGGGCATCCTGTTGCCGCCATTGCACGTGTACAACTGGAGCTGAGGTCAGCGGATCGGTGAGCAGTTGCGCGCCGGTCAGGGTGAGAATCTGGCGCTTTTGCATGTTGCGGTCTGATGCCATGCCGGTTGCCGGATTCAACCACTCCTCGATCAGCAGGCGTGTAATCTCACCCGTGTTAATCAGATTCACGGCCTCTGTCGCATTCGCGAAGCTCGAGAACGCGAGGTCAGCCTGAGTTGCCCCGGCAGCCAGGGATGGAATGGCGTCGCTCCACGTATAAAGAGGAATGCTGCTGAACAGCGCATGCACGAACTGTGGCTTTTTAGTGACGAACCAGATGGTCGACGGAAGTTTGGGATCTGGTCCCGTCCAGGCTCTCTGCATCGCGGGCACAGTAAAGGAGGCCGAGCCGGGGAAATTCAGGGCCAGCACGGTGCTGGCCTGATTTCCCTCGTGAATGAAGTAATCCATCAGGCGCGCGTGGCGGCGCAGAGAGATTCGCTTCTCCGCCGTCGAAAGGTACGCCTCCTTCATGACGCGATCCTGATAGTTGCTCAACTCATCCGCCGCCGCGCTGAAGAGATCGAGGAGCACGACATCGAGCGATGCCTCCGAGGTCGGCTGCCACCTCGGGACTCGCTGCATCATGGCGGAGATCAGCGTGTGGCGGAATGAGTCGTAATCCTTCGCAAGATAGTCGATGGCAGGTTGGTCTGTGGCTCGTGGATAAGAAACCAGCGGTGTGCAGTTCGCGCTGAAACAGCCGGGACGAAAACGAAAGATGAATTGGGAAAATATCGGATCGAAGCCGTCCTGCTGAATAGTGAGCGTGTAGCGGCTGTAGTCTCCAACCGGAGCAATGGTTAGCTGGAGTGTCTGCGCCGCTGAGTGTACGAGCTTCGTTACCTGGACTTGCCCGGAAAGCGGACCGGCGGCAACCCGCTCGCCGCCCGTGATTGGTACAAGCGTCCACATCGCGACGGGAGTGCTTGCGGCTGCAACCAGATCGCCGAGATGCTGGTCATTGAAGAAGTGAAGCTCCAGAATGCCGTATGCCGGCGGACTCGATGGATCGAGTTGCATCAGGCCGAAGTCGATGCCGTTCAACGTACCCAGCGAGCGCGCACGCGCGGCCCGAGCATTCGGATCGTACAGAATCGTGCTCACAGCGCGCTCCTCTGAAACACTGCCTGCACGGTCGATGTGGCGCCCGCGACCTGATAAGTGATAACAATGCTGATTGCGGAACCGCTCGATGACACGTCGACGTTCTGCAGGTTCACCCGGCCTGCCAGCCATGTCTGGATTGCCTGTGTCAGCGTCGCTTTGGCAATCGAAACTGTGTTCTCGTCAGTCGATTCGAACAAGAGCCGCGTGACGCCTCCGCCTAACGCCGGAAGAAAGAGCCGCTCGCCCGGATTTGTCAGCACGAGTTGCTCCAGTTCCTGCAGCACCTCCGCGTCGAGTGTGCCGGCGGTCAGAGTGCGCCCGTCTTTGGCGATCCCGAATGGAAACGAGAGATGGCGGCCGGTGCTCATATCGCATCAAGCTCCGCTGCAGGCGCGCTCGCAATGGCGGTTCCTTGCGGCGCGCCTGCGGCATTCAGACAATTGCCAATGCTGGTCTCGAGCAACACTCCAGCGCCATTCACTTTGAGTCTGGTGGCCGCGGCGCTCCATTGCACCAGCACGCATGGGCTGTAGGTAGTGCCTGGCGTAAACGGACAACCTACGATGGGATGCTGATCTGTTTCGAGCAATGCGGGGCTCCCGTCGGCGAACAAAAGCGCGTTGGTAGTAAACAGCAGCGCCATTCCTCCGTGCATACATCGCACCTGGCTTGCGGTCGTGAGAACAGCAGGCACTATTCACCAACCGCCGTATTGCCTTGCAGGCTGATCCCCTGAGTGTTCAGCGTAACCGTGGCCGCATCGGTTGAAAGTTTGATTCCGTCGGAGCTGAGCGTGATCGAAGGGCCATCGGGATGTTGCAATGAGAGCTCGTTCTTGTCATCGTCCATTACGAGGGCGAGTCCCCCGGTGGTAACAAACGTGCGAATTTTGGGTCCTGCCTGTGACGGCATGTCGCCTGTTCCCCACCAACAGCCAACCCAGATCGGTTGCGAAGGATCGCCCGCTTCAAATTCAATCCACACGCCATCGTCTTTTTCGGGAATGGCAACCAGTCCATGGGACGGCCCGGCGAATGGGACGCAGGGAATCGCGATGCCGGGCTGATCCTGCAGCACGTCCGGAACAGAGACCTTCAATTTCCCGATGTCATCGCCGGTCAATGCTTCGAGCACAATGCCGCGATATTTCCCAAAATAGTGCGACCGCCGCTCTTCCGCGATCTCCTGCAGCAGGGTTTCAGTCTGAGTATCCATGCCCATGAACCTCGGCTAATGCACCTCCGCAGGAACCTGCGGTGGAGGACTGTTGGTTCCGGCGGATTCAGCATTGCGAATCACGCGGAACTTTTGTCCGTAACTGTTGCGCGTCAGCGTGTGCGTTACCTGCTCAATCAGCCATAGCCCGCTGAGGGCGCCGTTGATGCCCAATACGGAAACATATTGATAAGGCTGCAACACCGACGTGTAAGTCTCTTTCATGACTTCGCCGTGCGCCTTCAGCGCATAAGCAGACCGTTCGGAAGCCGCCTGTACGGCGCGCGCCAGCGTGAGCGCGTCGGTCTGACCTGGCTTCAGCAGGCGCAGGATCTCGGGCCCTGGTCCGGGTTCTTCCCCCTGTAACCTGATATCACCGAGATCGGCAGTGCGGTTTTCGGTGCTGCGCTTCTTCAGATCGACCTGGGCCGATTTGAACTTTGCGCGCTGCCCGACCGTTTGATCGCTCTCGAACGAGAATATATTCGCGCCCTGGCCCAAAAGGATCATTGGAGCCAGCCCAAAGTCTTTCTTCGGATCAGGATCGAGCTTGAAACAGCCGATGCTTTTTCCCTGAGAATCTCCACACGCGACGTAAGCGTGCATATGCTGCCGCTTCGCGAGGCGTCGCAAACACTCCATCTGTGTACCGCGGATTACGGTGCTCTTGAAAACCGGATTGGAGGGCGCCGGGGCCGGATCGATGTCCATTGAGGCGATCTGCGGCGCCTGCTGATAAATCTGCCGCGCCACCTTGTCATCCGAGCCTTGAAGCGGAGTAACGTTTTCATCCCGATGCAGAAAAAAGCTGTCATCGCTTACTACCAGCGTCAATTTGCTTTGCCCAGGCTGGCTGTACATTGCGGATTCGATATTCACGATCGGGCCGTCGATAAGCGGCGTCCAGGCAGCGCTCCGTATCTGCACCTCCAGCCGGATGCGTGTCATGCCTTGCAAAAACGTCTCGGTCTCGCCGTCCCAAACGCCTTTGGTTCGCACGCACACCGGAACATCAAAGCGCCCGTAACATGCTTTGTCCATCTCCTGATCGATGTTGATGTCCTCAAAACGCGAGAGCTGATCGTTGGTAGCCGCCGTTCCGTTGATGTACAGCCGGTAGCGTGCGAAAGTCATCTACGTCTCCGGCACCACGATGCTGAGTTGTTGTGCGTTTTCGTCATCCGCGAGCCATTGCACTAGCAGATCGTTCGCATCGAGAGCGCTGTTCGCATCGGCGACGTGCCAGTACCGAGTGGCATCCGAATACATACGATAAGCGATGACATCTAAGCGGTCGTTCGATGTGACTGGCGTTAGATCTCCCGGCGTACTGGGGATGGTTCGCAGTTGCACGGCATTGATCTGCGTACCATCCGGAAGCGCCATCTGAATCTGCGGTGTGTTTGCGTAGCGCGATGTTTTGAGAAACATATCCGTGCCTCCTAAAACGGAATCAGATGTGTAACCAGGGCAGCGCTCCTGGCTAGATTGGCCGCCGCGAGCCTGTCCTGATTCTTTTGAGTCCACGCGAGCGCGCCCTGCCCAATCGTGTCGTCTGAGCACGCATTAGGCGTGATCACGGCCAGACCAATCGAGACCTGTGCTTCCAGCGGATTCAGGCTGCCGTCATAGATCTGTTCGGTGATCGTGAGCGATTCGATGGAAACCGGCACGATCCTAGTAGCGCCCCATATGAAAAGGATGCGCGGTGTTTGAAGGCGTGGGATCGGTTGCGTTGGCTGTGGCCCTTGAGCCTGCAGTTGCGAGCCGACGGGATCAATTGCTGGGGTTGCATCTCCGCCTTGCGTCTTGACCGGATACACCATGGCCTGCAAGGCCGCCAGTTGCGGACCCACGCCATATGCAATCCCGATCGGGTCGCCACTGTTGCGCTGATCGGCGGCGCTGAAGGTAGCCTCCACAGTGAATCGCTCATAAGCCGGTTCGCCGGCCTGACTGGTTTCTCTCTGGGTCGCATCCACTGCGCGCGGCGGAATGGAAAGAGTGCGCGTCATCGTCTCGGGGTTGAACTGAAAAATGACGACGTTCGGGACAGGCCCCAGAAAATCGGCGCCGTATTCCACCAGCGCTCCAAATACCGGCATTGCCATAGACTATCGGTCCTCCTTTGGCGATGCGCTGAGGCGAACCAGAGACGTATGGATTGCGCTTGCAATTCCCGCGGGATTCGCCTGCTTGCGCGGCACTTGCACCTGCAATCTCGGGATCTTTTGAGCCGTTGGCGCCGATCCGCTCTGCTCCAGCGCCTTTGCGAGATTCGTTGCTGCCGCTCTTGCCAGCATCACGGCTCGTGAGGGCGTTCCTGGGCATTCGGTGCGCGGCAGCATTACGTCCAGGCGTTCGATATGAATACGGCGGATCTTCATGACACTACCCCTGATCGTGTTGCTACGGGCGCGTCTATTCCGCGTCCGTTGCCATTGGCATACAACAACTGCCATTGCTTTTTTTGCTCACGACTTAATGGCCGTCCCAGTTTTTCGTACTCGCGATCCACTGCATCCATCAACGTTTGCATGCGCAGCGCGGGCTTTTGTCGGGACGCCGCCGCCTGCAGGCATGCGTTCAACACGATAGAACGAATGTTGCCACCCGGCAGAGCAAATTCCCGCGCGAGAAAGGCGAAATCGATACCTTCGGCCGCGACTTGTGGCGGTATGCACTGCTTCCAGATCGCCGCCCGTTCCGCTTCAGCCGGAAGCGGGAACTCGACGACGTACCGCAGGCGCCGAAGGAAAGCTTCATCCAGATCTCTCTTGCGGTTTGTTGCCAGAATCGCGAGCCCTCGGAACCGTTCCATGCGTTCCAGCAGGTAACTGATCTCCATATTGGCGAAGCGGTCATTAGAGCTTCGCGCCTGCATGCGCTGGCCGAAAAGCGCGTCCGCTTCGTCGAAGAAGAGAATGATATCCGCCTGCTCGGCGGCATCGAAAAGCTTCCGCAGGTTCTTTTCGGTTTCGCCGATGTATTTATTCACAACCTGCGACAAGTCGACGTGATACAGCGGAAGGCGCAGTTCGGCGGCAAGGACTTCAGCGGCCATCGTCTTGCCGGTTCCCGAAGGCCCGGCAAAAAGAACGGAAATTCCGGCATCCCCCCAGACGCGCCCGGTCCCCCAATCGGCGTGCACACGCGAGAGATTTCGCATCGCGGAAAGCAACTGATCAAACTGAGCGCTTCGCTCGGCATCAAGTATCAGTTCGCTGCGCTGAAAACGCGGGGTGAGCAGGGTTGCCTGGCTTCCCACCATAACGCGAATCTGCTGCTGACATGCCGCGAGCAGCCGGTCGGAGGTTAGTGGGCTACGGCTGCGGCCCAACAACGCCGCTATGTCGCCGATTGTAGCCGCATCCATGCGAAAGCGATACGCGCACTCGCGGAGGACGGATTCAAGTATTGCAAGGCCATGGCGGCTGAGCTCACGTTCCCAAACCTGCCGCCGTTCCATATAGCTCAAGCCCCGGATCTTCAGCGGTGGCAGCGCATTCGTCAATGACGGCCCGCCCTCTTCCGGCGCCGCGGCAAAAACATAAATCGGGTATGGCCGCAGGATGTTCTGCCATGCAGTATCATGCGGAAATTCATAAGAGGGAATCAAAAGATCCACGCCATTGAGCCAGCAATACGTGCCCGCATTCTCGATCACCGCCGCAGATATTGCGACCTTCGATGAAATGGCATAAATATCCCGTCCGGTGATTGATGCGATTTGCTGCAGCACGCCAGCCGCGCGTCTCGGGTCGAGCGAACCCTGCGCGAAGGCGATCGATACGGGAATCACCCGCAGTTCGTCTGGCGAGTCCACCATCCTGCCGGCGAGTAATTCGAGTTCGACGGCATTGTCGCCACAAGCTTTCGCACTACTCTGCAACTGTCCGCCAATCGCTATCCGATTCAGTTCATACAATGAATCATTGGCAAAACCTTCGAGGCGCCGTGCAACCAGTGGCGGCATGAAGAACGGCGCATTCCATTCGTTTGCAGCTTCGGCCCGCCGCAAAATCCCTCGAGCAAAAAGCGGATGTGCGGGGGACATCAGGGGCGCAAAGGCCTGCGGCTCGTCCCAGAGCCACTGCGCCAGGCCCAGGGTAGGCGCTTGCCTTCGCGGGTCTCCGGCGAGCGTAGAGAAAAGATTGCCCAGGGCAGCATCACGGGCAGCCGCTAGAGCCAACGCCACAACGAAGATTTCAGCCCCCGGCAAATCAAGCTCCTGAACCAGCCAGGCAAAGCTTCCGCGCGCCGCATTGTGATCGCGAACCGGCATTTTCGTCTCGCGGATGTGCTCATCGAGATACCGCGCCCCAGCATCCTCCGCGAAAAACTTCCGGCGTTGCACCGCTGTTGAGTGACGCTGCAGCGATTCCGCCACCCAGTCAATCGGCTCGTGTTTACGCCATAACCAGCTCAGCTCACGCCGCATTCTCAGCACAACCTGAGCCAGCCACACACACGTAAACTCGTCTTCTGGCGCAAGTCCTTCTGTGAGCGAGGAGAAAATTGCCTGTTGTGGCATGGCTGCTCTTTCGCTCATGGGGCCACCATGTCCAGTGTGAAAGTCTGCTTTGCCTGCTGGCCGTTGACGCGCAAAACGGCAAAGTACAAGCCGGGCACGATGGCGCTCGCCTCCGGTATCGCAAATTGCTGCTGAGTCTGATTGGATGGCGGAATGAATGCCGGGTCATGCGAATCGAGAAGCAAAATCACGGCGCCATTCTGGACCAGCGCAAATTCCACATAATCGCCCGCGCCGCCCAACAGTTTCCCGGTAAGCGCGATCGTTCCGTACACGTTGGGATTCACTGCCGATACTTTCGTGATCGCCACAATGGTCATGCTGAAAATCGTGGGAAGCAGCAGGACACCCACGATACCGCTCGAAATGGCGGGGCCATTCGGCAGTTGCTGCCTGATCGAGACAGAAATGTTACCTGCGGACGTCTTTGTTGCGTCGAGGCCGTCCAGTACTACCGAAAGCGCCTGCCGGTGCTGTATCCCCGGCGTAAGGACGGCTGAGCCGAAGTTGACGCTGAGATTCGGTGCGTCGAGATAGTCGCCTACAAGCGTGAGCGTATCGCCAAGCTCGACAGCGGAGGGTTGTGTGCCGTCCAGTTGCGGGCCCAGGCTTGGCAGGACAAAGTTATGCACGCCCGCTAATCCGATCTTTTTGCCCAACAGATAATTCACTCCAATCAATTGCAGGCCGGAGGGCAGTTGCGGTTGTGCGATCAGCACCGGACGAACCTGAAACGCCGCTGAGCAGCGGAACTTATCATCCGGCCCCTGCATCAGGCGGGAAAGCAAGTCCGGCGTGGCCTGGTCGAAAGTGAGCTTCAGCGGCTCGGGATTATCGGCAAGAGCGGTGTAGCCGGCCAGCCCAGGCGCGGCATCAAATACGCCAAGCAGCACCTGCATTCCCATCCCGAGCAGGTCGTGGCTTTCCGGCGTGTCACTCTCTCCCAGTCCATCGAAAGCGGTGACTAGGTAATGCAGCACAACCCATAGGGGCGGTTGGCTGCCCGGAGTGAGCGCGACGTTGCGCATAGCGCCGTCAATCTCCACTTCATACAGGAAAAGATTAATACGCGGACTCGTGTTGGTTCCTGGAGCGATATCGGCTTGCGGACGCTGTACCGTGATCTTCGGATTGTAGGGCGGAACATTCCAGAGCGCAGTTGTCAGGATGCCCGCCAGAAAGCGGCTCACCGAACCGACTGCCAGTCCTGTTTGCGCTAATGGCACTCGTTCGCTCCCTCGCTAATACCGATCCAGAAAACTGCGTTGCCAGCGGTAATCATTTTCCTGGGACGGCCGTTTCGCTGCTGGCCGCGGAGGAGCTTTCACCGCAGGCGGTTCCGGCGCGACCTGCACAACAATCGAGCCAATGTCCAATGACACTACTTCTGTTTCCGGTTCCGGCCGCACTTCTGCCCGCAGCGTGTCCGGTAATGATCCGACTTCGGAGAGCGTCCCTTTCGCCCGGTAGTTGCGTTCGAACTCGTCCTGACGGCGTGTAATTTCGGAAATGGCGTCCTGCAAGGTTACCGGTTTCATCTGCTGGCCCACTGGCGTAATCGATTCCACTCGCTGCGGCATCGCGATTGTCTTTGAATTCTCAACTTCGTGACGATCAGGCGATTCCAGAGGCGCAACCGATATCGGCTCAGGCATGCCGGCGGAATTCCGCGCTTGAAGGGTTAGAGCCAGTTCCTGGTGGAAATGCTTTTCAACCATCACGCGTTCGCGCGATCCTTCCGTCTTCCATTCAGCCTGCAACGGAAATGGCCGCGGGGCCGGATTCATTTCCGCGTTTTTATCTGCAGATTCGCGATTACGCACAGGACGATCTGCACTCAACTCCGGAGCACGAGCGCTTTGTCCGGATTTCGAATCCACTCTGCTAGCGGACGCTTCAGCCGGCCATTCAGGCACGCCCTCCTGCATAACTTGTGCAATCGGCGGCAGCCACGCAGGCTGACGCGCAGGAATCACCCGGGCCTTCGTTTCGCGCGCAAGCTGTGAAAAATAACGCATAGGTTCAGTTCAGGCTCCAGCCTCGATCATTTCGAGATAGCTTTCACGTCGCCATTGCGGAAGCCGGATGATTTCGCTTTCGCTCCAGTGATAATGCGAAGCCAGGCGGTGCACGTCACCAATGGCCACACGCTGCGCGCGCGAGAGGCGTTCGAGTGCCGCGCCCGCCAGATCCGGCGAGACTTCGGTAGATGCACCGCATTGCGGGCAGAGTACATTCACGTGAAGGCTCAGCAATGGATCGAATGCATCCATTGCCTCATCGATCTTGAGCGCGATCGAGTCGAAGCTCTGGCCATCCGCTAGAAGTGCATCTAACGGCGGACTCACAAGGACCGATTGAACCATCGCTTCGCCCAGAGTTGCTTCGGATTGCGTCAGCCAGCACATCTGGTCGCGTCCTGTCGGCCGCCGTAATTCAGCCCGCACTCCATCGATCACGGTCGAAAGGATTTCCTTCCCCAGTTGCTCCGCCGCCAGAGACGTGATCTGCTCTGCAGTGAGATCGAACTCGTTCTGTTGCCCGCAAGCCGCGGCGCTGCATTGAACCTGCCAGGAAAACGGGCTCGAATCGGAAACCGCAGCCAACGTCATCAGAGCGCAAATCCGCATGCTGACCGGCAAATCAAGTAGAAACTGTTGATTGATTGCCTCGTCGTCAGCGGTCAACGCGCAAAGCACAAGGAGTTCACTAATCAGCTCCGGACGCCGCGCCATGCGAAAATTGACAGCCAGGTCCTCGGCTGCAGTCCCGAAAGGCCGCAGTTTTGCTGGCACATTCTTCTTCTCTGAAGTGAGCCAGTGCGGCAGCACGGGAAAAGCGTCGTTCCTTGACATGATTCCTCCTCTCGCGGTGGCCATCTCTTTGAATACAGACGGGTGGAAAGCTGTTGGAACCTGAAAAATAAGTCCTGATGTTACTGGACCTCGTTGGGCTCGGTGGCGCTGACATCACGCTCCCAGCCTTCCATTTCTAGCTTGATTGACTCGATTGCGATCGCGTTGGCGCTCGAATCCAGTGCGGGAAGCGCCTGGTATTCACTCACCCAGCAACCATGCAGAAAAAAGCGCCTTGCTACCTGCCCTTTTTCATTCAGCACTTCGAGGGCACATTCTTTGCGAAAATTCGCCAGATCCATTGCAGTGTCGCCGGCATACGGGTGGACCTTGTTGGCCCAGTTCTCAAACTCCAGATCCCACGTTATGCCGCGCTCAAGTGTGACGGCGTCGTAGGTCGTGCGCCCCGGAGTTTTGTGGTCCACGCTGTTTTCGCCCCCGCTGCGGTGGGTAATTACATTCGTAGTGCGCTTCAGCATGCTCGCCTTCATCACGCCAAGCACGGTCTTGCCGTCCCATTTGAGTTGGAATTTGTATGTCTTATAGGGATCGATGCGGTTTGCGTTAACCTGAAATCCGTTCGGCATCGCTCACTCCGTTCTCTATGTAAGGTTTCCCATAATCTGCTGGATCGTGATCACAACGAATTCGGCGGGTTGGAGCGGCGCGAATCCCACCACGATGTTGACTATGCCCTGATCGATATCGGCCTGCGTGGTCGTCTCCGAATCGCACTTCACGAAGAAGGCTTTGCTGGGGGTCGCCCCGGCAAATGCACCCTGCCGGTAAAGACTCATCATGAACGCATTGATGTTCATCCGGATCTGCGCCCACAACGGCTCATCATTCGGTTCGAAGACCACCCACTGCGTTCCGCGATAAAGTGACTCCTCAAGGAACAGCGCCATTCGGCGTACTGGAACATATGTCCATTCGCTGTCTCCCGAATTATTGAATCCTGCGACGGTGCGAGCACCCCACACAACGAAACCCGACGCCATGCGGCGAAGGCAGTTCACGCCCAGCGGATTGAGAAGTCCGTTCTGCTTGTCTGTGAGGACCACCTCCAGATTCGTGACACCGGCGAGTGCGGCATTGGTTCCGGCCGGCGCCTTCCAGACGCCGCGTGAAGCGTCTGTGGCGGCATATAAGCCTGCCACCATGCCCGATGCTCCGATATAACGCAGTGTTCCGTTGTCGTTGATCTGGACCCGCGGATAGTAAACAGCGCAGTTGATATCGACATTACCGATAGCGGCCCGAAACGCCTGTACATCCGAAGCTTGCACGAAGGGCAAGTTGTTTTTGGTCCAGCCAACCGGCGCATCCAGCACCAGAAACGCGCGCCGGCTCTGGCAATAAATGGCCGCGTTGGCGCGGACGGCCTGCCATTCGGTTTCGCTGGAAATACCGTCGCCCGGAATTACCATGATGTTGAATAGGTCCACGGAATCCAGCGCGTAAAAGCCGGTACGGTCCAGTTCGCTGCCCAGATAGTTGGTTTGCGTTGGCGGGTTTCCGTCACTCGCCAGAGGCAGCAGAGCTGCCCAATAAGTCCCTGAGGTCGCAATCCCGAGCGTGTAACTGGCGGCGTTCGCCTGGAAGCCGCCCTTAAACTGCGCCGCGCTTCCGGAGCCCGGTGAAATCGAAAATGTATCGATTGCTTGCGCAGAAGCGGGATTCAGGTTCTGCACGAACAATCGGTATCCCGCAACGGTGGCCTGAAAACCCGGGAGCCCGCTGTTAATTGCATTGGCGATCTGCTGCAGTTTTTCACGAACGCCGTCGGCGTCATTCGGTCCGCCTCCCCCCTGGTAGAACAGAGGTCCGCCGCCGGTCAGGTTCAGCGGTTTTGAAATTCCGTTGATGGTAACGCTGGTTACGTCAGTCAGGTTTGCGCCCGCCAGTGCATCCATCGCCGCCTCAATTGCGCCGGTTGTCGCGTCTCCTGCAAAGAAGATACCGTTGGGTACGGGCCGAAGATCGGCGAACTGTCCAGTTTCAATACCGCCCTGAGTCGTGCCGAGCATAAGGGGCAACGCGAGATCATTACCGGGCGGCCCCGGCCGCACTTGAACGCTGCTCTTTGCGGAGGTGATGGCGAGAAAGCCGCCTGCCGTTGTGCCGGCGGTGACGCTGCTGCCCGCAGGCAATGCGGCATTTATTGTGTTCTGAATATACGTGAAGGTGCCCGCATCGCCGGGCCCGGCCGCGATCAGCGCCGCTTTGCTCAGGTTGATCGGGGTCCACGATCCCCCGTCCACGCTGATCTGGAACACGCCCAGGTCATTCGTGGCTGGCCCGGGCCACACTCCGGCAATCGCACTGTTCCAGCTACCCGCCGCCACGGCGGCAAGCCCTCGGGCTTCGCTCGATCCTGGTGGAAGAGCGGTTGCGGTCACTGCTCCCGGAGAAGCCGTCAGCAATTGAGAGGACTGGGTGATGAATGTGGGCGCGTAGCGTGGCGCGGCAGGATCCATCGACAAGTTCGCAAATGACTCGGTCTGCACCACCATTCCGTTGCTGCTGTACTTCACCTGCAGATTGAAAGTGATCTCCGGCCATGGCGTGTTGTAGTCGACGGTAACCGAAAGTCCGTTGCCCCATAGCCCAGGCGAGGAGGCGCTCAGATTCAGTACCGATTGACCGCTGATGCTGCGCAGCGCGATTTGCGCCGGCTGTGCCCCGTCCGCCAGACGCACGACAAAGCAGTCCGAACCACCATTGTTGAAGAACTCCTGCACGCTCTGCGCAAGGTTTGCACCGGGGACTGCCGCGCCAAACGCGCGCACATAATCCGAGTAGCTAAAACACTCAATTGGCTTGTTAATGGGGCCCATTGTGGCCTGGCCGAAAAATGCGCCAATGGA
>Ga0134126_10008832_pt1 | contig 12688 bp, 13 predicted proteins | sample KB31752_FD_96881 | JGI IMG/M metagenome (GOLD analysis project Ga0134126, IMG submission 96881) | Terrestrial soil microbial communities with excess Nitrogen fertilizer from Kellogg Biological Station, Michigan, USA - KB3-175-2 | ecosystem: Environmental > Terrestrial > Soil > Unclassified ...
CCCAAAGTCTCCCAGGCCATCTGGACCGCCATCCAGGCCGCCATCACCGGCACCCAGCCCGCCACCACAGCACTCAGCACAGCCCAGACCACCATCTCCGGCATCCCCCAGGTCAGCGGCTGACCGCTAGACCCTGATGCTGACGGGGCGACGACGCAGATGGATGCCTCGCTGCCATACGAAAAGCTGCAACGAGGCATCCACCGTCATTGCGTCCAATACTTCCCGGATCCGGGGCGGCGAATGCCAGGTGCCGCCGCGTGAACAGGCGGCGCCCGCCAGCAGACCGCTGCGCGGTCACCGCGCCCGCGTGACGGACTCCGGTGGCGGTGATCCGGTCACCGGCCGGCGGGTCGGGTGCCGTCGACCATGATGATGCGGCCATCCTCGTCATGCCGTACCGGGAGCGGGTCGGTCAGTTCGCCGAGGAAGCTGCGGTCGCCGTCGCCGCGGAAGGCCATGAAGTACCAGGCGCCGCCGTCTGCCTGGACCAGCTTGCCTGCATAGAGCGGCCCGAGCGGCCCGTCGGGCGCGGCGACGGGGCCGCCGGCAAAGGTGTAGGGACCGAGCAGGTTGCCGGCCGAGAACGCGAACGTACCGGTCTGGCCCCGCACGCCGGGGCCGTCCAGCGGGACCGGTTGATGGTCCTCGGCAAGGCAGGACACCAGGAGCTGGTACCGGCCGTTGAGCTGGACCAGCTGCGGAACCTCGGCCTGGGCGAACAAGCCCGGCGCGGTCACCGGAGGCAGGACCTCCCAGTCAACGAGGTCGGGCGAGCGGGCATGGCCGACGACACCGGCACCGCCCGGAGGACCGGAGCGCGACCGGGCGGTGATCAGCACGTGGAACAGGCCGTCCTCGGGATTGATCAGCAGCCACGGGTCGCGCCACGACTGGTCGCGCCAGCGGCCGAGGTCGAGTTGCTCGTACCACCTCGGGTCGGCCTCGATCACCGGGTTGGCCGGATGCTTGCGCCAGTGCACGAGGTCGCCTGACTCGGCGAGCCCGATCCGCTGGACCAGGCCCTGCTCGGCCCGGCTCACGCCGGTGTAGAGCATGTACCAGCGGCCCTGGTGGCCGATCGTGCTGCCGGTCCAGGTGGCGAGGTCATCCCAGCTGCCGGGCGGTCCCGGGTGCAGCGCGTCGGGAAGCACGCGCCACGAGCGCAGGTCGGCCGAGACGGCGTGCCCGATCGTCGCGTGGTGATGGCGCCGGGCGGGGTCCCCGAGCGAGCGTGGTGCCTGCAGGTAGAAGACATGATGCTGGCCCCTGTCCCGGGCCAGCCAGAAATCCCAGATCCACGTGCCGGGAAGCCGCAGGGTCATCTCAAGCATCAGCTCCGCGTGCGCTGAACGAGGGCAGCCAGGAAGGCAGGGACGATGTCATGGGATTTGCCTTATCCCTTCAGCGAGCCCTGCAGGAGGGCCGCGACGAAGTGCCGCTGGAAGATGAGGAAGATAATCAGCATCGGCGCGAGGATGAGCAGCGAGCCTGCCGACAGCAGCGGGATGTTGGTCCCCCACTGTCCCTGGAAGGCTGCCAGAGCGCCGGCCATCGTTCCCTCGGTCGTGCCCTGAACCAGGACAATGGACAGCAGGAACTGATTCCAGGTCCACACTGTGAGCAGGATGCCGAGCGAGGTGATGGCAGGACGCGCGAGCGGCAGGTGGATCCGCCAGAACAATCGCCAGGTGGTGACCCCGTCGATGCGTGCCGCCTCGGACAGGTCCTCGGGCATGTTCACGAAGTGAGCACGCATCCAGTAGACCGCGAAGGGCATGAACAAGCCGGTCAGCGGGAGGATGATCGCCCAGCGGGTGTCCAGTACCCCGAAACCGCGGACCTCGTAGTACAGCGGGACGATGATGCCCTCGAACGGCAGTGTCAGGCCGAGCAGGAACAGCAAGAACAGGACGCCGCCGCCGGGGATGCGCAGGTGCCCGAGCGCGAACCCGGCCATCGTGCCGATCATGGTGGACACCGGGACCACGCCCAGCACGATCAGCACGCTGGACTTGAAGATCGCTCCCATGTTGGCCGACTGGAAGGCCGCGATGAAGTTCCCCCAGTGCGGGTGCGCCGGCCAGTCCAGCCCGCTGGGGTAGGTCCCCGGCGCGTGCAGTGCTGTGGTGAACAAGCTGACGAACGGCAGCAGCGTGGCCGCCATCAGCAGCAGGAGCATCGCGCCGCCCGACCACAGGCTGCGGCGTGCCGCGATCACTGCTGGCCGGCCTTTCGCGAGAGCAGCTGGACGGGCAGGATGCAGGCCAGCACCAAGACCATCAAGACGACGGCCAGGGCCGAGGCCAGGCCCATCTCGCGGTTGAAGAACGCGAGCTGATAGATCTCCAGACCCGGTACCATCGTCGCGTCCCCCGGCCCGCCGCTGGTCGAGATGAACACGATGTCGAACGCCGACAGGGCGGCGATCATCGTGACCGTCACGCAGACCGCGATCTCGTTGCGCAGGCTGGGCAGCGTGATGGCGAGGAACTCGCGAACCGGCCCGGCGCCGTCGATCTGCGCGGCCTCGTAGAGCGCCTGGTCGATCTTGCTCATCCCGGTGAGCAGCAGCACGGTGCACAGGCCCAGCAGCACCCAGGCGCCGATCAGGCCGACCGCCGGCAGCGCGGTGCCGAAGTCACCGAGCCAGGCGCGGGTCAGGCTGCGCAGGCCGACCGCGGACAGGATCTGGTTCACGACGCCGGACGAGGACAGCATCCAGCTCCAGGCGATGCCCGCGGCGACGAGCGGCACGATCTGCGGCAGGAACAGCACCGCCCGCGCGGCGGAGCTGATGCGGCGCGAGGCGACCCGGCGCATCACCGACGCCACGGCGAGTCCCAGTATTACCGGGATGCCGCTGAAGAACAGGATCAGCTCGCCGGCGTGCCATAGCGCTCCCAGTAGCTGGGAATCGGTGAAGACGGTCTTGAAGTTCGCCAGCCCGACCCAGCTGGGCGGCAGGATGCCGTCCCAGCTGTAGAACGAGTACCGGACGGTCATCGCGATCGGCCACAGCACGAAGGTGGCGTAGGCGGCTAGCGCGGGCAGCACGAACAGCCAGCCGGCCAGCGGGGCGCCGCGGGCGCCGCGGGCGCCGCGGGTCCCGCGCAGGGGGACCCGCGGCGCTGCGCGCCGGCTGGCGGCGCGGTGGTCGCGCGCGGAGGAGGTTGTCCCGGTCATCGCCGGCTGCTCGCTACGCTCCGCCGCTCTTGAGTTCCTGTTCGTAGGCCGCCTGCACGTTCTGGAGCACGGCCTGCGGCGTTTCCTGGCCGGCGAACATCTTCTGCACCGCGGGCGTCCATGCCTCGGCGTAGATGGCACCGGTCGCGTTGGCGATGAAGTCCATTCCGGTGCTCTCCTTGGCGATGACCTTCCCGGCGGCGAGAGTCTGCGCGACCAGGGTGCCCTTCTGCTCCTGGATCGGCAGGCTGGGCGGGCCGCCGGGGTTCGAGCCACCAGACTGGACGTCGAGCTTGCGCGCGGCCGGGTTCGTGGCCACCCAGTTGAGGAAGAACGCCGCGCAGTCGGGGTGCTGAGCCTGGGCCGAGATCCCGTAGGTCAGCGGCGCGGACATGGCGGCCTGCTGGCCGCCCGCGGTTACCGGGGGCATCAGGAAGAACCCCACCTTGTGTGGCATCAGGTTGTCCAGGTTGCCGGACTCCCAATCGCCGTCGAACATGAACAGGCCCTGGCCGTGCTCGAACTTGCTCATCATCTGGGCGTAGGCGGTGGCGTTCGCGTCGGAGTTGAAGTAGCCCTTCTTGATCCACCCGTCCAGATGGGTGAGCGCGGCCTGGTTGGCCGGGGTGCTGATCGTCGCCCCAGACTTCTGGAAGATCCAGTTGTTAATCGGGCCCGTGGGCCCGTAGTCCGCCATGAGCTGCTGAAGCGGGAACAGCAGGCCGCCCGTCGCGCCACCGTCGAACTGCACGATCGGCGTGATCCCGGCCGCCTTGGCCTTGGCCAGCAAGGCGTCGAACTGAGCCAGCGTCGCCGGCGGACTGGTCATCCCGATCCTCGCCGCCAGTGCCTTGTTGTAGAACACGCCGGTGAGGCTGTAGTTGAGCCCCATCGCCCACAGTGAGCCGGTGCCGCGTGGGTGGCCGGTCGCCGGCATCCGCATCTGCGCCAGCTGCGACGCGGGGAACTTGCTCCAGCCGTACTCCGTGAAATAGGGATCGAGACTCTTCAGCAGGTGGTCGTGTACCAGGCCGCTGAGCTGAGGCATCCGCATCAGGTCAGGCGCGTTGGAGCCGGACAGCACCAGCGGCGCGCTCTGGGTGATGACCGAGAACTGATTCTGCCGGATGTTCCAGGTGACCTTGGGATACTGCTTCGTGAACAGGTGCATCAGGTCGGGCGCGTCCGCGAAGCCCGTCTCAACGTAGGCCTGCATCGTCACCGGCGTCGTGCCGCACGCCTGGGCCTCGGTTGGCGGTCCGCCGTGACCCGTGCCGGTGGCCTGCGTCGGCGCGCCGGCCGCACCGCCCGCGGTCGTGCTGCCGCTTGCGCAGGCGGTCACGACGCAGGCGGTCAGCGCCAGCGCAGCGAACGCGCCGGCGCGGCCGCCCCTCGGCTGGCGCTGCCCGGACGGATCTTTGCGAGCATGCATCGTTCCTCCCCTTCTCGGGTGCCAGACATGGCGAGAGCAACAAGCTTTCGAATCTTGCTAAAGCGAATTAGCAGCGGACAAATGATGACAGCCGTCACGGGGGCAGTCAAGATCCAGGCAGGCAAGTACCCTGTGATCACCATGCCGAGGAAACGGGTCACGCTGGCCGACGTCGCGCGTAAGGCCGGCGTCTCTCAGACCGCGGCGTCCTTCGTGCTCGCCGGCCGCCGCCAGGACATGCGCATATCGGCGGAAGTCGAGGAGCGGGTGCTCCAAGCCGTCCGCGAGACCGGCTACCGGCCCAACATCGTCTCCCGGGGCCTTCGCACCGGCACCACCCTGACCATCGGGTTCGTCTCCGACACCGTCTCCACCACGCCCTTCGCCGGCCACCTGATCTGGGGAGCGCTCGACGCCGCCCGCGAGTACGGGCACCTGCTCCTCATCGCCGAGACAGAAGGCGATGCCGAGCTTGAGCAGCAGCACGTCGAGGCCATGCACGACCGGCAGGTCGACGGCATCATCCTGGCCTCGATGTACACGCGCACGGTACGCCCGCCGAAGGCCCTGCTCGACTCTCCCGCAGTGCTCCTCAACGCCCTGCCTAAGGGACGCCCCTCGCTGCCTTGTGTTGTCCCGGACGAGGCCGGCGCAGGGCGGACCGCGGCACGCGTCCTGCTTGATGCCGGGCATCACGAGGGCATCTGCCTGATCGGCGCCGGCCCGGACAGCGCGGAGGCGCCCAGGGACAGCGTCGCCGCCGTCGAGCGCCTGCAGGGAATCCTGGAAACACTGCAGTCAGCCGGCGTCCAGGTCGCCGCGGCCGTCGGCTGCAGCTCCTGGCAGCCCGAGCACGGCTTCGAGGCCACACAGCAGCTGCTTGCTGCGGGTCCCCGACCATCGGCGCTGATCTGCTTCAACGACCGGCTTGCCCTCGGCGCTTACCAGGCGCTTGCCGATGCCGGGCTAGACGTGCCCGCCGATGTCTCCGTGATCTCCTTCGATGATGACGTGTTCGCGTCGTGGATCAGGCCGCAGCTGACCACCGTCGCGCTTCCCCACTATGAGCTCGGACGTGCGGCCGTGGAGCGCCTCCTCGACCAGGCGGGTGACTCTGACGGCCACCAACTCCGAATCCACCGGATCCCGATGCCGCTGCGTACGCGCGGCTCCGTCCGCAGCCTCACATGACCAGGGATCCCGTACCAGTAGGCCTGGCTGGGTCCCTGACCTGGCTGGAGCTTCTGCCGAGCTATGCGCAGACGGGCAGCGGAATTCGTCCCGCCTGGGTGCACGGCCAGCTCCCGTGACCACATGCCGGGATCGCGTTGCTGCTGCAGAGCGCGGCGCCGGGACGGCCTCAGGCTGCCGCGCCACTCCAGGTCCATGGTCGCTTTGCTCCGGCTAGCCGGAGTGGCTTGCCCCCGGCTGCGGTGCCTGGTGATGTTTGCTTTCCGGGGTCTGGGTACGTGGCGTTCTGATTCTGTGAAGGGAGTCGGGAAGTGGCCATCCTTATCGTGGCGCTGATCATCGTCCTGATCCTGGGCGGTGTCGGGTTCGCCATTCACGTGCTGTGGTGGGTCGCGCTCGCGGCGCTGGTCCTCTGGCTGCTGGGTTTTGCCATCCGGGCCGGTGAGTCGGCCGGCGGTCGGCGTCGCCGCTGGTACCGCTGGTGACGTGACCGCGGCCTAGCCGCGGGCTCAGGAAAGGGCGGCCGAGATCTGTGACCTTGATTGTTAAGCGCCTGAGTCGGCAGGTCGTGGATGGCCAGCGACCATGCCGGGCCTTGCCGGAAGGCAGGTGATGCCCGCAACGGTGCCGAATCACGAACGGACTCAAGCTCCGAGCGGACTGACCCGGCCAGCTCGTCCCAGGAATTGGCGAACTTCTGGATGCCTCGTCCTCGAGGACTTCGAAGACATCGTCGAGGTCGACACCGGCATAGGCGTCAGGCGAGAGGAGTGTCGTCTAGCGCTTTCGCGAGATCGCCGGGGGTGTCGTAGATGGCGATGGCGCCGGCCTTCCGAAGCTCGTCGTCCCCAAAGCCGCCGGAGCGGACGACGATCGCCGGCATCCCGGCGCGCTTGGCCGCCTCGACGTCCCATACCGAGTCGCCGATCATCACGCTCGCCGCGTCAGGCGGCGCGCCCAGCTTCTTCAGCGCCACCTGCAGCAGGTCGGGTGCCGGCTTAGACGTCTCGACGTCGGCGCTGCTAGTCCAGTCGTCGGCGATGCCGCGGGCGTCCAGCTTGTCCAGGAAGATGTCCACGTGGCGCTGCTGGGCGGAGCTGGCCAGCACGAGCGGGTGACCCCGTTCCCTGATGGCGACGAGCAGGTCGCGGGCACCGGGCAACGGCGCCATCTCCTCGAGCATGGCGTCGACCTCCTGGCCCTGCTGCTCCCGGGCCTGATCGCCGACCCGGCGCTCCAGGTCCTCACCGCCAACAGCCGTGAGCACCTGGTCGCCACCCATGCCGATCAGCCGGTGCAGCCGCCACACCGGATAGGTCTCGCCCACCGAGCGCAGTGCCCGGTACCAGGCGAGCGCATGCTGATAGTTGGAGTCGATGAGCGTCCCGTCAATGTCGAGGACGGCAACAGTGGAGCCAGTCACGCGAGACGGCTACCCGCCATCCCCGTGCTCAACCGCGCCGGGCCAAGACACCTGACTTCGATGTGATCTGCCTCATACGTGCCTGTTCAGGCGATTTGCGCTCGTCCAGCTTTCGAGGTCAAGCTCGCCCACAACCGCGGTGTCGCACGTGATGACCTGCGCGGCTACGTGACCGGGCACCTGGGCGATGCGGACGCGGTCCTGGTCGTAGATGAGACAATCGACCTGGAGAAGGGGAGCCGCACGGTGGCGGCGATGAGCATGCCTTCCTTGAAGAGCCTCCTGCAGAGTGGCCGACAGGAATGCATGCGATGTGTCCCTCCGGCCCTCGCTCAGGTAAGACCGGTGGCCTGGGCGACCGAGGTCAGCGGGCCTTTCAAATAGGCCTCAGCGATGAAGTCGGGCTCGTAATGCTCGGCCAGGCGGCTGAGCCAGCTCTGCCCGGCGAGCACTTCGTGCACGTTGTCGCCGCTGCGCGGGTATTCGGGCACCGGATGGCGCCAGTGTACGGCTATCAGCGTGCCGCCGGGGCGCAGCGCGGTTTGGGCGAGATCGAGGACACGCTGCAGGTCGGGACCGCCGAAGTAGTAGAGGAACTCGGAGAGGACAATCAGGTCGAAGTCGCCGCGCGGCCAGTCCTCGGGCAGGACGCGCTGCTCGACGCGCACGCCGGGCTGGCCGGCGGTCCGTGCCGCGGTGGCGTTGACCGCGGCCGCGGCGACGTCGCAGGACAGCAGACGGTCACACCGCAGGGCCAGCTGCTCGGTCATGACCCCGATGGAGCAGCCGGGCTCGAACGCGGCGTCGTAGCGCTCGCGCGGCAGCATGGCCAGCGTGATGGCGTACTTGCGCTTCTCGTACCAGCGGCTGGTGAATCCCCAGGGGTCGGCCGACTCGGCATACATCTGGTCGAAATAGGCAGGTTCCAGTATCACGGCCACTCCAGGGGAAACAGCAGCTCATAGCTGCGCAGGAAATGAGGGACGAAGACGTCGGGCAGCACGGGCCCGTTGCCCGCGGGGCGCGGCTCGAGCTGGCTGGTGAAACAGCTGAGGGCAACGCGCTTGCGGGCCGCCGCGGCCGGGGCCAGCGGCACGCGGACAGCCTGCCGCCAGGGGACGCGCGAGTCGGCGGGCCGGGCCCAGTGCCACATCCAGACCGGGAAGAACCACCCGCTCCCGGTGATCTGATGGCTGATCCGCGCTACCCCACGGCCCACCGCCTCGTGGTCGCCGTGGGCATCGAGCGCCCAGGACGCCAGGCACCCGTCGAACCCGGCGAGCAGGCCGTCGAGCGCGGCCGCGATGTCGGCGTCGCGGTCATCAAGGGCCGCGTCAGGCAGGCCGAGCCGGATGATCTCGGCCTCCCCGGCGCCCAGGGCGTGCAAGGCGGCATGTCGCTCGGCCACCCGGCGGCGGACCAGCGCGGCCCGGTCAGCCTGGTGGCCGTGGGATGCCTCCCCGTCAGTCACGGCGATTACCCGGAGGCGGGCGCCGGCCGAGGCCAGCATGGCGATGATGCCGCCGGGACCCAGCACCTCGTCGTCGGGGTGAGCCGCGACGATCACCGCACTGGTCCACGATGTCACGTCGAGGGCGGGCAGGCGGCCCAGCAGGGGCCAGTTCCGCCAGGCCGCCTCGGCAGTGCCGGGAGCATCGATCGGGCTGGCCGGGGCGGGAGTGGCGGCCATCAGGCCGTCGCTTCCGCGGTCGTGGCGGACAGATCGCGCAGGTAACCGGAGAAGCCGCGCGGGGCCCGGCCGTCCCGGCGCACGCTGGTGACCACGGGAATCGCGGCGGTGCGGGAGATCCGCAGGTGACCAGTCCGGGATGCGCGCCGGGCCAGCTCGGTGTCCTCGCCGGTCACCACCGGCGGCCAGCCGCCCAGGTTCAGGTAGGCGTCCGCCCTAATGCCGAAGTTGGCCCCGTGAACGTGCGGATGGCCGTCGCGCAGGTGATGGCGGCGGAGCCATTCCGCGCGGGCCCGCGGCCTGAGATCCTGCCCGGGCATCACGGTGCCCAGGACCAGGTGCGCACCCCGGCGCGCCTCGGCCACCATCGTGGTCAGCCAGTCCACCGGGACCTGCGAGTCCGCGTCTGTGTTGGCCAGCCACAGCTCGCGTGGGGGTCCGGCGTCGGCCAGTGCCGCGCTGACCCCGGCGCGGCGCGCGGCGCCTGCGCTCCTGGCGGTGATCGCCACCGTCTGGACCTCGCGAGAGGCGGCGGCGATCATGGCGGTGCGGTCCTGGCAGCCGTCCAGGACGACTACGGTGCGCACCACGATGGTGGCCTCGCTGAGGCACAGATGACGCCGCGCGATGGCAACGGCCGACAGGCACCGGCCGATCCGCCGCTCCTCGTTCGCCGCCGGGATGACGACGGCCACGCAGCGGATCAAGCGGCACTCCGGCCAGGCTGGTCGGCCAGCACCGCGCCTCCTAGGCGGGCCAGGTCGCGCTCGGCGTGGTGCTGGCGGACATACAGTTCCAGGTCGGCCACCCGCCGGGCGTGATCTTCGTCGAATGCCAGCGGAGCGGGCCCGAGGGCGTGGCCGACTTGCCGGATGGTCCGCTCGACCGAGTCCGCCACGGTCGCCCGTACCCGCAGGCCCAGGACCTGGCCCGCGCCGCCCTCGGCGTGGCCGGCGTCGATGAGCGCGGCGGCGTCGGCGAGGACGGCCTCGGCGGCGTGCTGCGCGGCGTCGACCACGCCAACGTGCATGGCGGCCAGGTCACCAGTTCGGGCCGCCGATTCGCGTACCAGCGTGGTCAGCAGGCCGCGGGCGCCGCCGTGCCAGCACGCGGCGACGCCCATCCCGCCCCAGGCGAAGCCGGGCCGGGTCAGGTACCAGCCGGGCGACCCGACCGGCTCGGCCGGGGTGGCATCGAACCGGACCGGGGCGCTGACGACATTCCGCAGGCCGCGTGCTACCCAGGCCCCTGGCAGCCCCGCGCTGACCGACGGATGGCGCAGGCTGACCCGGAACAGCTGGCGCTCGTCGTCGCCGACATGGGCGGTGACCAGCGCCGAGTCGAGGAGCGCCCCGAGTGAGCACCACGGCTTGACGCCGGTCAGCGTCACCGACCCGCCGCTATCGTGTGCCTCCAGGCGGTGCGGCGCCGCCTCCGCGGCGAAGACCCCCCACGTACCACCAGGCTCCGGCTCGCCCGCCTCGGCCAGGATCGCCAGCGCATCGCTGTGCGCCTCGAGGACCCGGGCCACCGTGAGGTTGTGCTCGCCGGCCGCCGCCAGCACGGCCCACCGGCTCGCGGTCTGCCCGCCGCCGGGCTGCGGCAGGCGTCTGCCGCAGGCCTCCGCGACCTTCAGCGCCGCGCTGATGTCCTCACCAGAGCCATCGCACTCCGCGATCAGCGGGCTGGCCCAGCCGGGCAGCTCCAGCGTCATCTCGTCACCCCCGTCATCTCGTCACCCCGCTTCGTTTGCCCGGCCGCGGTCAGCTGCTGGCCTGTCGGGCCGCCGAACGCTCGGTAGCGGCACCCGCGGTCCGCAGCGATCCGTCGGACTGCTCCAGATGGGCGCGGACAAACCAGTGGAATTGCTCCAGCTGACCGCCGTGCCTGATCAGCATGTCCTGGGTGACCGGGTCCGGTTCCTCGGTCGCCTCGATCGCGGCGCGGTTGGCCTCGATGATGCCCGCGTACACCACATCCAGCGCGCCCAGGTGCTCGATGGTGTCGGCCCGGCCGATGGAGTAGTCGTCCCAGCCGCGCCGTTTGACAAGCGCCCCAGGAGTCCCGCTGGGCGAGCCGCCGAGGGCCGCGATGCGCTCCGCGCTCTCGTCGACCATGACGCGGACGGCGTCCACCTGCGGGTCCAGCATGGTGTGCACTGCGATGAAGTTCGGCCCGATGACGTTCCAGTGCACATGCTTGAGCGTTAGCGCCAGGTCGCTGAGCGAGTCCAGCCGGTCCTGCAGCAGCGCGACGACCTTATCGGCGCTGCCAGTCTTCATGCCCGGGATCGTGTAGGTGACCACGAGGCTCCCCTTCCAGTTGACGAGAGGTGCTGGCTTCCCCGGTTCGGGCTGGTTATGCCAGCGGCGCTCTGACCGGAGCCGCCCGGGGTTTACCGGCTGGGCGGGGGAGTGGGGCGCGCCATGAAAGCCATCGCCCGAGCAAGCCAGCAGCCTCGACGGACTCGTCGCGGCGGGCCAGCGGGCCGCCCGGCTGGCGGCGGCTGGCCTGGTGGCGTCGGTCCCGGCCATCGCGGCCGGGACTGCCGACTGGCCTGAGCAGCATGAGCAGTCAGATGCGCGTGGGGGTCATTCACGCCCTGGCCAATGCTGTCGCTGTGACCTGCTACGGCAGAACGTGGCCGCGCCGGGCTGCATGCCGCGGTGATCATGGGCCGGATGCGCAGCACGCTGCGGGTTAACGCGATGGAAACCGCCGACCCGGCTCCGGTGCGCCGAGCGACGACATCGCCCTGCTCGTGCTGCGCCGCCTGCCGGACGGCTCCGCGCCGATGTCGCGGCGGACTTCCGGGACAGTCGGCAACTGCCCATCCAGGGAAGCCCGCAGATCTTCTGGCCCGACGGCAGCACGACTTTGGATCATCTCTGGGCTCAGCCGAAAGGCCTCAGCCGAAAACCCGGCGCTGGATCTCGCGCCGGTAATCCATCAGCGTGTTATCCAGGTGCAGGCAGCTCGCCTTCGCAGCGGCGTCGGGCTCGCCGTCGCGGATCGCCCGGAAGATGGCGTCGTGCTCCTCCACCGCAGCGTCGGCGTGTCCGCCGAGGCCGAGTTGGCTCAGCAGGCTGACCTGGCGTTGCAGCATGCGCGCTTCCCGGACGGCGGCGACGAGGAACGCGTTGTGTGACGCTGCGGCGACACCCAGGTGGAAGGCGTCATCGCCTTCCGCGATCTGTGCGTTGTCGGCGCTCGCGAAACCGTCGCGGCAGGTCTGCACCGCGGTTTCGATGACCTTCAGCTCAGACGGGCTCGCGCGGGCAGCGGCCAGCCTGCTGGCTTCGGCTTCCTGGGCACGGCGGAACTCGAAGAGCATGAAGATGTGGTCCAGGTTCGTCGGCAGGAAGAACCCGCTCCACCGTCGCGCCCCGAGCATGCTCTCGCCATCCGCAACGTAAAGCCCGCGGCCCTTGTGAGCGCGGACGCGGCCGATCGCGGAGAGGATCTTGACCGCCTCGCGCACCATGGTCCTGCTGGCACCAAGCCGGGAAGCGAGCTCCGTCTCGGTCGGCATCCGGTCGCCAGGAACCAGCGCCAGCTCGCCGATCAGCTCGAGAATCTGCTCGGCCAGCCGCTCGTAACCCGGCCGGTAAGTGCCCGGCTCACGCTTGCCCGCGATGACTGGCGCGCGCGAGAGCTCGCCGCTGCTGAAGGGCTCCTCAACCGCGTTCACCGGGCCGCACCTCCGCAGTCTGCACCGGGCAACAGTATGGCCGGATCATAGAAGATTAGCCTGATCTACGCCAGC
>Ga0134126_10008833_pt1 | contig 12687 bp, 10 predicted proteins | sample KB31752_FD_96881 | JGI IMG/M metagenome (GOLD analysis project Ga0134126, IMG submission 96881) | Terrestrial soil microbial communities with excess Nitrogen fertilizer from Kellogg Biological Station, Michigan, USA - KB3-175-2 | ecosystem: Environmental > Terrestrial > Soil > Unclassified ...
AATCCCACGGCATCTACCTATTCCGACTTCCAGGGAGCTTATGCCAGCAGCCAGGTCAATGTTGTTTCGGCAGAAAATTCATTGAACTCGGCTAAACTTAGCTTATTTAATTTGATGAATTTACCTTATAACAGGGACACTGAATTACAACCGCTAAACGCCCAGGACCTTGCCGGAAACTATGGCATCAACCCCGACCAGGTTTATGAAACAGCCCTGCAGCAACTGGCTGAAATGAAAGCCGCGACTTTGATGCGCCAGAGTGCAGAAAAAGGCGTCGCCTATGCGAAAGGCCTGTTGTTTCCGCAATTGGTACTGGCAAGCGGTGTAAACACAAACTACTCAAATTTAAACCAACAAAGCTATTATAGCCAGTTCAGGAACAATTATGGCACCTACTTTCAATTGGGCCTGAATGTACCCATATTCACTAACCACATAAAAAAACATGCTGTGGCGCTTGCCAGGCTTAACCTGCTGAATTTTGAGTACATCGAGAACAATACCAAGGTACAGCTACGGCAAAGCGTGGAGCAGGCTTATTATAATATGCTTGCCGCTTACAAACGCTACCAGGCGCTGGACACGGAGGTAAAGGCTTATACAGAAAGTTACAGGGTAGCAAAAATACGGCTGGATGCAGGCGTTATCACTTCAGACTTGTTCCTGATCACTAAAAATAACCTGGACGCCGCCAACCTTAATTACATCAGCGCACGGTACGACTATTTTATTTACAGCAAAATACTTGATTACTACCAGGGAAAACTGATTCAATAAATTATTTTGATAATACTTTTGGATTCATAAATAATTTATAATTTTATTTCCAGATACTACCTATAATATCCGGTTTACACTTGTCGTTACAGCTATGGTGCAAACCGGATATTTCCAAGTTATAATGGTCATTCGCTGATCATTAAAAACAGAAACGTATTCCGGCTGTTAGCACTAATTAATCAATCCATTATCATATGAAAAAACTTATCCTCACTTTAGTCATTTTTACAATTGCCGCCAGCTTTGCATCGGCGCAAATTTTGCCCACTTTTCAAATCGGGCTAAAAGCAGGAGCGAATCTCTCAAGTCTAAACTCAACAGCCACCGAAACATTTAGCGGCAGTAACCGGGCCGGTTATTTAGTCGGTATTTGGACGCGTTTTGGAGCGGTTGGTTTTAATTTTCAACCCGAAATGTACTTAACATCAAAGGACGTGGACGTTACAGCCGCAGATGGTTCCGTTACCACTGCCAAGTTTACAAGCATTGATGTCCCTTTGTTGTTTGGCGGCAAAATTGGCGCATTTGGTCTCGGCGGCCGATTTTACACAGGCCCTGTGGTTTCCTTCGCTATCGATAAAAATCAAAGCTTCAGCGGCGCGGCCGGTAAAGTATTTTCATTAAATTACCAGGATCAAAACTTTGCCTGGCAGTTTGGAGGAGGTATCGACATAAAAAAGATATCCATCGACCTGCGCTACGAGGCAGGTATAACAAAACAAACCTACCAGGGCCGGCAAACAAGGATCAGCCTGTTTAACCTGAGCTTAGCTTACAGCCTGGTTAAGCTGTAGCGCTTTGGTTATTGAGATTTTGCAGAGCATGGAGGTCATGCCACATTTTGCTGCCAAAATCCCTGTGTCAATTTCGAGCGACAACAAGAAAACTAATACGCCATGCATAGTGCGCTTTGCATGGCGTATTAGTTTTCTCCCCGTACCTCGTAAATGACATCTTTTTTACAGAATCGCTTACTGTTTATTTAGTATCACCTTTTATGTTTGAAATGTGAATTTAGTATTATACTTATTGTATAAGTTACACATATATTTATCCCGAAGTTTTACCCGCCCCGTAAAGTTATTCAGATCCAGTCGCAACTAATTATTATCATAAACGAGCGATAAATAAATGAACAGTAATATTACCAGGCGATGCCTGTTTTGGGTAATAATTTTTGTGTTTACTGTACGTGCGGCTTCTGCCCAGCAATCCGGCCTAAGCGGCGAATCAAATATTCGCCTTAATCAAACCGGGTTTTATCCCGGCGCCCCGAAAACGGCTATTATCGTAAATGGTAACGATAGCACCTTCTCCATAAAAACCGTTACACAAAAAACAGTTTTCAATGGGATATTAAAGAAATCTGTTAAGCCCGGCTTCAATGGGAAATTCACCAGGATAGCCGATTTCAGCGCTTTGAATAAGCCGGGAAAATATTTGCTTTACGTGCCCGGCCTTGGTCATTCATGGCCGTTTGAAATTAAAAGATCGGTCCACCGGGAAGTAGCTGATGCCTCGATAAAGGCGTATTATTTTATGCGGGCCTCGCTGGCGCTTGAAAAAAAATATGCCGGTAAATGGGCAAGGGCAGAGGGGCACCCTGATACCGCTGTCCTTATTCATCCGTCGGCCGCCACCGTGCAAAGGCCGGCAGGGACCCTGATTTCATCGCCGCGCGGTTGGTACGATGCCGGCGATTATAACAAATACATTGTAAATAGCGGCATAAGTACAAGCACTTTGCTTTCCTTATACGAGGATTTTCCGGCTTACATGAAAACAGTGAAGCTTAACATCCCGGAAAGCGGCAACGGCATTCCTGATGCGCTGAACGAAGTGTTGTGGAATTTTCGCTGGATGCTGACCATGCAGGATCCGGGTGACGGCGGTGTTTATCACAAACTCACAAATGCCGCGTTTGATGTATTTGAAATGCCGGATAAAGCAACCGCGCCTCGTTATGTTGTGCAAAAAGGTACGGCTTCAACCCTCGATTTTGCGGCGGTTATGGCACAGGCGAGCCGCATATTTAAAGGCTTCCCCAAAGAATTACCGGGCCTTGCCGATTCGTGTTTAACAGGCGCAACAAAAGCCTGGGCCTGGGCGCTCAAATTCCCCGACAGCGTATACAACCAAGCGGCCATGAACAAAAAATTTGCGCCGCCGGTAACTACCGGCGCTTACGGCGACCGCAATTTTAAAGATGAATTTATATGGGCGGCATCTGAATTGTTTTTCACCACACATAATGCGGATTTTCTGAAAAATGTAAACCTGCTGCCCGATGCAACTATGCCCGTACCCACCTGGAGCCAGGTGAGGCTTTTGGGATACTATACGCTATTAAAAAACAGCGGCACTTTTGGCCAAAATACGCCAAAAGAGCTGCCGGAAATAAAAAGGCGGCTGCTTAACCTTGCCGATAGCCTTGTAAAAGGGACCGGTGAAACCGCTTACCAAACGGTAATGCAAAAATCAGCGCGTAATTTTAACTGGGGCAGTAATTCGGTAGCTGCGAATCAGGGTGTCGTGCTGATCCAGGCCTATAAGCTTACGAATGATCACTGGTACCTGGTGTATGCGCTCGATAACCTCGACTACCTATTAGGCAGAAATGGCGCCGGCTACTCGTATGTTACCGGCTATGGCAGTAAAACGCCCATGCATCCGCATCATCGTCCCTCCGGCGCGGACGGTATAGTTGAGCCGGTGCCAGGTTTATTGGTTGGCGGCCCGAATCCCGGCATGCAGGATGGCATTAAGGTACCGTCGAAAGTACCGGACGAAGCATATATCGACGATCAGCGCGCCTACGCCGCAAACGAGATAGCAATAAACTGGAATGCGCCGCTAGCCTACCTCGCCAATGCCCTCGAAGCCCTGCAGAATAAAATTAAACCTGTTAAAGAAAACCAGTAAATCAATCACACATAAACCAACCAAACCCGGAAAATCATGAAAAGAATATTTATCGTCCTGAACATAGCGCTCATAAATGTGCTCTGTCTTTCGGCACAAACAAAAAAGCCTCTAAGCGATATCGACAAAAAAGTCGACGCGCTTATTGCAAAAATGACACTTGAAGAAAAAGTAGGACAGATGACCGAGGTAACATCCGATGTGGTGTCGACAACCACAAACGGCGTACATCAAATTGATCCCGCCAAAATAAAAGAAGCGATTTTAAAATATCATGTGGGTTCTATTTTAAATGTAAGCGGCCATGCCTACACCCGCGAACATTGGCACGAAGTTATTTCGGATATTCAGGCGGAGGCTGCAAAGGACCGGTTAAAAATCCCGATAATCTATGGGATCGATGCTATACACGGCGTAACTTATACGCTGGGCAGTACTTTGTTCCCCCAGGAAATTGCAATGGCGGCTACATTTAACCGGCAAATTGCGCACATGGCCGGGGAAATCACGGCTTATGAAACCCGGGCGAGCTATATCCCCTGGAATTATTCGCCGGTATTGGATTTGGGTAAAACACCGTTATGGCCGCGAGTTTATGAAACTTTTGGCGAAGATACTTACCTGATAAAAACGATGGGCGCATCCATTATCAGGGGTTACCAGGGTAATGATGTTGGCGATAAATACCATGTTGCCGCCTGTATGAAGCATTATTTAGGCTATGGCGCCCCTTTGAGCGGTAAAGACCGCACACCGGCATGGATACCCGACCGTTACATGCGCGAATACTTTTTGCCGCCCTTTGCCGAAGCTGTAAAAGCAGGCGCCAAAACCATTATGATCAATTCGGGCGAAATAAACGGCGTACCGATCCACGGCAGTCATTATATGCTTACAGACGTATTGCGCAGCGAACTTCATTTTGAGGGTATTGCCGTGACCGACTGGCGTGACATAGAGTACCTGCACGACCGGCACCACATAGCCGCCACCCAAAAAGATGCGGTAATGATAGCCGTAAATGCAGGTATTGACATGAGCATGGTGCCTTACGAGTATAGCTTTTATAACTATTTGATAGAATTGGTTCACGAAAACAAAGTATCAATGGCGCGCATTAACCAGGCCGTTCATCGCATACTAAAGGTAAAATACGAGTTAGGTTTGTTTGAACGCCCTGTGGGCAATCCCGGTGATTATCCCAAATTCGGTTCGGATGAGTTCAGACAGGAGAGCCTGAAGGCGGCCACCGAAGCTATTACGCTGTTAAAAAACATTAACAACATTCTGCCGCTGAAAAAGGACATGAAGATTTTGGTAACAGGGCCCACCGCCAATACCATGCGTTCGCTGGATGGCGGCTGGAGCTATAATTGGCAAGGCGACCTTGCTGATACCTATGCGGCTGACAAAAACACGATACTTGAAGCCATACAGCAGAAAATAGGCAAAGGAAATGTAAGCTACGAGCCCGGCGTGAACTATGACACGCCCCAAAATATTGAGGCTGCTGTAAAAGCAGCGGAAAAGTCGGATGTTATTGTGCTTTGTTTGGGAGAGCTTTCCTATACCGAAAATGTTGGCAATATTGATGATCTTAACCTGCCATGGGCACAAACCGAACTTGCTAATGCGCTATCGAAAACTGGCAAACCCATTATTTTAGTTTTAGCCGAAGGGAGGCCAAGGATAGTAACCGAGGCTGAAAGCCATTCGGCGGCGACTATTATGACGTATCTCGCCGGCAATGAAGGCGGGGATGCCCTGGCAAATATTTTGTTTGGCGATGCAAACCCTTCAGGTAAGCTGCCGGTTACCTACCCCAAATATCCGAACTCGCTCAATAATTATTATCGCAAGAATCTTGAGAATGGAAATTCTGATGATAGCCACGGTTACAATCCGCTTTATGAGTTTGGGTTCGGTTTAAGCTATACAAGCTTTAGTTACAGCAATCTTCGTTTAAGTAAACCCGCATTTAAAGAAAATGAAACAATTACAGTTACTGTAGATGTAAAAAATACAGGTTCGCGGGAAGGAAAGGAAGCAGTTTTACTGTACACCAGCCAGCTTTATGCCAGTATAGCGCCCGATACTAAACGCTTAAGGGCATACGATAAGATAGAGCTGAAACCCGGCGAGACAAAAACGGTTACCTTTAAACTTACTTCGAAGGACGTTGCTTTTGTGAACGATCTAAGCAAAACAGTTGCCGAGGGAGGGGAGTTTAAGCTGCAGATAGGGGATCAAACCGCCAACTTTAACTTCATATCAAACACGGTGCCGGACAGGCAGGGGAAATTGTAGCTTGTGTAAGTTTAAGCAAACCCAGCTGTCATTTCCCTTTGGTATGACGAGAAAACTTATACAACAGCCACGGTGGCCTATGCATGGCTGATTATGCAGGAATAGGACTCCCATTAAATGTTTTTCTAACATTTATTAAAAAATGTCAAATAAACATTTTATTTTTCCGTTTCTAGTTTTATATTTGTTTAAGCTTCGGCTAACCAATTTAAGCTAAAATTCCTGTCTATGAGAAAAGTGTTGTGCGCATGCTGTATTGTTTCATTGCTTTTTATTTTATCCTGTTCAAATAAAGGGGGCACGCCGGCGCCGCCGCCAACCACTTATACGCCGCCTGTGGTTTCAGCTTCATTCGCTAAAGGAGCCGATGTAAGCTGGGTTACGCAAATGGAAGCCTCGGGCTATAAGTTTTATGATAAAAACGGCAATCAACAGGACCTTTTTGGCTTATTAAAAAGCATCGGTTTTAATTCCATAAGGCTGCGGGCCTGGGTTAACCCGTCCGATGGCTGGTGTAACACAGCTGACCTGGTGGCAAAAGCCGTTCGTGCAAAAAATGCAGGCATGAAGATCCTGGTCGATTTTCATTACAGCGACAGTTGGGCCGACCCGGGAAAACAATTTAAGCCTGCTGCCTGGACAGCATTAAATTTCTCAGCACTTCAGACCGCACTACACGATTATACGGTGCATGTAATGGATACCCTTAAGACTAACGGCATAACGCCTGATTGGGTACAGGTTGGCAACGAAACAAACGACGGGATGCTTTGGGAGGATGGCCGCGCTTCAACCAATATGGCAAATTTTGCCGCGCTTGTAAAAAGCGGGTATCAGGCTGTAAAATCGGTAAGCAGTACTACTAAGGTTATTGTACATATTTCAAACGGTTACGACAACACCTTATTCCGCTGGATGTTCGATGGCTTAAAAGCAAACGGCGCCCAATGGGATATTATCGGCATGTCGCTTTATCCTTCAACATCCAATTGGTCAAACCTGGATACGCAGTGCCTGGCAAACATAAACAATATGGTGGCGCGTTACTCAACGCCGTGCATGGTAGTTGAAGTTGGAATGGATGCCGGCAATCCTACAGCGGGCAGGGCTTTTCTTTCGGACATTATTACAAAAGTAAACTCAGTTTCTGGCGGGAACGGCCTGGGTGTTTTTTACTGGGAGCCGGAAGCGTATAACTGGCAAGGTTATGGCGAGGGGGCCTTTACCACAACGGGCAGGCCTACAGCTGCATTGGATGCCTTTGGGAATTAACGACAAATATATGAATGCTTGCTCCGGCAGGCATTTTTTTGTCGACCTTAAAATAAATGTAAAAATGACATAAATAAATACTAAACCAAATAACCAATATAAACCACTAAAAAACCAAACCAAAATTATGAAAAAGATCATGACACTTTCTTCAGCGCTATTACTATGCCTGAATTTCAGCTGCAAGGAAAGCTCGGTTAAGCCTTCAACTGCCGGTACAAGCCCGGCTGCGAAAATTAATGCTCATTTTACGGCGGATGCAGGCACAACATTTGCCAATGGGTCCGACGTAAGCTGGGTTACCCAGATGGAAGCATCCGGCCTTAAATTTTTCAACAGCAGCGGCACCCAGCAGGACCTGTTTACTATACTGGGCGGCCTGGGCATTAACTCGATCAGGTTGCGGGTATGGGTTAATCCATCGGGTGGCTGGTGCAATACTTCCGATTTAGTTGCGAAGGCTAAGCGTGCTAAAAACGCCGGGATGAGTATCATGATCGATTTTCATTACAGCGACACCTGGGCCGATCCCGGGCATCAAACCAAACCGGCTGCGTGGGCTGGCCTTAGCTTTACAGATTTGATGAATACTACTTACAACTATACCCTGAACACTTTAAATACCTTAAAGTCAAACGGTATCACACCTGCATGGGTACAGGTAGGGAACGAAACCAGCGACGGCATGCTTTGGCAGGATGGAAGGGCATCGGTTAATATGAAAAATTTTGCATGGCTTGTAAATTGCGGTTATAACGCCACGAAGGCGGTTTTTCCATCAGCAAAAGTTATCGTACACCTCGCAAATGGTTACGACAACACCACATTCAGATGGCTTTTCGATGGCCTTAAAGCCAATGGGGCAAGCTGGGATGTTATCGGCATGTCGCTGTACCCCTCAACCAGCAACTGGTCGACGCTGAACAGCCAGTGTCTTACCAATATGAACGACATGGTATCAAGGTATGGCAAGCAGGTAATGATATGTGAAGCCGGGATGAGCGAATCCGCTGCCTCAACCTGTAAATCCTTCCTGAGCGACTTGATCACAAAAGTAAAATCCGTATCGGGCGGAAACGGCCTTGGTGTATTTTACTGGGAGCCGGAAGCCTATAATAACTGGCAGGGCTATACCAACGGCGCCTTTGACCCAACCGGTAAACCAACGGTAGCGCTGACAGCGTTTTAAACTAAAGCATAATTTCATTTATAAGCGGGGTTATTAAGCCAGCCCCGCTTTTTTATTTGACCGGTTTTAGAAATAGCATTTTATATAACCTTTATATTATAAATTTAGCTGTTCAACAACCGGTATGAAACGAGTTACAATTACTTTGATTACAATTTTCCTGTTTTTCAGCACGGAAGCTGTAATCGTACTAGCCGGCAAAGCGCAAACAGGGGATGACAGGTTTATAAGTTATGTAGTTGACCCGAAGAAGCAGGACGTAAAGTTATATTGGAAGGATGATAAAAATCAAAATTTTAAATCCATCCAAAATTTGAAAACCTGGCTTGGAAAAAATAAAAGAAATCTTGTTTTTGCCATGAACGGCGGAATGTACAGAGCGGATAATTCGCCGCAGGGGCTTTTTATCGATAACAAAATTACCTTATCCGCCTTAGACACCTCAAGCGGTAGGGGAAATTTTTACCTGAAACCCAACGGCGTATTTTATATAAGCAATGATAATGTGCCTTTTATCAGCACCACCACAAACTTTAAGGACAATGGTAAAATAAAGTATGCTACCCAGTCCGGCCCGATGCTGGTTATCGACGGAGAAATCCATCCGGCATTCAAAGCCGGTTCAACAAACCTTAATATCAGAAACGGGGTAGGGGTGTTGCCTGGCAACAAAATAGTATTTGCAATGTCGAAATCGCCAATAAACTTTTACGATTTCGCCATGTATTTTAAAGCGCTGGGATGCAAAAATGCCTTGTACCTCGATGGTTTTGTTTCCCGGACTTATCTGCCCGAAAAGCAATGGATACAAACCGATGGCAACTTTGGTGTTATTATTGGCGTTACAAATGCTGCTGACTAAGGACAGTTAGACAGCAGTCACCGCAGTAATTATAACCATCAGTGCCATGCAAACGCAAAACACAACGCAATAAGTAAGCGACATGCCGATCATTTTGGTTATCGTTCGCCAGCGGCTTCTCTGGTAAACAACCCTTAAGGACCTGTATATATACCAGGTGATGGTAAGCACAGCCGCAAAAGATATCCAGCCAATAAGCGTACCCCAACTTGCCGGCGCTATCATTTTCAATATCAGCAACACGCTTAAAAACAGGAAAATAAAGCAATGCAAGTGAAAAGCATAGATCAGGTGCTCCACATAATATTTTTTACTGCGCCAAAAAGTGATCATTAATATCAAGGCAAATAAAGGCAGCAGCACAAACATCATTTTTGGAAAATTGTGCTTTATCCCTTCTTCCATCACATCTTTTATGTTAATCTTTTGTTCCTTTATTGCCAGCGCTTTTTTGTTGTAGTACCTTTCAAGCCAGCCATCCCGTTTTGCTTCCGGCAACTTTTGCTGCGAGGCTAAATATTGGGCGTAAGTTGTATCGGTTGTCATAGGGTTCATGATGCCGGGGTTCTTTTGCTCTTCGGCTAACCTTGCCCTGGTTTTTTTGGAGGTGTCTTTTACCAAATGCTTATTTATTACCACATAACCGTTATCATGATATAAGTCGTTTATCGCTTCTTCTTTCGCTTCAGACGGGATATCGGAATTTTGCCTGATGGCTTTTACGCTGTCGTTAACTTGCTCGATGGTCATAAAGTTGGTATTGACTTTAATAACATCAGTGTTTTGCTGAAAAACCAGTAAAAAATAAACAAGGCTGATAAATATATACATCTTTACCGGGTGCAGGTATTGCGCCCGCCGGCCTGCCACGTACTCGTTGGTGAGCAGCCCGGGCTTAAAAAACAATGGTTTTAGGGTATGAAAAAACTTTTGGTCGAAATGAAAATAATCGCTGATCGCGTGGTTCATCATATGCCCGAAGCTTTCTTTGATCTGCAGGTTTTCCTGTCCGCAAATATGGCAGAACGGCCCTTGCAATGTGGTCCCGCAGTTCAGGCAATCAGTTTCTTTTCTGTAATGCTTTTTCATTCGCTGGTGTTAACTCGTTTGTTTATGTTAATAGGCATTCGAATATTTTTTCTCAGGCATGCTTTATTTTGTATGTCAGTGCTGGTGTATGTTTATATTTGAATACAAAGGGAAATATTATCGAAATTATTAACGCATAGCCGGCAAAACTAAGCCAGATGCCATGCCAGTCACTTGTATGATCCGGGCGTACAAAAAATCTATCGATAACCAGCCCGCTTATAATGCTCCCAAGGATGGCGCCTATGCCGTTTACCATCATCATAAATACACCTTGCGCGCTACCCCTGATTTCAGCCGAGATCTGCGTTTCGACGAATAAAGAACCCGAGATATTGAAAAAGTCAAATGCCATCCCGTAAATAATGCACGACAGCGCGAGCATCCAAAGGCCGCCGGCAGGGTCGCCGAAGGCGAACAAACCAAACCGCAGCACCCATGCAGCCATGCTGAATAACATTATATTTTTGATCCCAAATCTTTTGAGAAAGAATGGAATTGCCAAAATAAATAAAGTTTCAGATATCTGCGATAACGATATGAGGGTCGCGGGGTATTTCACCGCAAATGAATCTTTGTATTGAGGCTGTGTAAAGCCATGCAAAAACGTAGTTCCGTATGCGTTAGTAAGTTGCAAGGCAGCCCCCAGCAACATTGAAAAAATAAAAAAAACAGCAAATCTGGGTACCCTGAATAATGCAAAAGCCTTCAGCCCAAATGCCTCGGTAAATGACCGGCCATTGGTTTTGCGGGACAATGGCGGGCATTGTGGTAGTGTAAATGCATACAATCCAAGTAATAAGGCGACTGCCGCTGCTATGTAAAACTGGTTTGCAGACGTTTCGTTGTGTGTCAGGCTAACGGTCCAAAGCGCAAATATGAAGCCGACAGTACCCCAGGTGCGTATTGGCGGGTACTCAGTCACCACATCAATATTTTTGCTTTTCAAAACAGAATATGCTACTGTAATCGACAGAGAAAGCGTGGGCATATAGAAAAGCGTATTAGCCAGCATTATCCAAAAAAAGGCCGTGGGGCTGTTTATAAAAGGCACGAAAAATAGCGTAACACCCCCCATTATATGAAAAAAGCCCAAAAGTTTTTCGGCATTAATTACCCTGTCAACCAGTATCCCGGCAATGGCCGGCATAAAGAGTGCAGAGATCCCCATGGTGGAGAAGATTGCTCCGAATTGCGAAAACGACCAGTGTTTAGTGACAGAGCAATAGGTACCAATAGTAATAAGCCACGAACCCCATATAAAAAACTGCATAAAGCTCATAAGTACCAGGCGGAACTTGATATTCATAAGGGTTTAGGATTGAGTCCGCTCAGCCGGCGAATCGATTTGGGATTTAAATGGGGAATTGTCTGGGCCATGATTTCAGGACTTAAATATACTGAGGATTTTTTTAAAATCCTGAGCAAACTAAATCCGAAATCGATCCCTGGTAAGCGGATGAAATACCAAATCAGGAAGACTTCCGCCTATTCAGTTCATCGCGTATCTTGGCAGCCTTTTCATAGGATTCTTCTGCCAGGGCCTCCTGTAATTTGGTTTTAAGCTCATCGGTGCTTAATGAATTAAATCCTCCCGCGGCGGCAGCGCTGCTGGTTTTTTCGTCAGAAGTTTCATTGATGTTTTCGAGATAAACAAAGTCGTTACCTTCGATAACTATGCCTGCGGTAGAAAGTATAAACTCGTAAGTGTAAATGGGGCAGTCGAACCTGACGGCGACCGCTATGGCATCAGAAGTGCGGGCGTCTATTTCGGCCATTTTTTTGCCATCGGAACAAATCAGCTTGGAGTAAAAGATACCATCGACAAGGTTATAGATGATAATTTCTTGCACCGTAATATGGTACGCCTGGCCGAAGCTCTTAAACAGGTCATGGGTAAGCGGCCGGCTCGGGGTCATCTTTTCTATTTCTATCGCTATAGCCTGGGCCTCAAAACTGCCGATAATGATGGGCAGCCTTCTGCGTCCGCTAACTTCGCCCAAAACAAGTGCATAGGCGCCGGATTGCGTTTGGCTGTAGGATAAGCCAACAATATCCAGTTTTATTTTTTTCATGTCATTACCCATCACAACGGATCCTTTTTAAGCCGAGGCTTTATATTCTTTTATAGCTGTAATCAATTTTGGTACCACTTCAAATGCGTCGCCTACAATGCCATAGTCTGCTACTTTAAAAAATGGAGCATCCGCATCTTTATTTATCACTACAATAACTTTTGAGGAACTAATTCCCGCCAGGTGCT
>Ga0134126_10008834_pt1 | contig 12687 bp, 15 predicted proteins | sample KB31752_FD_96881 | JGI IMG/M metagenome (GOLD analysis project Ga0134126, IMG submission 96881) | Terrestrial soil microbial communities with excess Nitrogen fertilizer from Kellogg Biological Station, Michigan, USA - KB3-175-2 | ecosystem: Environmental > Terrestrial > Soil > Unclassified ...
GGGTCACCAGCGAAGGCTGGCGCGGCCTGCGGCGCCGCCGGAGGCCGCCTCCCTTGTCCTAGCCACCCGCTGAACCTGGGCCAGCGGGGTGTGTGCACGCTCACCGTCCGACCCGGCGCTGGTGGGGAGGCCGCCGGGGGAGAATCGTCCCGTGTCTCGCATCTTCATCACCGGCTCCGTTGACGGGCTCGGCCGCGCGGCCGCGGCCGCGCTTATGGATAAGGGCCATGACGTTGTCCTACATGCCCGGTCCCGGCAGCGCGCCGCGCCGGCGCGTGGGGATGTTGAGGAAGTCTCGCGTAGCCTGCTGCGGCTGGTCACTATCGTGGGCCGTTACCTCCAGGACATGGCCACCACACCCAGCCAGGTGCCCGGCAACATGCCGGTCTCCACGGGCCCCTGGGACCGGGCGCGCGGGCAGGCCCGCGAGGCGCTCACCAACTCCGCCGGGGATTTGATCGGGCCGGGCACCAGCGGGCGCAGGTGGCCCGCCGCGCCGTCGGCCAGCCCGCTGGCCCGGTGCGGGGACCAGGTGGCCACCTTCCTGACCGCTGGGCGGGATCTGCTGCACACCCACTTCGCGCCCGGCCCCAAAGGCTGGGTGCACCGCTCGCCCTGGGCGCCTGCCATCGGCAGCGAGCGGGTAAACCGGGCGCTGCTGGCCGAGCTCGGCTCGCTGGCCACCCGATCGCCCACCACGGCGCGAACGTGGCCCTTGCGCCCATCCCGGGCGCACCCGAAAGCGCGGACCGGCGCCGCCGGCTGAACGCCGCCTGCCAGTGGCTGTGGGTACTTAGCACCTCCATCGAGGCCGCCAGCCGCGCCGCACCAGTACCGGCCGCCGACCGGCACCTGCTGGCCGCCATCCCGTCAACGCCCTGCCCCAGCGTCCCCTACTCGAAGCCGCCGAGACCGTCGCCGGTTTGTGCGAGGGCGTGATCGCCACCGCGGAACGCCTGCGTCACCTGGCGTGGCAATCCGCCCAGCAGCCACCGGGGTCACCGGGACTGACCGTGACATCGGCCCGCCAGGCCGCCGAGACCAGCACCGTCACCAGCCACAACTGCGCCATCATCGCCCGCGTGCTGGCCGCCCGCACCAGTCACGACGCTTCCGCTATCAGCGCGGACCTGGCCGCCGAGGCCCACGCCGCCCAGCACGGCGATCTGCCCCAGGTCGTGGCAGCGGTACATCACGCGTGCGAAGCCCTGGCACTGCTCAGTGAGACCGAGCACAGCCAGCTGCGGCAGCGGCCCAGGCCGGGCGGATCCTGGTCCCCACCCGCACACTCCCCGACGACTACGACATCCCCCGCCCCTACGCCACCGCCCCACCTCAGCACACCGCCCCACTGCTCGCCCGCTACCGCGACGCCATCCACGCCAGCCACCAGGCCACCACCCCAATCGGGCGCGCCGCCCAAGTCACCGGCGCTCCCAGCCGCACACTCACCACTGCCCGGGCAGCCACCCAGACCACACCCTCAGGCAGCCCAGCCGCTAACCCTGATGACCAAGCCACACCAGGCGGCCGGGAGCAGACGCGCCCCGTGCCTGGCCCACTGCAGCAAGCCCTGCTAGGCCTGGGCATCAACAGCCCTGCCCTGCTCGCCCGCGGCGCCGACCTCGACCAGGCCAGCGAACGGTTGCTTATCGAGGCCGCCGACGAAATGCCCCCCACACACCGTCGGCCATCTGCCGCCACGCTGAATGTGACGGCAGGCACCGCCGCTCTCCTCAACCACGCGCTCGCCTCCGGCAACCCCCAAGCGGCCCAGCTCCTCCGCCAGCCCGGCCAGGCTGAACGCGAAGAACCGGAACCCGAACCCTGACAACGGTCCGCCGCCGGGTTCTGTCCAGGGATTGCCCGGAACCCCGATCTGCGCTCCCCAGGTTCGGGCCTCGATCCCGTCTGGTTAGCAGCAGTCTTCACCGCGCCAGGACCGGTTTCCTTCCCAGACCGACCAGGCGGCGATGCCAAGCGCGATGATCGAGTCGATCGGCCACCCGCCCGGCCAGACGGCCACCACGACCAAGGCGACCAGGACCCCGGCGGCCTGGGCTGCGCACATCAGGTTCTGGGTACCCTCCCCGGCCGTGGCGCCGGAACCGAGCCGCTCACCGAGGCGGCGCTTGGCGATGCCGAGCACCGGCATGATCACTAGGCTCGATGCGGTGAGGGCGATGCCGAGCGGCGTGGCGCTGGCTGGGTGATGCGCGGCCAGGTCGCGGATGGCCTGGACCGTGATGTAGGGGGCCAGCAGCCAGAAGCTGACGGCGACGGCCTTTTGCGCCCGCCGTTCGGCGGTTTCGGACAGCATCCGCGACCCGGTGAACCGCCAGACGACGATCACGCTGGCCAGTCCCTCGATGCCGCTGCCCAGCGCCCAGCCCACCAGGGCGATCGACCCAGCTGCGAAACCAGCGGCCAGGCCCAAGACGCCTTCGGCGGCCATCCAGGCCAGCGACGCCCAGGCCAGCCAGCGCGCGTAGCGGGCGTTTCGCAGCCACCGCTCATCTGGGTGAGCGGCCGTGGCTGGCGCGCAGTCTTCACAGCACGTATCCACTGCTGGGACCGCCGCCCCCGCACCGATCCGGCCCGCTGGCCCGTGCGTCATAGCCACAGACCGATGGTAATCGGCCCGACTCGCCCGGCCTGGTGCCGTGTTGCGGGCTGCGATCTGGTCAGCTCGCCAGATGGCGGCACGTGGTGGGCCCGGCCCAGGATCCTAGATGCATCGCCTGAGCATCTGAGATGTGCAGGCGCTCTCATGGCCAGCGATTGCAGGCGCTGATCTGCCAGGTGCTGCGCATCAGTGATCTGGTACGTCGGCATCTTGTGACGCTAACGCAGATGCGGCCGCACGCTGCCAATTGCAGCCGCGCTTACGCCGCTAATAGCGGTCTGCAGACGAAACTGAGCCTTTCTTACAAAAGGGGCGTCGGGCTGGCGGAATTACGTCCACCAGGCCCGGCCACCACTGGCCCCATCTTGGTCGCTCAAAACCGAAAAGGGTTTGTGGCAGGCCCACATTAACAGCAACTCGCCCGGTTAGATTTGTCTGGTGCTGGCCGGTGTCTGGGTTGAGGTGGTGGCCCTGGTGGCGGCGTTCGCCATCGCGGTCGTCACCACCCCGGCCGGGTCTCCGGCGCGGTGCTGCTGCTGCCATTTCAGGTCAGCGTCCTGGCCAGAAAAGCTCATCCGGCGCCTGCTCGCGCTGATCGTGGTAGCGATCGGCATCCGCTTCTTGGTGGCAGGCCTGGCCGCCACATTGTGACAGGACTCCCTTATTAGAGTGGGATCGTGCCTGATCCCGGTGAGCAGCAACTATTGCTGTCGGACTGGCTGGTGTTGTGCGATATCTGCGAGCAGCCCACCCATGGCTTTGCCGTTGCCGGGCTATTTCCCGTGAAGGGAGCCTGGGCCGGGCCTGGCAGATTTCTAAGCCTGCGGCCTACGCGGCCATAGCGCGGCTGGAGCGGCTCGGCCTGGTGCAAATGGCGGGAGAACAGCCCACCAGCCAAGGACCAGCCCGTTCGCTGGTCAAGGCGACCCGGGCCGGGCGGACAGCCGCCAGAGGGTGGCTGCACACCCCTGTTGTGCATGGCCGGGATGTCCGGTCGGAGCTGATGATCAAGCTCGCCCTGCTGGAACGGGCGGGCCGGTGGCTACCCGGCGAGTGTGTAGGCGGTGGCGAGCCAGCCGCGGAGCTCGTCGTCGATGTCACTGACTGCGGTGATTCGGACGCGGTGAGTGAACAGCGGGTTGAACTTGGCCGCCGACCCTAGCCGGCCGGTCGCTGGCGTTGTTGCCGGCAGGATCAGGCCGAGGTCGATGCGGCTGGTGGTGCTGGGCTGGACCATCGCGAACTGCTTGCGGCGGCGGAGGCTCAGGTAGCCCTTTTTCGGGGCGATGTCAAAGGCGCCGAGCGCGCGGATCTCGCCAAGGAGGGCATCGTGCAGCGGCCGGAGCCCGGCTTTCGCGCCGGCGTAGAGGGCGTCGGCCGGGTCGGACGGCACGGGGGCGGCGCCGGCCTCGCGTTGCCGGGCGAGCAGCGAGACGCGGTGCGCGGCGCCGTGCGCGAGCCCGTGGTCAGCTTTGAGCATCGCCACGACCTGGTTGTGCTTGGTCAGGCCGGACGCGTCGATGACCGCGAACCAGTGGTCGAGGGGTTTGCCGTAGGTGGTCTCGATGTTGCGGATCTGGGTCTGCAGGGCGGCGTCGACGTCCATCAGGTCTCCTGGGTGGGTGTGGGTGCCGCGCCGAGCGCGGCGATCTGGCCGCTGATGTGCCGGCGGACCGGTTCGGCCGGCTCGAGCGCGAGCGCGTCGCGGTAGGCAGCGGCGGCATCGTCGCTGCGGCCGCACTGGGCGAGCAGCGCGGCGCGGGCGATGTGCAGCTGGGGCCAGCGGGCGAACTGGGAGCTGGCAGCGAGGGTGTCGAGGATCGCCAGCCCGGCCGAGGGTCCTTCGGCGTAGGCGACGGCGACGGCGCGGTTGGCCTCGATGACCGGTGACGGGTCGAACCGGAGCAGTTCACTGTACAGCGCGGCGATCTGCCGCCAGTCGGTATCGGCGGCTGCCCCCGCGTCCGCATGGCAGGCGGCGATGGCGGCCTGCGGCTGATAGGGCCCGAGACGGCGCTGGGCGAGCGCCGCCTCGACCAGCGACCGCCCCTGGCCGAGGCGGCCCCGGTCCCACCGGCTGCGGTCCTGGTCGGGGAGCAGGACCAGCGCGCCGTCCTGGTCAGCCCGGGCGGCGCTGCGGGCGCTGGTGAGCAGGATGAGCGCGAGCAGCCCTGTGACCTCGGGCTCATCCGGCAGCAGCCGGTGCAGCCTGCGGGTGAGCCGTAGCGCCTCCTCGCACAGGTCGTCACGAACGATGGCGCTGGTGCCGTGCGGTGAGTGTCCTTCGGTGAAGGTGAGGTAGATGGCGCGGAGCACCGGCGCCAGGCGGGCCGGCCGTTCGGCTGGGTCGGGCACGCGCAGCCGGATGCCCGCGTCGCGGATCTTCCGCTTCGCCCGCACTATCCGCTGAGCGACGGCCGGCTCGGGCAGCAACAGCAGCCGGGCGATCGACGCCGCCGGCAGCCCGCACACCACGCGCAAGGTCAGTGTCACCTGCGATGCCGGGTCCAGCGCCGGGTGGCAGCACGCAAACAGCAGCGCCAGCTGGTCGTCGCCGGCGACGGCGCTGCCGTCCGGCTCGGCTGCGGCCCACCCCTGCACAGCCAGGCGTTCCTTCCCGGCGCGGGCGCTCTCGCGGCGCAGGTGGTCGAGCGCGCGGCGCCGCGCGACCGCGACGACCCAGCCACCGGGATTGGCCGGAAGGCCCTCACGGGGCCACTGCGCCAAGGCCGCCGCGCACGCCTCCTGCGCGCAGTCCTCTGCCAGCGACAGGTCACCCGCGAGCCGGGCCACCGCCGCCGCCGCGGGCCACCACGCGGCGCGCAGGGCCCGTTCGGTGTCCTCGCTCAGTGTGGCCCCATCACCATCAGCGGCCGGACCTCGACCGACCCGTACTTGGCCGACGGGATCGCCGCCACGTACCGCAGCGCCGTGTCCAGGTCCTCGCAGTCGAGGATGTAGTAGCCGCCGAGCTGCTCCTTGATCTCGGCAAACGGCCCGTCGCTCAGCTGCGCCTCACCGTTGCGGACCCGGACGGTGGTAGCAGTCTGCGGCGGCTGCAGGGGGCTGCTGTCGACCAGGACGCCCGCGTCCGCCATCGCTGCCGTCGCGGACTCAAACTCGCCGAGCATCTCCATGAACTCCGGCGTCCCCGGCGCCGGCCCGGCGTCCAGCTCGCCGTAAAGCAGAGCGATGTACTTCATGCCGCCCCTCCCGCTGCGGGTTTCGGTGTCAACGTGTTATCGGACGCGGCCCCCCCGGATTCGACAGCCACGGGAGAAAATCTCGAAGACCAGACGCTCTCACATTGCCCCGCCGCTGGTTTGGTCACGGCCGGGTTCAAGCGCGCCCGGTTGACTGCCAGCCCACCGGCGAAAGCCCGGGCACAGAACCCACAGTTCGGCGCGGCGCCGACGGTGTCGCCGACCGGCCAACCTGCCGTGCAGAGCGAGTGATACACGGGTGATCATCACCACCTAACCCGGGGGGGACTGCGCGCCTGGCCCGAGACCAAGCCTGATCACGCAGCGCAAATGTGAGCGGCCGAGCGCAGCGATCCGAGCGGCGACTAGGGAGCGCCCGCGGAACCGCGCAGGTTGTGCGGCTCGCGCGCGCGGATTATCCATTCTCGTCGGCCTCGCGCAGCGTCCGTATTCGGCTGCCCGCCCCTTCTGGTGACGGTTGCCGAGGGGGTTGGCTGGCTGTCGCCGGGGCGATCACTGGCAGGCCGGCCGCGGCCCAGGCGGTAAATCCGCCGTCCAGGTCGGTAGCGTGAATAAGGCCAAGTTGCTGCAGGGTCGCTGCCGCCAGGCTGGATTGGTATCCCTGGTTGCAGATGAGGATGATGCGCAGGTCCCGGCGGGTGATGGCGGGGTGTCTCCACTCAGAGGCGGGGTCGCAGCGCCATTCCAGGGAGTTGCGGGGCAGCACGATGGCGCCGGGGATCAGGCCGTCCTCGCGCCGCTGGTCGTCTTCGCGGATGTCGATGAGCAGGGCGCCGCTGGCCTGGGCGTGGAGTGCCTGGGCAGGCGATGGGCGGTGTGGCAGCGTGGCCCTGGCCTGGGCGAGCAGCTCGTCGACTGTCTTAGCGGTGTGGTGTCGGGCCATGGCGGGTCTCCTGGTCGGGTGGTGCCGTGGCGCTCAGCCTCGCCCGGGACCCTTGCAGCCGGTTTGCAGCCTGCGGGCGATGGTGTGGCTTGCCGGGTGCGAGGGCCGTGCTCGCGACAGGCGGGCGGCCGTGGGCTGCCGGACTGCACATGCGGCTGGCCCTTCCGGGAACCTGCTCGTGGGGTCGTGCGCAGGCGCGGTGCGGCCCTTCCAGTGGAGCAACCTGGCCCATCCGGATGAGCGCGCCTGGTCGGCAACCGGGCAGAGATGCCTATCCGGCTGGGCGGGCGGGCCGGGTTTCGTACATGCGCACGGCGACCACGAGGCCGGAGGCGGCAGTGAGGGCGGCGACGACCCAGATGGCGGCGAGGATCCCGAACGCGTCGGCGATCACCCCGGCTAGCAGCGCGCCGACGGCGAACCCGCCATCGCGCCACAGCCGGTACACCCCGACCGACCGGGCCCGCCAGGCAGGGTGGGCGACATCGCCGACGACGGCGAGCAGGGTGGGGTAGACCATGGCGGTGCCCGCCCCGAGCAGCACGGCAGCGACTGCCCACACCGTGAAGGTGGTGCCGAGGGCGACCATTGCTATCGCGACGGCCTGCACCCCCATCCCGGCGGCTATGAGCCACTTGCGGCCGATCCGGTCCGACAGCGCGCCGGTGGCCAGCTGCCCGGCGCCCCAGACCGCCGGGTACACGGCGGCCAGGACACCGATCTGGCTGACGGTCAGGCCGTGGCGGGCGAACAGGATCGGGAACAGGCCCCAGGCGACGCCGTCGTTGAGGTTGTTGACCATGCCCGCCTGGCAGGCGGCAGACAGCGCCGGCTCGGAGAAGCTGGTGAGCCGGGCGACCTGGCGGGTGGTCAGCTGCGCGCTCAGGTGATCGGCGGCGGCCACATGGGTGGCGGCCTCGTGCCGGGCGTGGCCGCGGGTTTCCCGGACGGCGGCGGCGGACAGGCCCAGGCCGAGGGCGATGTAGGCGGCGCCGAGCAGGAAGGGGGCCGGGCGCAGCCCGTGGGCGGCGGCCAGGTAGCCGGTGGCCAGGGCGGTGATGGCGACGGCGCCGTACCCGGCGGCCTCGTTCAGGCCCATGGCCAGGCCGCGGCGGGCGGGGCCGGCCAGGTCGATCTTCATGATCACGGTGGTGGACCAGGTGAGGCCCTGGTTGACGCCGAGCAGTACGTTGGCGGCGACGACCCAGCCCCAGTTGGGTGCCCAGATCAGCAGCGGCGGGATGGGCAGCGCCGCCAGCCAGCCGGCGACCAGTACCGGTTTGCGGCCGAACCGGTCCGACAGGGTGCCGGCGAAGAAGTTGGTGGCCGCCTTGACCGCGCCGAAGGCCAGGATGAACGTCAGCGCGCTGCTGAACGCGGCCAGGTGGAAGGTCTGTTCCGCCAGCAGCGGGACGACGGTGCGCTCCTGGCCCAAGGTGCCGCCGACGAGCGCGTTGACCGCCACCAGCAGCGAGAACTGGGCCAGGTTGGCCCGCAGGCCCAGCCGCACCCCGGCGCCGGGCGGGGGACCGGCCGGTGGGGCCGAGCCCAGCGCCGGCTGCGGGGGCACGCCGGGGGAGGTCACGCGGTGCTCTCCAGCGCCAGCCCGGTGGCGTCCGCCCACTCCGGCGGGCCGCCGGGCAGGACCGCCACGGCGGTGTGCCCGGCCCGCTCCAGCAGGCTGGCGGCGGTGGCGGCCCGCTCGCCGTGCCCGCACATGGTCACGACCTGCCCCGCCCCCACCTGGGCGGCCTGGCTGGTGAGCGCGCCGAGCTCGATGTTGCGGGCGCCGGGCAGGTGCCCGCCGGCGTACTCGCTGACCTGCCGTACGTCGATGACGGTGGCCGGGTCCACCTGGCGGGGGGTGAGCAGCGGTGTGGTGGCGGTCGGCTGCCCGGCGCTTTCCCAGGCGGGCATACCGTCGGCCAGGGTCCCGGCGAGGTTCTCATATCCGATCTTCAGCGCCTGCCAGATGACCTCGCCGAGGTCCTGGTCGGGATCGGCGACGATGACCAGCGGGACGGCGGGGTCGGGGACGAGCCAGCCCAGCCAGGTCGCGAACGCGTCCCGCAGCGGGATGGCCAGCGAACCGCGGATGTGGCCGGCCGTATAAGCCGGCACCGGGCGCACGTCGATGACCTGGCCGCCCTGGTCGTGCAGCGCACGGACTTGGCCAGTGGTCAGCGGGGCGAGCGTCAGGGAGGACGCCAGGACGGCGGGACCGCGCCGGTTCTCCTCGGGCAGCCGCAGGAAATAGCCGGGAAAGGTACCCAGGCCGGCCAGGAGCGCCTTGACGAACGCGTCCTCATCGCCGGCTGCCAGCAGCGGGTTGGTGGCTCTTTCCCGCCCGACAGTGGTAGTCCGCTCGGCGCCCGGCGGGGCCGAGCAGAACGACCCCGCCCCATGCGTCGGGTATACCGGCGTCGCGTCGGGCAAGGTGAGGAGCCGGCCCAGGGAGGCGTACTGTGACCGGGCCAGCGGCTCGGTCTGGTCCGGGCCGGACAGGTCGGTGCGGGCCGCCGCGCCGACCAGCAGCGACCCCCCGGTGAACACCCCCAGTACCCGCGCACTGTCGAGCAGCAGGTAGACCAGGTGCTCGGCGGTGTGGCCGGGGGTGGCCCAGGCCCGCAGGGTCAGCCCGCCCAGGTCCACCTCATCGCCGTCGGCCAGCCCCCGGTGGCCGAAGGCCCGGCCCCCGGCCGCGGACGCGAGGATCTGCGCACCGTCCTCGGCCACCAGTTGCAGCGCGCCGGACAGGAAGTCGGCATGCAGGTGCGTGTCAGCGGCGAACGCGGCCGTCAGCCCGTGCCGCATGGCGGCCGCCCGCACCGCCCGCAGGTCCCGCGGCACATCGACCGCCAGCGCCCGGCCATCCCCCAGGTCCACCAGGTAGGCCGAGTTCCCCAGGCCTTCATCCACCACCGGCACAATCACCGCTCCGGTCACCGCGGATCTCCCCTCGTCGTCCTCACCCGGCGGCCACCGGCAGCCCGGCTCGCTTCCACTCTGGGAACCCGTCGGCCAGCCGGCGTGCCCGGAACCCGTGGCGGGTCAGCTCCCGGACCGCATCGTCGGCGTACACGCAGTAGGGGCCGCGGCAGTAGGCCACCACCTCGGCGTCGGCGGGCAGCGCGCGCAGGTGGCGGCGCAGCTCGGCGACCGGCACCGAGCGTGCTCCCGCGATGTGGCCCGCCGCGTACTCGGCGGCTGGCCGCACATCCAGCACCAGGACCTCCCCGCGGGCCAGCCGGGCGGCCAGCTCATCGCGGCCGACGACCTCGATCCCGTCCCGGCTGCCCAGGTAGGCGTCGGCGAGGCGTTCCAGGCCGGCCACATGCTCGGCGGCCACCTGCGTCAGCGCCGACCACAGGTCGGCGACCCGGTCGCTGGCCAGCGCATAGAAGATGCGGGTGCCGTCACGGCGGGTAGTGACCAGCCCGGCCCGCGCCATCGCCCGCAGGTGATGGGAAGTGTTCGCCACGCTCTGGCCGATCTCGCCGGCGATCTGCTCGACCGGCCGCTCGCCTTGGGCGAGCAGGTCTGCGATCTCCGCCCGCCGCCCGCTCGCCAGCGCCCGGGCAACCTCGGCAAACCCCTCATACAGGGCATCTTTCGCCGCACGGTCAGCCATGCCTTCATAATCTGGCCAGGCCAGACGCTTGTCAAATGATCAAATGAATACTTGACAATTGACTCTGGGCGGGCGCCCGCAGGGCCTTGACGCCCGCCGCTCCGTTAGGTTTAACTAACCGTTAGTGGATCCTGACCGAGCAGGTGACGGCTGGAGCGCGCTGGCGGACGGTACCCGGCGCGCCATCGTCAGCCGCCTGGCAGAGGGGCCGCAGCCGGTGGGACAACTGGCTGCGGAGCTGCCGGTCAGCCGGTCGGCGGTCTCCCAGCACCTGAAGATCCTCAAGGACGCCGGCCTGGTCAGTGAGCGCGCGGTCGGCACCAGACGTATCTACCGGCTCAATCCGACGGCGGTGGCCGCGTTGCGCGATCAGCTCGACACCTTCTGGCAGAGGGCTCTGGCCAGCTACGTAGATGTTGCCGAACAAGCGACGGAGGAGAGTCCATGACCCGAACCGAAGTCCCCGTTGTCCGCAAGCAGGTAGTGGTCAACGCGCCGGCCGAGCAGGCCTTCACGGCGTTCACTGGGAGGTTCGGCGACTTCAAGCCGCCGGAGCACAACATGCTCGCGGTCCCCATCGCCGAGACAGTTTTCGAGCCCCACGCCGGCGGACACATCTACGACCGCGCCGTCGACGGCAGCGAGTGCCGGTGGGCGCGGATCCTGGCCTACGAGCCGCCAGCCCGCGTGGTATTCAGCTGGGACATCAGCCCGCAATGGCAGATCGAGACCGACCCGGAGCTGACCAGCGAGGTCGAGGTCCGCTTCGTGGCCGAGGCACCGGACCGCACCCGGGTCGAGCTGGAACACCGCCACCTCGACCGGCACGGTCCCGGTTGGCAGTCGGTCAGCGACGGCGTCGACCGCGACCAGGGATGGCCGCTCTACCTGGCCCGGTACGCCGCCTTGTTCGAGGGCCGCTGACATGGCACCAACCATCGCCAGCACCGTGGTGGACCGGCCCGCAGGACAGGTGTTCGCCTACGCCACCGACCCCACACGATTCCACGAATGGCAGCAGGGCGTCATCGACGGCCACCTGGACCAGCCCGGCCTCCCGCAGGTGGGCACGAAGTGCCTGACCACCCGGCGCATCGGCGGGGCCAGCCGGGTCGTGACCTCCGAGCTAACCCACATCGACGCACCTAGGACATGGGGCGTGCGGGGCATCGACGGACCCATCCGTGCCACCGTCGACGTCACCGTGGAACCCCTGACCGACACCAGTTCCCGGCTGACCATCGCGGTCGACTTCGACGGGCACGGCATCGGCAAACTGCTCGTCCCGCTCATCGTCCGCCGCCAAGCACACAAGGAAATGCCAGCCAACGTCGAAGCACTGAGACGGCGCGTCGAGGCCCAGCAGCCACAGCGCCGGGCTTAGAACCAGCGATCGGCCCGTGGCCAGCCCGTAGGGAACGGGGGCGATCCAACGGTCAGCCTGAGGTCTCCGCTGGAGGCGGCAGGTACGTTTCGGCGTATGGCTGACTCCCGGTGGTGGACGGATTTCGACGCGGCCGTCGCGGCGGCCCTTCCCGCGGACTCGCGAGTCCTCGACGTTGGCTGTGGTGACGGCGGCCTGGTTAGCCGTCTGGGGGAACTTGGCTTCGATGCGCTCGGCGTGGATCCGGCCGCTCCTTTTCACCCACGCCTGATCCGGGAACCTGTCGAGCATGTTCGAGGCATCGGCGCATTTGATGCCGTCATCGCCGTCATGGCGCTCCACCACGCCCAGCTGGACGCCATCACCTCGGCACTTACCCGGCTACTCCACCCGCACGGGCGGCTTTTCGTGTACGACTTCGACTGGCATGCCTACGACGACCACGCAGCCGGGTGGCTCGCTGAGCATGATTCCCCTGATACCGACAATTCGGTAGCTGGATGGCAGCGCGAGCACGGGGACCTTCATACGGGCGCGACGATCAAAGAGGCGCTTGACGTGCGCTTCAAGCCGCTACTTGAGGCCCGCCGTCCCTATCTCGCCCGGATGCTGGCACGGCACGATCTGGAGGCCATGGAGCATGCGCTGATCGACGCGCAGATGCTTCCGGCGCTCGGGTTCTGGATGATCTCTGAGCGCATACCGCCGGAGTGAGCCAAGTGGCTGGCTTTGGCACGCGGAGCTAGCAGCAGCGCTGCCCAGTGCCCAGCCGAGCAGGGCGATAGAAGGGACTGGACGCCTCCTGCAAGCGTGGGATGCCGGGTCAATCTGACTGCCTTGCTGGGCGTCGAGCCGGGCCTAGCGAGGCGCCGCCACCAGGCCAGAGCCCGGTGGTTCCACCAGCGAGCCCGGCTGCGGACCAACGCAGCCGATCCATGA
>Ga0134126_10008835_pt1 | contig 12687 bp, 16 predicted proteins | sample KB31752_FD_96881 | JGI IMG/M metagenome (GOLD analysis project Ga0134126, IMG submission 96881) | Terrestrial soil microbial communities with excess Nitrogen fertilizer from Kellogg Biological Station, Michigan, USA - KB3-175-2 | ecosystem: Environmental > Terrestrial > Soil > Unclassified ...
AAACATCTGAGTATCACCTGTTATGCAATATGCGACCACACTCTCTGACGTCACTTCCGCAACTCGACGCATATTTTGTCCCGTCCGTGATCGCCATGCCGCGCTTCGTGCCCCCATCATTTCCGCGGAGACTCTGCTCGTTGCAGCAGCCATAGCCGCTTCGGTCACATTCGGCATCGAGTGGATGCACACTGCTTACGGCAAAGCCGACAGTATTTTGAAGGCCGAAGAGAATTGCTGCGCCTTCCGCTCGGTATCTGCGAGCGTCGTTTCCCTTCTCGACAGCCCCTTCGCGCACGGAAACGCGTTGCTCTTCCTGTCAGAGCCTGTTGGGTCTGATGTATCACGCCAGGGACAAGCGTCTGTCCATGAGACGGAACGACCTTCCGGCGAGTTAATCCCCGGCAGTCAACTGCCCAAGCGCGCGCCTTCTGACGAAGAAGTGCTCTCGGTTCCGTTGCCACAGTCTCGTCCGTTCGTCGATCAATACAGGCAGGTCGAGAGCGGCACCGCTCCCTTAAACGGCATTACTACGAATGCCACAGCAAGCCCTTCGTCGGCTGCTTCATCGTCATTCTTGACTTTGCTGAAGAACCTCTTTGGGAAGTCTCGCGACGACTCGCTTCCGCCGGAGGCAGTTGGTCGTACTGCGGTCTATGATATTGGGGGCCATGTCGTCTATTTTCCCAACGGCAAAAAACTGGAAGCGCACTCAGGGCTTGGCAAATGGCTAGATGACACTCGTTATGTGGGTGAGAAAGGTCGAGGGCCGACACCTCCTAACGTCTATCGTCTCGCTTTGCGAAAAACACTTTTCCATGGCGTTCAAGCCATTCGGCTCGAGCCTGTCGACGGTAGCAACATGTACGGACGCTCTGGCATACTAGCCCACCCCTATATGCTCGGCCCCGATGGTCAGTCAAACGGATGCGTCTCCGTGCAGGACTATCCCAAGTTCCTGGAAGCATTTCTGAGGGGGGACATCGACCGTCTCGTTGTTCTTTCCTCTTCTGGTGCGGCTAGTGCTCGTGCTGCACGTGATGAACTATATGCCTCGCGATAAGCTAATAAGGATCGGCTTATAGTGATTTCAACGGATCGACGGGCTAGTTGACGGCCTTCCAGCAGGCAAAAAAATCATCTACCATTTACGATTGTGAGGGGCATCTAATTGATCCCAATAGGCAACCGTGCGAGCAAATGCTCGCAATTTCGGTAAACGAAGGGGGATACGGCCGATGAGAAAGCAGACGCGAGCATTGCTTGTCGTTTCGATGATAGCGATTTTTGCTGGGCTGTCGTTGTCCGCCATGGCGGAACAACTGGCGAACCAACCATCGGCTAAGAAGCCTGTACAAAGAGTGGCCCCGGTGCAGCCAAAACTCACTGGACAGCCGCCCGGTAGAACGCAGCAGACGAATCGCAACTCGATGCAGCAGATAAACCGCAATACATTGCAGCAAACAAACCACAACACGTTGCAGCAGACAAACCGCAACAGGTTACAGGAGACTAGCCATGGCGGATCGGTTCAGGGGAGCAAGCCCGCTGGCGGAGTTACTCAAAAACGGGCAGTAGTCGGCGGTAGAGCTTACAGATTTGGGAGCCATAGCGGACGCCGTGACATCCACACTTTCAACGAGAGAGAGCGCTTAGCTTGGCAGCACGGAGGATGGCACCACGAGCGACGATTTGGACGTGACGGCTGGTGGTGGGAAGTGAATGGCGCATGGTACTGGTATGCGCAGCCCATGGATGGTCCTCCGGCCTACGTTTCCGAGTTCGAGGCCGTGGACGAAGAACCAGAGCTCGGAGAGTATTCGCCAACGCAGCCCATGATAGGTGGTTATCCGCCGCCGCCTCCGCCCCCTTCGGAGGCACTCGGCGGAGCCATCGGTGGCGCTATCCTTGGCGGGGTACTCGGCGGCGCACTTACTGGTCGGGCTGGTGGCGCGGCCGCCGGCGCGCTTATTGGCGGCGCCACCGGCGCAGCTATCGGCGCCGAGGCCGAGCAGCGGCATGGGTACTACTGGTGGCGAGGCACTTGTTATTATCGCTATCCCTCCGGCGACTATGCGCCGGTCGCGCCTGGTTATTGTTCCTGACTATAACATCTAATCACGAGAGACCGCCGCAAGGCGGTTTCTCTGCTTTGGGGGAGGTGCAAGTGGCCTCCCGCTTTGCCCTTAACGTTACCTGGTCAGGTTAAGCGGCGGATTAGTTCGCCGTGGCGAAAGTGAGTGGCTATAGCTCTCTGCCTTATAGGTTCGGCCGTGTCGGCCGCTCTGAAGGCTTACATTGAGCACCATCGTCCGCATCGTCATCATCATCTACATCACGCAAGCCGTAGCCGGCTTTGCGGTCGGTCTCGCTCTCCCTTGGCTGCAATTCTTTGGAATCATTTGACTTGCTCGTTCTGCAACAACTCGACGCGCTCGTCGCCTATACTCACCGCCGTTGCAGCTATTGGTGCGTGGATGGCTGCGTGGCCTGTAATATCTGGAAAGTCGCGGCGGAAAAATACATACGCTTGAGTCAAAAGAGCTGCCCCCGGCGGCAACAAGACAGCACAAAAGTAGCTGCATCGACGGGCTTAAATCTGCGTATTACATTCAGTGTTAGCCTTTTGAACGCATCACGACACGTGATTCACTAACGCTTCAATCAAAAGGGGGTCCAATTTTTTTGGACATGGGCAACAGCTTTTGACCTATAGTCGTTCCCGTGCGGGAACGTACACGCAATATTGCACCTGTGGGGAAGACACCATGGCAGAGGAATCCGGCCCGGAGAAATACGCTCCCGCCGACCGACGCGCGCCGGAACGACGGAATGAAGAACGCATCGCCCTCCTGAACCAGCAACAGAGGCAGGTTAATACGGCCAATGCCCCGGCCGAAGATCTCAATGCACTGGTCAGGCGCGTCGCCAGCGTGTCGTTGGAGGAAATTGACCGGGTCATTCGCACGCTGGAGGGCGTTCGTGAGATGATGCGCAAGGAGGGCGAACGTGTCAGCCGTGAGGTTGCCGGTTACACCAGTCTGAGCCACGCGGCAGTAGCGGCGATGAAGGTTCTGGCCGATAGCATCAAAGAATGGAGAGAAGGACCGGAGGACAAGTCGGGTCCGGGTCCGGAGAACTGACATTATATGTCGAATAAACCATCGCGCCTTGAAATCCGTCATCGCCTGCTCAAGGCTTGAGCTTTATTAGAGTACCTCCGAACTCGGCTGCAAAAGCCGCTGCTATCGTCGGACTAGTAAAATACCAGCGCAGATAGTCGCGGCCGTTTTTGCGGCGACCCCGCCCGAGACAAGGTGCGACGCGTCTCGCCGTGTGAAAGTAATGCATCGCGTCCAACTCCGCCCCGAGACCGCCCGGAGGCACGGCGATCTCCACGGCGCGGGGGAAGTCCCGCTCGATAGCTTTCGGGCTCATGCAGCCTTTGTAGCGCATTTTAAGCGCACTTAACTTTTCGGACCACCATAACGCCCCACTATAGCCATCGTGCTAACGTCGCTTGAGTAACCAAGGGCTCTACCCGTCGAGGCCGTCCTGGACGCGGAGATAATCGGCCGCGTGTTTGTTCTGGATCTTGATACAAGCGTTGCTGCGGCCTGAGCGGTAAACGCTCGACAGTCTTTCCGAGACAACGCCTTCCATCCGCATGCGTCGCCGTCGTCATGCTCGGACGATGGATGCCCGAGGCGCGCTTGAGCGAACGCGCCAGCATTGCTTTGCGGTCCACGAGGGGCGTTTGCGCAAGCCTCGCCAATCCTTGACTGGCGGCAATTTGCACGGTTAACGGCGACTGCGTCAGCGGTGCTGTTATACAGCAAGCCTCGAATTGCGAAGGTTTAGCCTCGGTGCGTTAGGTGTTCGGCTGGCGCAGGAAGCGGAAGCGCGCTGCACTCGTCGCCTGATCAAGACGCCTGATCGGATTTCAAGACCGCCGCGCAGTGGTCTTACTACTTTCTGTTATGAGTGTATGGGCTGCCTTACGGTATTCACTCGCGTCAACGCTCGTCATATATTTTTTGTAAATCCATCGGCCGCTATCCCGCCGACGCAAAACCGTACCCCATAGCAGACGGCCTGTGATTGATCGGCGTGGAATGAAGACAGTCCATACGTGCCAAACCTCGCTGTAGAGCGATCTGTGCCTTGGACGCAGCATGCGAAAAAAGTTGTCGTTGATTGTGGGTATGTGCGGCATCGGAAATCCGACCGTTCGAGCAATTCAGTTCAGTGTCGCAAAATAAACTCCGCACGCACGCTATCAATTGTATTCCAAGTTTAGCGTAAGTAAGAAACCTTATCACGGCGCTTTTGATAAAGCCGGCCATGAATCCAAGCGTTAATAGGTAAGATTAACTTCAGCGCGGACTTGTCGGGCCGCTGCTACATAGCCATTGTAGGCGAGAGTTCATCACCATCTTAATTTTCGTAGCGCTCAATTAAATCCTCCAGAACTCAAAAGGCCGAGATCATCTCTCGGCCTTTTTTCGTATTGCCTCGACGTCTGTTGACGCAGGCTTCAAATCGGCGGAGAACGCGATAACGCGACACTGCGCGCTTTGCTTGAAATGAAAGAGGCCACGCACAGTGAGGCGTTGGGCATTAGCGGCTGGGGGAGTGCGCTAATTTGAACTTTTCACCATTCTGAACTCAGTCTAAAATTTAACGCTTGACGAGAAACTTCGGATTTATATCACATACGGTTGAATGGCCAATGGAGAAAACGATCCTGCGGTAACAAGCCGCTCCTAATTCTTGGAGGTTCCTTGTTAAAATTCTCGATGATTTTCGTCGCGGCAATTCTTTTAATCGCAATTACGACCGCTGCCGACGCAAAGCACAGGCACGCATACCATCCGCAAGACCGAATTCAGGCTCATGTTATTTGCAATGAGCGTGGCTGCTTGCGTCATGGCACGGATCGAGACAGAATCTCGGAGGCGATCGACGCCAATGGCAACGTCGTCGGTCGTAGGCCTGCCGGGTGTCCGCATTCTTTCTGCGGCTGCGAAGCATCGCGGTATTTGTTCGGGGCGGTTCGCGCAGAACTCAATTTGGCCTCCAACTGGATTAAGAAATTTCCTCGCACGTCACCCGCTCCTAGAATGGCAGCGGTACGAAACCATCATGTGATGGTGCTGATGAGCCATGTAGGCGGCAGCGATTGGATGGTGCATGACGGCAACTCTGGTGGCGGTTTAACGCGAGACCATGTGCGGTCGATCAGCGGATACATTATCGTCGATCCGCAAGGCTCGCGTGCGGCGATGCGGCAGTAGCAGCGCCTGGCGCGGCCGCACTGATACGCTGGCCAGGGTGCCGCGCCGGCTGCGAAACAGCTGGAACGTTGACTCCAAGTACGCCCAACCAACTGCTGATTGGGATCCCTGTAACCACGACGGGTCGTAGATTGACTACTGATGCGGCGGTTCCTCATCTCGTCGGTCACATGATCGGCGAGGTCGCACGCGAACTCGTCCTCCACACCCTCGTTCGCTATTATGGAAGCCGAACGCAGTCTGCCAGTATTCTTGGAATTTCGATCCGATGTGTGCGCAACAAGATTCGCGCATACGAAAGTTTGGGAATTTCGGTTCCCAAATCCGGAGAGCATCGGCCCGCCTGCTGAACACTAACCGCACGAAATTTTATGATGCAAATTTAACGCCTGCGGTGGCACCGCGTCTCCATACCAGCTCGCAGTTTCTCGCTGGAACGCGATCCAAAGAAAACGCGAGCCGGAACTCCTTTGGAAGCGGCATTTGGTCCGACACAGATAGAGTGGCGCCATTCATCGAGACATTGACGACCATGCAATGGCGGGAACCGGCCTCGGTAAGAACCCAGGCCTCGTGATGCCTTATCCGTCTTCGTTCCTCGCGTTTGTTTTTGTGCGTCTTCATTCGTATCGCCGGTCAACAGGTCGTTCAACTATGCAAGACCATGGTAGGTCTCCATTAGTTTTCATTTTGTTAATATTTGCTAGTTGCCCGGCGGAACCCCGCCAAAACTGGGGGCATCACTCTCGAGGCGCACAGATACGGCCTTTGCCCCGATTACCATTTTGGACGAAAATTAAGAAGATTGGCGCAAAATACGTCCCCAGCCGAAACATCGAGGCAAAGCGCCAGGAGCGAGCGATGCGCGAACTCATGGGAAAAATACCAACTAAAGATCCCAATGTCACCGAAGTGGTTTATCTCTCTGAGATTGTCCGTTGCCTTGAATGTCAGCGGACGGTGCCAATGGGAATTGAAGTGGTCACAGAAAAAAAACTTGGAGATTCCAAAAGCGTTCTCAAGCGTCAATGCTACTGCCGCGCACATGGTTATGATTATGAAGCTAGGCTGCAAGGCCCGGCGATTCGACCCAATACTCAGCGTCGACCGGAGTCGGGTTAACGCATGATCGGGCTATGTGCCTGTGACCTGCGCCATTCTGATCAGCGGGACGCTGAGTGCGATGCAAAACCTCGCAGTAATCAAATTCGGTTGGAACGCGAACTTGCGGCGAAGGGACCGCACTCACCGATGCGAGATTGCGCGGCCGTATGAACGGTGCGTGCGATTGGCGGCGTTACCAAAACCGCGGGGCTTTTCCACGGAGCGATGGTATCGACGATGATAGTGATGCTCGCCAGCGCGCTCTCGATTTCACGCTGCACCGTGTCAACCTCGGATTTGGGACTCTTGCAGTTTTTGGAGTTCGGATTTTAACCCGGTGAGCTCTTCGATTGAACTTGAAGTTACCGCGCGACGGATGATTGCTCTATCTTCTGCCTGACGAGGTAGCAGAAGGTCATGAATTAATTTACAAGGGACGTTAGAAGTAAGCGCTAATGCCATGCATCGTCGCGACGATCTGCGGCCGATGGGCTACCAAGACAAGAATGGTTGCAACTGTGAGCCCAATGGCCATTGCTCCATGGCGCGTACCTGCGATCCATCGAATCAATCCCATCAGCTAACCTCCGAAGCTCTTAAGACAAATAAACGGTTCGTAAGCTGCCTTGCAAGCGGGGGAAAGGCTGGAAAGCATCGTTACGCAGTCCAACGCTCGAGCATGTTGGCATCAACGTTGCTGGAATCGCCTGATGTCAAAGAGTAGAAAGCAAAACTTAGCTTCATGCCATTGAACCCAAAAGTGATACCGTGATGAGTGATGTGAAGCCTTGGGGACGCTGGGCTACGCTCGGCCTTGGTGTCATTGCCTTGCTGGGGGGCCAAATGGTGGCTCTGCTGGCGCTCCTCTGGTGGACAGGGCAGGGGGTTGCTTACTGGGTCGAGTTAGGGCGCGACGGCATTGCAGTGACCTTGGTCATCTGTATTTCGACGCCGGTTCAGGTGCTGCTGCTGGCGCTGATGGCGCGACTGAAGCGCGCAAGCGCCGCCGACTATCTTGGCCTCATGCTCCCGCGAAAGCACGACCTATTGTACGGCGTCCTCGCGACCTTGTTGTTTATTATTGTCGGCGATGGAATCAGTTGGCTGCTTGGCCACAATGTTGTCACCCAATTTCAACTCGACATCTACCGCACAGCGAGTGCCGCGGGCTGGCTGCCCTGGCTTTGGCTGACCATAGTCGTGATAACGCCGATCGGCGAAGAAACACTTTTTCGCGGATTTCTATTTCGCGGCTGGCAGCGCTCGCCGCGCGATGCCTGGCTTGCGATCGCGGCGACCGCGTTGCTATGGGCTGCCATCCACGTGCAATATGATCTTTATGTGATCGCGCAGATATTTGTCTGCGGATTATTATTTGGTTGGCTTCGGTGGGTTAGCGGCTCCACCGTTCTAACGATGCTGTTGCATGGGTTGGTCAATTGTGAAGGGCTGTTCGAGACATTCATGGCGCTGCATCGTTAAAACTTCTCTTGCATCGATAAATTATTGGTCGTGCTGCAAGTTGTCTGGATTTGATAGACTGGCGGCTAAGCCGCTCAGTAAAACGCCATAGGTATCATTGCGGATACGACGGCTCGACATCCCTCGGATGAATGCTGCTCAATGTAATCTAAGAAGCCACTATAGGCACTGTTGTCAGAACATCCGTTACCGTCGCGAATCGCAATTACCCCGGCCGTTCCCTAAATGTCATAAGATAAGCGACTAAGTGTGATCTCGTGGTGCCCCAGGGGATCGAACCACCGACACCGCAATTTTCAACGACGCTTAAGTTCTCAGCGACTCGCCGCGCTCAGCATCGCGGTGGTTAGCGGCTCGTTGATCAATAACAAAGGCCGCCAGGAAGGCGGCCCCTGTCATTTGGACGATGACCTTAACAGCTATTGCTCATTATCATCGGGGAAGGGCGGGATCCTGGCTTGAAGCTTGGATATGGTCGAGCCCTTAGCCTGCAGCGTCCAGGCCGAGTCGATCGCCGCCTGGGCTCCCGCGAACGGCAGGTTGAGCGTCAAATTCGTGACGTAGAGCGTCGAGTGGTCGTTGCTGAAGGCCAGGCTCGCCGGAAACAGTAGGCCGCGCGGGAAGCCACTCGGGTCGATGCCCCTGAAGTCGCCGAGCTTGGCGATGACTTTTCCGGTCGTGTCAGTGACGACGATCTCGTCTTCCTGATTGGCGCAAATCCATAAGTTGTCGGCGCGATCGATGGCGATCCCGTCCGGGGCGTTGATACCGGTGATAAAGATGGACGCCGCGCCGGCGCCGCCGGAACTCACCGGGATCTTGATGATCTGATGAAACGCCGTATTGGCAACGTACATGACTGTGCCGGCATTGTTAAACTCGATGCCGTTTGCGCCGAAGGGTGGCGTTAGAGTACCGCCTCCGTTACCGAGCAGCGGATCGCTGCTCCATGGCGTTGGGACGCCGCCGCCGGGGCCGGTCTTCCAAATTTTGCCGTTGAAGGAATCCGATACGTAGACGTTTCCGGCCTTGTCGAAGGTCAGCGCGTTGAGCCCGGAGTTGGCGATCGGGCCCATGAACACACTGGATTGACCGGTGTGTGGGTCGACTTTGAGGACCATACCGGCCCCGAAGTCGAGGACTAAAAGGTCATGGCTGACCGGATTGAAGCCGAGGCCGAGCGTGTGCGGACTCGAATTCGCGATGTTGACCTTCGTGATCTGCTTGCCATTCGGGCTGAAGGCAAAGAGCACGGATGGCCCGTCGACTGCGCCGTTGCTGTTGAAGCCGAATGTCGTAACGTAAATGTTGCCGTCGGGCCCGACCGTAAGGCCTTCGACGCTGTTGTCCGGCACAGTCGCTAGCGTCTGCACGGTGCCGCGCTTCCACGCGTGCGCAGGTGCCACCGCAAGGACTCCGATCATGAGCCCGAGCACGGCCGCGCTGGTCCTTAATCGTGTCATGTCTTACCTCCCTGATAGTGATTTTAAATCCCCTAGTTGACCACTAGATGCGCGGGCATGATAGCATTGCACAAGAACGCTCGGAAGCCGTGCGGGGAGCATTCGCCGCTGCACCTGTGCTTCTAGATCAATAATATTGGGGCAAAGCATAAAACGTACAGCGAAGACGTATGAGAATATTTTTTGGACATCCTCCTATTATCGCCAGGCTCCGCAGGGACGAGCGCGGCAGCGTCCTAATTCAAGCCACCCTAGCTATTGTCGCGATCATGGGGATGATTGGATTAGCGCTCGATGGCGGCCGCCTTTTCATGGTCAATAACGATCTGCAGGACCTGGCCGACGCTGCTGCGCTGGCTGGCGCGGCAAAGTTGGACGGTACCATTGGCGCAATGCAGCGCGCCGATGCTGCGGCGAGAAATTTAAATAATAATGTGCGTTGGTGGAATGTATCAGGGTTGAAAATTCTGGTCGGAGCAGATGGGGTGCAGTTCTATAAGACGCTAGCAGATTTAGACGCGAATATACCGGCCCAGACCGACAAAGAGGCCAATTATATCATAGTCACCACCGGTTCCTGGCAAGTCGCGCCAACATTCCTGATTGCCGTGGGAGCTTTTTCAAATAACTCTACTCATGCAACGGCTGTAGCCGAGTCGGGCACTGCAATGTGTGTGCCAGCGTCAATGATGTTGTGCAATCCTTCTGAGCCTCTTATTGGCTCTAATGGCGATACTTCGAATTTCAATCCGGCTCCCGGGACAATGTTCGTATTTAGCACGACTGGAAACACCGCCTTCAGCCCTGGAGTCTTCAGCCTTCTACAGGATGCAAATCAAGATAACTCAGACCCGGCCGTCGAGAATCTTCTAGCTCAACAGAATGCTGATTTTTGCAGCACCGTGGGCACGAGTCCGGCGCAGGGACAAAAAACAAACGCTACTCAAATAGGGATCAATGTTCGCTTTGATCAGCAACCGAATGGCAACGTCACAGGCTTAGATCGGACCGCCGCGCCTATTAAGATTGACGGGTACGTCCCCAAAAACGGTAAGAACATTTGCGACGGCAATCTCGTTAACGATACCCCAACCCCCTATTCTAATTGCGCTACTGATCACACCGTAAGCTGCCCACTACCACGAGATCATTCTTTTACTGGTGCGGGAGGCAGTGGAGGCAGCCAGATCGGAGACGGTCCTGCGTTGACGGATCTGCAAGCGTACTGGTCAAATCACCATTCCGGCGCGTTACCGACTGGGGTTAGTACCCGATATCAAATCTATCAACTAGAAGTCGCCGGGATCGGAAACGCCGGAACGTGGTTGACGGATACAGTTGAACCGCACGGACCTCAATGCGCGCCCGCAAGTACAGAAGTGCCCCCCGAATTAGCCGCTAGTCGGCGAGTTGTATCCGTCGCTGTCGTCGATTGTCTTTATTGGGGGGTGAAAGGAAATTCGGTGAATAACATTCGGATCAACTCGTACGCTGACTTCTTCTTAACCGAAGCAACTCCATCCAGTGGATCAACCAGTGGGAATATTTACACTGAGTTTGTAACGACGCATTATCGTGACCAGAACGGCAGTGGACTCCATAGCATCGTGCGGCTCGTCAGATGACTTCGTTGGTCGAATTCGTATCCCGACTTGCGCGCTGTTCATTTGGAAGCGCCTTGGTGGAGGCGACTATTACCATACCTCTAGTGATTTCTCTCATGGCTGGCGGCGTTGATTTTGGAATGGCTTTTTCCGCGCATGCGACCGTCGGAAAATCCGTTCGAGACGCAGCGCGCTATCTGGGGAGTTTGCCGCCAAGTGTCGCCTGCACCACCTGGGCGATTGCGAATGCAAAAAATTTGGCAGTTTATGGCAAGGTAAGTTATGCCGTTGGCGACTCCCCCCTGATAACAGGCTGGCAGACCGATGGCGGGGCGGATAATAATGTCCGTGTAGATTGCTCAGCGTTGCCCTTTATCGTCGTTTCGGCAAAGGTTCCTTACAATATTTTGATGCTTGCCGCAGTTTTGCCGGGTGTTGGTAAGTTAACGTTGTCTACTCAGCATGTCGAGCAATCTATTGGTGGGTAAAATTTGGCGCGATATAGCGGGCTCAGCGCTCGTCGAATACACGGTGGTATTCCCGGTGTTCATATTGGTGACACTAGGTACTGTCGACGTCACCTATATGCTCTATGAATGGACACTAGCAAACAAAGCAACCTATGTTGGCGCACGTGCTGCTGTAGTTTCAAATCCGATTGCCCCGAATATCACGGAAGACAATTTGCTCTATAGTCAAAATCAATTGACAAAAATGGGGCAATTCTGTTTCGATTTTACAACAGGATCACGCAACGGCAATTGCCCTGCTTCGACGGTGAAAGTTGATTGTACGTCGACCGCGTGTACACCGGAGACATTCGGCTTTAACGGCTCGGCCTTTACGAATGCCAATGGCACGGGGATTTTCGATCGAATGAAGATTGTATTCCCCCGCCTTCAACCGGGGAACGTCACAATATCTTATCAGCTGAACGGTTCCGGTTACGTTGGCCGACCGGGCGGACTCCCAATGAATGTTACGGTCAGTATTCGAAACATGACACATTCGACTTATTTCCTTGCAGGAATCATGCGTTTCTTCGGCGGAATATTTGCGTCGACAGTTGCAATTCCCGCGTTCACTACGACGTTGACGAGTGAAGATATGGCCACGAATTAGCGGAGCGGCGAATGATGTTTAAGTATTTGAGTTAGTGGTGCCGCCGCGGAAACCGATATGGCGCAGGAACGGCGAACCCCAGCCAAGGCTAGAGCGATAAGGGAACAATATCTCATCTTGGTTACTCCCTGATGTGCCCCGCTGCGATGACACAGTGAGGAACAGTCGATGACCGTCACCGAATCTAAAGGCCTTCAGAAGGGTGACTGCGTTTATTGGCAAGGCGATGCCGCTGACGGCGGCAAAATTACGGAAATGAGTTGGGATGCAGTTACGATCGCTTGGGACAACGGTCGCTAGAGTACACCATGGAGATATGCGCGAAATCCGACGATCGTCGGCAAAGCCGCCCAAAGACGGCATTCATTCGGCGAAATAAGGCGTCTGGGGGTTTGTCATGAAAATGAGCAAGCTCGGCTATTTCTCTGAGTTCCTAATTTTTCCTTCGCTGACACTCTTCGCTACGCTGCTCGCGTTTCGCAGTTTAAATCCGCCGCAGCCCATGATATGGACGGTTGTCTACTTCAGTGGTCTAGTTGGCTGGACATTGATCGAGTATCTGCTCCATCGCGCGCTGTTTCATCACGCGCCAATTCTCTCGCTGATACACGAGAG
>Ga0134126_10008837_pt1 | contig 12684 bp, 10 predicted proteins | sample KB31752_FD_96881 | JGI IMG/M metagenome (GOLD analysis project Ga0134126, IMG submission 96881) | Terrestrial soil microbial communities with excess Nitrogen fertilizer from Kellogg Biological Station, Michigan, USA - KB3-175-2 | ecosystem: Environmental > Terrestrial > Soil > Unclassified ...
AACACGCCGTTCTGGGCCGCCGAGGCGCCGGCAGGGTGGGGCGCGTCGATCAGCACCACGTCGCAGGCGAAGCGGTTCCTCATCTACGGGTCGCGGATCACGGACTTCCTGACGAACGATCCCGAAGTGGGCAGCGCGTTCGAGCTGCGCACCATCCCGACCATCGCGTCGGGTGTCCTCGCGTTCTCGTCGCCGCTCACGATCGGCGTGTGCAACCTCGACGTCGACCCGACGATGCGCGTGCAGCACATCGACGCGATTCTGCTGCTCCAATCGCTCGCCTGTGGCACGCCGCCGGCATTCGCAGCCGCTTCTACGCGGAGCTCTCGATTCTTCGCTGCGCTTTCGCGACACGCAACGGAGTTGATCACGCCCAACAGCGCCCAAGCCGCATTCAAACTCGGGGCGGTTGGCGGCGGGGCGAGCGAGCTCAGTCCGAGTGTGGTGATCGACATGCAGCAGGTGACGCTGTCGTTCTTGCGGCCGGTGGCCAATGGTACGAACAGTGCGCCGCTCGCCGACGCCAACGGCAACCCGATTCAAGCGTCGGTCACGACGCTGAATGGCACCCCCCTTCCAAATGTCGTCGTAACTTTGGCCATCGCCGGCAACAACAGCACAATCGCGTTCTTCCGTGATGGCGCGAGCGCGCCGAGCGTAACCGTCACGCGGACGACTGGCGCCGACGGCATCGCGACATTCGCCGGTGTCTCGATAACGAAAGCCGGTGGATATCAGCTCACAATAGCAGGCAGCTTCGACGGCGTCGCGGGAGCTCCCGTTGCGTCGAATCTCTTCAACATCCAGAACAAGTAGGCGAATCCTCACCGGTCGACGGGGAGATCGCGCAAGCGATCTCCCTCTCGGGAGCGTACACATGCGACCGCGACTGAGCGCCACGCTGATCGTGGCCGCGTTGTGGGGCACGTTCACTACTGGTGACGACCTCAAACGCCAGGTGGATGGCTGGCGCGCCGCGCACGAGACCCACATCGTCGCGCAATTCGACAGTCTCCTCCGTTTCCCAAGCGTCGCCGCCGATCCGTCGGGCGTCGCCGCGGCGGCCGACTACCTCGAAGGGCACCTCAAAGCTCGCGGGTTCGATGTGGCGCTGCTCACGGTGCCTAACGCACCACCGGTCGTGTTCGGATCGCTGGCCACCCCGGGGGCCACGCGCACCGTCGTGTTCTACGCGCACTACGACGGCCAGCCCGTCACACCGTCGCAGTGGACGACGCCGCCGTTCGAGCCGGTGATGCGAACCGGCCCGTTAGGCAGCGGCGGGACCGTCGTCGACTGGACGACTGCCAAACCGCCGTTCGACCCGGAGTGGCGGCTCTACGGCCGCTCGACCGGCGACGACAAGATCTCCGAAATCGCGTTCCTCGCCGCGTTTGACGCGCTCAAGTCGTTAGGCAAGAAGCCGTCGGTCAACATCAAGGTCGTTTGGGAGGGCGAGGAAGAAGCCGGCTCGCCGCATCTGGCGGACATCTTGCGCACGAACAAGACCAAACTGTCCTCGGACCTCTGGCTCATCGGCGATGGACCCGTGCACCAATCGCGGCGCCCGCTGCTGTTTTTCGGCGCGCGCGGCACCATCGGTCTCGACGCCACGGTCTATGGCCCGATCAACGCGCTGCATGATGGACACTACGGCAACTGGGTCCCGAATCCGGCCGCCATGGTCGCCAACCTGATTGCCGACCTGCGCGCGCCGGACGGTCGCGTCCTCATCCCCGGCTTCATGGACGCCGTGCGCCCCGAGACCAAAGCCGAGCGCGATGCAATCGCTGCGCTGCCGCCGGTCGAAGACGAGCTGAAACAAGAATTCCAGATCGCCCGAAGCGAGACAGGCGGCAGCCTGATGGACGCCGTCATGCGCCCGGCCCTCAACGTTCGCGGCATCAGAGCTGGCAAGGTTGGCGGCGAAGCAGCAAACGCAATCCCGATCGACGCCGAGGTCTCCATCGACTTCCGCCTGGTACCTGACCAGATGCCTGACACGGTGCGCGCACAGGTGGAGTCGTTCCTCCGTTCGAAAGGCTGGACCATCGTCACGGACACGCCGGACTCTGCGACCCGGCGCGCACACGAGAAGATCATCAAGATCGATTGGGAGAAGGGATACGCCGCGTTTCGCTCGGACATGTCCTCGCCTGCGGCACGCGCCGTCATCGCCGCGGCGGGCCATGCATCCGACCGGCCCGTCGCCGTCGTGCCGATGCTCGGCGGAAGTGTGCCGCTCTACGTTTTCGACGACATTTTTCATGCGCCCCTCGTTGGTTTGCCTGTCGCAAACCACGATGACAACCAGCACGCGGCGAACGAGAATGTCCGGTTGCAGAACCTCTGGGAGGGGATCGACGCGTACGCGGCAATGATGGGCGAACTGAACTGGTGATCGCCCGCGCCGTCCTCTTTGACGGCCGCCTCGCATCTCCCGCCCGCGCCCCCGTGACCCGGCCGCGCGACGCAACGTCCTTCCTGTACCGCGGCGGTCCCGCCGCGCAACGATTCGACGAGCGTCCATCGATGCCAACGTCACTCAACTGCCCAAGCTGCGGCGCTCCGGCGCAGTCCGATGCGACGCAGTGCGCCTACTGCGGCTCGCGCCTCGCTATGGTCGCGTGCCCGGCCTGCATGGGGTCGATGCTCGTCGGCTCGCAGTTCTGTCCGCATTGCGGCGCGAAAGCGGTCGACCCGAGCGCGGCAGCGGGCGGTCAGGTGCTCCATTGTCCCGGTTGCAGCGGCGACATGCCGGCGGTGCAGGTGGGTGCGACAGCCATGCACCAGTGCTCCAAGTGCGGCAGCTCATGGCTCTCTCCCGATGCCTTCAGCGCGCTCTGTTCCGACAAGGACGCGCGCGGTCTCGTCGCCGCGGCCACGGGATGTCTGCCGGGATCGGCACCCATCGCGCACCCGTCGCCCGTGCGCTACGTCCACTGTCCCGAATGTCAGAAGGTGATGAACCGCGTCAACTTCGCGCATTCGTCGGGCATCGTGATCGACGTCTGCAAGAAGCACGGCGTGTGGTTCGAGAAAGACGAACTGCGCGGCGTGTTGGATTTCGTCGCCCGCGGCGGGATGCAGCAGATGCGCCAGAACGATGACGCGCAGCGGGCGCTGCAGCAGCGTGCGTTAGGCCTTGTCGATCCGTCGCTCCTGCAACCCGGCGTGTCGAGCGCGATGAGCGTCGGGTCCATCACCGTGCACGTCCAGTCGTCCGATGCGCAGAGCGTGACACTGCGCTCGTTGTTAGACGCAATTTTCCATTGACCCGAACGAGCGCACACCGGAGCCACCCATGACGCTGCGAGAATTCATCACCGGCGAGCTGATCGACATCATCGAATGGCCCGATCAGACCGACACCACGATGGCGTGGCGCTTCTCGCGCCCGCAGAACGAAATCAAGAACGGCGCGCAGCTCATCGTGCGGCCCGCGCAAGCGGCGATGCTCATCGATCAGGGACGCATCGCCGACGTCTACCAGCCAGGCCGCCACGAGCTCATCACCGCGAACATGCCGGTGCTCTCCAAGCTGCAGGGCTGGAAGTACGGATTCGCGAGTCCGTTCAAGGCCGACGTCCTCTTCGTTAGCACTCGGCAGTTCGTCGACCAGAAATGGGGCACCACGAACCCGGTCATCGTGCGTGATGCCCAACTGGGACCGGTGCGGCTGCGCGCATACGGCACGTACGCGATGCGGCTGGTCAACCCGCGCAAATTCGTCGAGCAACTGAGCGGCGCGACCGCGGGCTTCGACACGGACCAGATCGTCGATCAACTCCGCGATCTGATCGTGGCCAAAGTGAGCGGCGCGCTCGCGGAAGGCGGCATCTCGATCTATGAGCTGTCGGCCAAGTACGCCGACGTCGGCGCGCTCGTGCAGCAGCGGGTCGCGCCGCAGTTCGACCAGTACGGCCTCAGCATCACGCAGTTCGTGATCGAGAATGTGTCACTGCCGAGTGAAGTCGAAGCGACGCTGGACCAACAGACGCGCATGAGCATGTTGCGCGGCCAGCTCGACACGTACACGCAGCTGCAAAGCGCCGACGCGATTCGCGACGCGGCGCGCAATCCCGGCGGCGGCGCGGCCGCGGGCGTCGGCATCGGGATGGGTGCGGCGCTCGGGCAGCGCGCCGTCGCGGCGGCGGCGCCGGCCGTGGGTGCGTACGAGCCCCCGCCGCTTCCGTCGGTTGCGTGGTACTATGCGGTGGGCGGCGAGCGCAAAGGACCAGTGGATCAAAGCGCGTTGGCCGTTCCGGGCACGCTCACACCGGAGACGCTCGTCTGGCGACACGGCATGGCGGGTTGGACCCAAGCGGCTCAGGTTCCGGAGCTCGCGACGCTGCTCCCGCCCAGGCGGTAGGCACACAGGGAATCCGCGCGGCGCGTCTGGGGTTCTTGGGCGCGGCGCGCTCCCGTTAGGCATCTACCGCCATCAGCGCGGCTTCGCGCGGAGATACTGTGGCGGCCAGCGCACCTCCTGGCCCAGCGCGTGCGCGGCCGCGAGCGGCCAGTGCGGCCGGCGCAAGAGCTCACGCGCCATCACCACCAGGTCCGCTTGCCCGGACCGCACGATCGTGTCGGCCTGCGCCGGATCGGTGATGTACCCGACCGCCGCCGTCCGCAGTCCGGTTTCCCGGCGGATCCGCTCCGCGAACGGCACGTGATACCCCGGGCCCATGGGAATCTGCACCTTGGGCACCACGCCGCCGGAGCTGCAGTCGATCGCGTCCACGCCGCTCTCGCCTAACCGACGTGCGAGCGCCACTGATTGATCCGGCGTCCAGCCGTCGTCGCGCCAATCGGTGACCGAGAGCCGCACCAGGAGCGGCAATCGCTCTGGCCACACCTCGCGCACGCTCGCCACGACCTCGAGCACGAGCCGAATGCGATTCTCGAACGACCCGCCGTACGTATCCGTGCGTACGTTGGCGAGCGGTGAGAGAAACTGGTGCAACAGGTACCCATGAGCCGCGTGCAGCTCGATCACCTGCATGCCCGCTGCGAGCGCGCGCTCGGCCGCACATCGGAAGGCCGACACCACGCGCGCAATCCCCGCCTCATCGAGTGCATCCGGCGTTTGATAATGGTCGCCGAAGGGCAGGGCACTCGGCGCCGCGAGATGCGTCCACCCGCCCGCGTCCACGCCCACCGGACCGCCGCCCTCCCAGGGGCGCCCCGTGCTCGCCTTGCGGCCGGCGTGCGCCAACTGCGTTCCGAACACCGCGCCCTGCGACGCCACGAAGCGCCCGATTCGCGCGAGCCTGTCCACGTGTTCGTCCTTCCAGATGCCGAGGTCGTGCGGGCTGATGCGCCCGTCGGCGGTCACGGCGGTTGCTTCCGTTAGGACCGTGCCCGCGCCGCCGGCCGCGAACTGCCCGAGGTGGACGAGGTGCCAATCGGCGGCGAATCCGTCTTCGCTCGAGTACTGGCACATGGGCGACACGACGATACGGTTGCGCAGCGCGACGTCGCGCAGCGGCAGAGATGCAAAGAGATGCATTGAGTTCTGGGCCTAACGCAGTGCCTTGCGGACGACGAGCTTGAGACCCGACCACGTCGCGTCGACCGCGCACACTTTCACGTCCACGTAGCCGAGCGGAAGCGCGAGCGCACGTACGGTGTCCTCGGTGATGTCGGTCGGCACCTTCGCCGACTTTTTCGGCCACGACACCCACACCACGGCTGTCGGACCGAGCGTGCGACGATACCGCTTGAGCGCCGCGTCGAGCTCGGCCGCGCGCGATGCGAACACGTGGACCATGTCGGTGGTGCGCGTCGCACGTGCCACGAATGTCACGCCTGCTGGCAGCGGATCGACGATCGTCTTGTAATCGCTCGGCGCACTCGCCGTGCACAGCGACATGCCTCACTTGATGCCGAGCTTGTCGGCGAGCGGCGTCCCTGAATAGCCTGCCATGGCGTCCGACTCCTCGGCAAAGTGTGCCCAGAGAAGATTGCCGCACCGCGGGTCGCAATTCAATACTCAATAGAATGAGTGCAGCGGGTGGGCCGGGCTTCGTTAGGCGGAGGCCGTGTGATCCGCTTCGGAGCCGCGCCGGATCGCGCGCCGAAGCGAGGAACGCGTGCGCACGCAACCCGCTGGCGCGGGAACCAGAGGGGTTCCGTGTGGTAGAAACCGCGGTAACTTCCAGCGGATTTCGGCCTCTCGCGCCGGAACCGCGCCGACCCCGATCGCGCCGACTACGTGCGCGTTGTCCGGGAGCACGGCCGCGGATCACGCGAGAACTGGTTCGTCACCTGCCGGAGCGGGCGCGGCACTGCCGTGTTCGCTCCGTTGCTCACTGTGGAGCCTGGATCATGCCCCTTCGCGTCAGCACGCGCCGGTCCGCCGCCGACTCCGTCGATGTCCCGTTGCTCGTCCTCGCGTTTCGCAAGCATCCGACACTGCCGCCCGACCTCGTGGCGCTCGACGCGAAGCTCGGCGGGACACTCGGCCAAACGCTGGGCCGGCGCGAGTTCCGCGGCGGGCGCGACGAGGTGCTGCACCTGTCGGGCTCCGCCAGCGGCGCGAATCCGCAGCGCGTGCTGCTGGTTGGGTTAGGCGATCCGTCCGATGTACCGGGCGCGCTGCGCCGCGCCGCAAGCATCGCCGCGCGGCAGGCGCGCAAGCTCGGCGCGAGCGCGCTGGCGTGGCACGATGGTGGGCGCAGCGCCGACACGGTCGAGGCAGTGACTGTTGGGCTCCTCGTGGGAGCATGGGAATACGCCGATCTCAAGACGCCGCCGCCTGCGGACGAGCGCCGCCCCGAGCTCGAGTCGGCCGTGATCTTGTGTGACGATGCCACCGCGGCGCAGGCAGTGGATCGCGGCATCGCGATTGGCGAAGGCATGGCGCTCGCGCGGCGACTCGCGATGATGCCGGGCAATCTCTGTACGCCATCGTACCTCGCCGACACCGCGCGCGAAATCGCCGCGCGCCATGGTATGCAGGTCACGATCCTCGGCCGGACGGAGATGGAGAAGGAGAAGATGGGCTCGTTCCTCTGCGTGGCGCAGGGCACGCCGCAGGATCCCAAGCTCATCACGCTCGAGTACAAGCATGGGCCGGCTGGCAGCAAGCCGATCGCGCTCGTCGGCAAGGGACTGTGCTTTGACTCCGGCGGCATTTCGATCAAGCCTGCGCAGGGCATGGAGGCGATGAAGTTCGACATGTGCGGCGCGGCCGGTGTGTTAGGCGCGATGGAATCGATCGGACGCCTCGCGCTCCCGGTGAACGTGGTCGGCCTCGTGGGCAGCACCACCAACATGCCGTCGGGCACGGCGGTGAATCCCGGCGACGTGGTGCGCAGCCATCTCGGCAAGACCATCGAGGTGATCAACACCGACGCCGAAGGACGCCTGGTGCTGGCCGATGTGCTGTCGTACGCGCGGCGGTTCTCGCCCTCGGCCGTGGTCGATGCCGCCACGCTCACCGGCGCCTGCGTCATTGCGTTAGGCCACACCGCCAGCGGCGTCTTCGGCACCGACGACGCGCTCGTCGCCGACGTCCTCGCTGCGGGGACGCGCGCCGGCGAGCCCGGTTGGCGGCTCCCGCTCTACGACGAGTACAAGGATCTCATCAAGAGCGACGTCGCCGACATCAAGAACACGGGCGGCCGTCCCGCCGGTGCGTGCACGGCGGCGATGTTCCTCAAGGAGTTCGCCGAGGATTTCGCGTGGGTGCACCTCGACATTGCCGGCACCGCGTACTCGGAGTCCGACCTCACGTACGTCCCCAAGGGGCCCACGGGCGTACCGGTGGGCACGTTCGTCGAGCTGGTGCGGGGGAGGGCGCGCTGACGGTCGCCCGCCGCTCCGTTAGGCGCACGCCGTGGGTGGTGCTGCTCGCGCTCGCCCTCGGCGGGACCGCGGCTGCGCAGGCCGTTCCGGCTCCGCGCGACACCACGCGCCCGGATACCACGCACCGGGACACGACGCGCGCGGACACAACCCGTGCCACGACCGACACGGCCCAGCATGCCGTGCCCATGCCGTCCGATACGGCGCACGCCGACACGACCAGCGACACGACGAAGGTCCCGAAGGACACGATCAAGGCGCCGCTCGCGCACGCCGAGCTCCCACAGTTGGTCGGGATCGGCTCGCAGTATCACTGGGATCGCGATCAGATGTTCGCGTCGGGCGCGATCAATCTCCTCGACCTGCTCAGGCTGATTCCGGGTGTCACCGCGTTTCGCTCGGGTTGGATGTCGTCACCACAGTACGCGGCGTACCTGGGGAATCCGTCACGCGTCCGATACTTCTACGACGGGGTGGAGATCGAGCCGCTCGATCCGCGCTCACCGGGCGCACTCGACGCGTCCGAGGTGCAGCTGTTCTCGCTGGAGGAGGTGTCGGTCGAGCGCGGCGCCGATGAGCTGCGCGTCTACCTGCGCAGCTGGCGCGTGCAGCGCACGTCGACCAACACGCGTGTCGATGTCCTAACGGGCGACGAAGGTACGAACCTGTATCGCGGGTTTTACGGCAAGCGGTACGGCAACGGCATGGCGCTGCAGTTGGCCGGGCAGCAGTACGGCACCAACTCCGATCCGACCATCGGCGGCGGCGACGAGCTCGCGCTCACCGGCCGTCTCGGTTGGGCGAAGGGTCCGTGGAGCATCGACGCATACGCCATTCGCTCGAGCCGCACGCGCGACCAGCAGAACCAGGATCTCGTGGCCGGCGTGAACGGCGTCGTGCCGGAGCAGGATCGCACGCGGACCGACGCGTACCTGCGCGCAGGCTACGGCGATCCCGATTCCGGATCGTGGGCGCAGGTAATGGTTGCCACGCAGCAGTTCGCCGAGCATTCGGGCTTCCATCCCGAGCTCGACTTCGCGCCTGCCGACTCCGCGGACACGACCATGTCGGCCCGGCAGATCGTGGCCACGGGTGGGTTCACGCGGTGGGGTCTGCGGCTGAGCGCCGCCGATCGTCTGCACATCCTGCCTAACAGTACGTTGAACTCGCTCGAGGCGCGCCTTGCGTACGAGCGCAAGGAACTGGCGGTGTCGTTCTTCGCCGACTACCGTGGGCCCGACACGACGTCGACCGAGGAAGCATCGGCGCGGTTCACGCCGCTCGACTTCTTCTCGGTCACCGGAGCCGTCACGCACAGGCACGGCGGCGGCGTGGACGGCGGCGAGCAGGTTGCCGTTAGGCTCGAGGCGGGGCTCAAGGTGTTCAACGCGTGGCTCACCGGCGGCATTCTGCGGCGCGACGCCGCCCTCGTGCCGGGCCTGTCCGCGTACGACACGAGCTTCGCCGCACGCCGCGCCGCGGCGGCGACGGGCATCTACGGCACCATTCGCGGAAAGTTCTACAAGGACATCGGCGCCGACGTGTGGGGCGTGCGCTACTCGAACAACGGCTACTATCGCCCGCAGGTCCAGACGCGCGAAGAGCTGTACCTCGACACCAAGTGGCTGAGCCGGTTCCCGAGCGGCAACTTCGGATTCCGCGGCTCGATCGCACACGAATTCAGGCAGAACGTGCTCTTTCCCACGACGACCACGGACGAGACGTTCGACAACAACGCGCCGTTCGCGGTCTTCAGCCACGTGCTCGTCGGCAGCATCGAAGTGCGCATCATCGACGCCGTGATCTTCTTCCACTCGATCTACGGCATCAATCCGCCGATCTACGAGATCGTACCAGGCTATGCGCAGCCGCGGCAGTTGCTCACGTACGGTGTGCGGTGGCAGTTCTGGAATTGAACTTCCGGTCCCGAATACCACCGACGTGCCAGCCCTGCCCCTCAGCCACAAATTGACAACATCGTTGTGGCACCGTAACTTGCAAGATTATCCATGATACGCAGCATGACCGGGTTCGGAGCCGCGACAGGTCGGTTCGGCGCGCAACGGGTGACCGTCGAGCTTCGCACGGTGAACCACCGCTTCTTCAACTCCAACATCAAGCTCTCCGGCGCCATGTCGCGCTGGGAAGGTGAGGTGCGCGAGGTCCTGCGAAAGGCCATCGCGCGCGGACACGTCTCGCTCTCGGCACGCACGGAACACAATGCACCGGGCGCGAATGGTCCGATGGTGGATGAACGGCGCTTCGCTGACTACGTCGAGGTCATTCGCGGACTGCAGAAGAAGCACGGGATGTCCAACGAGCTCGACGTGTCGGCCATTCTGCGGCTGCCCGACGTGTTAGGCAGCGAGGCGCACGATGAAACGGGAACGGCCGAAGAGCTCGCGGCCATCGTGCAGGACGCGGTGAGCGCCCTCACACGGATGCGCGAGGCCGAAGGGGCGCGGATCGAAACTGTGCTCGAGGACCGCATCACCGTCGTCGAGCGAGCCGTAGATCGCATCGCGGCGCGCGCGCCCGAACGACTCGTGTCGGAGCGCGAGCGATTGCGCGAGTCGGTGAAGGAGCTCGCAGGCGGTGTCGACGTCGACCCGCAGCGGTTGGCGCAGGAAATCGCGATCCTCGCCGATCGCCTCGATGTCGCGGAAGAATTGGATCGGTTTCGCTCGCACGTGCAGGCGTTTCGGTCCGCCTTGCACGGAAAGGCAGAAGCCCAGGTCGGCAAGCGACTCGGATTCTTGTTGCAGGAGATGTTGCGCGAAGCAAATACCACGGGCAGCAAAGCGCGCGACGCCGTCATGACACACGACGTGGTCGCGGTGAAGGAGGAGCTGGAGCGGATCGCCGAACAGGTGGAGAACATCGAGTGAACGTCTTTCCGGTGATCCTCTCGGCACCGTCGGGGGGCGGGAAGACGACCATCACCCACGCGCTGCTCGCCCGGCGCTCGGATGTGGGCTACTCGGTGTCGTGCACCACGCGGCCGCCGCGGCCGCACGAAGTGAACGGTACGGACTACTATTTTTTGTCGACCGCCGAGTTTCTCGAGCGCCAGCAGCACGGCGAGTTCGCGGAGTCGGCGGCAGTCCACGGCCACCTGTACGGCACGTTGCGCAGCGAGGTGGTTCGTGTGTTGGGCGAAGGACGTCACGTGATCATGGACATCGACGTGCAAGGTGCGGCGCAATTCCGCGCCGTGTTTCCCGAATCGGTGTTGATCTACGTGCTGCCGCCGTCGGGTGAGGTGTTGCTGGATCGGCTGCGTCTCCGTCAAACGGAGACGCCCGAAACGTTGAAGAAGCGGCTCGTGAGTGCGTTGGGTGAGCTCCGGGCCGTGCCGATGTTTCAATACGTTGTCCTGAACGATGAGCTCGAGCAGGCGGTGTCTAACGTGTCACGCATCATCGATGCGGAAGGCCTGCGCCGCGAGCGGTTGCAGAATGTGGAACGCGACGTGCGACACATCATCGAGCGGCTGGAGAAAGAAATGGACGGCATGAACTAGCGGATTCGTTCGTCCTACTTTGGTCCGGCCTTGTCCGGTACTGTCCGCCCTAAGAGGAGTTATCCCATGCAGGTCTACACCCCGGCCGACGTCGCCAAGCGCGCGGCCAACAAATATCTCGGCGTGCTCATCGCGGCCAAGTACGCGCGGCTGCTGAACGAGTTTCCGCGCACGATGAACGAAGCGCGCGAAAAGAAACTCACCACGCGGGCCCTCGAGGAGCTCACCAACGAGGAGGGCATCGAGTACCGCGTGATCCCGCGCCGCGGCCGTTAGGCGCTGATCCGCGGTGCGCCCGTTCGGTGGTGCGCGCGTCGTCCTCGGCGTGAGCGGGGGCATCGCGGCCTACAAGTCGGGATGGGTCGCGCGGCTGCTCGCGGCCGCCGGCGCCGAGGTCGACGTGGTGATGACGCGCGCCGCCACGGAGTTCATCGCGCCGCTCACCTTCGAAGCGCTCACCGGCCGCGCCGTCCACACGGACCTGTTCTCTCCGGGACGCGCACTCGACCACATCCATCTGGCGCGCGAAGCCGACGCGCTCGTGGTCGCGCCGGCCACCGCAGATTTTCTCGCTCGCGCCGCGCACGGACGCGCCGACGATCTCCTCGCGTCGTGTCTGCTCGCCACCACCGCGCCCGTGATTCTGTTCCCGGCAATGAACGACGCAATGTGGGCGCACCCGCAAACACAGCGCAACGCCACGCACCTGCGCGACCTCGGCTACACGGTCGTCGACCCTGACGTCGGCGCGCTCGCGGCAGGCGAGGGAAGCGGACCGGGTCGCATGCCCGAGCCCGAGACCATTGTCGCCCACGTGGGCCGCGTGCTCGACGACGCATCGTTCCGAGGACGGACGGTCGTGGTGACGGCGGGACCAACGCGCGAGCCGGTGGATCCGGTACGGTTCCTGTCGAACCGCAGCAGCGGGAAGATGGGCGTGGCGATCGCGTCGGCGGCGTGGCGTCGCGGCGCGCAGGTCGTGCTCATCGCCGGACCGCTCGAGGTGCCGGATCCTGTGGGTGCCTCGCTCGTCCGCGTGGAGACCACGGCAGAGATGGCGGAGGCCGTTAGGCAGGCACTCCCCGGCGCGCACGCGCTCATCATGGCGGCGGCACCCGCCGACTTCCGCGCCGCCGAGCCCGCCGCGAGCAAGATCAAGAAAGCGGAGGCACCGGCGTCGATCGCGCTCGCCGCCACCACCGACATCCTGGCGTGTACCGTTAGGCATCGGCCGCCGGGGCTCGTGGCCGTGGGCTTTGCTCTCGAGACCGACCACCTGCTCGAGAGCGCGCGCACCAAGCTGGCCGACAAACGGCTCGACCTCATCGTTGCCAACAGCGCGCGCGAAC
>Ga0134126_10008840_pt1 | contig 12683 bp, 11 predicted proteins | sample KB31752_FD_96881 | JGI IMG/M metagenome (GOLD analysis project Ga0134126, IMG submission 96881) | Terrestrial soil microbial communities with excess Nitrogen fertilizer from Kellogg Biological Station, Michigan, USA - KB3-175-2 | ecosystem: Environmental > Terrestrial > Soil > Unclassified ...
AGTATCTCCGTGATCTGCCGATACGTCGATTCTTCCTGCCCATCGGCCTGAATGCGCAGCACGCCGTCGTCCAGAAGCAGGATTCCGGATTCTTGCGGAAAATCCTCCGGCTTGACCGCGAGCCGGTAGATCGTGTCAGCGTTGACCGATGGATCTCCCGCTGGCGTAATGCGGGGAGCTTGCGACTGCGCAAGCGAAGCTACGATGGTGAGTGCAATCGCGGGCACTGACATGCGCATGAGCAAGAGGTTCTCCGGGCGTCGCGAACGCCGGCTGCTCGCGGCGTTCACGACACACAATTGGGTGATGATACCAAACTGACTGCTACGTACTCTGGCGGGCTTGTCGCGTCGCGCGTAACTCCATACGATGTAAGATCACATCCGCAATCGGTAAAACACGAACGCGCGCCTGTTACTTAAATGTCGGACGCAATGACGCTCGCCGCCAGTTCTCGACGCAGGCCGCAACAGCGACAGGACCGCGGGGGAACCAGCCCCCCGGTACGGAACGATCAACGATGAGCCAGGCGCCGGGTCGCGTACCGGATAGATATTTGATCGCGTCCGTCTAGACCTGCTCAGCGTCGCCATCTCGGCCGCACATACTGTGGGTGGGTGGATTCTCTTACTCATGCCGCCCGCATCATCAACGCCACCGCACAGCCCGGTGGTATCAACGCGCTACTCGCGACGCTGGGGTTTACAGACCCCCCGCACCCGCTCGACGAGGTGTCGCGGGATCGGCTCGGACTGCCCTCCGCTGTACTCTCAGCCCGCATAAGCTCCGCCGAGGGATCGTTACGCGCCCTGAGCGTCGAGATCGAACAACAAGCAGGCTTGCGCGAATGCATCACCGCAATCGCGCGCCAGCTGACGATGCATGCGCCGCATCTGCTTTGGCTCGTCATCGTCACTCATCGTGATGGATCGGCCCTCGGTGTGGCGACGTGGCGCTGTGCCCGCTCCGGCCCGCACATCGCTGCAATGATCACCGAGCGCGGCAGCGTGGTGGACAGCGACGCGGAGACGTTGTGCGCGCTCTCAGCGGCGACAGAACGCCATGCCGGCGAAATGCGTCACATGCGCTGGCTCGACATACTCGGGCGCGATGCGGTGACCCGCCGCTTCTTTCACGCTCTCACAGATTCGATCGGCTCACTTGCTGAATCACTTCCCGCTCGAGTAGCGGCGACAGATGCGCGGGAGATCGCTATCCTGACTGCGAGCCGGCTTCTGTTCCTTGCCTTTCTCGAGACCAAGGGATGGCTCGACACCGATTTCGGCTTTCTCGTCAACGGATTCACGGACTGCATCGCGAGCGGAGGCGCGTACCAGCGACGCGTGCTGGAGCCACTCTTCTTCGGAACCCTGAACACGCGCGTCTCCGAGCGCGCACCGCGAGCTCGCACATTTGGACGCATCCCGTTCCTCAACGGTGGACTCTTCGCCCGCACGACCGTCGAGCGCATCCATCGCCATTCGCGCTTCTCCGATGACGCGCTCGGCGCACTTTTCGGCGATGTCCTCGCCCGTTACCGCTTCACCGCGCGCGAAGATGCAACCACGTGGTCCCAGGCCGCGATCGATCCGGAGATGCTCGGCAAGGTATTTGAGTCACTCATGGAATCTGGCGAACGAAAGCGCGCCGGAGTGTTCTACACGCCGCAACGCTTTGTGGAGCGACTCACGACTCTCACACTTCAGGCGACCCTCGAGCGCAGCGGCCTGACGCGTGCGAGTGTGGAACCGCTGCTCAAAGACGAAACCCAGGACGTGCATTGCGATCTCCGCGCTCTGGAAGATGTAAGAGCACTGCGTATCCTCGATCCTGCGTGTGGCTCCGGCGCATTTCTGGTTTATGCTCTGGAGCGCCTGGCACGACTCCGACTCGCGCTCGGTGATACGGACTCGCCGAGCAACGTGCGCCGCTCGGTGCTCCGGCGATCGATTTTCGGAGTGGACTCCAGCCCCACCGCCGTGTGGCTGTGCGAATTGCGGCTGTGGCTGTCCGCCGTGATCGACAGTGATGAGCACGACCCGATGCGCGTGGCCCCACTCCCCAACCTGGATCGTCAGATCCGGGTCGGCAATTCTCTCAGCGGTGATGCATTCGGGCGCCGGACGTTGCCCGCAATCACGCCGCGGCGAACGTCCGTGTTGCGAGACAGGTACACGCGGTCCAACGGGCCGAGAAAGCTATCCCTCGGAAGGCAGCTCGACGTTGTCGAGCGACTGCATGCAGTCGATGCAATCGACGTCCGCATCACCGCGGCGCGATTCGAGCGGCAGGAGATCGTCCGTGCCGTACGATCGCGCGATCTGTTCGACCGACGTACGCCACCGGATCCCAGGCAGCGTGCCAGACTGCTCGAGCTGCGCTCCATCATGCGTGCGCTCCGGCGAAAGCGCATCGCAATCAAGCGCGGGGCGACGCCCGCCTTCGCATATCCGGTGCACTTTGCCGACGTCGCCGAATCTGGCGGATTCGATGTCGTGATCGGCAATCCACCCTGGGTCCGCGTGCACAACATGCACGTCGAGGATCGCGCCAGATACCGCGAGGCATTCAGTGTATTCCGTCGTGGCGCATGGTCCGAGGGAGCACGCGGCGCAAGCGCCGGCCAGGGTTTCGCGGGCCAGACCGATCTCGCAGCCCTGTTTGTCGAGCGGTCGGTGGACCTGCTCGCACCGCGCGGCATCATGGGGCTGCTCCTGCCGTCCAAGCTGTGGAGCTCGCTCGCCGGAGGCGGAGCACGTCAGTTGGTGCTCGAGCGAACGCGAATCCTTGCGCTCGAAGATTGCTCCGACGCACCCGATTTGTTCGATGCCGCAGTGTACCCGTCGATGCTCGTTGCAACAAGGCTCGCCGAAAACGCGAAGCAGCTGGATTGCCCCGTACACGTCACGCTGCAACGCCGGAGCGAGATTTCGGACTGGGCCGTCACTCCAGCGAATCTCTCGCTGGATCGTTCGCCCGGAAGCCCGTGGTTGTTGCTTCCGCCAGGCCCTCGCATGTCCTTCGATCTGCTGACAGCCGCCGGTGTCCCACTATTTACCACCGCCCTGGGACGCCCCCACCTCGGGGTCAAGACCGGCTGCAATGACGCATTCGTCGTTCGCGCGGGCGAGGCCGGCTGCGACGTTACGAACGTTGCGTGCGACGGAAAACGCGGCCAAGTCGAAACGCAGCTGCTACGCCCGCTCGTTCGTGGAGAGACCCTGACTCGATGGCGACTCGCGCCAGACCACGAACGAATCATCTGGACCCACGACGATACTGCCGCGCCACTCCGTACGTTGCCGCCGCACGCACACAGGTGGCTTGCGCGCTCCCGGCGCGCACTCGAGCGACGAAGCGACTCGCGCACCGATCGCTGGTGGTCGCTCTTTCGTGTCGAGAGCGCGTGTGCCCGATCACCGCGCGTGATCTGGGCGGATTTCGGGCGTACACCCAGAGCGGCTGTTCTGGACGTCGGTGATCCGACGGTTCCGCTCAATACGTGTTATTCCGTGACGTGCCCCGACATCGCCGACGCACTCGCATTCGCTGCGATTCTGAATTCGCGGATCGCCGCCGCGTGGCTCGCCGCGATTGCCGAGCCGGCGCGCGGCGGTTACCACAGGTACCTCGGCTGGACGATCGCGCGACTGCCGGTTCCGCACGACTGGTCGCGCGCCGTGGGCCTGCTTGCACCTGTCGCAGAATGCGCGCGAAGCGGAAACGAACCAGCCAACGATGATCTCGACGCTCTGGTACTGGCCGCATACAACGTGAATCACTCCGCCGTTGAGCCTCTTCTCGAGTGGACGTATGTTCGCAAGAACGACTGACCCGGTCCAATCCGACATCGCGCCGGGCATCGTCTCCGTCGCTGACGCGCGAGCCACGATCGCTGCATGCATGCTCGGTGACGAACCCCGGCAACTTCGCATTGGCGATATCAGTCTTCATGCACACCAGCGGTCCGCAGTCGCACGGCTTCAGCGCACGATCGTCGACCACGGCGGCGCGCTGCTATGCGACACCGTGGGTCTTGGCAAGACGTATGTCGCGCTCGCACTCGCGGTTCGTTATGAAGCCGTTACCATAATCGCTCCAGCGTCGCTCGCAGAGATGTGGTTGCACGCGCTCTCCGTGACCCACGTCCACGCGGAGTTCGTCTCTATCGAATCCCTGGGTCGGACCGGTGCGCCGGAGAAAAGGTGCGATCTGATCATCGTCGATGAAGCGCACAACTTTCGGAACATCTGCACACGCCGGTATGCCGCGCTCGCGCGTCTCTGCACGCTTACCCCCGTTCTTTTGTTGACCGCGACGCCGCTGCACAACTCGCATGATGACGTGGCGGCGCTCGCGGCGCTGTTCATCGGATCGCGCGCGTACAGCATGCCTGATTCGGAATTGGTGACGCTGATCGTGCGGCGCGACATCACGACCTGCGCGGGCGCCAGCGATGTCCCGATCGTGGAGCATGTCACTCCAGTCGTGATTGTGACGGATACAGCGATACTCGACACTATTCTCGCCCTGCCGCCGCCGGTTCCACCGAGTGACGGAAGCGTCGCGACGCGGCTGGTCGTGCACGGACTCGTGCGGCAGTGGGCGTCCAGCAATGCCGCGCTCGTTGGTGCGGTCAAGCGAAGAATCGCCCGATCTCACGGATTGCTCGCATCGCTCGATGCCGGCCGCTACCCCACCGGCGCCGAGCTGTCGGCGTGGGTGTACAACGACGACTCGGTGCAGCTCGCATTCGCGGAGTTGCTGGTTCCCGCGACCGCTCCGCTCGCAGCGCTCAGCTCCGCGTTGCGTGGCCACGTATCAGCACTCGAAAAGCTGATCGCTGACGCGCGATCGGCCGATGACGATGCTCTCGCGGGGTTCGTGCGGCGCGTCGTACAAGCCCATCCCGACGAGAAGATCGTTGCATTCTCGTGCTACGCCGAGACCGCCGAAACAGTTTATCGCCTCGTCAGGCGAGACGGCCATGCCGCGCTCCTCACCGCGCGCGGCGCGATGATAGCCAGCGGACCTGTCACCCGCGCGGAAGTGCTCGGCCAGTTCGCGCCGGAAAGCCGACGCTGTCAGACCGATGATCATGCGACGATCAACCTCCTCATCGCAACGGATCTACTGAGTGAAGGAGTGAACCTGCAGCGCGCATCCGTCGTGATCCACCTCGATCTTCCGTGGACTGCCGCGCGCGTCGAGCAGCGTATCGGTCGCCTCGCGCGCATGGGTTCACAACATCCGCGTGTGCTGTCGTACACGGTGAGTCCCCCGCCGCGCGCGGAGGCTTTCCTCCACGAGCTGGAGATACTCGCGCGTAAATCGGATCGCTCCGCGAGAATCTTCGGTGAGTCTGCGATCGCAACTCCGCCGGCGCGATCGCAGGGACGAGCGGCGATCCAGCCTCGCGAACAAATCCGCGCGACCATCGAAAGGTGGCGACGATCGAATTTCGAGTCGGATGATCCAGCGCGTGATAGCCATGTCGTCGCATTTGCCCGGGCGAGCCGGCCGGCCACGCTCGGTGTCTGGGTCGTCGACGGAACTCCGACACTGCTGGCATGGGATGAGACGGCTGGGACGACCTCCGACCCGCACGTCGTACAGGCTGCAATCGAGCTTGCCGACCGAGCCGAACCCGCAACTTTACAACCGGAGTCCGCGGTACGGCTGCCATCCGTTCTCCACTCCGCCGAGTCGTGGTATCAGCAGCGCTGCGCGTGGCGCGCACTGGGTGCGCCTGACGGCAATTCAGCGGTTCCCGGCGTGCATGACGCGCGACGTTCCCTCGCGCGCGTTGCGGATGCGGCGAGCGCCAACGCGAACTTTGCGCGAAGGGCACACTCCGCCGCCATCGCCACACGTCTTCGAAGTGCGGCGACAACCCCGCTTCCACTCGCGGTCGAGTGGTCCCTCGAAAGCCTCACTGGCTCGCCCGATGAAGCCGCCGTGGACACCATTCTCGAACTCGTCGACAGCGCGCGGCGCTTCTCCGGCCAGGTCCACGAAACTGGCCTCCGCCTCGTCGCGCTCATCTTCGTGACCCCGAATAGCGCGCTGTGACTACCTCGAACGCCCGTTCGAATCGTGCCCGGCCGAAGCTGCCGATGCGTTACATTCGCCATATGGCTCAACCGAACACCGCTGCGCCCGGAGCGCAGCCTCGTACACGTCCAATCGCCGTCCTTTTCGACCTGGATGGCACTCTCATCGACTCCATCGGGCTCCTGCTCGCCAGTGTCAAACACGCATTCGAGGGCTTCGCAGGACGCTCCCCGACCGAGGAGGAGTGGGTCGCTGGAATCGGCACCCCGCTCGCCAGGCAGCTAAAAGCCTACTGCGAGACCGACCAGCAGCTGGAGGCCGTCACGACCCGCTACCGCGTTTTCCAGCGCGCCGCGCACGACCGTCTGACGACCGTCTTCCCGGGAACCATGGAAGTCCTCGGAAGCCTCGCGGCCTCGGGCCATCCAATGGGGATAGTTACGAGCAAGTCCAACGAGATGATGGACCGCGCGCTCGATCTCACCGGCATCGCCCCCTACATGCAGTCGAAAATCGGCTGCGACTCCTGTTCCACCCACAAGCCCGATCCATTCCCGGTCCGTATGGCCCTCGGCGAGCTGGGCTACGAAGCGAGCGACGCGGTTTTCGTCGGCGACTCGCCGCATGACATCAATGCCGGCAACGCAGCGGGCGTGGTATCGATAGCCGCGCTCTGGGGCCCCTTTCGGCGCGATCAGCTCGAGAGCGCCGGCCCGGACCATTTCCTGACCGACATTGCCGATCTTCCTGCGCTCGTGGAACGAATCCAGAACCGTTCCGCGGTGTAATATTGTTGCAGTCTCTTCCCCTCAATCGGAGCCTTTGATGGGTTTCTCACTTCCCGTCACTTCCGGTCTTGTCCGGACCGGCGAGGAGCGCGCGCAGCTCGTCCGCCGTACGTATTCGCTCGTTTTCGTCAGCGTGCTGGTCACGGTGGTTGGCGCGACGTACACGATGTCGAACCAGTACATCATGGGCCAGATTCACGCCCATCCATGGTTGTCGATGGCGGCAGTGTTCGTGCCGCTTTTCGCCGCCCAGGGTGCCCGCAACCGATTTCCGCTGAACATCGCGCTAGTGCTGCTTTTCTCGTTTGCGATGGGGGCGCTCATAGGTCCGGCGATCGCCATGTACTCAGGCGGCGGCACCGAGCTTGTAACGCAGGCCGCGACGATCACCATCGGCGCCTTCGGGATACTCACCCTCTACGCCTTTGTCAGCCGGCGTGATTTCTCCGCCTGGGGAAGTTTCTTCATCGTTGGACTCTTCGTATTGATCGCCACGTCGCTGCTGAACATGTTCTTTGGCAACGCGACAGCAGATCTCTGGCTTGCAGGTGGAACTGTTCTCGTGTTCAGCGGCCTGCTCGTATTCGATACATGGCGCCTGCGTAATGTTTACGGACCCGAAGATTACGTCATGGCGGCTCTGCAGATCTATCTCGATCTGCTCAACATGTTCCTCGCCGTTCTGCGCCTGTTGGGCGGCGGACGACGCAGCTAGGCTGAGGTTCCGAGCTAAACAAAGAGGCGCATCCTGATGGATGCGCCTCTTTTGTGCGTGGGTAACTTTCCCGTCGTCATTCCCGCGAAAGCGGGAATCCATCTGCTGCCGACCGTCTTCCTGCTATCATCATACTCAGAGATCGATAACATGGATTCCCCCTTTCGCGGGAATGACGAGTCCCGAAGTTCCCGCTTTCGCGGGAATGACGACATCTACCGCGTTGCCGCGAACTCTATCTCGTTCGCCATATTGAGATCCTTCTGGGTGATGCCGCCCGCGTCGTGGGTCGTCAGCATGCAGGTGATCTTCGTGTAACGAATGTCGATGTCAGGGTGATGTTGCGCCGCTTCCGCCGCCTCGGCAACTCGGGTCACAAAGGCAATGCCATCCGGAAATGTCTCGAACTGAAACGTTTTGGAAAGCACGTCACCCTTCCGGGCCCAGCCCGGGAGCGACCCAAGCCCCCGCTGAACCGCGATGTCCGACAACCGCTCAGGACGTTCCGTATTCTTCATGATCCTTGCCCCCAAACATTTGAGTGGGATCTTCGTTTTGGTCGCGCTCGTACTTGCACTCACCGGTCCGGCTTCCGCACAGGCAACGCGCGGATCGATCAGCGAGCTCAGCACGGCATGCACCCTCGCCTGCGAGTCGCCAACGTCTGCACCAGATTCGACGAATCATACTACATCCAGGCACTATTGGCGTAATCTGACGGCGGGCTTTGCAACCAGTATTCTCGCGCACGAGGCGGGCCACGTCGGGATGTCGTACGCGCTGGGCGCGCACCCCACGTTCGGACTCGAGAATGGCAAGCCGACGGTCTATTCCGGAATCGACGCGGCCCGGGACCCACACAAGCAGTTCCTCTTCTCCAGCGCCGGCCTCAACGTGCAGGCGATAATGGACGAGGCGATTCTCGACATCCCGCACAGGCGCGGCGGTGCCTTCGAGCGCGGTATCCTCGCCGGTGGAATCGCTACAGCCTACTTCTACGCGACACTCGGGCGCAACGCTCCCAACAGCGACATCACCTACATGGCGCGCACGTCATCGCTGAGCAGGACCACCGCATCGCTCATCTACGCCGGCCTCGCGACGGTTCAGACGGTCCGCATCGCGCGCGACGGACACTACGCAAACTTCTTCATGCGCCCCTCACCAGACGGCGCCATCAGTGTCGGGGTTGCGGTACTGCCGGACGACCGGTAGAAACAGGAACAGAATCCGTTCGCGGCGCAACGCCACCGGTAATCGTATCGGCGGCCCACACCGCGCCATCCGCCGTTCGCACTATCTGATGAAGTCCGATCTCTCGCGCGAGCGTTTCCGGCGCGACGAAGTCCGGACTGCGCTCGTCGAACGCGACTACATAGCCGTGATTGGCGCGAATTCGCTCGGCAAAGCCGGACATGTCTTCAGGATCCGCGCTGTCAGGAAGCTCGCGCGCAATCCGGCTCGCGTGAAAGTACAATGCCGGCGGCCAGTTGGAATAGAGTGGCCGTCCGCGTGCGTTGGCGCGTACCCAGGCAGTCAGTGGCGAATCTCGCCAGGTGGTATTTGCGAAATCGCTTCCTTCCGTCGCCGCATACACGGCGTCGTTGACAGTCGCAGTCGTCGCTGCGCCGAGCCACACGAGTGCGACTATCACAATTGCCATACGCACGGGGAAGTGATACGCGCGCCACCAGTATGCGATGGCCGCGACGGCAGCTATCTCGACGAGTACGATCAGTGGCGCCAGAATGCGCCAGTCGAACGGGATCGTGCCCCCGACGAACGCGCGAGACGCGACTATGACAGCTACGTAGCACGCGCCAAGCAGGGAAGCGGCGCCAAGTAGCGCGGACACGCCGCCGACGCGAAGCTGCCTCAGACGATTACCCGACGTGTCGCTCGCCGCCATGATGACGAACGCTGCCAGCACGACCGACAGAATCAGCGCGAGCAAACGTTGCATCGTCCCGTCCGACAGCAGGGGCGCGAGCCACTCGGCGAGCGTGTCGCGTGCCTGAACGATCGTGTCGCTCCACCCGCCGTACACGTTCAATTGCGGAGTTGCGTGCCGATCCGGTGCGATCGCCGTGCGTGCGAACCATAGCGCGAGCGCGATGACCGGCAGCAGCGCGACCGTGACCGCGCGGCGCATGCGCGCGCGAAAATCGCGCTGCGAATCGAACAGCGTCCAGATCACCGCGGCGGCCGGCGCGCACGCTCCGGCATAGCGCACCATCACCGTCGCAGTCGCAAGCACGCTGAGGAGAATGAGACGGTCGCGCGCGTAGACCATCGCGAACAACAGCAGGACCAGCAATGCGATGAACAGGGGCTCACTCAGCACCGAGAGGTACGTGTCGAAAACCGCCTGCGTCGCGAATACCACGACCGCTCCGGCGATCCCGGCGAAAATGCCGAGCGAGCCCGAGATCAACAGAACTATCGTCGCGGCGGTAACCGCAGCTGCGGCGATGTTGATCCATCGCGCTGACTGCACCGGCGATGCGCCGAGAAAAACCGGCAACGCGATCGCCGCCGGAAAGCCCGGCGGCCAGAGAGACAGCGCGGAAGTGGAGTCCGCGCGATCCCACTCGGCAGTGGGAACGCGCATGCGGCCCTGACGCACCAGCGACGTCGCCGCACCCATGTACGCCATCGAGTCAGGGTCGAGCCCGGGACCTGGCGAACTGGTCGAGAGAAAAACAAGGGCCGCGGCGATCACCGCGGCCCCCAGCACTGTGAGTGATTTCAGATGCGTTGGCTAGTGGAGTTCGGCATCGTATCCCGCTTCGGCATGGTGTCACGCTTTGGCATCATGGGCATTGTCGGCATAGTATCCCGACGCGGCATCGTGTCTCTGCGCGGCATTGTCGACATCGTGTCCCGCCTTGACATCGTATCACGCGGCGCCATCGTGTCAAGCGGTGGCTTGGTCGGAGTGACACCGCTCGAGGTGTCAACCGGGGTTGTCGTCGTGTCGTGCTTCGGAACCGCCATCGGGTTCGTCACGGCGTGCGACGGCGTCATCGGCGTCGCCTTGTTCAGATCGACCTTGCCGCGAGTGGTATCGGTCGTCGATCCGCTGATTCCACCGGCGCTCATGCTGCCGCCCGAGCCGGACCTCGCCATGGAGAGTGTGGGATCGGGGATTCCGTTCCCGAATCCGATGTTCATCGCCGCAAGCATCGACTTGGCGTCGGTCGCGCCGGAGTACTTGCTCTCGCATTTCTTGACCGCCGCGCGTGTTGCCGCGTCCATCCTGCCTGAAACATGGCTCACACCGCAGCCGTCGTCCCGCAGCTGCTGCTGCAGTGCGACCGTCTCAACGCGTGTGAGCCCCTGTGCAAACGCCGGAGCGGCGCAGCATACCGCGACCGCGCAGGCGCCAAGCAAACTGTACTTCATGTTGGCCTCCAGAGGAGTGTGTCATGCGCCTAGTTGCGCTATTTCCCCCCAGTCGGCAAACGACGGGCCCAAAAGCTATTTGAGCACCGCATGGGCGATGAGAGCCCCGAGAGCGAGAAGTACAGCTGCTGCGGCGATCATTACGGCTGGGCTCATACTTATCGAACGCTTGTACCAAGGATGATGCCCACGGTAGGTGTCGTCCGGGAGCGAGTCCATGATCCGTTTGTGGACGTACAGCGGTGTGGTTCGGCTGCGCAGCGTTTCGGCCTCGTCGTGGATCTTGTTCCAGAGATCCACCGCATCGTTGCCACCGGGCGTTGCCCGAACTACAGCGATGCCCACGTCGCCATCGAGCCATTGATGCAGGAGTGCCGTTCCGCTGTTTGGGATCGGGACTTCGCGATCCGGCGCCTGGTGCGTAAGCGCACCATCGTTATTGCCGGCCTTGGACCGGGGCGGCTGGTAGCCCGGTTCGGTTTCGGAGTGATCTTCTGGAGTGTGCAGGTCATCGTACATCACGCGTATTTCCCCTCAAGCAGGTGCTGGAGCGCCTCGCGTGCCCGGTGAACACGCATCTTGAGGGCTCCAACTGTTGTGCGCAACAGTTCCGCCATTTCCTCGTACGACCGTCCTTCCACGTGCTTCATCACAAAGGCTTCACGAAGGGCAGGCGCAAGAGCAGCGAGCGCCACTTCGAGATCCGTCCGCAATTCATTGCGATCCAGCTCCTCTTCGGGCGTCGAATATGAGGACGGTTGATCATCCTCTTCGTAACTGACGTGGGAGCGCCGAATGTTCTTCAGCCAATCCTTGCACGCATTGGCTACGATGCGGAACACCCACGCATCGAACCTGCCGCGCACTTCGCCCAGGTGCGCGTAAGCTTTGATGAACGACTGCTGCAGGATGTCCTCCGCGACATCGGGGCTGCCGGTCATGCCAAGCGCGTGCCGGTACAGCGGATCACTGTATCGCACAATAAGGAGCTCGAACGAGTCGCGCGACCCATTCAAAACGCGTTTGATGACCTCCTGGTCGAGGTCAGCCTGATCGACCTGTTCGGTCGCAGAGGTCACGGACGTTACCTGCGGTTACCTGGTTGGCATGAAATACGCCTATTCCGGCCATAATATCCACTATAAGGCGATACTACGCCACCCCGACGCGTCAATGGGTTGCGAAAGTGTTGAAAAATCATATACTTAGCGCGGTTTCCACCCATCTTCATTCAACTAGCCGCCCATGGCAGATAAGTCAGTGACGCCTGAGGTCACGCCGGAAGATCCGGCGACCCCGGCGGCTCCAACGGTTCCTCCTCCTCCCAAGCGCAGCCCCGGTCATCGCGGTGCGGACGTTAAGGATACAGTGGCGGAGATGACCGCCAAGGCCCATGAAATTAGTCTCGAAGCGGGCAGCAAGATGGCCGCGGCGATGAAAGACGTGATAAACGCGGCAGCTGGTCTTACGGGCTTCGTTGTGGAGAGTGCTCGCGACCTGGTCCAGTACATGGTCCGCCGCGGGCAGATGACGCAGGAAGAGGCCGACAAGCTTATCCGTCAGGCCGAAGCGGCCCAGGTGGGCCGGCCGGCTCCCCCGCCACGCGCGCCAGAGCCGGAGCCAGCGCCCCGGACGGCTGCGGCCGTACCGCCAGCTGCCCCGGTAGCGCCTGCGACCCCTGTGCCCACTCCACCGGCCCAGGCAGCGGCCCCCGCGGCCCC
>Ga0134126_10008842_pt1 | contig 12683 bp, 18 predicted proteins | sample KB31752_FD_96881 | JGI IMG/M metagenome (GOLD analysis project Ga0134126, IMG submission 96881) | Terrestrial soil microbial communities with excess Nitrogen fertilizer from Kellogg Biological Station, Michigan, USA - KB3-175-2 | ecosystem: Environmental > Terrestrial > Soil > Unclassified ...
CCAGAGGATTCAACAACAGGTGGAACAGTTCAAAAACGAGCGGCCGCCGCGAGCGTGGTGCGGGATCATTCGGACCATATCGTTCCAGGCGCACCTGTGCTTCATCCGACCGGAGGCCCGTCGTGATCGGCGCGCCAGATAACTCGGCACTGACTATTGCTCCCATGCGTGTTCTATCGCCTCCTTTTCTGCCGCTGCTGCATTTGCCTTCGTGCGATGATGTATGCCATCCAGATATTCAGGTGGGGTGTGGACGGCAATAAGCTTTAAGTTCCGATGTCCTATGTTCTTGAACCTGCATTTGTTTTCTTTTGGAACGAAAACCACTTCTCGGCAGTGCCTCCAGGTATCTCCGGATTTCCGGAGTTCATGCAGGTCTCCTTTCACCACAAATAGAGTTACGTCGCTGTGCCAGTGAGATTCCTGGCCAAACTCTTCCCCGGGAGGCAAACACATGGCGACAATTTGGCTGTGTCTGCCTGTTCGAAGGACCTTTAAGTAATTCGTATTGGTCCTCGCAATTTGTTCAATGCCATGAAGCTTTTTTTGACCAAGGAAACGCTGCATATTTCACTTCCTGAAGGCTATTTGTTTGGAACCTTCGCTTTCGCCGGATGACTCTGTTGCAGAGATCCAAGCATGACCACAAATAGCGTGAAGAATGAGCCATAGATCGCCAACATAGTTTTCCTCCTGATCGAAATGGTTTAGCTGCGCACGGTTAATACCGGGCACCGCGCTTCGCGAACGACTTGCGATGAAACCGCCCAGGGACGACGGCCACCCGGGTTATTTTCAGAGTATCTCCGCACGCTCATAACAATCAGATCCGCATCACGTTCGGAAGCCACCCGCACAATACCCGATCCAGGAAAATCGAAGCGAACAATGAATTCCGGAGTGCACCAAGCTTCCGCGTCCGCCGGAACCAGTTTTCTCAGGGCCTCGCGTTGAATGGCCTCATCGCCTTCGCGATATTCATTGGGCACGAATGGAAGCAGTTGAAGAAAAAGCAGGCTTGCTTCATTCTCGTCAGCCAAGGAGAGCGCATACGGCAGCGCGCTCAGGGACGCCTCGGAGCCATCGGTCGGAAACAGAATCCGTTTGGGCTTCCAATCGTTTCCGTCAAGCCGTGGTACACGGGGTCCGACAGTGATCACTGGACAATCACAGTGCCGGAAAATCTGTTCTGCGGTGGACCCCAGCACGAGACGTTTGATTCCATGCCTGCCATGAGTTCCGGCAAACACGAGATCAATATTTTCGTTCTTGATGGCATCAAGAATCACGGGCCAGCAATCGCCGCGTTCAAGAATCTCCACATGTTGCACTTTGCTGGACTTGATCGGATCGATAAAGGTGTTGAGGGACTTCAATGCCTTGAGGCGGGTCGAATCCAATTCGGCTGGTAAAGGATCGAGCGGCACGCCTAGGTGTGGTTCGGGATCGATCGCGTGAACGGTAAAAAGCGTCCCACCATATTGCCGCGTCAGAGCCGCCGCGTATGGAAGAGCCACTGCTGATGCCTCCGAGAAATCGGTCGTAAGCAGAATATTTTTAAACATGATTCGCTTGCAGGTGGATAGGGCTTGCATAAATCGCTCCTTTACTCATTTTCCTTTCGGCTTGATATTGGCGCTCTTTCTGCTCTGTGTATGTGACGCAGGTCACTTTTTCCGGTGACGGCTCATACATCCGGTTTGCTTTCTCGGAAAAGAACGCATAAAAAGGCCATTCATTCTGAAACAAATGATGGGCCTGCCTCTTAATCTTTTATGCCTTCAGGGCCGAATGGCGACTTTGATTACGTTCTCTTTCCGCTTGCCGAAGACTTCGTAGGCTTCCACAATCTGGCTCAACGAGAAAGAGTGAGTCAGCAAAGGCGTGAGATCCAATCTCCCATGCTTTACAAGTTCCATCAATCGACGCATGCGCTCTTTCCCGCCGGGACAAAGTGTAGTTACGATTTTGTGATTTCCCAACCCAGCGGCGAAGGGTTCTAGCGGAACCGATAATTTTCCCGAGTAGACGCCGAGGCTCGACAGCGTGCCCCCAGCGCGGAGGACCCGCAGCGCATTCTCAAAAGTCGGCTGAGTCCCCAATGCTTCAATCGCAACATCGACTCCCCGCCCGTCCGTGAGCCGACGAATTTCAGCAACAACGTCGATTTTGGTTTGATCAAGTACGACATCGGCACCCATGCGGTGAGCCATGCGAGATCGCGCGGGGTCGGATTCGACAGCGATGATTAGGGCCGCACCTTTCAGTTTTGCGCCTGCTGTTGCGCAAAGGCCGATTGGTCCCTGCGCAAATATGGCGACGGTATCTCCGATCTGGACGTTGCCGCTCTCCGCAGCAGAAATTCCAGTGGAAGCTATATCCGAGAGCAGCACTACTTGTTCGTCGCTGAGCTCTGGTGGAATCTTGGTCAGGTTGGCCTGTGCATTGGGGACGAGAAGATATTCAGCTTGGGCACCGTTGATTGTGTTACCAAACTTCCAGCCGCCGATGGGCCCACCACACTGAGATAGATCTCCACTTAAACAGTAATTGCACTGGCCACAGGGAGTGATCGCACCAACCAGTACCCTGTCGCCTTCCTCATATCCGTTCACACCTATTCCGAGCTGTTTTATTATGCCCACAGGTTCGTGCCCCAGGATGAGGCCGGATTTGACCGGATACTCTCCCTTTACGATATGCAGATCGGTTCCGCAGATTGTGGTTAGCTTCACTTGGATGACGGCCTCGCCAGGACCAGGTGACGGAATCGGGACTTGCTGAAGTCCAAAGTCTTCAGGCCCCCGGAATACAAGTGCCTTCATGGTCTCGGTGGAATGTTTTTTCATAGGAGCTGCAAGCTGCATCGTTGACATAGATACCTCCTACCTTCGAATCGTAGACTGCACAGCCAGTGTGCGAAACGAACCGAATCACGGCTTGCAGTGATGTAGGTCACAGCGAAGAAGCCGGTGCCAGAGGAAAATTCTGTCTAGGAGGGCACGCCCATGACGACTGCCACTGCAACCCAGGTAAAAATTAAAAACATCTTGTTTGCCACAGATTTCTCACCCGCGTCGAATCGCGCCATTCCATATATCAAAAATCTTGCGCGGCATTACAAAGCGAATATCTTCGCTGTTCATGTAAGGCCCCCAGTGGTAAATCCCATGACTCCTCCCGCCAGCTGGCAGGCAGAAATTGAGACAGCAAAAGTTGTTGATGAAGAGCACCGGAAAGAACTTCTCGAGAGCTTCGAAGACCTGCCGACAAATGTACTGATCCAGGAAGGCCCGTTCGAGTCTCTACTGACAGCTGCAATCAGAAGAAACGATATCGACCTAGTGGTGATCGGAACTAGAGGAAGAACCGGCGTCGGCAAATTGCTGTTGGGATCTATAGCTGAAGAAATTCTCCGCACAATTGATTGCCCGGTATTGACCGTAGGCCCGCATGCCGATTCAAGCCGAACGATTCCTGGAGAGTTCACCGAGATCGTGTGTGCCACGGACCTCAAATCCGAGCCAAATGAAATGGCGGAATACGCTGTTTCGCTGGCGCAGCAATTTCGAGCTCGAATTGCTCTCGTTCATGTTGTTCCGAATCCAGATCCCCATGCTCCGGAGCGGTACGACGTTGGAGACTCGGCGCGTGAGCTTTTGAAGACGCTCGTCCCGCTCGGAGTTGAAGTTGTTTCCAAGCCAGAATATTTCGTGAAAGCCGGGGACCCGGCCGAGCGAATTCTGGAAATTGCCGAGGAGACAGATGCGGATTTGATCGTGATTGGCGCCCATCCCGAGAAAGGGATTCCTGGGGCCGCTATTCATCTTCCTTTTGCGGTGGCACATAAAGTTGTAGCAAATGCAAAGTGTCCGGTGCTGAGCATCCGGGGCAAGTAGCGCCGGAAGGGGCCGACGGAGGTTTGCCATGAAACTCTTGACTGGGATCATGATCACATTGCTGGTTCTCTTGGGAGCGACGAGTGAGGGGGAGACAAGTGCGCGCACCAAGGTTGCCGAAGGTGAATATGCTATCTCATCGCCAGAGGATCTTGGCGTCGGCCCTTTAGAAACTGAAGTTTTCCATTTTCATGAGACATGGGAGTTATGGTGGAGCGCCGACGGGTTCTATCAACTGGAAGGAAGCCGCACCTTTGAATCGCCAAAAGACGAGCCCAGAGAAGAAGACTTTCAGGCGATCTTGTCATCAAAATTTGAGTTGCAGGAAATTGTTCTACGCTCGCACTTGCGCTTCGTGCGCGATTCAGGACCTTTCTTAACCTGCACGGGTAACGCTTCCGAATTCGTTTGTGATTCTGGCGGCAAGGACCCTGTACATACAAGACACATTCGTTTAGATGAGAGCGGTCCCTACGCGATTATCTGGCCCATCTCAGTATTCTCAATGGGCCATGTGGCCTTTCTTGCATCGGAACAGGAAGTCAAACCGCTTAAGATTGGATTGATCCAGATCAAAGAAATTAATCCAGTGCTGCCGATCATGACCATCCAGTCCAGTGGAACAATTCAATATTTGGGGCGAAGCCAGGTTGCTTACGCGATCTCCGGAACAAGTTGGTTGCCGCGGGTCTTCCGGCTTGCTTCTGAAACCACTCGCAATTTATACATTTGGACTTCGACTGAAGGGATAGTTTTGGCGATTCAGTCCCAGTCACCAGAAGTCACCATTCAACTGATCCGTTTTACGCAATTCGCACCGTTTCAAGCGCGCTAGGAATTCAACATGGAGAGTTCATCCATTTCGTTTCCAGCGAGTTCAAGTTTAACCACGGAAACAAGAGTCCTGCTGTCAGTAAAAGATCTATCCGTGAAGTTTGGAGAACGTGAAGTAATTCATGGACTCAGCTGCGAATTGCGCCGGGGAGAGACCTTAGCGGTCATTGGTTCAAATGGATCAGGGAAGACGGTCTTTCTTCGAGCGCTCCTCGGATTATTGTCTTGCAGCGGAACAATCAGGTGGGATGAATCTGTGACCATCGGATACGTGCCACAAAGAGTGTCGTTGGATCGCGAACTGCCTCTGCGTGCGAGAGATTTGCTCGATGCAAAAGCAAGGTTCCTGAAGTACCCCCGCCGGGAGATTGACCATGTGGCTGAAGTGATCGGACTTTCAAAAGCCCTCCTTGATGCTCCCGTGAGTGAGCTTTCTGGCGGACAGTTTCAAAAGGTACTCATCGCGTTCGCACTTCTTGGTCATCCGAGCGTGTTGCTTTTCGACGAGCCGACAACCAGCCTGGATGGATTTTCCGAGCGCCAGTTATATGAATTGCTTCGCAAATTGAAGCACCTGCAGCACACAAGTTTGATTTGGGTTACTCATGATCTGGGAATTGTTTCGGCCTACGCAAGTAGGGTGCTTTACCTGAACCCCACTGGCAGCCGGTTTGGAATGCCGCAGGATTTGCTTGGTGAAGATGTAATCGAGCAACTCCGATCTGAGCCACACCATGCATTAGGCGGACGGTGATGGGACTCCAGAATACAAGTTACGTCTACTCAATTATTTTGGCGCTGTTATTTGCCATCTCAGCAGGACTGATTGGCAGCTTTAGCCTCATGAAGCGAATGCTCCTCGCCGGAGATGTAGTCTCGCACCTGGCGCTGCCTGGACTCGGTATTGCATTGCTGCTTGGCATAAATCCGCTGCTTGGAGCGACTGCCACGCTCATGTTCGGCACGGTGGCGATATGGGATATCCAACGACAAACGGGTCTGGCGACAGAAAACATCATAGGTGTTGTCTTTGCCGCTTCCCTTGCAATCGGAGCGTGCGTTACTCCGAAAGAAGATTTAGTGGATGCACTTTTTGGAAATTTTGCTCCGATAACACTTTTGAGCTTCCTTGCAGGCATTGTTGCCGTCCTTTTTATAACTCTTTCACTATTTCGCCTAAAACACGGACTCGTGATGACGTTGTTCTCAGAGGACTTGGCGATTGTCACTGGAGTAAAACTTGACGCCCAGAACTTGTATTTTCTGTTTCTGTTCAGCCTAACGGTCCTGGTTGGTCTGCGCTTTATGGGCACATTGCTCGCCGCATCGTTAATCATCTTGCCGGCGGCAATCGCTCGACGTTTCACAAATAAAATGGGGAATTTTTTTTACGATTCGTCCTTGATAAGCCTAGCGTGCATTATCGGTGGCCTGATCGTGACGCATTGGGTTTTCCCAAAATATGGGCTTGGGCCAATTACCGTCCTCCTTGCCTCGGCGGCATTCATGGCCTCTGTGTTTAGCAAAAGGAGCTGAAAGCGCACATGCAGCGGTGATTTATGTCACAGACCAGGCGCATAGGGGAAGCCTACTGCAGGAAGAAAGAAAGCGTCCTGCACATGGCCAAGCTTCCAATCCGGCCCAAGAATCCCGAGCGTGTCTGCTGGGGCTGTGATAAATACTGTACCGCCGATGCACTTCGTTGTGGAAATGGGACCATTCGCACTCCTCACCCAGTTGAACTCTTTGGGGAAGATTGGATGGAATGGGAGGTGGATGCCCATGATTCTCTCCGTGTATCTGGCATAGTTAGCGACAAGCCTGCTCAGGAAAATGCGATATGACAGAGGCGGACCCCGACGCCAAGAGGAACGCGTCGGGGTATGAGGAAGGCGGACAATCAGTCACCGCGTCGAGTGCCCCTCAAAGAGGGATCGCAGGCCAGTGGAATGATTACACGTTAACAACCCGTTCTAGCGCTGCGCGATCGGGAATCATCAAAGTTGAACCCTGAATAGTAATCAGATGCCGTTGCTTGAAGTCTCCTAGTGTGCGAGAAATAGTCTCCCTGGTAACGCCAATGCACTCTCCGATTTCTTCGTGAGTGAGGGGGAGTTTTATCTTTGCCACACCCTTTGTTGTTTGCACATCAGCGCTCCAATCCAAAAGTAGCTTGGCAAGCTTTTCCGGAACCGATGAAGTCAGCCCGAGGGTGCGGACGAGTTCAGAGGCGACCTGGTATTCTGCGCTTAACTGCTTAACGATGTTTTGCTGCGCTTCGGGGTGCCGGGCGATGAAACGCAGAAACTCTTCGCGATTGATAAAGACAATCTGCGACGGACGGAGGGTTTCCGCAGTCACTTCGTAGGAGCTGCCCGAAATCATTGCGAGCAAACCGAGCATTTCCCCTGCCTTGGCAATCCTGACGATCATGGTCTTGCCTTCGCGCGAGTTGATGGAGAACTTTACCTCTCCCTCGCACAAGACATAGACGCCGCGGCAATTTTGCTTTTCAACAAACAGGACCGCGCCGGCCGGATATGCCGAAGCCGAACGAATCTGCTCAAAATCTTTGAGCACGGGATCCGACAGTTGGCAGAAGAATCCATTCCCGCGCAATTTGCAATTTTGGCAATTTTCGCTTAATTCAAAACCGTATGGACCTTTCATAGCTATAACCCTCTAATCTTTTTGTTTCGATGGTTTTTGGCTTCTTGGGCCAGAAAATTCGTTAACGGCGTATTTGTTCGGAAATCGTTGTGCGTTTCTTCATAAATTTGGGCGAGAAGCTTTCGCCCATCAGCATTCACAAAAGTCACGCCTCGAATATCGAGGCAAAGTCTTCGTTTTGCCAAAGACTCACTGATCGTCTGCCATGCCCGTGCCAATTCTTTTACCGATTCATCCACGATCCGTCCCTCGAGTTTGACTGTGACGATCTCTGGCAGATCTTCGAGTGAAATTCTTAGCATGGGACCCTGCGACGGTTAAGGCAAGCTGGTGCCCAAACAATCTGGCTCAACAAAAAATGAGAGTTTTGGAGAAAACAAACGATTTAGTGTGACTTTTAAAGTTGAAGTACCGTAGGAAAAGGTTCAGGAAGACGAAGTGACGAGACGATATTTCGTCCCGTGGCTATATATAGTCTTGTCGCCGAATATTGAGCTTCTTGATCTTGGAATTGAGCGTCGTTCTCTTCAGGCCCAACCGTTCAGCTGCGCCGCCGGAACCTCCAATCATCCCCTTGCACTCCCGGAGAACTCGCAAAATATGATCTCGTTCGGCGGCGTCAAGCCGAACTTCATTTGGGGGCGCACTTTCGTCGGTAATTTCAAGTTCTGCTAGGGGCGCACGGAGATCGGGACCTCTAGAGAGAATCACTGCGCGTTCGATGAAATTTTCGAGCTCACGAATATTTCCGGGCCATTGCCCCTGCACCAGCGCCTGCATTACATCGGACGGGATACGCTCAATTTTTCGGTTCAGCTGGCGCGCGTATTTGTCGACAAAGTAATTGACGAGCAGCGGAATGTCTTCTCGCCGTTCTCTTAGTGGCGGCAAAGAAATCGGGAAGACCCGCAATCGATAATAGAGATCGCTTCTGAACTCACGATTGGCCATCATCTTGGTCAGGTCTCGATTCGTGGCCGCAACCAAGCGGGCATCGACCGGAATCGTCCGCGTGCTTCCCAGCCGCTCGAATTCCTTCTCCTGGAGCGCACGCAGAAGCTTTGGCTGAACTTCGAGCGGAAGGTCGCCCACCTCATCCAGGAATAAAGTCCCTTGATGCGCGAGCTCGATACGTCCGACCTTTTGGGAAATTGCGCCGGTAAAAGCCCCTCTTTCATGTCCGAAAAGTTCGCTTTCCAAGAGGCCGGTAGGAATTGCGGCACAGTTCAGCTTGACCAGCGTGCGCTTGTTTCGTGAACTAAGTTGATGTATGGCGCGCGCAATTAAGTCCTTGCCTGTGCCGGTCTCGCCCAGAATCAAGACCGTCACATCCGTAGCTGCGACCGTTTCAACCTCTTTTAACGCTTTCTTTAGAGCGCGACTTTCGCCGATGATGTCTTCGAACTTATGCTCGGGGAGTAGTTCTTCTTCAAGATAGCGCTTTTCCAGTTCAGCCCGGCGGAGGGCGTCTTCGGTCTTCTTCATCTCCGTAAGGTCACGAATGATACTAATGACTGCCCGGCCTTCACCAGTTTCAACGGGGCCGAGCGTGATATCCACCGGAAATTCGGTCCCATCTTTGCGGCGGCCAAACAACTCGAGCCCGGCGCCCATGGGCCTCACCCGTGGATTCGCTTTGTAGTCAGCGCGATGACCAGGATGAGTCTTACGAAACCTTTCAGGTACCAGTATTTCGATTGTTTGACCCAGAAGCTCGCCACGCTCATATCCGAAAAACTCCTCAACCCGGCCATTGACTTGGATGATATGCCCATCAAGATCGCTCACGATAATGGCACTCGGAGCGTACTCGAAGTATGCGTTTAACCTGTTTTCGCGCTGTGCAAGCACCTCTTCGGCAAGTTTGCGAGGAGTAAAATCACGGGTGATCTTGGCGAAGCCTATCAAAGTGCCTGCTTGATCGCGCAGAGCAGTAATAGTTACGTTGGCCCAGAATCGCGTTCCGTCTTTGCGGATCCGCCAACCCTCATCTTCAGACTGCCCCTTTTCTGTTGCGATGCGAAGTTCCTCGGCCGGTTTTTTGTCTGCCGGGCCCGCTGGATAGAAGATCGAGAAGTGATGGCCGATTATTTCACCGGCTTGATAACCCTTAATTCTTTCCGCACCGGCGTTCCAGTTGAGTACGTTTCCTTTTGTATCCAGAAGGAAAATGGCGTAATCACGCACGTTTTCAACTAGCAACAGAAACTGTCTTTCATATTCTCTCAGGGCTGCTTCCGCGCGTCGTCGCACGGAGCTATCGCGGATTACATATAGAACGAATTGCCCTGCCGCAGTCTGGACTGGATTAAAGCTGACATCCGCGGGAAATTCCGTGCCGTCTTTACGCCGACCGTTTATTTCTCCATGGGTAGGGTGAGCTGAATCATCACCATTCGTCTCATTGCGATGAGACGATAAACCCGGAAGGAGTGCATCGATTGGTTGGTTCAATACTTCGGAGGTAGAAACGCCGAAAAGTTCTTCTGCTTGGGAGTTGATTCGACAAACCCGGTGGCCGGAATCCGTCAACAAAGCCGCATCGGGCAGCGCTTCGACTAAATTCGTCCAAGGGGTGCCTGTCAAGTTGGCCACGGTTGACATAGAAACACTGCCACCATCTTACAAGCCTTATGCATGGCGAATCGCCAAAACTCTCACTTTTGCCGGTCGGACCCGCCAAAAAATGAATTACTCGATATCCCCCAATAACCCAAAGGAACTAGGGTGAGAAATGGTATACCATCAAGCTTTTGAGAGAAAAAGAGGATTTCCATATCCTTATTTGCGCACAGTCAGGACGGGACACTCGGCTTGGCTAACGATATGGTAGACGGTTGCGTCCGTAAAGTGAGTCGCTAGTTTAGAATGCCACTTCTTACGTGGAATACCCAGCACAATAAGATCGGCGCTCTGCTCCTTGGCCAATTCGAGAATTGCATAGCGATGGGGGGATGTTCTCACAAAGCAATCTGGGGGAGTATTCAGTCCTGCTCCAAGAGGAATCACATCGCGTAGACTCTCGAGCATGACAGCCGCTACCTCTCCGTTTGTATGGCAATGCAGGAGGGTCAACTCGGCACCGGAGGCTTTGCACATGGAGATGACCAGGCTCACAGCTGACAACGATTCAGCGCTAAAATCGGTCGCGTACAGAATCCGGTTCAATCGCAACGAACGACTGCCCGATATAGACACATTAGGGCCAATTGTTAGGAGCGGGCAACTTGCGCACATGAGCATTTGCTCCGCAATCGATCCGATAAGTGTTTTTGAGATCCCCGACCTGCCATGCGTGCCGGCAATGAGCAAGTCGATCTTTTTGTCGTGAATGATTCTGCGGATCGTGGGCCAAACTTCGCCTTTCTCCAAAATCGTCTCATGCGGCATCGTACCGACGCTGGTTCCGACAAGGTTCTCAAACTTCTGACAAATCTCGATTTCAGCCTCCGCCAACTGCGGCCACGTTTCCGGCAGCTGAAAAGGGTATGCGTCAGGATGGATCACATGGGCGACGGAAAGTCCTGCTCGAAACTTTTGACAGAACAGTACAGCGTAACCAAGGATGTTGGCGGTCGTGGCCGACAGATCGGCGGTAACCAATACCCGGTTCAGAAAGGGAGAAAGGGAGTTTGAATTTTCCACGAGTCCTCCGGTGAGAGCGGGCAACGAAACATTAGCGGAGATTGAATTAATTTCCGGCATGTTCGTCACCTAGCGCCAAATGCGGTGGATGGGGTGGTATGACAAATTGAACTCCGCTGGAAAGCATTCGCAACAACAAAGCCTTCCCGTGTTCATCAACTTCGTTTAGGTTACAGAGATCAATTCGAACTAACTTTAGATCGTTAAGTCGGACGAATTCCCAAGATGTCTCAAGATCGCCTACAACGTCGTTCTCTAGTTTTCCCTCAATATGAAAAGTCACCGTACGTTCGTCTTTTTCTATAGAAAGGTTTGACATATGGAATCCCTCTTCGGCTAAAGACTACCTTTAAGACATATTCCAAAGCTGTGATCCTACTCACAATCCTTGGTGAGCAGGTACACAGTGAAAATGGAGCTTTTGGCGGACACTGAGAACGCAATGCAGAGAGGGAAAACAAATGCGAGTCATTTCAATTCCTCGGTCGGAATGCGAAGAACTTCTAAAGCGGGAATCGTGGGGCGGATCGCTTGCTCCTCGAAGGATCAGCCGTACGTGGTGCCCATAAGTTTCTCCTATGAATCGCCTAGCCATATTTATATCTTCTCGACTTTTGGAAAGAAGATCGAATGGATGAGAAGAAACCCCAAGGTCTGCCTGGAAGTTGACGAAATCGCGAACCGCTCGAATTGATCCAGCGTAGTGATAGAAGGTACGTTTGTGGAACTCAGAGAGCCGGAATACACAGCGCAGAAGCAGCGCGCGATAGAAAAACTTTAGGAATTCTTTGTGGTGGAAGACTCCGTTAGCGCAGCGACGTGAAACCGCGAACGACATCACGATCCAACCGATCTTCTTCCGGATCGATATAGTGTCAATAACGGGTCTTCGCGCCATCTCAGATCCCGACTAAATGCTCTCGGAAGCAAAACGGCGAAGACTAGCGTTTCACCTCTACTCGCGGTATGTAACCATCCTGGAAACGAATTTCATTTTCTTCGTACCGGGTTGGTTTGCCGTACACTGAACAATCTTCATGATGGCAACTTAAAACCGTGAAGCGGCCAGCAGTTTCATGTTGGAACCGCACAGGACTTGAAACAAAAATCGGATGTTTACCGCGTTCATGTGAAGAACCCTGACACCAAACGTAGGTGCTGGCACCATAAGATACGCTTTCACAGCCATTATTGAGTGAATCCTGAATCACGATAGGCATCGAAACCTCCCGTTTCATCCTATGATCAGTTTACGAAGATCATTCAGGATGTGCCGTGCTTTGGATCACAGAAAAGAGTGACAACTGTCACAAGAACAGATCCACGACAGGAGTTAGGAATTGCGATGGCTGACGAGCGAATACAAAAATATGACGATTCCGATTAATTGCAATGGCGTCCCTACCAGGGCGAAAACAAGGAATGCTGTGGGATGCGACCAGTGCAGAGCAAAAGCCTCGATAATGAGTCCCAGTAAAACAAAAATTCCGGAAATCCTAAGCTTGAAATCCATGGAACGCGTAAGGATCATGGTTGCGCCCCTGTCCAGAATTTAGCTCCATTCAATCCCGCAACATTGTGGACTGTGTCGTGGCATCCGCTGCTCAAACACGACATTTGATTGGAAACAAGGTC
>Ga0134126_10008843_pt1 | contig 12682 bp, 7 predicted proteins | sample KB31752_FD_96881 | JGI IMG/M metagenome (GOLD analysis project Ga0134126, IMG submission 96881) | Terrestrial soil microbial communities with excess Nitrogen fertilizer from Kellogg Biological Station, Michigan, USA - KB3-175-2 | ecosystem: Environmental > Terrestrial > Soil > Unclassified ...
CCTCCTGCGGCGGCCCCGTAAAGCGCCTCATCAGCGGCGGTGCCGGCGCCATCACAAAAGGCAGCACGAGCACCCCGGCCTGCGGCATGGGGGCGTGCGGAACCGCCGCCTGCGAAACGCCCGCTGCCATGGGCTGCGGCGCAGGCTGTGGATGCGCGCACTAGCCCCCAACGCTTCTTCGCTTCCCCTTGTCTCACTTGCTCCGCGGCTCATCGCCGCACGCTCCATGCCGTAAACCCCAATCTTGCCCGAAAAGGTCGAACACACAATGGCAACGGTAGCGCACGAACTTTCTTTTGAGCAGAAACTCGATCAACTGGCTCGCGTGGCCATCGAAGTGGGCCTGGGCCTCGCACGCGGGCAGGAACTGGTCATGACCGCGCCCCTCGATGCCGTACCGCTCGCGCGCCGCATTACCGAGCACGCCTACCGCGCCGGAGCGTCGTTGGTCACCACCCTCTACAGCGACGACGAAGCCCTCCTCGCCCGTTTTCGCTACGCGCCAGACGAGGCGTTCGACAAGGCCGCAGCATGGCTCTACGACGGCATGGGCGCAGCCTATCGCAGCGGCGCCGCTCGCCTCGCAATCACCGGCGCCAGCCCGCAACTGCTCTCCGGCCAGCATCCTGACAAGGTGGGCCGCGCAAACCAGGCCGTCTCACGAGCGTACCGGCCCGCGCTCGAACTCATCACCCGCCACGAGATCAACTGGACCATCGTGGCCGCTGCCACACCCGCCTGGGCTGCCGCCATGTTCCCCGACGATTCCCCAGAGACCGCGCTCTCCAAGCTCTGGGACGCGGTCTTCCGGACCACCAGGGTCGACGGCGACGATCCCGTCGCCAACTGGAAGGCTCACGACGCCGGCCTGCAGCGCCGCGCCGCCTTCATGAATGAAAAGCGCTACGCCGCCCTGCAATATCGCGGCCCCGGTACCAACTTCCGTCTCGGCCTCGCCGACGACCACCTCTGGATGGGCGGCGGCACCACCGCCGGCAACGGCCTCTATTGCATCCCCAACATGCCCACCGAGGAGATTTTCACCACCCCGCACAAAGATCGTGCCGACGGCACCGTGCGCGCTACCAAACCGCTCTCCTACCAGGGCACCATGATCGAGGGCATCGAGGTCCGCTTCGAAGCCGGCCGCATCGTCCAGGCCAACGCCACACGCGGCCTTGAAATCCTTGAGAAGCTCATCTCCACCGACGATGGCGCGCGCCGCCTCGGCGAAGTTGCCCTGGTGCCGCATGCCTCGCCCATTGCATCGAGCGGCATGCTTTTTTACAACACGCTCTTCGACGAGAATGCCGCCAGCCACATCGCTCTCGGACAGGCCTACACATCGTGTCTTAGAAATGGCGACAAGCTTACTCCGGAAGAGCTGGCCGCCCGAGGAGCCAACAGCAGCCTGATTCACGTCGACTGGATGATCGGTTCCAGCGACCTCGACATTGACGGCATCACCGCCTCCGGCACCGCCGAGCCCGTGATGCGCAACGGAAACTGGGTCTAGCCGGGAGCAACTCTCTCATGCACATCCTCCGCTCCGCCCTTATCGTCTCGCTCGCTTTCGCGCCGGCCGTCCTCTTCGCGCAGAAAGCGCCCACCACCGCGCGCGCGCCACAAGCTGTGGAGGCGGCGCCCGCGGCCCCAGTCCGCACGGCCTCCGCCATCCTGCAGCCCGCGCTCTCGCAGGCACAGGAGACGCTCTCCACGCTCAAGGTCGACAAGTGGAAGAAAGGAAGCGTGCGTGATGAGGCAGGCGAGAACGTCAGAGCCCTGCTCCACGACCTGCAGACCAACATTCCACCCCTGATCACCGCCGCCGACGCCGAACCCGCTTCGCTAAGCCGCGCTATCCCGCTCATTAAGCATCTCGACGCTTTCTACGACGTGTTCCTGCGGGTGGAAGAGGCCTCTCGTGTCTCCGCGCCCAGCGAGCAGATCACCGCCCTCCAGGCCACCATGCTCAGCATCAACCAGGGGCGCATCGCATACGACGATGAGTTGCAGGCCCAGGCCGCCACCCGCGAAAAATTTGTCTTCGATCTCACATCCGAGTTGCGGACGAAGACCGACGCCGCGGAAAAATCTGCGGAAGACCTCAAAGCCGCCGAAGCCAAGGCTGCTGCCTGCAAGCCCGCCCCGGCCCCCACGCGCCGGCGCAGACACAGCACCGCCGCCAAAAAACCAAGCCCCTCCACACCCAAGCCGCAGTGATTGCGGCCAGTCGTAACCCCGCGACTGCGCACCGCTTTGCGCTAGTACCGCTTCACCAGATCCTTTGGAGCCGCGCCCTGCTTGCCGCCCAGCAGCCAGTCCACCGCAGTGCGCACATCCTCTTCGCGCGCCTCGCCCATGATCCGCGTCACCATCTGCCCATCCGCATCCAGAATCACGGTCCCGGGCACAATGTCCCCCAGCCCGAAACCGGCCATCGTGTCCGTGTCCGCGCCCACCCAGCTCTCCGCCGCAACGTGCAGCCGCGCCAGCACTGCGGGAATCTTCGCGCGGTCTTTCGGCGCGTCGATCGAGATCATCACGAATTCCACCGGCTTGCCCGCGTAGCTCTCCGCAATCCCGCTCAGCCGCGGTAGCTCCTCCTGGCACGGGCCGCACCACGTCGCCCAGAAATTCACCACCACCACCTTGCCGAGTAGCCGCGACAGCTTGCGCGATTGCCCGTCCACCGTTTTGAAACCAGGGTCCGGCGCGCGTTTCGCGGCAGCCGAGACAGCTCCGGCAAGACACAACAGAACAACGCAGAGGATACGAACAGGAAGCCGCATGGCCCTCCGACTATATCGGATCGGGCGTTCTTTCCTGTCGATCAAAGGATGGACATATTCCTCCATCGCCTAGTGCAGGACTTCGTTACTGACATCCTGCTACTTTTCAGAACATTGTCCGCCCCTGTCGCTTGCAAGCCGCCGCGGCGCAGTTTCGAGGCCCATACTTCCCTCAATTGGAGAAAAATCAGATGAAAAAGTTCCTGCTTCCGGCAGGTGTATCCGCCGCACTCCTGCTCTGCACCGCCGCCATTACGCCCGCCGCCCGCGCACAGGGCTGCGTCGCCGCTCACTCTCCGCAGCCGGTCATCTCAGGACTAGACGCGGGCACGCAGGCCGCTGTGCACCACTCGGCGGGTACCGGCTGGCTTCATGGCCTTACCCTCACCACCGGCTTCCGGACCTACAGCTCCTGGCGCCACTACATCGGCACGCAGGAGCAGAAGCAGCGCGAAGAACTCCACAACGCGGTGCTCAACCACGTCGATCTCTTTGAAGAGGACATCAATTACCAGCTCACACCCCGCCTGAGCATCATCGCATCCATCCCCGGCATGGAAGCCACGCGCCACCAGGAGTCTTCCGCCAACAATTACTATCGCTCCGGCGGCATCGGCGACATCACCGCCGGCGTGCAGACCTGGATCTTCCGCCCCCCGACAGAAAACCACGGCAACGTCGCCATCTCAGGACAGCTCAAGCTTCCCACCGGCATCAACGACGCCAAGGGCACCAAGGTCAGCTCCGACGGCAGCTCGCAAATTGTGCCTTTCGATGAATCCATTCAGCCCGGCGATGGAACGTGGGGCTTTGCCCTCGCCACTGAGGCCTATCACCCATTCCTGGTGCAAACCACGGCCTACTTCACGGGATCGTGGCTCTTCAGTCCGCAGGACACGACCAACGTGGCAACCTTCCGCAAGCAGCCCGGTGAAAACATCGTCTCCGCCACGGACCAGTACCTCTGGCGCGGCGGCCTGTCGCGCCCCGTGACAGGAGTCAAGCCCCTGCGCGGACTCGCCCTCAGCATGGGCGGCCGCATGGAAGGCGTGCCGGTGCGCGATGCCTTCGGCAAGAGTAACGGCTTCCGCCGCCCGGGATACGTCATCTCCATCGAACCTGGAATGATGTACAACCGGGGCGCCTACATGTTCAGCATGAGCGCCCCCTGGGCCATGGAGCGCAACCGCAAGACCAGCGTCACCGACCTGGCGAACGGCATCCATGGAGACGCCGCCTTCGCCGACTACACCATCATCGCTGGCCTCTCGCGCAGCTTCTAACCGTTCGTTCTCTACACAAACAAAAGGGCCGCAATCGGAATCGATTGCGGCCCGCGCTTTACTGACAACTGACAACTGAAAACTCACTTTACCGTCAGCGTCAGCGTCGTATTGTTCGTCGTCGCCGTTACGCCGTTGCTCGATTGCGCCGTAACCGTCAGCTTATAGGTGCCTGCCGGGGTAGGCAGGTTGTGCGGCGGCCCGTGATTGAAATAGTTGTATCGCGGCGCGCATGCGCTCATTCCCAGCACGCTCACCATTGCTACCAGCCCCATCAGCGACAGCCGGTGCAGCCACCGCCGTCCACGCGTCGCAAACGCCAATCCCCCCAGCGCAAATACGCCAGGCAGCATCACGGCCCAACTCACCGGGTGCCTCTCCGGCCGTGCCAGGGTGGCGGAACCAGTTCCCGCCTGCGTCGTCACCGTCAGGGTACTATTTACGGCGGCCGTGGCGTTCGGAAGGATCTCCACGTTCTCAGGCGTAAATGTGCAAGATGACTGGTCCGGAAAGCCGGAACACGACAGGGTTACGAACATCGGCGCCGTCAGCGCATCGGCATTCACCGGTGTCACGGATGCCACCACGGTCCCCGATTGTCCCGCGGTCAGCGAGAGCGATGCCGGGCTTACCCCGATCCCGAACCCCGGCGTCGAGCTAGTCTGCGCCGTCACCTGCGATACCGCCGAAACCGATGTCTGGAGCGCATCGTTACCCACGAATACCGCGCGAAGCGCGTGATCGCCCGGCAGCAGCCCGATCGCGATCGTCGCCTTCCCCTCGCCATCGAGCGGTGTACCCGCCACCTGCCGCTTTCCGTCTTCGATTACAACCCGACCGGCCGCTGGCTCTCCGTCCAGTCCCGCCACGCTTACGCGCAGCGTAGCCTCCGTGCGGCCGTTCAGGTCGCGCGTCTCGGCCGAAAGGCGGGTCTGGGTGGCGCGCGGCGTACCCGCGGCCCACCCGGGCATCGCCGCCGTAATTGCCAATGCGGCAAACCCTGAAAGCCGCGCCATGCGGCACAAAGAACGTCTCACGTGCACCTGCTCCAAAACAGAGAAATCGCCGTACGCCTGAACCATGGCAGCTTGGGACTATTGTATCCGGCGGAAGGCAGCGCGGGCGAGCCCGCCCATCCTTTTGGACGTCCGCCACCGCGCAAGGTCGCCTATTCCGCGCGTAGAGCCTGCATCGGATCGAGCAAAGCCGCTCGCCACGCCGGCACAAGACACGCCAGTGCGGCTACCCCCAGCAGAACAACCGTCACGCTCACATATGTCCATGGATCGAGATGCGAAACTCCGAATAGCAGCGAAGCCAGCGCCCGCGTGGCGAGCAATGACACTCCCAGACCCGCGGCGATGCCGGTGATCGCCAACGCAAGCCCCTGCCGCACCACAAGCCCCAGCAGGTCGCCTCGCGAGGCGCCAAGCGCCGCACGCACGCCGATCTCCCGCGTGCGCTCCGCCACGTTATTCGCAAGAATGCCGTAGACACCGATTGCTGCCAGCACCAGCGCCACGAGGCTGAATGCTTCAAAGAGAATCAGCACAAAACGCCGTTCCGCCACGGACTTGTCCAGCAGCTTCGTCATGGTGGCGATTCGCAGCACCGGCTGACTGCTATCCACGCTCCAGATCGCATTGCGCACCGCCGTCGCCATTGCCGCCGCATCGCCCCTTGTGCGGACCACGAACGACAGGGTATCGTCTGCAAACCACGCCTGGGCCTCGGGGATATACACCGCATCCGTGTCGGTCAGCGCCAGCGAATTCTGCCTGACATCGCCGACTACGCCCACCACGGTGAACCATGGATAGTTCGTTGGTCCGACGTGCAGCCGCTTGCCCAGGGCATCGCCGTGCGGATATTCCTTTTTTGCCAGCGACTCGCTGATTACCGCCGCAAATGGCGCCTTTGCCCTGTCGCCCACGTCCAGCAGCCTGCCCCGCAGCAGTGGAATGTGCATCGCCTCGGCGAAGCCCGGGCTCACCGCGTACCGGTAAACGTTATAGCCGGTGTTGGGCGCGTCCTGCTCAAAGTGCGCGCCGTAGACCCCGACCCAGTAGGGATCGCCGCTCAGCGGCAGCAGGCTGCTAAAACCGGCCTGCGTAACGCCGGGCACCTTTCGCACCTGCTCCAAAGCCTGTTCAAAGAAGCGCCGCCGCGCTGCCGAGCCTGCTCCAATGACCATACCCAGGCTCGGGTCCGGCCGCGAACCCGTGTCGTCGAATTTGTGCCCCGACGTCTGCACTTGGAGCGTCAGCAGATTCGCCCCGTCGAACCCAGGATTGATCGCCAGCAGTCGCTGCATGCTTCTGAGCAGCAGGCCCGCTCCAACAAGCAGAACCAGAGCCAGTGCAAGTTCGCAAACCACCAGCACGCGTCGCGTCCAATGCCGGCCCCGCGATGTTGCACGGCCACCCTGGTGCAATGTTCCCTGCAGGCTTACCCGCGGAGCCTGCAACGCGGGCAACAGTCCCGCCGCGAGGCCGGCCAGTGCCGATATGGCAAATGCGAACAGAAATACCGGCCCCTGCAGGGCAATCGCGTCCACGCGCGGCAGTCCCGGAGGGCTCAGGGATACGAGCAGGCGCACGCCCGCCGCTGCCACGGCGAGCCCGGCAGCGCCGCCAACCACGGCCAGCAACACCGTCTCTGTGATTGACTGCCGGATCAGCCGCTTCTTTGCCGCTCCCAACGCCATGCGCATGGCAAACTCTCCCCTGCGCAGCGCCGACCTCGCCAGCAGAAGGCTCGTTACATTCACGCATGCGATGATCAGCAGCAGCGCCACCGCGCCCATCACTGCGACCAGCGCCGGCTTGACGCTGTGCACCATGTCCTGTTGAAGCGATTGCACAATGAGGCCGCCGGCCAATGATGCCCAACGCGGCCGCGGAAACTCTGATTCAGGATGCGCAGCGATCTGCTGGAGTTCGCTTCGCGCATCGTCGACGGTTACCCCGGCTCGCAAGCGGCCCGCGATCCGCAGGTGATGCCCCCATGCCCCGCTGGTCAAGTCACTCAGTTGCGCGGGGTCGTACTGTGCGGTCGTATAAATATCGGCCGCCGGATCGGAGACATTCTCAAAGCTCCGCGGCATGACACCGATCACCGTGTAGACGTCATCATCAAGCCGCATCGTGTGTCCCACTACGCGGGTGTCTGCGCCGAAACGCTGCCGCCACAATCGGTCACTCAGCAGCACCACGCGAGGGCCGTTCGGAACATCGTCGGCGAGCTGAAATCCACGGCCCAGGGATGGCCTGACGCCGAGCACGGCAAAGTAATTTGCGGTTACGGCCTGGCCCTCGAGCCGCTCAGGCACCTGCGCGCCGGTGAACACCGGCTGCCACGGGTCGAAGCCCGCCATCGATTCGAATGACCGGCTGCGCGTGGCCAGCTCTCGAAACGTTCCGTAGGTCGCCTCGATCCGCTGGCCCTGATACGTGTCCCAAACCATCACAATGCGCGAGGCGTGCGGATACGGCAGGGGCTCGAACAGAATGGGATACACCGCGCTGAAGATGGCCGTCGCCGCTCCCATGCCGAGCGCGAGAACCAGCAGGGCGGTCAGTGTGAACGCCGGGGCACGCCGCAGTTGCCGCGCCGCGAAGCGCAGATCGCGCAGCAGAGTGTCGAGGCGAAGGCTGGCGTCCGCCTCGGCTACCCGTTCTCGCAGCGACGTGCGATTGCCAAACTGCACGACAGCCTCGCGTTGCGCTTCCTTCGGCGTCATGCCGCGCGCGAGGTTCTCTTCCATGCGCATTGCGATATGCGCCTCAATCTCTTCGCGAATTTCACCGTCCAACTTCGTTCGCCGGAACAGATTTGCAACGCGATCAACCCATGCCATTCCGCACCCCCATCTTTAGCCGCGTGATCCTTCGTACTTAGCCGCCGCACCCTGCTGTCTCATTCCGCTCGCAACGCGTCCACGGGGTTCACCCCCGCGGCTCGCACTGCGGGCACATAGCTCGCCATCGCCGCCGCCGCGCCCAGCACCAGCGGGATCACCGCGAACGTCAGCGGATCAATCGGGCTTACCCCGAAGAGCAGGGAGCTCATCAGGCGCGTCGTCCCCGCCGCCACCGCTAAGCCAATGCCCACACCCACGCCCGTCAGCATCAGCGCAAAGCGCACAAACATCCATCGCAATTCACTTCGCCGCGCCCCCAGAGCCAGGCGTATCCCGATCTCCCGCGTGCGCTGCGAAACGGCGTACGAAATGACCCCGTAGATTCCGATGACTCCAAGCAGCAGCGCCATCGATCCCGCAATCCCCAGCATCACCAGCGTGAACGAGGTCCGCGCCATCGACTGTTTGTAGAGATCGCCCATGGTCGCGGGCGACGCCACCGGCAGATTGGCGTTCACTGACCACACCGCCTGCTGTACCCGGTTCAGCAGTTCTTCCGTGCCCGCGCGCGGACTGCGCAACACGAACCGCACCGTGCGCGCCACATCGAGCGAGGGCTCGTGCGTGTATGGGCTGTTGATCAATACCGGCCAGTAGATAATCGCGGGAGCCTTTTCATCCGCTCCGTGCTGCCGTACGTCCTCGACCACTCCGATCACTTCTTGCCATGGCGTCGAGTCGAATTGCCGCACCCGCTTTCCAATCGCTGCTGCCGCTGATCCCCACGATTCGCGCGCAAAGTTCTCCGACACCAGCACCATGGGCCGCAGCCCGTACACGTCCGACCAGGTGAAATCGCGACCTGCAACAATGTGCGTCCCCATCGCCGCAAAGTATCCCGGCGAAACATAGTCATAGAGCCGCAGCGGAGGCTCGCCGCCCTCGTAGTTCTTCCCCTCTACGTGCAGAATGTCCCAGTTCGCATCGAAGCCTTCCATCGGCGCCGCCACCGCGTATCCCGCCGCCTGCACCCCCGGAATGGCCCGCAGCTTTTCCGCGATTTCCTGCTCGGTTCGCGCGACGGTCTGCGGATCGCGGATCAGCATATCGGGAATCGCAACCCGCGCCGTCTGCACCTGCGCCGCGTTCTGGAATCCAGGATCAACATGCTCAAGGGCAGCAAACGTGCGGATCATCAGCGCGGCGCTTACCAGCAGTACCATGGCCATCGCCACCTGTGCCACAACCAGCACACTTCGCGTTCTCTGCCGCGCGCGTCCTGCACTCGCCGTGCGGCTGCCCGTGGTCAACGCCGAACGGCTCATGGCATACCGCCACGCCGGAATCGATCCGAACAGCAGTCCCGCCAGCACCGAGAGCCCCAGCGTGAACCCGAGCGACAGCCCGTCGAACGACACTTCATAGAGGCGCGGAAGGTTCGTCGGACCGATCGCTGTCAGCAGCCGCAGGGCCCCGTACGCCACCACCATCCCCCACGCCCCGCCCAGCAACCCCAGCAGCACACTTTCTACCAGCAGTTCCCGCGCAATCCGCGCCCGTCCGGCACCCAGCGCCGCGCGTACTGAAAGCTCCTGCTGTCGCGACTCCGCACGCACCAGCATCAGGTTGGCCACGTTGGTGCACGCAATCAGCATCACCAACCCCACCGTTGCCATCACCACCCACAACACGCTGGACACGTTGCCGATGACCTGGTCTTTGAGCCACTTGAAACGCGGTGTAATCTTCCAGCGTTTGTAATAGTGCGGATTCGTCTTTGGCCCGTTCGACCACGAGTCCATCCACACAGGGATCAACCGCGCCATGTCCGCATCGGCCTGCTGGAGCGACACGCCGTCTTTCAGCCGCCCTATGCCGTCATAACCGAACGGCGACATTTTCAGTTGTGCCCGATCGAAAGCCAGCGGCAGCAGAACATCGAATTCTTGGTCGACCACGCGAAAGCCACGCGGCATCACGCCCTCGATCGTCCGCGTTACTCCGTCCACCTGGATGCTGCGCCCGATCACGCCCCTGTCGCCACCGAACCGGCGCTGCCAATACCCGTACCCCAGCATCGCCGTCTTACTTTCGTGCGGGTCCTGGTCTGCCTGCCCGAACCAGCGCCCCACCGCCGGCGCCACATCCAGCGCCTCCAGCACTCCACCGCTTACAAGCGTCGCCTGCACCTCTTCGGGCTGCGCCAGCCCGGTTACGTTCGCGTGCCGCGATGTAAAAATCCCCAAAGCATCGAAGCTGCGGTTGTGATCTGAAAATGTGAAATACATTGAAGGCGACAGCTGCAGCCCGCTCTGGAAGTTCGCCAGCCCGCCCGCTCCCGGCGCATCCAGCCACAGCGCCACCAGCCGGCCCGATTGCGGATAGGGAAGCGGCCGCAGCAGAATGCTGTTCACCACGCTGAACACCGCTGCATTGGCGCCTATGCCAATCGCCAGCGTCAACAGCACAGTCGCCGTAAAGCCCGGGGACTTGCGCAGCCTGCGCAGCGCATAGCGCGCATCGCGCAACACGTTCTCCAGCGCCATGCTGGCGTCGACCTCGGTCACCCGCTCCCGCATCACCGTCTCGTTTCCGAACCGCACCCGTGCGTCGCGGCGAGCGTCTGCGGGGCTCATGCCGCGGGCGACGTTCTCTTCCGCGCGCATCGCAATGTGCGCCTCCAGCTCTTCGCGAATCTCGCGATCCACCCGCCCACGCCGGAACAGATTCGTAATTCTTTGGAGCACAGCCATATGGCCTCCATCTCCCTGCACTACTCGGCCCGTAAAGCCCGCATCGGATCGGTCGCCGCCGAGCGCCGCGCCGGAATCCAGCACGCCAGCACAGCCACCATCAAAAGCAAAGCCGCAACCGCCGCAAGGCTGCCGGCATCTACCATCTGCACACCGTATAGCGTGGAACGCATCACCCAGCCCAGTCCGAACGCTCCGGCCAACCCGAGTGCGATGCCGGGGAGTGCCATCCGCATTCCTCCGCGCAAAATCAGCCGTACCACCTCGCTGCGCCGAGCACCCAGCGCCATGCGCACGCCGATCTCGTGCGTGCGTTGCGCCACGGCGAACGACATGACGCCGTAAATGCCAACGCTTGCGAGCAGCAGCGCCACCAGTGCGAACCCGCCAAACAGCAGCATCTCGAAGCGGTCATCCGAGGTTTGCATGCGCAGCACCTGGTTCATGGTTTCCACATGATCGATGGCTGTGCCCGAATCAACGGAGGCCAGCGCCCGCTGCAACGGCTGCGCCAGAATCGCCGGATCGTCCATCACCGTCCGCACGGCGATGTGCAGATACGTCCCGGGGTTCTGCCATTGCGACATGTAGATTTCCGGCTGCACCGTGCCGGTAAGGTGCTCATCGTCGAGCACGTCGTGAAAGATGCCGACGATCTGAAACTCGGGTGGCGGCGGGACATGCCCTTTGCCGGCCCGTCCGAAGAAATGTGGCTCCAGGCGATGCGTCAGCGGATCGTCGTTGGGCAGATACCGCCGTACGAAGGTCTCATTCACCATCACCACGCGCGGGGAGTTCAGCCGGTCATCGTCACTCAGAAATCTTCCGCGCACAAGTCGAATCCGCAGCACGTTGAAGTAGTTGGGAGTAACATCCTCCACGTCGGCTACCGGAACATGCGAGGAATCGACCGTCTGGCCGGCTACTTCAAAGGGAAACGCATCGTAGCCGTGCATTGGCATGCTGGTTGTGAAGGCCGCATCCAGCACTCCTGGAATGGAGCGAACGCGATCGAGCATCGCCTTCTGTTGCACCACAATCTGTTCCGGAGGGGGAGGCACTCCTCTGCCGGCAAGGGCGTCGCTCTTACGAGGTGCAAGCTGCGCCGTCAGAATGTGATCCGCATTGAATCCCACATCGATCCGGCGCAGATTCCAGAAGCTGTGCAGCGCCATGCCCGCGCCCGACAGCAGCATCAATGCCAGCGCAACCTCCACGATCACCAGCGCGGACTGCAGCGGCGTGCGAACCCGACCGCTTGTCCGCGACCCCTGTTTCAAAGTCTCGCTTTCGTTCACCCGCGCACCACGCCAACTTGGAGCGCACCCGGCAAGCACCCCCGCAGCCAACGCGATCGCGACCGCGAAGCACAACACCGGCATATTCATCTGGACCACGGTGTCCGATGACAGAACCGCAAGATCGGGAAACAGCGCCACGCTCAGCTTCATCAGGCTCCAACCCAGAGCGATCCCGATCGTTCCGCCTAAAGCAGCCAATGTCACGCTTTCCGTAAGAAGCTGCGTGAAGATCTGCCCGCGACTGGCGCCCAGAGCCGAGCGGATCGCAAGTTCCTGCACGCGCGAGGACCCGCGCGCCAGCAGGAGATTCGCGAGATTGGCGCATGCAATCAGTAGCACCAACCCCACCGCTGCCAGCAGCAGCCACAGATCCTGTCTGGTTTTCGCATCAAGCCAGATATTGCGATAATGCTCGACGGTGAGTGCGGATTCCTGCGCGTCCCGCCCGTTATGGCGTTGCGCGGTAATCCTCCTCTCAATCACTGACAACTCCGCCTGCGCCTGTGCGAGGGTCACTCCGGGCTTCAGACGACCGGTCACAACGCCGAATTGCGGGCTTGGAACACCTGGCGTGAAGCGAATGGGAATGGTGAACTCAGGCTCGCCGCCATGCTCGTGCGCGTGCGGTTGCATGACACCCACAACCGCGTACGGCTGGTCTTCAATGAGAATCGATTTGCCCAGAATCTGC